>Ga0209148_1001159_pt1 | contig 15323 bp, 15 predicted proteins | sample AraplaCol_mMF_r2_2_FD_184288 | JGI IMG/M metagenome (GOLD analysis project Ga0209148, IMG submission 184288) | Arabidopsis root microbial communities from North Carolina, USA - plate scrape CL_Col_mMF_r2 (SPAdes) (version 2) | ecosystem: Host-associated > Plants > Roots > Endosphere | place...
TAGATTTCCATGACCTTGATATAGGCGCCGAACGTGAGCGCGGCCAGCAGCGCGAGCGTGTCGCCGCGGCCCCAGCCGCCGCCGCCGTCCCAGCACAGCGCGACGAGTCCCATCACCGCGAGCAGCAGCGCGACGACGATGCGGCGCTCCGGCAGGCGTCCTCCCAGCAGCCCCAGCAGTGGCACGACGAGCACGTTTAGGCCGCAGATGAAGGCGTTGCGGTTGGACGTCGTCAGTGCCAGACCCTCCACCTGGAACAGGTAGCAGAAGAACAGCAAGACGCCGAGCGTCGCGCCCAGCGCCAGGTCGGTGCGGCGTGCGCGCCACAGGAAAGGCGACAATAACAGCGCCGCGATGACGAAACGGGTCAGGATGATCCAGACGGGAGAAAAATATGCCGTCAATTCCTTCATCGCGGGAAATGTCGTTCCCCACACGAGGACGACGACGACAAGGGCGAGGATGCCGCGCAGATGCTGGGTCATGAAGCGTTCAATGTTGTCTGGCAAGATTGCTATGGTAACGGGGGTGAACGCAAAACGCGAAGCACTGGGGCCCGCTCGCGCTGGCGGCTATAATCGTTTCATGGGTGAACGATATCTGAAGAGTGTGCGCCTGCTGGCCGAATGCCTGCAAGGGTTCGAGCGCTTCGTCGCCGAACCGGTGCGCCGGCATGGGCTGACGCATCCGCAATTCGACATCATCGCCACCCTCGGCAACACGCCCAGCCTGAGCTACAAGGAACTGGGCGAGCGGACCCTGATCACGAAGGGCACGCTGACCGGCGTCATCGACCGCCTCGAACAGAAGGGCCTCGTGGAACGCGTGCGCAAATGCGACGACCGGCGCTCGTTCCTCGTGTGCCTGACGGCGGCCGGCGATACCCTGTTCCATAATGTGTTTCCGGCCGTGGTCGCGCACGGCAAGCTGCTGTTCGCCGATTACGGCGACGGCGATTTCGAACAACTGGACCACGCACTGCGCCGCCTGCGCACCCGGCTCGACGCGCCGGACCTGGCGGCGGCGGCGCCTGGCGAATCCCGGGCGGGGCATGTCCCCGCCGACGAAAGATGACATGAAGACTGCACTGCTCGAAGGTAAAAAGCCCCCTCATTTCGACAAACACATCATCGGCAACCTGCTGCTCGACGTGGCCCCGCCCGTCGAGGTCCGCGACGAGCCGATGCTGATCGGCGTGCGCAACGACACCGGCGAGATCTACCGCCTGATCGGCGCCGCCACCCTGAACAGTTTCATGAACGCGGTCGAGGAGCTGTTCGACCTCGGCCTCATCGACGAGCTGCAGGACACCGAGGAACAGAAAGACGGCTGCGACGCCATTTTCAGCGAGCCCTGACAAGCTGCCCGGGGGTATAATTTTTTCCCATGGACAGAATCGACGCCCTCAAGAGCATTGCCGCGCAGGCCGGGCGCGGCGACCTTCACTTCCCCACCCACGTCGACGCGACGCTGAAGCTGCAACGCGCGCTGGCCGATCCGGCATGCCACATCGACGAAGCGGCGCGCCTCGTGCAGACGGAGCCGCTGCTGGCGGCGCGCACCGTCGCCATCGCCAACTCGGCCGCCTATAACCGCTTCGGCAACGACGTCACCAACGTCAAGGCGGCCGTGTCGCGCGTGGGCTTCCGCACGCTGGGCGCGCTGGCCGCGGCCGTCATCGTGCGCCAGCTGGCCGGCGAGATCCACGACCCGGATCTGCGTGCCAAGGCCGACCGGCTGTGGCTGCACTCGACCCACGTGGCCGCGCTGTCGCAGGTGATCGCGCGGCGCGTCTCGTTCGTCGATCCGGAAACGGCGATGTTCGCCGGCATCGTGCACGAGGTCGGCGGCTTTTATGTGCTGTCGCGCGCGTCCGAATTCCCGGGCCTGCTGGACGGCGACGCCGACGAATGGATCGAGCATGGCGAGACGGCCATCGGCCGCGGCGTCCTGCTCAAACTGGGCGTGCCGGCCCCCGTGATGGGTGCCATCGAAGCGCTGTGGAACGGCATGCGCGCCCTGCCGCCGGAAACCCTGGGCGACACGCTGCTGCTGGCGAACGATCTGGCGCCCGTCCCGTCTCCGCTGCTGGAACGCGATCCGGGCATTCCCGGCGTGCAGATCGGCGCGACCATCGACTTCGCCGTGGGCGAAGGCACCTTGAGCGCCATCCTCCAGGAATCGGAGGATGAAGTGAACAGCCTCACGGCGGCGCTGGCCTGAACCATCCCTTCCCTGCTTCCCGGCCGGCCGCCTCGCGCGGCCGGCGTCGTTTCGTGCATATGTGACTTCTCAGTCACTTACTTTCATCTTGTTACATTCCTTACCGATTAAGAACTTCTCTTAGGGAAACCCGGTGCTATCTTGGCCATATTGCGATTCACGACGAATCGCGAGCCCGAGAACACTAAGGAGTGAACCATGAAGAAACTGCTGCTCGCATTGCTCGCCACTTCCGCCGTCGCCGGCGCTGCCCAAGCCCAGACCACGACGCCGCACGCCTACATCGGCGTGGGCGCGGCCACGGCCGACAACCAGACCACGGACAGCTACAAGACCGGCGCCAAGGTCTATGGCGGCTACGATGTCGACCAGAACTGGGGCGTGGAAGCCGGCTACACGGACTTCGGCAAGGAAAACAACGGCGCCGGCAACGTCAAGGGTTCCGGCACCTATGTCGCCGGCAAGTACACGATTCCGCTCGCCGACCGCTTCTCCGGCTACGGCAAGCTGGGCGTCGCCTACAACGAGCGCAAGTTCGACAACGGCCTGGGCACGCGCGTCAATGATTACGACACCGGCCTGTATGGCGGCGTCGGCGTCGAATACAAGCTCAATGAAAAGCTCGCCGTGAACGCCGAGTACGAACGCTACGGCAAGGACAAGGCGTTCGGCGCCAAGGCGGACGTGTACACCGTCGGCCTGAAATACGGTTTCTGATTCCCCTCCCCGGACCCGGCAACGGGTCTGCTGCACCGGACGTCGTCTCTGCACAAGCAGGGGCGGCGTTTTTTTTGGGCTGTGTGCGCGTTAGTTAAGTGAACGGAATCTGGTTGCAGAGGTCATACGCATCGTCGAGTTAACTCATGAGGAGTGACGATGCGCAGCCTGACGTTCGACGACGTGTTCGCCATGTTGTCGGCGGCGCAGCTGCCGGTCGCCGACCTGGACCGGCTGCGCGAATGGATCGCAAGCCTTGCGCATCCGGCCGAATGTATCGCCCTGATCGAACAGGCAGCCAGGGGGCGACCATGTCCGCGCTGCGGTTGTGCTCGCATACACCGCTGCGGCCAGGCGAGCGGCCTGCAGCGTTTTCGCTGCCTCGCCTGCGGACGCAGCTATAACGCGCTGACGGGCACGCCGCTTGCCCGGCTGCGCAAAAAAGAGTGCTGGCTGCCGTACCTGCAATGCGTGCTGGAATCGCGCACGGTGCGCGACGCTGCGCGCGTCGTCCGCGTGCACCGTACGACCAGTTTCAGATGGCGCCACCGGTTTGTCCCCGGCGCGATGCGCGACCGGCCGCCGATGTTGTCGGCCATCGTGGAGGCGGACGAAACGTACCGGCTCGAATCGCAGAAGGGTTCGCGCAACCTGACGCGACGGCCGAGAAAGCGCGGCGGCGTGGCCAGGCGTCGCGGCATCAATCGGGAGCACGACTGCCTGCTCGTCGCGCGCGACCGCACCGGACAGACTCTCGACTTTCACACGGGCCGGGGACAGGTGACGGTGGCGCACTTGCACGGGTGTCTCAAGCCGGTGCTGCCGGCGGACGTCCTGCTGATCAGCGACGGGGCCGTGGCGTATCGGCATTTCGCCGCGCAGGCGGGCATCACGCACGAGGCGGTGAATATCGAAGGCGGCATTCGGGCACGCGGCGCGATCCACATCCAGAACGTCAATAGCTGGCACAGCCGCTTCAAGAGCTGGCTGGTGCGGTTTCGCGGCGTCGCGAGCCGTTATCTCATCAATTATTCGGGCTGGCAACGGGTGCTGGATGCGCGGACGTTGACGACGCCCGCTCACCTGCTGTGTGCTGCGGCCCAGCGTGGCTAACCGGCAGCGGCGGTCGTTTACCTAAATAACGCGAACACAGCCCAAAAAAACGCCCGCTCCGAAGAGCGGGCCAAGTCCAAAACTAGGGATGTCCTGAAAGAGACGAGTCCATCTTAGTTCCCGCCCCCTCCGCGCTCTGTGCGTTGACTCACACTCTGTTAAATTTTCCTACGCATCTGTAAAAATGCCGATGCAGGCTGGGTGACGGACAAAAAAAACCCGCTCCTTGCGGGAGCGGGTGAAGTCCAAAACTAGGGATGTCCTGAAAGAGACGAGTCCATGGTAAGGCAGGCTTAAGTGAACACTCTGTGCGCTGCTTCACACAAAAAAACTTTTATATCAAAGCGGTGTCGTATAAATCCCCCCATAAAAACAAAAGCCGCCACGGCCAGGCCGGGCGGCTTTATCGGGGAATAAACGCAATTACACGACGGCGCCGTCCGTTTCGTCCTTCGCCTTGATCGGCTTGATCAGGTCTTCGCGCTTGACCCCCAGCCACATGGCGATGGCGGCCGCCACGAACACGGACGAATAAATACCGAACAGGATGCCGATGGTCAGCGCGACCGCGAAGAAGTGCAGCGTCTGGCCGCCGAAGAACAGCATCGACAGGACCATCATCTCGGTACAGCCGTGGGTGATGATCGTACGCGAGATGGTGCTCGTGATCGCGTGGTCGATGACTTCCGGCACGGACAGCTTGCGCTCCTTGCGGAACGTCTCGCGAATCCGGTCGAAGATCACGACCGATTCATTGACGGAGTAGCCCAGCACGGCCAGCACGGCGGCCAGCACGGTCAGCGAGAATTCCCACTGGAAGAAGGCGAAGAAGCCGAGGATGATCACGACGTCGTGCAGGTTGGCGATGATCGCCGCCACCGCGAATTTCCATTCGAAGCGCACGGCCAGGTAAATCATCACGCCGACGACGACCATGATCAGCGCGTTCAGGCCGTTCTGCGCCAGCTCGTCGCCGACCTGCGGGCCGACGAATTCCACGCGCTGCAGGCTCACGGCTTCCGCCCCGACCGCATTGACGCAGCTGGTGCGGGTGACGTTTTCTCCCTTGTCGGTGGTGTGCTGCACCTGCTTCGGCGTACCGGATTCCGCCGCGCACAGCGCGTCGAACACCGTGGCCGACGTGCCCGAACCGGGCACGCCCTGGCGGATCGGCAGGCGCATCATGACGTCCTGCGCGGTGCCGAAGCTCGACACCTCGGGCTGTTCGTAGCCCAGCTTTTCCAGGTTGCGGCGGATCTTTTCCTGGTCGGCCGCGTGCGGATAGCGCAGTTCCATCACGGTGCCGCCCGTGAACTCGACCGAGAAGTGCAGGCCGCGGGTCGTCAGGAAGAACACCGCAGCGACGAAGGTCAGCGCCGAGATCACGTTGAAGATCAACGCGTGGCGCATGAACGGGATGTCCCGTTTAATCTTGAAAAATTCCATGTTCTACCCCGGTTATCCTTTCTTGACGGCCGTCCTGGCCGTGGCGGCGTCCGCATTCCACACGGTGCCGATGGCGATCTTGCCGAGCTTCTTCTTGCGGCCGTACCACAGGTTCACGACGCCGCGCGACAGGAACACGGCCGAGAACATCGACGTCAGGATGCCCAGGCAGTGGACGACGGCAAAGCCGCGCACTGGGCCGGAACCGAACACCAGCAGCGCCAGGCCGACGATCAGGGTCGTCACGTTCGAGTCGAGGATGGTCGCCCAGGCGTGGCTGAAGCCGGCCGAGATCGCCGCCTGCGGCGCGTTGCCCGCCCGCAATTCCTCGCGGATGCGCTCGTTGATCAGCACGTTGGCGTCGATCGCCATACCGAGCGCCAGCGCGATTGCCGCGATACCCGGCAGGGTCAGGGTCGCCCCGAGCATCGACAGCAGGGCCATCAGGAACAACAGGTTGCAGGCCAGCGCCACGACGCTGAAAAAGCCGAACAGCTGGTAGTAGATGACCATGAAGATCGCGATCGCCACGAAGCCCCACAGTGTGGAATGCAGCCCCTTGGCGATGTTCTCGGCGCCCAGCTGCGGGCCGATGACGCGTTCCTCGACGAATTCCATCGGTGCCGACAGCGCGCCGGAGCGCAGCAGCAGCGCCAGTTCGGCGGCTTCCTGCGGGCTGCGCATGCCGGTGGTCTGGAAGTGCGACCCCAGCTCGCTCTGGATGGTCGGCGCCTGCAGCACCGTGTACTTGCCCTTTTCCTTCAGCAGCACGGCCATGCGCTTGCCGACGCGGGTGCGGGTCGCTTCGCGCATCTTGCGGCCGCCGTCGCTGTTCAGGTCGATGTTGATGGACGGACGCTGGTTCTGGTCGAAACCGGCCACGGCACTGGTGATGGAGTCGCCCGTCAGGGTGATGTCCTTCGATACGACGACCGGCGCGCCCGGGCCTTCGGTGAACAGTTCCGAATTCAGCGGGATCGCGGCGGACAGCTCGGTGCCCGGGGTCACGGTCTCGTCGACCATGCGGAACTCCAGCGTGGCGGTGCGGCCGATGATGTCCTTCGCGTGGGCGACGTCCTGCACGCCCGGCAGCTGGACGACGATGCGGTCGCGGCCCTGTTGCTGGATCACGGGCTCGCTCACGTTCAGTTCATTGATGCGCTTGCCCAGCGCGCTGATGTTCTGCTTGACGCCCTCTTCCACCACGCGTTGCAGCGCTTCCGGCTTCAGCGTGACGATCAGCTTCAGGTCGGTGCCGTCGGCGGCCTCGGCAAACGCCAGGTCGGGGTTCTGGCTGGCCAGCACGCTGCGCGCCTGCGCACGCGTGGCGTCGTCCCGGAACTTGATCTCGACGTTGTTGCCGACCCGGTCGATGCCGGCGTGGCGCACGTTCTTCTCGCGCAGCTCGCTGCGGACGCTCGTCAGGACACCCTTGATGCGGGTCTCCTGCACGGCCTTGGCATCCACTTGCAGCAGGAAGTGCACGCCGCCGCGCAGGTCCAGGCCGAGGTTCAACGGCTTGGCGTTGATGGCCTGCATCCAGGCCGGCGTGTTCTTCACCAGATTGACGGTGACGATGTAGTCGGGGTCGGTCGGGTCGCGGTTCAGGTCGCGTTCCAGCGCGGCCTTGGCCTTGAACTGGATGTCGGGGGTCGCGAAGCGTGCGCGCACGCTGCTGCTGTCGCCCGAACCTTGCAGGCTCACGCCATCGACAGGAATACCGTCGCGCTTGAGTGCGTCGGCAACCTTGCTGACCGTGTCGCTGGTGACCTTGACTGTCGCCTTGGATGTCGTCACCTGCAACGCCGGCGAATCGCCGAAATAGTTGGGCGCCGTGTACAGCAGGCCGAGCAGCACTGCCACAAGGATCAGTATGTATTTCCAGAGGGGGTAACGATTCATGATGTTCCAGCGTTCAGGATCGGGCGGGAAGCGCGGCGCGGGCCGCGCGGCCGGATTACAGGGACTTCAGCGTGCCCTTGGGCAGCAGCGCGGTCACGGCGTTCTTCTGCACCACCACTTCGGTACCGGCCGCCACTTCGACGGTCACATAGGTGTCGGTGACCCGGGTGACGCGGCCCAGCATGCCGCCGACGGTGATCACTTCATCGCCCTTGGCCAGCGCCTCCATCATGGATTTCAGCTCTTTCTGGCGCTTTTGCTGCGGACGGATCATGAGGAAGTACATGACCACGAACATCAGGATCAGCGGGGCGAACGTCGTGAGGTTACCCATCAGACCGGGTTCGGCTGCACCGGCGGTTTGCGCGTACGCGTTGGAAATGAACACAAGGACTCCGATTGTATAAGATGAAAAAACAAGCGCTGTATTCTAGCACCGGCAAACTGTCAACAGCCAGTTTCCCGCCATGTGGGAACGGACGTGCCCAAATGCAAGACATTATCGAAAAATTAATTTGGGATAACGACGGCGATATGTGACCCGCATATCGTAGGGTGGGCATTTGAGGCCGGTGGCCTCAAATGAAACGTGCCCACGCGTGACGTGTGCGGTTTGTTGGCGTTATGCGTGGGCGGAGGGCCGCCCACCCTGCGGCAACGCCAAACGGAACTACACACCGCGCGCGCGATCCGCGTTGAACTGGACGCGAAATTCGTTGAACCGGTCCGCATCGATGGCATCGCGGATCTCCTGCATGAGGTTCAGGTAATAATGCAGGTTGTGGATGGTATTCAGCCGCGCGCCGAGGATCTCCTTGGAGCGGTGCAGGTGGTGCAGATAGGCGCGCGAAAAATTCTTGCAGCAGTAGCAGGAACACGTCTCGTCCAGCGGCGCCTGGTCGTCCTTGTAGCGGGCGTTCTTGATCTTGAGGTCGCCGAAGCGGGTGAACAGCCAGCCGTTGCGGGCGTTCCGGGTCGGCATCACGCAATCGAACATGTCAACGCCGTTCGCCACGCCCTCCACCAGGTCTTCCGGCGTGCCGACGCCCATCAGGTAGTGCGGCTTGTTGTCCGGCAGGCGCGGGCCGATGTGTTGCAGCACGCGCATCATGTCTTCCTTCGGCTCGCCCACCGACAGGCCGCCGATGGCCAGGCCCGGAAAGTCGATGTCTTCCAGCCCTGCCAGCGATTCGTCGCGCAGGCGCTCGTACATGCCGCCCTGGACGATGCCGAACAGCGCGTTCGGGTTCTCACCCTTGTTGAATTCGTTCATCGAGCGCTGGGCCCAGCGCAGCGACATGCGCATCGACTTCGCCGCCTCTTCCGCCGTGGCCGGACGGTCGTCGATCTCGTACGGCGTGCACTCATCGAACTGCATCACGATGTCCGAATTCAGCGAGCGCTGGATCTGCATCGAGATTTCCGGCGACAGGAACAGGCGCGAGCCGTCGATCGGCGACGCGAACTTCACGCCCTCTTCCGTGATCTTGCGCATCGCGCCCAGCGAGAACACCTGGAAGCCGCCGGAGTCGGTCAGGATCGGCTTGTCCCAGCCCATGAAGCCGTGCAGGCCGCCGAACTTGTCCATGACGTCCGTGCCCGGGCGCAGCCACAGGTGGAAGGTATTGCCGAGGATGATCTGCGAGCCGACTTCCTTCAACTCGTTCGGCGCCATCGCCTTGACGGAGCCATAGGTCCCGACCGGCATGAAGATCGGCGTCTCGATGGTGCCGTGGTTCAGCTTTAAACGGCCGCGGCGGGCGTGCGACAGGCCGCTCGTGTCTTTCTTGAGTAGGGTGAATTCGAGCATGGGTTCAATTCTTGGTTGCACGTGACTGCGTCGTGAGCAGCATCGCGTCGCCATAGCTGAAGAAGCGGTATTCGCTGGCGATCGCGTGCGCGTAGGCGCTGCGGATGGCGTCGTAGCCGGCGAAGGCCGAGACGAGCATCATCAGCGTCGACTTGGGCAGGTGGAAGTTCGTAATCAAGCGGGTCACGGTCTTGAACAGATAACCCGGGGTGATGAAGAGATTCGTGTCGCCGCTGCCGGCGACGAGGGCGCCCGACTGCGACGCCGATTCCAGCGCGCGCAGCGACGTGGTGCCGACGGCGACGACATCGCGTCCGGCCTGCCGGGCGGCGCGCACGGCGTCGACGGTCTCTTGCGGGATCGTGTACCACTCGCTGTGCATCTTGTGCTCCGCGAGGTTTTCCACGCGCACCGGCTGGAACGTGCCGGCGCCCACGTGCAGGGTGACGTAGGCGATGCGCACGTCCTTGGCCGCCACCTTGTCCAGCAGCGCCTGGTCGAAGTGCAGCCCGGCCGTCGGCGCGGCGACGGCGCCGGGTTCTTTCGAATAGACGGTCTGGTAACGCTGCTCGTCGAAGTCGTCGGCGTCGTGCTCGATGTACGGCGGCAGCGGCAGGCGACCGTGGGCCTCGATCAGGTCGAACACGTCGCCGTCGAAGTGCAGGGTGAAGAATTCGCCGGCGCGCTCACCGACGCCGACCTCGAACGCGTCGGCCAGGCGGATGCGCGAACCGGGCTTCGGCGACTTCGACGCGCGCACCTGCGCGAGCACCGTGCGCGGGTCCAGCACGCGCTCGACGAGCACCTCGACCTGGCCGCCCGTGTCCTTCTGGCCGAAGAAGCGCGCCTTCAGCACCCGCGTGTTGTTCATCACGAGCGTGTCGCCGGCCTGGAGCTGGTCGACGATGTCGGAGAAGTTACGGTCGGTGATGCGGTCGCCGTCCAGATGCAGCAGGCGCGACGCGCTGCGGTCGGGCAGCGGCACCTGGGCGATGCGCTCGGGCGGGAGGTCGAAATCGAAGTCGGAGAGGGAATACGTTTTGCTCATCTTGGCTGGGAAAAACTGGTGCCGGCGCCTTACAATATGGGCTACAGCGTGCGGCGAACCCACTATTTTACACCCGGATTTCAGACCGAGGGCGCAGGCCATGACCGTTATGCCCGAATACTGATAAGCCGACAACACGCGCCAACGAACCGCCATGCCAGCCACGAATGCCAAACCGGCGGCCAAAGCCGCAGCCAAGACAGCACCGAAAAGCATCGACAGCAAGCTCGCCAAGCTCGGCCTGCACACCGACATGGATCTGGTGCTGCACCTGCCGATGCGCTACGAGGACGAGACGCAGATCGTGCCCATCCGCGAAGCCTGCCTGCGCGGCGGCCACGTGGCGCAGGTCGAAGGCGTCGTCACGAAGAACGAGATCGCGTACAAGCCGCGGCGCCAGCTGCTGGTGACCATCGCCGACGACACGTCCGACATCCAGCTGCGCTTCATGAATTACTATGGCAGCCAGGTGAAACAGCTGGCCGAGGGCACGCGCGTGCGCGCGCGCAGCGAGGTCCGGCACGGCTTCTTCGGCGCCGAGATGGTCCACCCGGTCTACAAGATCGTCACCGAGGGCGCGCCGCTGCCCAACTCGCTGACGCCCGTGTATCCGTCCGGCGAAGGCCTGTCGCAGACGGTGCTGCGGCGCGCGATCGCGGACGCGATGAAGCGCGTGGACTGGACGGATACGGTGCCGCGCGCCGTGCGCGAGCGCCTCAACCTGGCCGAGTTCCAGCCGGCCGTCCGGCTGCTGCACTACCCGCCGCCGGACGTCGACGAGCACGCGCTGACGGAGCGCAGCCACCCGGCCTGGACGCGCGTGAAGTTCGACGAACTGCTCGCGCAGCAGCTGTCGCTGAAACGCGCGCAGCAGGCGCGGCGCGAAAAAGGGGCGCCCGTGCTCGGTGCCGTGGGCGCGCTGTCGTCCGCATTCTTGCAGGCCTTGCCGTTCAAGTTGACCAATGCGCAGCAGCGCGTCGTGGAAGAGATCCGCCGCGACCTGCGCGCGGATTATCCGATGCAGCGCCTGCTGCAGGGCGACGTCGGCAGCGGCAAGACCGTCGTCGCGGCGCTGGCGGCCGCGCAGGCCATCGACAGCGGCTACCAGGCCGCGCTGATGGCGCCGACGGAGATCCTCGCCGAACAGCACTTTCGCAAGATCGCCTCGTGGATGGAACCGCTGGGCGTGAAGGTCGCGTGGCTGACGGGCAGCCTGAAAAAGAAGGACAAGACAGCCGCCAGCGAGATGGTGGAAACGGGCGAAGCCAACCTCGTGATCGGCACGCACGCGCTCATCCAGGACACCGTGCAGTTCGCGAAGCTGGGCCTCGTGCTCGTCGACGAACAGCACCGCTTCGGCGTCGGTCAGCGCCTCACCCTGCGCAACAAGGGCTCCGACGGCCTCGTCCCGCACCAGCTCATGATGTCGGCAACGCCGATCCCGCGCACGCTGGCGATGACGTATTACGCCGACCTGGAAGTGTCCATCATCGACGAGCTGCCGCCGGGCCGCACGCCCATCGTCACGCGTGCGATCGACCAGAACCGGCGCGACGAAGTCATCGAGCGCGTGCACGCGGCCGCGCAGGAAGGCCGGCAGGTCTACTGGGTCTGTCCGCTGATCGAGGAATCGGAAGCGCTGCAACTGCAGACAGCCACCGAGACGTATGAAACGCTGGCGCAGGCGCTGCCCGACCTCGTCGTCGGCCTCGTGCACGGGCGCATGAAGCCTGTTGAAAAGCAGCTCGTCATGGAGGCGTTTTCCGCCGGCGAGGTCCACGTGCTCGTGGCGACGACGGTGATCGAGGTGGGGGTCGACGTGCCGAACGCCTCGTTGATGGTGATCGAACACGCGGAGCGTTTCGGCCTGTCGCAGCTGCATCAGTTGCGCGGCCGCGTGGGCCGCGGCTCGGCCGCGAGTGCCTGCCTGCTGCTGTATCAGAGCCCGCTGGGGCCCATCGCCAAGCAGCGGCTGATGACGATGCGCGAGACGACGGACGGTTTCGAGATCGCGCGGCGCGACCTGGAAATCCGCGGCCCCGGCGAATTCCTGGGCGCGCGCCAGTCGGGCCAGGCCATGCTGCGCTTCGCCAACCTGGAAACGGACCAGTGGATCGTCGACCAGGCGCGCGACGTGGCGGCGTGGCTGCTCGGGTCGGACCGGCCCGAGCTCGAAGCGATCGTCGATGCGCACCTGTCGCGCTGGCTCGGCGGGCGCGAGGAATTCCTGAAGGTCTGAATTCCCCCCAAACGTCGTCCCCGCGCAGGCGGGGACCCAAGTATCGACGTGCAGCGACATGCACGCAAATTCGGCTCCCGCCTCCGCAGGGGCGACGATCCGATAGCTTACTCCCGCCCACGAACGTCGTCCCCGCGCAGGCGGGGACCCAAGTATCAACGTGCAGCGACATGCACGCAGATTAGGCCCCCGCCTGCGCGGGGGCGACGATGCGATCGCTTACTTGCTTGCCGGCGCCGTCGTATCGGCCGCCGCATCCTTCGCCGCAGCCTTGTCTTCGGCCTTCTTGTGGTGCTTGGCCTTCTTCACGTGCTTCGTGGCCGTCTTCGCTTCCTGCTTCTCGTGCGCGGCTTCGGCCTTGGCGACGGCCGGCGGCGTGGCCGAATCCGGAGTCGTCGTCGGGGCCGGGGTCTGGGCGAAGGCGGCGGTGGCGAACAGGCCGGCGATCAGGGTGGCGATGGTACGTTTCATGGTGTTGGCTCCTGCGTTTCAGTGATTCGGTCGGCCGGTATTACTTGGCTGCAGCCGGGGCGGTGACGGCGGCAACGGTGGTGTCCTTGGCGGCCTCGGTCTTGGCAGCCGCGTGCTTGGCAGCGTGCTTCGTCTTGGCCTTCGCGTGCTTGGTGGCGACCTTGGCTTCCTTCACGTCGGTCTTCGCTTCGGCCTTCGCGTCGGCCTTGGTCTCTTTCGCCTCGGCTTTCGCGGCCTGCGTCTCGTGCTTGGCTTCGGCCTTGACCGCGGCGGCGGCGGGGGCGGCCGGCGCAGGGGTCTGTGCAAAAGCGGCGGTGGCGAACAGACCGGCGATCAGGGCAGCGATGGTGTTTTTCATGATGAAGGGTCCTCAGTAGTTTTGGGTGGTAGTGATGCACGTTTGCGTGTCACTTGTGCCTGAAAACGGCCTGCCCCGCTGTCCTGTTGACGCGATTTACAAATGCTTACGCGCCTGACAAACGCTTACAGCTCGACCATTGCCGCCATCGCCGCCTCGACCTGCGCCAGCCGCGGCGCCATCGACGCGCGGTAGCGTGCCACCAGCTCCGCACCGGCGCCCTCGGGCAAGCCGGCATCGAACGGCGGCTGCGGGTCGTATTCGAGCGCCAGCTGGATCGTGCGCGCCACGTCGTCGCCAGCCAGTTCGGCCGCCAGCGCGAGGCCGAAGTCGATCCCCGCCGTCACGCCGCCGCCCGAGATCCGGTTGCGGTCGCGCACGATGCGCTCGGCCACGGGCACGGCACCGAAGCGTTCGAGGAACGGCAACCACATCCAGTGGCAGGCGGACCGGTAGCCCGCGAGCAGGCCGGCCGCGCCCAGCACGAGCGAGCCATTGCACACCGACGTGACGTAGCGCGCGCCCTCGCCCTGGCGGCGCAGGAAGTCCAGCGTGGCGCCATCGCCGAACAGGCGCTCGATGCCGAAGCCGCCCGGCACGCACAGCACGTCCAGCGGCGGACAGTCGGCGAAGGTGACCGTCGGGTTGATCGTGAAGCCGACGTCGGTCGGCACCGGATCGCGCGTCTTCCACACGAGGTGCACCTGCGCGCCGGGCACGCGGCCGAGGACCTGGGCGGGACCGGTCAGGTCGAGTTGGGTCACGTGCGGGAACAGCAGGAATCCGATGTGCAGGGCAGTGGTCATGGCAGGCTCCGGGTCGTCAATAAGGATGACGCCATTCTAGGAAACGGCTAGCATTGGCAGCAATGTCAAACTTGTGCCTAATCCTGCCAATGCCTATTAAACCTCGCCAGGTCGCCCTGCTCGCCTTTGACGGCGTCCAGGTGCTCGACGTCACCGGCCCGGCCGCCGTGTTCGGCGCCGCCAACGACGCCGCGAATTACGCTTTCTACCGCGTGCACATCCTGTCGCCACAGGGCGGCCCCGTGACCAGCAACTGCGGCGTGGCCGTCGTGACGGCGGCGCTGGGCAGCGTCAGGCCGGGCGCGCTGGACACCGTGCTGGTGGCCGGCGGCAGCAAACGGGGCCTGCAGGCGCTGGCGCAGGATGCCGAAGCAAGCGCCTGGCTGCGGCGCGCCTGCACTCGCGCGCGCCGCTACGGCTCCGTGTGCACGGGCGCCTTCGCGCTGGCGGCCTGCGGCCTCCTGGACGGCAAGCGCGTCGCCACGCACTGGGAAGCGACGGACATCCTCGGCCGCAGGCATCCGGCGATCGAGGTCGACGCGGACGCGCTCTACGTCGAGGACGGCAATGTGTGGACGTCGGCCGGCGTCACCACCGGCATCGACATGTGCCTGGCGCTCGTCGCGCGCGACCTGGGCGACGACGTCGCCAACGCTATCGCGCGCCGCCTCGTGCTGTATGCGCGGCGCCCCGGCTACCAGTCGCAGTTCAGCACCCTGCTGGCGGCCCAGGAAAAGGCCGACAGTCCGTTCGCCGCCCTCGTCGACTGGATCCGCACGCACCTGGACGAAGAACTGGACGTGGCCGGCCTGGCCGGGCGCGCGGGCATGTCGCCGCGCACCTTCCACCGCCGCTTCACGGAGGCGCTGGGCGAGACGCCGGCGCGCTTCGTCGAAACGCTGCGCCTCGACCACGCGCGCGAACTGCTGCGGACGACGCTCGCACTGAAGACGGTCGCCGCGCAGACGGGTTACGCGACGCCGGGTCAGCTGTCGAAAGCGTTCGCGCGCCGCTTCGGACTGAGCCCCGGGTTGTTTCGCGCGATGCACCGCGACGAACCGGCGATCGGCATAGGGGCCGCCAGTTTAACTGACGGGTCCCCTGCCACACCACCCGGCATGCGGGTCCGCACCGGGCGGTTCGAGTAGTTGAGGTCAAGACAGGCGTGGTACTCCCAGCCGGTCGAAGTA
>Ga0209148_1001160_pt1 | contig 15323 bp, 13 predicted proteins | sample AraplaCol_mMF_r2_2_FD_184288 | JGI IMG/M metagenome (GOLD analysis project Ga0209148, IMG submission 184288) | Arabidopsis root microbial communities from North Carolina, USA - plate scrape CL_Col_mMF_r2 (SPAdes) (version 2) | ecosystem: Host-associated > Plants > Roots > Endosphere | place...
GTACACGTGATGAAGGTGGGCGACCGCCCGCCGCACATCAACGGCACCGTGAGCACCGCCAACGGCACGTATGCCGCGTACGGCCAGCGCCTGGCGATCGAACGCGGCGTGATCACGTTCAGCGGCCCGTACGACAATCCGTCGCTCGACATCCTCGCCGTGCGCAAGCGTCCCGACGGCGAGCAGCTGAGCGACACGAACGTCGAAGCGGGCGTGCAGGTGCGCGGCACGGCGCTGGCGCCGACGGCGAAACTCGTGTCGACGCCGAACGTGTCCGACAGCGACAAGCTGTCCTGGCTCGTGCTGGGCCACGGCATGGAAGCGACGACGGGCAACGAGGCCGACGTGCTGAGTGCGGCCGCCGGCGCCCTGCTGGGCGGCAAAGGCGGCACGGGTGGCGTCACGAGCAAGCTGGCGAATTCGCTGGGCGTCGACGAACTGGGCGTGCGCCAGGGTGCGGGCCAGGCGTCGGGCCTGGAAAACACGGTGGTCACGGTCGGCAAGCGGATCTCGTCGCGCCTGTACCTGAGCTTCGAACAGGGCGCCGCCACCGCATCGAGCGTCGTGCGCGTACGCTATAAAATCAACCCGCGCATCACGCTGCAACTGCAGACAGGCACGAACACGGCGCTGGACGTGCTGTACTCCTGGGCGTTCGACTGACTCACACCGGGGTCAGAGCCCGAATTTTGGCAATGTCTAACACGACATTTCCGAAAACCGGGCTCTGACCCCGAATTGTCGACTTTGATTATGCCGCGGCTTTCGAACGCTTCGGCTTTGCTTTGGCGGCCGCGTTGAGGGCCGCCGCGGCGCGGATGAGTGCTCGGAATGCGGTGGCGTCGAGTTGCTCGCCTTCATGGATATCGATGGCGCGCCGCGCGTTGCCGTCCAGGCTGGAGTTGAACAGGCCGGAGGGGTCGTCCAGTGACGCGCCTTTGAGGAAGGTCAGCTTCACGTGCGACTTGTACGATTCGCCCGTACAAATGATGCCTTGGCTGGACCAGACGGGCGTGCCCATCCACTTCCACTCTTCCTCGACACCGGGCACCGCTTCCTTGATGAGTGCGCGTACCCGGGCCAGCGTGTCGCCGCGCCAGTCGCCCAGGTCGGCGATCCGGCGGTCGATCAGTGCGGACGCCGGCATGTCCGCGGACGAATTCCCCTGCTTCATGTCTCCTCCTTGGGCTTAGTCGTCGAGCTTCGCCAGAACCTCGTCGAGGGCGGTGGTGAATTTGTTCCAGCCATATTTCGCCCCATTGTAAGCCGCGTCCTGGCCAGGCTGGAAGCCCGTCTGTTCCACCTTGAGGTGCGTGCCCGCGCCCGCCGGAGTCAGCGTCCACGTGACGACGCTGTCGAGGCCCATCGCGGCCCAGGTGTAGGACAGCGAACGGTTCGCCTCGATCTCCAGGACCTGGCAATCGACGGAACCCCAGTCGCCGCGCAGGCTGAATCGGTGGTTCAGGGCAGGCACGAAATCGTTCTTCATCAGCCACGCCTCAATGAGGTGCGGCTGGGTCAGTGCGCGCCAGATCTTTTCCGGCGGGTGAGCAAATTCGCGTTCGACGGTGACGGTGCGCGTTTGGAGCGAGGTATCGTTCATTGGTCCATCCTTTTCAACAGGTCTTCCAGGTCATCGAACCGGCTCTCCCAGAACCGGGCCATTTGGTTCGTCCAGTCGGTCAGCGGTGCCAGGGCGCCGAGCTGTGCGGTGTAATGCGTCTGCCGCCCTGCATGCCGGTCGCGCACGAGCCCGGCCTGCTTCAGCAAGCCCAGGTGCTTGGACACGGCCGGCTGCGAGATGCCGGCCCGGGCCGTGATGGCCCCCACCGTCTGCTCGCCGTCGCGGCACAGCGATTCGAAAATGGCGCGCCGCGTCGGGTCGCCGAGTGTCCGGAAAAGAATTTCGTGAGCGTCTGTCATGGCAATTAATAACCGATTGGCTATGGGTTTAATCATAGCCAACCGGTTATGGATTGGTCAAGCGCTTTTTTGACGTTCACGTTCCGGCCGCAGCAGCACGGCGCCGCTGGTCCGTCCGGCCTCCAGCGCGGCATGCGCTTCGGCCGCGCGCGCCAGCGGCACATCGAGCCCGACCGGCACCCGCAGCCCATCGGCGAGCCGCGCCAGCGTGGCCTCCACACCCTCGCGGTACAAGCCGGGCTCCGTCATGAAACGCATCACGCTCGGGCGGGCGAATGCGATCGCGCGCGGGGCGCCGACCTGCATCAGATCGACAGGCTCGACCGTGCCGCCGGCCTGGCCGACATTGACCGCCATGCCGTAGGGCCGCACGGCGTCGAAGGTGCGCAGCAGGTTCGCGCCGCCGATGCCGTCGATGGCGTAATCGACGCCGCGGCCGCCGCCGAAATCGCGCGCCGCCGCCACGAAGTCGTCTTCACGGTACAGGACGACGCGCTCGGCGCCATGCGCCAGCGCGAGCGCCGCCTTGGCGCGGCTGCCGACGGTGCCGATGACGCGCGCGCCGAGCGCGCGCGCCCACTGGGTCAGCACGAGACCGAGACCGCCGGCGGCGGCATGCACGAGGACGGTGTCGCCGGGACGCAACTGGCGCACGTGCGCGAACAACATGTGCGCCGTGACGCCGCGCAGCAGGCCGCCGGCGACGGCATCCAGCGACACGTCGTCCGGCACGGCGACGAGGCGCGCGGCCGGCACGTTGCGCGCCGCCGCGTAGCCGCCGATCAGCCCCGTGTACGCGACGCGCTGGCCCGGCACGAATCCGGTGACGCCGGAACCGAGCGCCTCGACGACGCCCGCCCCTTCCACCCCGAGCGTGGCCGGCAGTTGCGCCAGCGGATACAGCCCGTTGCGGTGATACACGTCGAGGAAATTCACGCCGGCCGCCACTTGGCGCACGCGCACCTCGCCGGGGGCCGGCGGCGCAAGCGCGACCCGCTCGACTTTCAGTTCGTCCGCGCCGCCCTGGCGGTGGATGCGCGCGTGTTCGATCAATTCATCCATACGACCTCCTGATGTGAGAGGTTCCCATGGTAGATTGATCAAAAATCGTCCGAAATCCCTAAAAATCGTCAATGACCGTGCAAAAATACGGAGGTCAATCCGACCAATCCGACCAATCCGCGCAATCCGGGGGCCGCACCCTCGACTGGGACGACATCCGTTATTTCGTCGAGCAGGCGCGCCATGGCAAGCTGAGCGCGACCGCGCGCGTGCTGCGGGTCGAGCACTCGACCGTCGCGCGCCGCATCGGCATGCTCGAAGCGCGCCTGGGCGTGCGCCTGTTCGACCGCCTGCCGAAAATCTGGGTGCTGACCGCGGAAGGCGAAGAATTGCTGGCCCAGGCGCGCCGGGTCGAGGACGAGGCGCTGGCCTTCGCGCGCGCCGGCGCGGGCGCGTCCACCTTGCGGGGCGTCGTGCGGCTGTCGGCGCCGCCGGTCTTGACCAGTGCATTCCTCGTGCCGCGCCTCGGTGCATTGCGTGCGCGCTGGCCGGCGATCGCATTGGAAATCATCGGCGAAGTCCGCCAGGCCGACCTGTACCGGCGCGAGGCCGACCTGGCGCTGCGCATGGCCCGTCCAAACCAGGCGGGCCTCGCGGCCCGGCCGTTGGCCCAGACCGGTTACGGGCTGTATGCGGCGCCCGGCTGGTTCGAGCGTCCCGCGCAGGAATGGGAGTTCATCGGCCATGGCGAGGCGATGAAGGAGACGCCGCAACAGACATGGCTGGAGAAATTCGTGGCCGGACGCCCGTATGCGTTCTGGACCAACGACGCGGCCGCCATGCTGGCCGCGTGCCGCGCCGGCCTCGGCGTCGCCGTGCTGCCGCACTTCCTCGGCCGCGGCGATCCCGCACTCGTCCTCCACCCGGACTACGGCCAGGTGCTGAGCCGTCCGCTGTGGCTGGCGGTGCATCCGGACGTGCGCCGCGCGCCGCGCGTCACGCTGATGGCGGAACTGCTTGCCGCCCTGCTGCAGGAACACGCGGCCTTGCTGGCCTAGCGTCAGTGCAAGATGCTCGGATTCGGGTCGATCGGCGGCTCGTCGTTCTGCGGCGTGCGGATCGGGGGCTGATGGGGATCCGGCGTCTCGAAAGGCTCCGGCGGCGCCTCTTCGATGGGTGCGGGATCGGGAGCACGGTGGGCTTCGCGCCGGATCGTACGCCGCGTCGCGATCGGGTCTGGAATCATGGGAGGCTCCTGCTGAAGATGCCAAAACATTACCATGGACATCCAATTGCCGACGCGCGCCTGGATTACAATGGCGGATTCGACAGAACGAAACCGAAGGAACCCCATGTTGCCGACTCCCGTCGTTGCCGCCGTTCTCGCGCCGCTCGTGCTGTGGCGCATGTATAGCCGCATCAAGCGCCTGACGACCCGCCAGCGTTCGAAGACGTGGCGGCACCGCACGACCCTGGTGTTCTTCCCGCTGCTGATCGTGATCCTGGCCGTCGTCAGCATCAAGACGAACCCGTTCGCCCTCGCGGGCCTGGCGGCCGGGCTGCCGGTCGGTGCCGTGCTGGGCCGGATCGCGATCGGCAGGACGCGCTTCGAACAGGTCGGCGGCGACTTTTTCTTCACCCCGAACGCACCGATCGGTCTCGCGGTGGCCCTGCTGTTCATGGGCCGCATGGCCTGGCGCGTCTACGAGTACTACACGCTGGGCTCGTTCGCGCACCACGAGTTCGTGTCGAGCCCACTGACCCTCGTCATCTTTGGCGTGCTGGCCGGCTATTACACGAGCTATGCGTTCGGCCTGCTCTCCTGGCGCAAGCGCACCGCGCCGGCCGTAACGAACCCGTAACCTGCATCGCATGAGTCTTACCACCCTCGCCCTCATCGCCCTCGTCCCCTTCCTCGTCTGGCGTATCTATTCGCGCCTCAAGAACCAGATGGCGCGCCAGCGCTCGATCGTGTCGCGCCACTACACGGGCCTGATCGTGTTCGCCGCCATGGTCCTCGTTCCCGGCACGGAACTCGGCGACCGCCCGTTTCAGCTGGCCGCGCTGGCCGCCGGCGCCATCGCCGGCATCGCCCTCGCCACGTACGGCCTACGCCGCACCCGTTTCGAAGACACGCCCGAAGGCTATTTCTTCACGCCACCGTCGCGCATGGGCATCCTCGTCGCCATGCTGCTGGTGGCGCGCGTGATCTACCTCGGCATCGAGATCTACATGAACCAGGGCAACAATCACCCGAACCCGCGCTTCACGGACAGCCCCATCACCATGCTGTGCCTGGGCATGACAGCCGCCTATTTCGCCACCTTCTCGGCCGGCCTGATGCGCTGGCGCCAGCGCAAGCGCAAGGAAGTCGGCAAGCTGTAGTTCGACCGCCGGGCGGGCGCCCCGTGCGCCCGGCTTCTGAAAAATTTGATCCAGATCTGATCGGCCAAGACTCGGCACGCGCCGGCGCGCGCCGCGCCGCCGGCGTTTGTCGCACTCCAATACGTGATGCATAACTCTGCGGAGAATGGCCGCCGGGGCCACGCGACGTATTGACATTTGATTCATGGCTCCAGTCACCCATCTGGAGCCCATATGGTTTTCACGCACCTGACCCGCCATTGGATGGCGCGGCGCCATTACCCCTTCGCCTCCTGGGCCGCATGCATCGCGCGCAGCCTGCGCGTCCTGCTGTTCCGCCGCGCACACCTGGAATTGCTGGCGATGGACATCTACCGCAACTACATCACCCAGGTCCACGACGACGTATTTCACCACCTGAGCCACCGGAACTATCTTGCCAAGGGACTGTCGTTGCGCCAGCGCGTGCGCTGCGTCCTCACCCATTACCGCTTCGAAGACGCCACCTTCGACGCCGCCTACAAGCACGCCGTCTACCGCGACGGCGGCCTCGTGCTGTGGCAGCACGACACGGACAGCGGCCAGGTCGTGGTCAGGCTCGGCATGGCGCAACGCCTGAATGCGGAAGGCGACCTGACGCTCTCCCTGCTGGCCGACGGCAAGTGCGTGCACCGCCTGTCGTTCAGCTGGGTCGACGAGCGCTTCGCCGGCATCGCCGAACTGGGCGGGCCCGGCATGCTGCCCTTCATCGCCCGCAACCAGGGCCCGCGCGCCGGCGCGACCGACGCCGTCGACGCCTTCCGGCGCGCCTTCCCGCACAACTCGCCCCTGGTCAGCACGCCCGGCTTCTTCTGCGTCGCCGCCTTGCAGGGCATCGCACAGGCACTGGGCATGGACCGGGCGGTGGCCGTCAAGTCGGCCTGGCACTGCGCCTATGCGCCGACCGGCGACAAGCACTTCGCCAACGCCTACGACGGCTTCTGGCGCATCCTCGGCGGCAACGAGATGCCGGGCCGCGCATGGCACATCGCCCTGCCGTTCGCCATGAAACCGCTGGCCGACATGCCGTCCAAGCACCGCAAGCGCGCGGCACTGCGGCGCGAGCACTGGCGCGTCATCGCGGAGTCGGCTTGCCGGCAACTGCGCGCGCACCTCGTCCACGCCGGACCGCGCCCCCATGCGGCCGAAGAACAGCCTGCCGTCCTTGCGCAGCCGGGCAGCGACGCATGCATGTGAAAAGCCACAGTTTAATAATATTCAATTTCCATTAGTCAATTTCAAATTCTTCAATGCTATAGTTTTAGTTCCATGCGGAAATGAAAAACCAGTACATCCGCCCATAACGAGGACTATTAACTACATGGCAACCAACTACGACGCCGCCGTCAATTCTTTCTACCTCGCGTATTACGGTCGTCCTGCCGATCCTGCGGGCCTGGCCTACTGGTCCCAGGCGCTCGCGCAAAACAATGGCGACTTCAGCACCATCGTCGACGCGTTCTCGACGTCCACCGAAGCGACGGACCGGTTCGGCAGCGCCACGCCGGCCGATCGCATCGCCGACGTCTATCAGCAATTGTTCAACCGCGCCCCCGACCAGGCCGGCCTCGACTACTGGACGAAGGCCATCGCGACAGGGACCGTCAGCATTGCCGACGCCGCCATCCAGATCATGAACGGCGCCCAGGACACGGACGCGCAACTGTCGACCCTGCGCCAGCAAGCCGCCGCCCAGTTCACCGCCGAAGTGGCGGCCTCGGGTGTGCCATACGACGGCAGCGCCGCCATCGACGCCGCGCGCGTCCTGATCGCCGCGGTCACGCCCACTACGAGCGCGACCGACATCGCGTCGCTGGTCACGGCCACCAAATCGCTCGTCCAGACCGCGCACGACAATCCGGCCGTCATCGCCGCCCTCGCCGGCAGCGGCAGCCTGACGTCCTTGCTCACCTCGTCCAGCGGCAAGGCCGATCCGGTCGCCATGGTCGAGGCGCTGGCCAGCGTCGGCAAGGCCGCCGCGACCGACACCGCCGCGCTCACGACGTTGCAACAGGGCGGCGGCATGACCGGCCTCGTCGACTCGCTCCCGGCCGGCACGAGCCTCAATGCCGTGACCCAGGCGGCGGACCAGGGCGGCCTGACCGCGGTGGGCGGCCTCGCCACGCCGCCCGCGCCCGCCGACACCACGCCGCCCGCGGCGCCGGCGGTGCAGCTGATCGCGGACACCGGCACGAGCGCCACCGACTACCTCACCAACAACGGCCAGATCAAAATCAGCGGCCTGGAAGCCGGATCGACCTGGCAGTACAGCTTCGACGGCAAACTCTGGCACGTGGGACCGACCGCCAGCAACACCGGCATCGCCCTGCTGAACACCAGTGTCGAGGGCGAGCAGACGCTGCAGGTACGCAGCACCGACTCGGCCGGCAACACGGGTGCCGCCACGGCGCTCCACTACACGCTGAAGACCTCGTTCGCGCCGACGCTCGCGTTCCAGGGCACCGACGGCAACGACCTGACGACGACCCGCCTCCTGACCAACACCGACAACTACTGGGTCAACCTGCACGGCGCCAAAGATGCCGCGGCCGTCGGCTTCCAGGTGTCGGCCACGGGCGTCAACGGCACCTGGACCGACGCGAAGGACAGCGATCCGCTGGCCGACGGCACCCATTTCATCCGCTACGTCGTCACGGACGCAGCCGGCAACACGGCCCCCACGAACGCGCTCGAAGTCGACATGGACAAGACCGCGCCCGCCGCGCCGACGGTCGCACTGGCCGCCGACACCGGAGCGAGCAGCGCCGACCTCGTCACCTACAACACCAACGTCAAGGTATCCGGCCTGGAAGCCGGGGCAACGTGGGAATACAGCAAGGACAATGGTACGCACTGGACGACCGGCGCCGCCATCGACAACCAGGGCGTTGCCTACCTGTCCGACAACCTCGGCGGCGCGCAGACGGTGCTGGTGCGCAGCACGGATGCTGCCGGCAATCTCAGCGCCACCACGACGTTCAGCTATACGGTCGAGAAAGCCCCGTTGGCCACGCTGAATGTCGCCGGCAAGTTCGGCTGGGATGTCTCGACGAATAACAAGGGCCTGAACTTCCAGCTCGATCTGCACGGGCATGCCAACGACGTGACCACGACCTACCAGGTCTCGACGACCGGGAATGCGGCCGACTTCCAGACCTGGGATACGAGCAGCAGCCTGGCCGACGGTACCTATTATTTCCGTGCCGTCGGCGTGGACGTCGCCGGCAATGCCTACACCACGAACAACGTGGTGGTGCACCTCGACAACACCGTGCCCGCGACGCCGACCGGCGTCCAGCTGCAGGAAGACACCGGCGTCAAGGGCGACCTCATCACCATGAACGGTGCTTTCGTCGTCAGCGGACTGGAGAAAGGAGCCCTGTGGCAATTCAGCAGCGACGGCACGACCTGGTTCCAGGGCGCGCCCGCCGCCGACGACGGCACCGCAACCGGGTTTGCCCAGGTCCAGGGCGAACAGACCCTGCAAGTGCGTACCTACGACAACGCGGGCAATACCAGCGCGCCGGTGTCGCTGCACTTCACGCTCGACAGCCACAACCCCGCGGACGGCCTGAAGCTCGATCATATCGGCCCGAACGGCGCCCAGGGCGATGCCCATACCACGCTGCCGACACCGGACGTGGTGTTCAGCTACACGGGCGCCATCGAGGCCGGCGACACGCTGGAATACACGCTCGATTACACGTTCGACAACGCCGGCAATGACGTCTCGGTCTGGACGAAGATCGACAGCACGATGATCGATGCGGCGGCCAAGACGGTCACCTTCCACAACTTCGACCTGAGCAGCGCCGACGCCTACATTACGATCCGCGGCACGGATCTGGCCGGCGCCCACCCCTATTACCAGCAACAGCTCGACGGCCCCGTCACGAGCTACTTCACGCAGTATGCGGCCGTCGCTCCGAAATTCATCCTGAGCGGTCAGTACACCGCCGCCCTCTACCTGACCGACGGCGCCAACGCGCCGGTCAAATTGCCGACGCTCGACGCCAGCGGCGGCCTGGTCGGCGACGGCAGCTGGATCGCCGTCGGTCCCCAGGCGACGGCAATGCACGGTGTGCTTGGCGCGGGCAACGACGCCACGGTGCTGACCGTCAAGGACACGGGCACCTACGCGTTCGGCACGACCGGCGCCGATACGCTCAGCGGCAACTACGTCTGGGGCTTCGGCGGCGACGACACCATCACCGCCACCGGCACCACGGCTTACAACAGTGCCGTGATCTCCGGCGGCACAGGCGCCGACACGATCCATACCGAGACCTCGTCGAGCCAGCTCCTGTACCAGGGCAGCCAGGATTCCTTCCTTGCCAACGACGGCGCCTCCGCACACGGTTTCGATACCGTCTACCTGAGCGCCGGCGCGGTGGCGCCGTTCACGGATTCGCTCATCCTCGAGGGCTTGGCGCTCGGCGATTACTACAATGTCGCAGGCGGTTCGCTGGACGGCAGCGAAACCGGCAGCGCGCTGCTGGCCAGGATGAACACCGCGGTTACGGGCTCGTTCAAGACCGGCCTGACGGCCGCGCAGGTGGCGCTGATCGATTTCGGCACCGACGGCGGCGGCCATGCGGTGAGCTTCCTGGCCATCGATGCGGACAAGGACGGGCATATCACCGATGCCGACTACGTCATCAAGATCGTCGGCGCCATCGATTCGAGCGGCGTCTACACGTCGAACGGCAACGGCGGCATCGTGCTCAACACGCACGCTATTTGAAGGTGACGTCGGCGGCCCTGCCTCGCGGCAGGCGATGAGATAAAGGAAAGGCCGGCATTCTCGCGAATGCCGGCCTTTTTATTTCTCCGGGCTATGGGACGTTCAAGCCGCCTTCGCCTCCGGATCGCCCTGCTGCCGTCTCTGCAGCACGAAGATCGGCTGCGCCCACTGCACGTCCTTCTTCTTCTTGCTCGTGATGAGCGTGAGGTCGGACGGATCGTAGACGTCCGTGTTGTGCGTCAGCGGCGTCGTCATGAGGTATTGCGCGTCGGTGTTCTTGAGGAATTCGCCGACCAGCTGGATGTTGCGGATGTCCAGGTGGGCGAACGGTTCGTCGATGAACACGAAGCCGCCCGAGCCCTCTTCCGACTTCAGCAGGCCGATGAGCAGCACCAGCGATTTCATGACCTGCTGGCCACCCGACGCCTCGCCATCGTTCATGCCGATCTGGCCCTTGCCGTCGAATTTGAAACGCACGTGCAGGCCGGCCTGGGCCAGTTGCACGTCGTCGTTCTCCAGCCGGACCGGGTCGACCGAGACGTCGATGTTCGCCAGCTCGCCCAGTTCGCGGATGTTCTTCGAGTAGGTCTTGATCGTGTAGCGCAGGCGCTCGATGTAGGCGCCGCGCGCGTTATCCGTCGCCTCGATCGCGCGGTTGTTCTGGTAGCGGCGCTCCTCGGTCTCGACCTGGCGGCCGGACAGCTGGTCGTTCAGGCGCCCATACTGGTCGATGACGGTCGGGTCCTGCTCCCAGTCGCCGCGCGCCAGCGACGCATCGAGGGAATTCATGCGCAGCTTGACCTGGTGCGCGTTCTGGTGCGTCGCCACGAGGGCCGCGCGCTGCTGCGCGCTGCGCCAGGCCTGCGGCACGTGGCGCCATCCACGGCGCAGGTTCAACAGTTCGCGCGCATGCTCGCCGCGCTGCTCGATCACGCGGCGGTTGTTCAGGCGCATGCCCGCTTCCGCTTCCGACAGGGCCATGCGAGCGTTCTGCCACACGGTGTCGGCGCGCGTGCGCGTGACGGTCGCGTTCTTGATCAAGACCTGCAGTTCGCCCAGGCGCGCACCGACCTGCAGGCGCTCGGCCTTCAACGGCTCCAGCGCGCGCGTGGCTTCCTCGAATTCGGCCTGGCGCGCGGACAGCTCCTTGGCCGCGTCCACGCCGGCGATGCGCACGCGCAGCGCCGACACGTCCGCCGCCAGCTTGCTGATCGCCAGCGTCAGCGTGTCCTCCTGCGCTTCCAGCGTGGGCAGCGCCTTCTGGATCGCGTCCAGGCGCTGCGTCTTGCCGGCCGCGCCGAAACGGTAGCGCGACGCCTCGACGAACAGCGAGCGGCCGCCGCGGCGTTCGCGGTGGTACGCGTCCGGCGTGATCCACTCGTCGGCGTCGCTCTTGAAGCCGGCGTCGACGGAATCCACGCGCTCGATGCGTTCCAGCTGGTCGATCAGCCAGGACGGGGCCTTCGACGAGAAACGCACCACCGACAGCAGCGTGTCGTCCTTGACCACCGGCGCGTCGACGCAGTCGGGCACGATGAAGTGGCGATAACGCTCCTTCTCCGCCAGCTTATACGCGGCCGGCGCGTCCTTCGCGCGCTCCAGCAGCACGACGGACGCATAGCCGCCCAGCACACCCTCGACGGCGCCCTGCCATTTCGGGTCCGTCACTTCGACGATGTCCGACAGCATGGCGTGCGGGATGCCGGCATCGCGCAGCGCGCGGCGCATCTGGCGCTGGGCTTCCGGCTCGGGCATCGTGGTCTTGCCCTGCAGCGCGGAGATCGTCGCCAGTTCGCCGGCGATCTTCGTCGCCAGCGCCTCGCGCTCGGCCTTCTTCTTGGCCAGCTCCGCCTCTTTCGCTTCGAGCTGGGTCGCCACTTCCGCGATGTCGGCGCCGGCGTCCGCCGCGAGTTTGTTCAGGCGTTCCTTTTGCTCGAGCAGGCTTTCCAGCGGCTTGAGTTTGGCGTTCACCTGCGTCAGGCGGGTCGCCAGTTCGTTCGCTTCCTGTTCGAGTTTCACTTCCTGCTGCTGCGCTTCCGTCAGCGCGCGCTGCTGCGCGGCCAGCGCGTTGCGCTTTTCGGAGAGCAGCCCGTCGGCCTGCATCAACGGCTTCTTCGCTTCGCGCAGCGCGCGGCTGACGTTCGCCGCCTTTTCGCGCGCCTCGTGGTATTCGAGGCTCGGCAGCACTTCCTCGACGAGGGCGCGGCGCTCCTTGTTGAGATCTTCCCACTGGTGGTAGTTGGCCACGCGCAGGCGCAGGCCCTCCAGGTTGATGCGCGAGGTTTCCAGTTCGGCTTCGAAGCGCTTCAGCTCCGACTCGGTGTCGCGCTGGTGGCGCTTCGCTTCGTCGTACGCGTCCAGCACTTCCTTGTCGCCGAACACCTGGAACACGAGGTCCAGCAACTGGCGCGGCGCGTATTCGCACAGCTTGTCCGTCTCGCCCTGCTCCAGCGCCAGCACCTTCGACATCGCCGGCGACAGGCCGGCCGACGCGAGGCGCTTGCGGTAGTTCTCGACGCCGAGCCAGTCGGTCGCTTCCGTCACTTCCTCGATCTGGATGTTCCCGGGCCGCATCAGGTACTGGCGCTTCCAGTCGCCGCCGTTCTTCTGCACCTGGCAGAACAGCGTGACCTCGTCGTCGCTGAAGAAGCCGGAATGGCGGAACGGCCGGTTCGACAACTGGCGGCCGGACGGCTTGTTGTCGACGACGGCGCGCAGCCAGGCGCTCTGCTGGCCCGAGTGGCGCGCATAGTGTTTATACGTGCGGCCCATCGAGCAATCGAGGCCGAACAGCGTGCGCAGCGCGTCGAGCAAGGTCGTCTTGCCGGAGCCGTTCTGGCCGGCGATGGTGATGATCTTGGCGTCGAGCGGGATGTTCTTGATGCGCTGCCAGTAGTCCCAGTGGACCAGCTCGAGTGATTTGATGTGGAACATGCGGGTCTCTTAAGCTTGGGGCGTGTCGATGTCGGTCGGCGCGGCGGCGTCGAGCGCCGCCGGCGGCTCGTCGTTGGCGGCTTCGCTGACGTGGCGGCGCGGGGCCGCGGCCAGTGGCGCGCGCTTGAACACGTCGGCCAGCGCGCCGTTGATGATGCGTTCCTTGAGCACGTCGGTGTCCATCAGGAGGTCGAGCAGCGGACCTTCCAGGATCACGTCGCCGCGGCGCTCGATGAAGCCGAGCTTCGACAGCAGGCCCAGGTTCATGTCCATGCGCGTCTTCTTGCCCAGCTTGTCGCCGAAGTCGGCGAGCAAGGTCGTGTACGAGATGCCGATCGAGGTATCCTCGGCGCGCGGGATCGGGTTGTCCTTGTCGAACATGTCGGACTGGTCGACGTCGATAGACTGGTGCGTTTCCTGGCGCTGGCGCTTGGGCAGGATGATCTGCGCCCACAGCACGACGAGTAGCGCCACGCCGTCGCGCGTGAGGCCGAAATTATTGTTCTGCCAGATGTCCTTGGCGCCGAAGATCTTCGGTTCGACGTTGCGGTGCAGGGCCAGCGTGACGTGGTCGGCGTAGACGTTGTCGAGCAGCTTCAGGCCGCATTCGAGCAGGCGCTTGTCGATCTCGGCGCGGAACTGGTCGTCCGACAGCGCGCGCTTGACCATCTTGTCGTCGCGGCGCAGGGTCTGGTGCGTGAGCAGTCGCGCGATCAGGATTTGGGCGTCGTCATTCATCTTGCGTCTTGCTTTCCGGAGTACTCGGTAGATCGAGGTTCAGTGAGAGGGTCGCGCGCGAGATCGCCGCGATGTGCGGATCGTCGAGCAGCACCAGTTCGTCGGCCGAATCGAAGCGCACCGGCAGGCGCGCCAGTTCGGCGGTCGGCCCCTGCAGGTTGGCTTCGGCCGGGTCGCCCAGCAGCGGCAGCAGCGAGGCGCGGTACGACGCGACGGCGAAGCTGGCCGGCAGCAGCGATTCCTGGATCGGCACGCTGCGCGGCGCGCCCTCGGCCATGACGGGGAAGTTGTCCAGGTTGGCGAAATCGGCGAGGCGGCGGATCCAGTCGTCCAGCTCCGCCTGCATCGCCGGGTTGTCGTTGATGGTCATCGCCGCGTCCTCGCCGCTCGGCAGGGCGCCCGGCGCCACGGCCACGACGCGCTCCATCATCAGTTCCGTCTCGGCCACGTCGATCATCTCGGCCGGCGTCGCGAACAGCGGCACCACCGGACGGTCGATCGCGTCCCCGGCGAGGCTCGCGAGGTCGTCGTGCGCCAGCAGCCAGCGCTTGATGTCCGTCGTCGACAGGCCGGACTGGCCCAGGTGCACGCGCTGGCGCTCGATCTGGTTCAGCGCGCGCGAGAACATCCCCTGCATGTTCAGCAGCTGCGACTGGGCGCGGCCGATCGCCTGCGCGGCGCGGTGCGTGGCCGCATCGGCGCGCTCGTCGGACGTGATGGCGCGCAGGATCACGGAGCCCTTCTCGACCCAGTCGCACGCCATGTGCCACTTCGCCTGCGACGCGCGCAGGCGGAATTCGGAACCGGACGCGATGGCGTCGCGGAATTCCTCGTGCAGCTCGACGAGGCGGCCCAACAGGTGCTTGAGCTGGTCGACGGTGATGCCGCCCACGGCCTGCGCGCCCGCCACCTGCGACAGCAGGAAGCCCATCTCGGCCTCGTCCTCTTCCGGCTTGCCCAGCGCCAGCAAGGTGTCGAGCGCGGCCAGTACGTTGCGCGCCAGCGGCGTGATGCGGTAGACGGCGGCCGGATTGTCCCAGGCCAGCAGGCCGTGGCTGCGCAGGCGGCCCAGCACCGTTTCCAGGCTTTCCGGGATCAGGTAGGCGAACTTGGTGTTGATGTCGGCGCGCGAGAACGCGGAGTCCATCGTGTCGGACGCCAGTTCGCGCAGCACCAGCAGGCGCACGATGACGCCGTCCTGCGAGCCGTGGAACAGCGCCGTGAACGCCTGCAGCATGGGCTGCGCACGCTTGAGGTGATACACCTGCTCGATCTCGTCCGGCGCCACGCCCTCCTGGAAGTGGGTCTGCAGCGGGTCGAGCTCTTCTTGCGCTGGGGAATGGGGGTCGGCGGCGGTTGCGGCCAGGTTGTCGATCATCGTAAGGCTTACCAGTCTGCTGTCGCGCGCGGCCTTCTGGGCCACGGGCGCGGGGGCGTCAGTATAACAGTTAAGGCTTGGCAACTAACACGCAAACGCCCGTCACGTTTTTGCAACTTGCTGAAATGACAACAAGGTGCCGCAGGGATATCATTGCATTGGATGCAATAAAGATGCGCGCGCCGAGTCTCGCATCCCCGC
>Ga0209148_1001161_pt1 | contig 15321 bp, 11 predicted proteins | sample AraplaCol_mMF_r2_2_FD_184288 | JGI IMG/M metagenome (GOLD analysis project Ga0209148, IMG submission 184288) | Arabidopsis root microbial communities from North Carolina, USA - plate scrape CL_Col_mMF_r2 (SPAdes) (version 2) | ecosystem: Host-associated > Plants > Roots > Endosphere | place...
GCAGCCCGATCTCAACTGGCGCAACCCGGCGGTGGAAAAGGCCATGTTCGACGCCATGCGCTTCTGGCTCGACCGCGGTGTGGCCGGCTTCCGGCTCGATGCGATCTCCACGCTGTTCGAGGACCCGCAGTTGCGTAACGACCCCGAGCGCGGCGGTACCAATGCCTATGGCGATCCGAACCTGCACACCCAGTACAGCGACAATCTTCCGGACGTGCACGACGTGATGCGTCGCCTGCGCAAGATGGTGGACGGTTATCCGGGCGATCGCGTGCTGATCGGCGAAACGTATACGCCGAAAACCGCCGACCTCGTGCCATGGTACGGCGGTGCGCAGAAGGACGAGCTGCACCTGCCGATGGATTTGATCCCCGGCTTCGGTTGGCAGGCCGCGTTCGACGCCAACTGGTTCCGCAAGCACCTGCGCGATGCGCAGACGGATCTTCTCGGCGAGCCTCCTCTGCTGGTCTTCGACAACCACGACAACCCGCGCTCGATCGATCGATTCGGCGACGGCAAGCATGACCTTGCGCGCGCGAAGGTGATCGCCGCCATGCTGCTGACGAATCGCGGCGTGGCGCTTACCTATTACGGTGCCCCCATCGGCATGACCACCAGCACGCCTACGCGCAAGGAAGACGTGCGCGACCCAGTGGGCATCACTGGATGGCCGAAGGATAAAGGGCGAGACGGCGAGCGCACGCCGATGCAGTGGACGACAGGACCTCAGGCCGGTTTTTCGACGAATCCAGCGACGTGGTTGCCGGTGGCGTCGAACTATCGCACCGTCAATGTCGCGAGCGAGATGGCCGACAGCGGATCGCTTCTTCAGTGGTATCGCACCTTGATCGACCTGCGTCGCAGTAACCCGTCGCTGCACGACGGCGCGATGACCTTCGTCGATACCCAGAACCCCCACGTGTTGACCTATGTACGTGAAGGCGCGGAGCCGGTGCTTGTTGCCATGAATTTCAGCGGCGAGCCGCGTCCGTTGGCCTCGGGGATCAAGGCTAGCGCTGTCCGTACGCTGGCTGCCAGCGACGATGCGCTGAAGGCGGCGCACTCGCTCGACGGCACGACGCTGCCGCCGTACTCCGCGTGGATTGTCGCCTTCAAGCGGTAGTCGCGCTGTTCCAGCCGGTGCGGTGCGCTCGTCGACGAGCGCACCGCACCCACCGATCACTCGGCCGCCGGGAAATCCACGTCCGTATCGTTGATGCGGTTGAACGTATTGGTGAAGGTGATCTGCGAGATCGCGAAGGCCATCGCGACGAGCTGTGCATCGCTGTAGCCGGCCTCACGGATGGCGGTCACCGCTTCCGTCGGAAGCGTGCCACGCGTCTGCATCAGCGTCAGCACAAACCGGGTCAACGCATCGCGCTTCGCATCGCCCGTCGGCTCGAGATGGCGCAGGGCGCGGACGTCTTCCGCGCTAAGCCCGGCCAGCTTGCCCAGCATGTTGTGTGCAGCCACACAGTAGTCACAGCCGCTCTGCGCGCTCGCCACCAGCTTGATCGTTTCCAGGTCCTTCCGCGCGAGGCCGGCACCGGCAAGTACGGCGTCCGCGTTCAGATAGGTGTCGAGCACGGCGGGCGCGAGCTGGCCGAGGGTGGCGTATACGTTGGGCAGCTTGCCACCGGTTCCCTTGCGGACCTTGGCATAGACCTCGGCAGTGGAGCCGGTGGCGGTATCGACGGCGGGAGTGGCGATGCGGCTCATGGGGTGTCTCCGGGTGGGTTTGAAGTTGGGACCAGTTTGCTCGTCAGAATTGATCTCGACGAGATCGAAAGAAATCAATAAAGTGCTCAAAAAGCTCACGAGCGTCCCTTCATGCCCACCGATATCGATTGGCTCAGCCGTTTTCTGGGGATCGTGACGGTGGCTGGCCGTCTGGAGATTCGCTGCGCGTATGGCGCGCCATGGCGGATCGCCCAGGAGGCGTCATTGCCGGGCGAGATGCCGTATCACGTACTCGCTCGGGGCACCGCCCACCTGAATGCGCCGGATGGCAGCGTGACCGCCCTGCAGGCCGGCGACATCGTGCTTTTCCCGCATGGTTCGGCGCATGTTTTCGTGGATGGCAGCGGTCTACCTCCCGCGCCGACGCACGAGCGCGAAACGCTCAACGTGCTGGTGAGTGAGAACGAGGGGCAGGGCGAGCGGGTCGACATGCTATGCGGTCGCTTCACCATCGCCGCGCCGCATGATCGCTGGCTGCGCAGCTATCTGCCGTCGACGCTGGTCGTTCATGCCGGACGCGATGCCGAATCTGGGGCGGCCGCGTTGCATCTGGCGAATCTGATCGAGTTGATGCGTTCGGAGTCGGTGAACGAACGCCTCGGTGGTTATGCCATGTTGAACGCGTTGTCCGCCGCGCTGTTCGCTCTGGTGCTTCGCGTGGCGAGCGATGCCGAGGCGCCGCCACCCGGGCTGCTCGCCTTGGCGGCACATTCGCGTCTGGCGCCGGCCATCACGGCGATGCTCGCCGATCCGGCGCAGGTATGGACGATCTCGGAGCTCGCCGCTCTGTGCAGCATGTCGCGCGCGACCTTCATGCGTCACTTTCAGGACGGTCTCGGACGTTCGGCCAGCGATTTCTTGCAGGACATCCGCATGAGCATGGCGGCCAATGCGTTGAAGAACCCGGCGCAATCGACCGAGGCGGTGGCCGAAGCCGTGGGTTATCAGTCCGTTTCCGCGTTCCGCCGTGTCTTCGCCCAATGGGCCGGTGTGACGCCCGGCGCGTGGCGCAGACAATATCGCGAGGACGCGGCGGCGTGATCGCAGAACGACCGCACAGTCTCGCGTATCGACGCGCACAACGCCTTGCATTTTCGACACGCGCGTGCGCATTCCGTGCGCGCGTTCACCGTGGCAGTCGACTCGCGCCCATGTCGCTTGACCATGTCGTGCCGCTGCTCATTAATAGCGGTCTTGGCGACATCGCCCGTCCTCTTACGGCTAAGCCCATTCTATGAGCGTCATCCCCGAGTCCGATCTCACCGAACGCCGGCCCCTGACCCGTGGCGACGCCAAGACGTTGCTTCTGGCGGCACTGGGCGGTGCGCTGGAGTTCTATGACTTCGTGATCTTCGCGTACTTTGCGAAGACGCTCGGCCATCTGTTCTTTCCGCCCGGTACGTCGGACTGGCTGGCGCAGTTGCAAGCGTTCGGCATCTTCGCGGTGGGTTATCTCGCGCGCCCCATCGGCGGTCTGGTCATGGCGCACTTCGGCGATCGCGTCGGTCGCAAGCGCATGTTCACGCTGAGCGTCTTCCTCATGGCGGTACCCACCTTGCTTATCGGTGCGCTTCCCACTTACGGCACGATCGGCGTATTCGCTCCGGTGCTGCTGACCTTGCTGCGCATCGTTCAAGGCATCGCCATTGGTGGCGAAGTGCCCGGTGCCTGGGTATTCGTCGCCGAGCACGTGCCGAGGCATCGCATCGGCCTGGCTTGCGCCAGTCTGAGTTGCGGGCTCACCGTCGGTATCCTCATCGGCTCGCTGGTGGCGGCCGCCATGAATGCGTACCTGTCCGAGGCGGCCATGCTTGCCTACGGTTGGCGTATTGCCTTCGTGCTCGGCGGTGTCTTTGGTTTCTTTGCCGTCTACCTGCGCCGCTGGTTAAGCGAAACCCCGGTGTTCACACGCCTGCGTGAGCGCAAGCAGCTGACGACCGAGCTGCCTGCGTGGGTCGTGTTGCGCGATCACCTGCCGGGCGTTGCCTTGTCGATGGTCGTGACCTGGGTACTCACCGCGGCCATCGTCGTCGTGATTTTGATGACCCCTACGCTCATGCAGACGGCGTTCCACGTCGCACCGGATCGCGCCTTTGCAAGCGGCAGCCTTGCGGCGTTCGCGCTGTGCGTCGGTTGCCTGCTCGGTGGGTTGCTCGTCGATTGGCAGGGCAAGGCGCGAGCGATGCTGGTCGCGTCCATCGGACTTGGCGTCAGCACGTATGCGCTGTACGTGGACTTGAAGTCGGGCGGCGCACTCCTGTTCGCGCTGTATCCGCTCGCAGGTCTGTTTGCGGGCGTCGCGGGCATCGTGCCTTCGGTGCTGGTGGCCTCGTTTCCGGCAGCGATTCGGTTCTCCGGTATCTCGCTGTCCTATAACGTGGCCTATGCCATCTGCGGCGCGGCGACGCCCGTCGTGGTCGGCTACCTCGCCAAGACGGCCGGCGGGCTGGGGCCGGCGCATTACGTCGCTCTGGTGAGCCTGGTCGGCGTGGCCAGCGCGATCTACATGCTGCGCTCACGCCGTTGGTTCGGCGCATAAGTCGGCCACCTTAAACGTTTCACGCGTTTTTCATGCGCGTGACGATCGCAGGCCCAACTGGCTTGCATGATCCAGTTGCGTCGGCCCCGCCGCTTCGGCATCCTTTTCCCATCGTGGCAGCCGCCGCGAACACGGCGCGTTCCCCTCGCGCCATCGTCGTCCCCCAACCGTCGCTCCAGACCATGACTGACGTCATCACCCTAGGCTGGCGTGAACGGCTCGCACTGCCGTCACTCGGCGTCCCTGCTCTCAAAGCCAAACTCGACACGGGAGCGCGTTCGTCGTCGCTGCACGTGGAGTGGCTTGAGGTGGATGAGCGCGCCGACGGCACGTGGTTGCGCTTCCAGGTCCGCGTCACGCGCAAGGGTGCGTTGTCGGAGCCGTGCGAGGCGCGCGCCACGGGGCGGCGTTCGGTGACCGACTCGGGCGGGCATACCACCACGCGCTGGTTCATCCTTACCGAGATCGAACTGGCCGGCCATCGCTTCATGGCCGAGGTGAACCTCACCGATCGGCGGCACATGCTGTTTCCTCTTCTGCTCGGCCGCACCGCGCTCCTTGGGCGCTTTGCGGTCGATCCTTCGCTCTCCTACTCGCAGACGCCGCGCCGCGCCGTCCGGGAATCGTTATGAAGATCGCCATCCTGTCGCGCAATGCGCGGCTGTATTCCACACAGCGGCTGGTGGAGGCCGCGCGTAAGCGCAAGCACACCGTGAGGGTGATCGATCCCCTGCGCTGCTATATGAGCGTCGCGCCGCAGTCCTTCGCCATTCACTTCAAGGGCAAGCCACTGGGGCCCATGGATTGCGTGATCCCCCGCATCGGCGCGTCCAGCACGTTCTACGGTACGGCGGTGCTGCGCCAGCTCGAGCTGATGGGGGTGTTTACGCCGAACCCGTCCGATGCGGTGCTGCGCGCGCGCGATAAATTGCGCTGCCTGCAATTGCTGGCGGCGCGCGGCGTGGACATGCCGCTGACCGCCATCGGCGACAACCCCGACGACACTGCCGACCTCATGGCCATGCTCGGCGACCCGCCGCACATCATCAAGCTGAACGAGGGTACCCAGGGTGCCGGCGTGGTCCTGGCCGAGAAGCGGTCGGCGTCCCAGAGCGTCATCGAGGCGTTCCGTGGCCTCTACGCCAACTTCCTCGTTCAGGAATTCATCCGCGAGGCCAACGGCCAGGATCTGCGCTGCTTCGTGGTGGGCGACCAGGTGGTGGCCTCCATGCAGCGGTCGTCCGCACCGGGCGAGTTCCGCGCCAATCTGCACCGGGGCGGCAGTGCTGCTTCGGTCGCCCTGTCCGACGACGAGCGCCGGGTAGCGGTCGAGGCCGCCTCCGCCCTGGGTCTGGAAGTGGCAGGCGTGGATCTGCTGCGCTCCTCGCGCGGCCCGCTGCTGCTGGAGGTCAACGCGTCCCCGGGGCTGGAAGGCATCGAGGGCAGCACGGGCGTAGATGTGGCGGATGCCATCATTGCCCATTGCGAGGCGAGGCTGGCCGAGCGCCCGGTGGTGCCGAAAGTGCGCCGCGCCAGGGCCCGCAAGGGGTTAACAGCGATTTAAAGGGTGCTCCCCTATAAAGATCCCACTGTGATTCCGCGAGGCGGGGTAACGGTATCGGGGCAGTAGTTCTTTCGGCCCGGGCGGGTTCTCCCGCCCGGGCCTCTCTTTTGCTGCTGTCCGCTTCACGCTTTCCCCGTTAAGCTTGCAGTCGCAATACTTGTAAGACTCAAAGCGACCGCACAACGGAGTGCCGCATGCGCGTTCTGGTCATCGAAGACAACACAGACATCGCGACCAACATCGGGGATTACCTCGAAGACCGGGGCCACGTGGTGGATTTCGCCGGCGACGGCGTCACCGGGCTACACCTGGCCGTCGTTCACGATTTCGACGTCATCGTGCTCGATCTGACCCTTCCGGGTATGGACGGGCTGGACGTGGCGAAAAAGCTCCGTCACGAGGCGCACAAGCAGACCCCGGTGCTCATGCTCACCGCCCGTGACTCGCTGGAGCACAAGCTCACCGGCTTCGAGTCCGGTGCCGACGACTACATGACCAAGCCTTTCGCGCTGCAGGAACTGGCCGCGCGCCTGGAAGTGCTCGCGCGCCGCGGCAAGGGTCCGCAGAGCCGTGTGCTGAAGGTCGGTGGCCTGACCTACAACCTCGACACGCTCACGGTCACCCGCGAAGGCAAGTCGATCCAGTTGAACCCCATTGGCCTCAAGCTCCTGCAAGCGCTGATGGAAGCCAGCCCCTCGGTGGTCACCCGCCAGGACCTGGAGCAGCGCGTGTGGGGCGAGGAACTGCCTGACTCCGACTCGTTGCGCGTGCACATCCACGGTCTTCGCGCAGCCATCGACAAGCCGTTCGAAAAGCCTTTGATCCACACGCGTCACGGTATTGGATACCGCATGGTCGATCCGGATGCGGTCCAGACGTAAGCTCCGCTTCCGACTGATCGTCACGTTCACGCTGTTCGGGTTCGGCCTGAGCGCGCTGTTCGCGTTCGCGGCGCTGAACATTCGTGCGCGCGTGGAAGAGCAGTTGATCAATTCGACCATGCAGGACGAGGTCGATTCGATCAACGAGAAGGTGCTCGCCAATCCGAATGAGGCGCCGCCGATCGAGATCGTGAAGGGCGCCACTTTCAGCGATCGCACGATCTACAAGGCGCCGCTCGCGTGGCAGTCGCTCGACACGGGCGTGCACGATATCTACGAGGTCGGCAAGGACGGGAAGAACCACCATTACAAGGTGGCCGTTCGCCGTAAGGGCGGCATCATCAACTTCCTGCAGTTCGACGTGTCGCGCGACGAACTGGGCAAGCGTCAGTTGCTGACCAGCGTGATCGCGGCGGTGTTCCTGTTCGGTTTGATGTCGCTGGTACTCGGTGTGTGGCTGTCGTCGCGCGTGTTGCGTCCGGTGACCGACCTCGCGCGCCGCCTGCGCGACTTCCGCCGCGTGGGCAAGGCAGAAGCGCTGGCCCCCCATTTCGCGGACGACGAGGTGGGCGAGCTGGCGGTGGCGCTGGATGAATACGCGATGCGCCTCACATCGGTCGTCGAGCGCGATCGCGAATTCAATTCCGACGTCAGCCACGAGCTGCGTACGCCGCTTGCGGTGATTGCCAGTACGACCGAGCTACTGCAGGGATCGCCGGATCTCACCGACAAGCTGCGCGAGCGCCTCAAGCGCATCGAGCGCGCATCGCGCCAGGCCACCGAACTGATCGAAGCGTTGCTGCTGCTCTCCCGCGCCGAGCGCCGTGGGCCGACGCGCGGCGAGACCACAGATGTGGCGAAGGTCGCTGCCGACGTCATCGAGAGCCAACGTCCGCAGATGGGCGGCAAGCCGATCGAGATCGAATTGATCGCCGACGGCTCGGTCACTGTAAACGCACCGGCCTCGGTCGTGTCGGTCGCCCTCACCAACCTGATCGGCAACGCGATCAAGTACACGATGGAAGGCATGGTGACGGTGCGTGTGCTCGAAGGGCGCATCGACGTCATCGACACGGGCCCCGGCATCAAGCCGGAAGACGCGGAGAAACTCTTCCAGCGCGGCATCCGCGGTGAGAGCGCCACGGGCGGTGGTGCGGGTCTCGGCCTCGCCATCGTGCGCCGCCTGTGCGAGCTGTATGGCTGGGACGTCTCGCTGCGTCCGCGCCCCGAAATGGCCGGTGCCATTTCCACCATCGACTTCCGCTGACCGCACCACCCTGGTGGCGAAAAAAGCCAACGAAGCGGTGTAGCGACGAGGCAGGCTCCCATCGCCAGCAGGCTGGCTCCCACCGGCAAGCTCATTGCCAGCAGGCTGGCTCCCACCGGCAAGCTCATCGCCAGCAGGCTGCTACCACCGGCAAGCTCATCACCACCGCGCGGGCTTCCAACGGCAAGCTTCCCTCGCCGCCATGGCGGCTCCCACGCCCTGTCATCTCCACTGTCATAAGATCTTCATTCAGACGTCCGAACATGCGTCGCTTCACGACGCGTGCCGGGCTGCCTCAGGGGAGGAGTGCTGCGGCGTGTCAATGCAGGGAAGGACCGCCCCTTGTTCAAGCAGACTCTTCTGGCCGCCGCTCTCGGCTTGGCCTTTGCGCCCGTGGCATGGGCGACCGACGACACGGCGACCACCCCCGAGGGCGATAACGCCACCGCCAATCGCGCCAAGGCACAGGATCTCGACGCCGTCTCGGTCATCGGCAGCGGCGAGACGCGGCAGGTGCAGCGTCTGCGTCCCGCCGATCAGAAGGTGTTGCCGCCGGGCACCAGCCTGCAGAAGGCGCTGAACACCTTGCCGGGCGTGAATGCGCAGTCGGTGGACGCGTTGGGCACGAACGAGCAGTCGATGACACTGAGCCTGCGCGGCTTCAGCGGCACGCGTCTGGGTTATACGCTCGATGGCATGCCGCTCGGCGACAGCGCCTACAACAACTACAACGGTCTCTCGATCAATCGCGCGCTGATCTCAGAAAACTTTGCCGGTGCCGAGCTTTCCGAAGGCATCGGCAATCTCGGCACGCCGTCCACCAGCAACCTGGGCGGCACCATCGCCTACACCTCGAACGATCCCGCCAAGACCATGGGCGGCCGCGTCGTGCAGAGCTTCGGTAGCGACAACAATCGCCGCACGTTTGCGCGCTTCGATACCGGCGACTACCACGGCTTCTCGATGTACCTGTCCGGTGCGCGTACCACGTCCGACCTGTTCAACAATCAGGACGCGTACAACGGCTCCACGACGAAGCAGTTCAACGGCAAGGCCGTATGGGACTTCGACGGTGGCCGCATCACCGGCTTCGCCGATACCTCGCGCACGTCGCAGGCCGACTACTTCTATCTTTCGAAGAGCGAGATGGCGCGTGGTCTCGGTTGGGATTGGGGCGGCTACGCGCCGGATTGGCAGCGGGCGGTCGGCAAGGCCTACTGCAACGCGGGCACGCTCAACGCGAAACTGTGCGACAAGAGCGGTGCCGACAAGGACGCGGACGGTGCGTTCACTGCCGGGCAGATTCTCCGCAGCGACGACCTGTATTACCTCGCTGGCGACTTCTTTCCCAGTGACACCGTCACGATCCACACGCAGGTCTATCACCACGAAGACGCGGGCGAAGGCCATAACTGGAACAGCGGTACGTATTCCTATCCGGGTACGCCGCAGCAGCTGCCGATCATCTTCCGCAACACGCTTTACACGATCGATCGTTCCGGCGCGATCCTGTCGGCGTCGTGGGATATCGACAATCAGCACATCGAAGGCGGTGTGTGGTACGAGCACAACGTATCCAGTGCAGCCCGATACAGCAGCTATGTCACCGGTCCACGTGACCTCAGTGGGCCGATCGATACCACGCCGGACCTCGGAGTCTTCGATCAGCGCACCGTGTGGAACACGCGTCAGGCGTTCCTGCAGGACACGATCCGTTTCCTTGATGACGCGCTGACCGTCGACGTGGGTGTGAAGAGCCCGCATGTGACGTCGCAGGCCACCGCGCTGCCGGGTGATGCCGTGCAACCGATCAAGCCGACCTCGAACAACCAGTTTGCCAGCGGCAAGCTCAGCGCGAGCAAGGCCTTCCTTCCGCAGTTCGGCGTGCGCTACCGCATTGTTGACGGACAGGAGGCGTTCGCCAGCTTCGCGAAGAACATCGCCATGTTCCAGGGCGGATTCAAGCTGGGTCCGCAGGCCGTCAGTCAGGCGATCTGGGACACGCAGGCCGACCTGAAGCCCGAGAAGTCGCGCAGCCTCGAGGCCGGCTACCGCATCGAGACCGGTCCGATCGCCGCTTCGGTCGCAGCGTACTCGGTGCGCTTCGACAATCGTCTGCTGCAGTACAACCCGTGCGACTCGCGCCAGCCTGTGGGTCCGACGTGTGGCAACCGCTTCTACAACGTGGGTGGCGTCGACAGCCACGGCGTGGAACTGACCTTCGTCTGGACACCGACGGACCATCTGCGCTGGTACAACTCCGCGTCGTACAACCGGTCCACCTATGCCAGCGACTACGTGCAGGCCGGCGTGGTGCAGCCGACGAAGGGCAGGATCCAGACGGACACGCCGACCAAGCTCTTCGCCTCACAGATCGATTGGTCGCAGGGTCCGTGGTTCGCCTCGCTCCGTGGCAAGTACACGGGCAAGCGTTACTACACGTACACGAATGATCGCGGCTTCGGTGGTTTCACCGTGTGGGATCTGTCGGGCGGCTACGACTTCGGCCCCGTGTCGATAGCGAAGGACGTGCGGCTTTCGCTCAACGTGACCAACGTTGGCGACAAGCGCTACGCGAGCAACCTGGATTCCAGCGCGTTCGTGCCAAGCGATCCGGCCGGCACCGCTTATGTGTTCCACGCGTCGGCGCCGCGCCAGTTCTTCGCCACGCTCGACGTGCGCTTCTGAGCATGCGTCGGTTTAGCGGTCTCGCCGCTGCCCTCCTGATCGGCAGCGCCGTCGCGGGGCAGGGCACGGTGCTCGTGCCTGACATCGTCACGACCCCTCTGCCACGGAAGGTCGAGATCGGCGGCGCCGAGTACGTGGACAAGGGCCTCGTCGCGACAGGCGCATTGCCCGCGGGCACGATCGATTTTCTCGGCGACACCTTGGGCTCCTTCTCGTCGCTGATGATCGAGCCCGGTACGTGGAAGCGCGAAGGAGACACCTATACCGGCGTGCTCTGGACCTTGCCGGATCGTGGTAGAAACGATCCGGAGCATGGCGTCTTCTTCGACTACAAGGGACGGTTGCACCGCTTTCGCTTCCGGATGACGGTGCCGTCGGCTCCTGGCGAGAGTTCGAATATCGTGCTGACGCCAGACAGCGGGCGCGTGCTTGCCGACTTCGACGGCAAGCCGTTCACGGGCGCGGAGCCCGGTACCGGCACCCGCGTCGAACGCGGCATCGTGTTTCCGTCGCCTGCGAAAGGCATCGGCGTCGGAAAGATTTCACTGGATGCCGAATCGCTGCAATTCACCCGCGATGGCGGTTTCTATATTGGCGACGAGTACGCCGCCAACGTCTACCGGTTCGACAAGGGCGGCCGCTTGACCGGCGTGATCGTGCCCCCGCGCGCGGTACGTCCATTGGATGCGAGCGGCAAGCCGGACTTCACCTCCCTACGCCCTCCAGCGAGCGGGCGTCGCAATAATCAGGGCGTGGAAGGCATGGCCTTGTCGCCCGACGGGGCGCGCCTGTTCGTCGCGCTCCAGAGTGCGCTAGTGCAGGACACGCAGCCCGGCAACGCGGCCGGCCGCACATTGACTCGCGTGCTCGTATACGACGTAAGCCGCAACGCCGTGCCACAGCGGCCGATCGCGCACTATGTGGTTCGCCTTCCCGCGTACGACGCCGATGGCGCGGGTGGCACGCCGAACCGTACGGCCGCCCAGAGCGAGATCCGCGTGCTGGACGACCACCGCTTTCTCATGCTCGCGCGCGACGGTGCCGGGCTGGGCGCCGAAGGTGGCAAGCCGATCGTGTTCAAGACCGTGCTGCTGGTCGACACCACGGATGCGACCAATCTCGCGGGCACCGCTTATGAGACCGGCACAACGTCGCTCCTGGGGACGGACGGCGAGCTGCGGTCCGGCATTCGCGTGGCGCCATGGCAGCCGCTGGTCAACATGCTCGATCCGGTCGACCTCGCCCGTTTCGGTCTGACCCTCGACCCTCATGCGGAAGGCAAGACGCTGCTCTCGGAAAAATGGGAGGCCATGGACCTCGTACCTGTGCTCGATCCGGCACATCCGCGCGACTGGTTTCTCCTCGTCGGCAACGACAACGACTTCATCGCGACGCATTGCGTCATGGACGGCAAGCGCTGCGATTCGGACTTCGATAACGACAACCGCATCCTCGTGTATCGGCTGAGCCTGCCGGACACACGTTCCACCAACGCTTCCCACCACCGCTGAAGGGTCATGCGCATGATGAAACGTACCGCTCTCTCGCTGCTGTCCGCCACGCTCCTGCTCGGCGCCACGGCCAGCCACGCCAATTCGCCGGCCTACGTCGACAGCAAGGAATACAAGGCGCTGCTGGATGCTTCGCGCTTTGCCAGCAACCCGTCGAGCGCCGCGACCACGCTGCTGCACGACCTGTCCTCGCGTCTGTCGGCGCTGGGCTTCGACAAAACCGTCACGGGCAACTTCAGTGCCGGCGACCGCGACACGCTGGCGTATTACGACACGCCGCACAGTTGCTCGCTGATCAATCGCGGTTACACCGTGCGCACGCGTGCCGGCGATCATTCGGATATCCAGTTCAAGTTCCGCCATCCGGACGAGGAGCTGTCGTACTGGACCGATGTGTCGGGCGCAGGCAAGAACAAGCAAACCAAATTCGAAACGGACGTGACGCCGGGCAACCTCGTGCTCGCGCATTCCACCAAGCAGGATGCGACCACCACACCGACAACGGTGGCCGCGCTGATCAAGCAGTTCCCGGGAGCGTCTGCGCTCTCCGATATCTCGAGCGCCGGACTGGCGCCGGTGGCCGGTGTCACGGTGACCCAGCAGGAATACGATGGTCCGCAGTCGGACATCGGCCAATCGGTAGCCGAGTTCACCCTCACGCTGTGGTATGTCAATGGCGCCGCCACGCCTGCACTGGCCGAACTGTCGTTCCGCGTTGAAGCCGACGAGGACAGCTACTTCACGACGCCGGTACTCACTCGCTCGCAGGTGCTCAACACCGCCATCGGCTCCCTCGGTAACGGCTGGAACATCGCGAACGATGGCGGCAAGACGAGCTGGCTCTACGCCTACCGTTCTTCGTCGTATCCGAACGGGTTCTGCAACTGACAACATGCCGCTCCTGCCTTCGGGCAGGAGTGACACTGGCGATGGTACAAACCTCGGCATCTATCGGTCCATGAGTGACTGGTAGATGCGCAGATAGTCGTCTGCCATGCGATCGGACGTAAATCGTCTTTCAAACGCTTTCCTTATGCGTGGATGCGAAAGATGATCCACGTACTGAACGGCCGCGGCAGCCTCATCTTCATCGGCAACGACGAAACCGGTCACGCCCTCTTCGATAACCTCCGGCACCGATCCTCGCCTGAAGGCGATGACGGGGGTACCGCACGCCATAGCCTCGATCATGACGAGCCCGAATGGCTCCGGCCAATCGATCGGGAAGAGCAGGGCACGCGCACCTGAAAGAAACGAGGTCTTGTCTTGTTCGTCGATCTCGCCGATGAATTCAACGAGTGGCGAGTTCAGTAGTGGCCTGATCTGGTGTTCGAAATACGACTCGTCGAGGGAGTCGATCTTGGCGGCGATCTTGAGCGGGACATTGCATTGTTCGGCAATCCGGATTGCCTTGTCGACGCCTTTCGTAGGCGTAATTCTTCCAAGAAAGGCCAAGTAGCTGCGTTCGATTTCCCTGGGTGTATGAAGATGAACAGGGAGGCCGTGATAGACGTTTCCGACCCAGTTTGCTGCATCTTTTCCCACACGTTGGGCATGGGATATCGAGACGATGGGCATGCTGCCGAAGGTGTCGGAGAGTATGTCCTGCTCCGGGAGCGACAACGGTCCATGCAGCGTCGTGACATAGGGCGTGGATTGACGGCTGAACGTCGAGAACGGGAAGAAATCCAGGTGGAAGTGAATGACGTCGAACGTGTCGGCGCGTCGTCTTACCTCCTCGATCATCCTCAGCGTCGGCACCGTGGCATTCAAGTCGCCGTAATGCAAACGTAGCGCCTTGGGCCACATGGGTTCGAGTCTGGCCGCCGTGACGGAATCTCCGCTGGCAAACAGTGTGACGTCGTGGCCGCGCGCCACGAGTGCCTCGGTCAGATAGGAAACTACTCGCTCCGTCCCGCCGTACAGCACGGGCGGAACGGATTCGTAGAGCGGCGCTACTTGCGCGATTCGCATCAAGCCCTCCTGGCTCGCGTGGGTTTCCATTCCGTTAGCGCATGCCAGGCGGCGCCCTCTTTGCTCCGTCGACATGCGACGGGTCGATCCACGCCGGCATCCATCAAGCCGTGCTTACGGAGGATTCACCATGGCAGCGTGTGCAGCAATAGGCCGTAGGCTGTAGGGTGCGCGCGCGGCATGGGAGGCACTATCTCTCGATCGGTGATCGACGCGTGCTGTGAAGCACCTGCGCGCATTGCGTCGCGCAGGTGCCTGGGTTGCTCGCCTTACAGCGGTTCCAGCCAGCCCCAGCGATCGGCCGTCTTGCCGTTGAACAGGCCGAAGAACAATTCCTGCAGACGACGCGTGATCGGGCCGGCCTTGCCGCTGCCGATCTGCTTGCCGTCCACCGAACGGATGGGCGTGACTTCCGCTGCCGTGCCGCACATCAGGATCTCATCGGCGAGGTACAGGTATTCGCGCGGGAGGTCGCGCTCCACCACGTCGATGCCTTCCTCGCGAGCCAGCGTCATCAGCGTATGACGGGTGATGCCCGTGAGGATCGAAGCACTTGCCGGTGTGGTGTGCAGCGCGCCGTCGAAGACCAGGAACAGGTTCTCACCCGCGCCTTCGCTGAGCAGGCCGGTGGATGCAAGGGCAATGCCTTCACCGAAGCCGAGGCGACGCGCTTCGCGCGCGATGAGCTGGCCGGAGAGGTAATTGCCGCCGGCCTTGGCGCCGGCCGGAATCGTGTTCGGAGCGAAGCGCTGCCAGCTCGACACGCATGCATCGATACCGTTCTCGAGCGCCTCGGGCCCGAGGTAGGGCCCCATGGGCCACGTCGCCACGGCGACGTCGGTGGGGCATTCGGCGGAAAGGCCGAAGCCGCCCAGGCCGCGGAAGGCCACCGGGCGCAGGTAGGCCGTCTTCAGGTCGTTCTTCTTCACCACCTCGCGGCAGGCTTCCGCCAGTTCGTCCAGCGAGTAGGGAATGGCGATGTCGTAGATCTTGGCCGAGAGGTACAGGCGCTTCAGATGGTCGGTAAGACGGAAGATCGCCGCGCCATCGGGTGTTTCATAGCTGCGGATACCTTCGAATACCGATGAGCCGTAATGCAGCGCATGCGCCATCACGTGGACGGTGGCCTCGCGCCAGGGCTTGATCTGCCCGTTCTG
>Ga0209148_1001164_pt1 | contig 15296 bp, 15 predicted proteins | sample AraplaCol_mMF_r2_2_FD_184288 | JGI IMG/M metagenome (GOLD analysis project Ga0209148, IMG submission 184288) | Arabidopsis root microbial communities from North Carolina, USA - plate scrape CL_Col_mMF_r2 (SPAdes) (version 2) | ecosystem: Host-associated > Plants > Roots > Endosphere | place...
GGCGTCTGCATGTCGATCGGTGGACCCGCGCCGCTCGACCGCGCCCACCTGGCGCGATTTCGCGGCCTCGTCGCGCGCTATCAGCCCGCCCTCGTCTCCGAACATCTGGCATGGTCGACACACGGAACCAGCTTCTTCAACGATCTCCTGCCATTGCCCTACAACAAGGAAACGCTCGCTCGCGTCTGCGAGCACATCGACGAGGTGCAGGAGGCGATCCGGCGGCCGATCCTGCTGGAAAATCCCTCCACCTACGTGGCGTTCCGTAACTCCGCAATGTGCGAAACCGATTTCATCCGCACTGTCGCCGAGCGGACCGGCTGCGGCCTGTTGCTCGACATCAACAACGTTTTCGTCTCTGCGGCAAACCACTGCTTCTCGGCGTTGCAATATCTTGCCGATTTCCCGATGGCGCGTGTCGGCGAAATTCATCTTGCTGGCCACACCGAGCAAACCGACGACGAAGGCGAGCTGTTGCTGATCGACAGCCATGACGGTCCGGTCGCGGACGCAGTTTGGAAGCTGTTCGAGATCGTGATCGGGCGCTGCGGCCCCGTGCCGACACTGATCGAATGGGACAGCAACATTCCGGATTGGCCGGTCCTGAAAGCCGAGGCCGCAGCTGCGCAAGCGATCCTGGATCGTCATGTCAGGAGGATGCGTCATGCAGCCTGAACCGCATGCGTCCTACGCGGCAGCGCTTGCGCCGGCTCTGCTCGATCCAATCAGCGAAGTCCCCGGCATCGTGGCGGGGCCGTGCGGCAAATCGGCCGTCAAATGCTACAATGTCTATCGCAACAACGTCACGGTCAGCCTGATTGACGCGCTCGCTGCGATCTATCCCGCGGTGCAGCGCCTGTCGGGTGTGGATTTTTTCCGCGCCATGGCGCGCTTCCATATCCGCGAAACTCCGCCGACCTCCCCGCTGCTGCTCGACTACGGTCGCGATTTTCCGACCTTCATCGAGGGCTATGAACACGCTCAGTCACTCCCCTGGCTCGCCGATGTCGCGCGGATTGAGCGGGCATGGCTCGACGCCTATCACGCCGCCGACAGCACGCCGCTGGAGCCATCTGCACTCGCATCCATCGCGCCTGATCGTCTGGCCAACCTCGTCTTCACGATGCATCCGGCGACGCGCGTTGTTCGGTCGCATTACGCGTCGGTGACCATCTTTGCCGCCAACCGCGGCACGGAGCCTGCTGGCACCATCGACGCATCGATGCCTGAAGACGCCCTGATCACGCGGCCCGACGCCGACGTCCTGGTGCAACTGCTACCGCCCGGCGGCGCCGTCTTCCTGACTTGCCTGATGTCGGGATGCATGCTGGCAGAAGCCGCCGCTGCGGCGCTGGAAGACGCACCCGACTTCGATCTCGTCACCAACATCGCCGGCCTGTTCGAGGCCGGCGCCTTTGCTTCGCTGACGCCTGGAGACGCAAGATGATCTCGGAACAACGCATCGTGCCCGCAACTGCCCTGCCCTCTATCGGAGCGCTCATCGACAGAGCCAACGGCCTTGTCCAGACGATCGCGTCTCCATCCGTGGTGCAGCTCGCGCTGCGCCTGGCACTGGCTGTCCCATTCTGGCGCTCCGGGATCCTCAAATGGACCGGCTTCCTCAAGCTAAGCGACGTTGCGGTGACGCTGTTCACCGACGAGTTCATGCTACATCTGCCCGGCGGCCCCTATCACTACCCGATCCCCGCGACGATGGCCTTCCTGTCCGGCTGCGGCGAGATCATGTTCCCGGTCCTGCTCGTGCTCGGCCTCGGTACGCGCTTTGCTGCACTCGGGCTTCTTTTCATGACGGTCATTGTCGAGCTTACCGTGCCCGACGGCTGGCCGGTCCACATCACCTGGGCAGCAATGGCGCTGGGCATCATGGCCTATGGACCGGGGCGCATCTCACTCGACCATTTGCTTGGCCGGCTTGTGATGCCCACCAGATAAGCGCCCGGGCCGCGGAGACATGATTCAACTCGTCCTCGAGGCGCGCACATAAGAAACAGCAAGATGTCCGTGATCACATCACCACGGATATCCTGCTGCTAGATTTCGCACGACGGGCTCGTCGCGGGTCAAGGTCGAGCGACAACTATCTGATGGCAGGCGCGATCACTCGCGCCTGTCTGCTCATTCGGCGGCCATAGGCATCATATCCTGCTGATCATGCAGGATCACGCCCGCGAGTGGGTCGAACTCGCCTTCCCATGGCTTGCTTGCCAGCGCCGCCTGGGTGTGAGCGTAACCAGCGTCCCAGCGCCTCATGATGCCGGACGGGCTGAAGTCGATATCCTTGGTGTGCGTCTCGTGGTCGAGTTGCGGGGCGAGCAGCCGCACCACGTGCATGCGTGTCGGACAGCCATAGCTCATCAGCTCACGGACTGCCGGATTGCCGCGCTCGTGCTCGGGGAGCCGTGCGGCCAGCTGGTTGATGACGTGGCGCAGCCGATGCGCCTGCTGCTGGCGGGTGATCTGGCTTGCGATACGGCTGGAGTACTGGACGTCCTTATGGCGGTTCAGGACTTCGGCCATCGTGGTCGGCTCAGCGCCCGCGGGATTCCAGAGGTGCACGGCGAAGATCAGCGAGTTCTTGCGCGGGTTGTCGTCGAACACCGCTTCCGTCGGCGTGTTGGAGAGGATGCCACCGTCCCAGTAAAGCTCGCCGTCGATACGCACCGCCGGGAACGCCGGCGGCAGTGCGCCCGACGCCATCACATGCTTCACCGTCAACTCACCGTCACGGCTGTCGAAATACCGCATCTGACTCGAACGCACGTGAGCTGCGCCGACCGTGAGCCGCGGCGTGCAGCGGTTGATCAGGCTAAAGTCGACGAGCTCGTTGAGCGTGTTCTCGAGCGGCGCAGTGGAATAGAAGCCTGCGTGATCGGGACCGAGCGGATAGGAATCGCCGGCATGCGCCAGCGGATTAGGCCGGAAGAAGCCGGGAATGCCGCTGGTGATAGTCGACCAATAGGTGAGCTTTTCGTTGAAACCGGGGAATGCGGTGCGGAAGTTCCAGGCCGGGCGCTGCTCCATCCGCCTCCAAAACTCCCTCAGGCGTTCAAGCCGATGCTGAGGCTCATTGCCAGCAATCAGGCTGGCATTGATCGCACCTATCGACGTGCCGATGATCCAGTCCGGCTCGATGCCGGCCTCGTGCAGTGCCTGGTAGACGCCGGCCTGGTAGGAGCCGAGCGCGCCACCGCCCTGCAGCACCAGGACGACCTGGCCCGGCACGTCCCGTGACCCGATACTCTCTGCATTGCCGTTCATGTCGCGCTCCCTGTGAGCTTGCACCGGTTGGATATTCGTGAACCGTCGCGGTTTGTTACGCCGGCTCATGTCAATGCGCAGTCCAGCCGCCGTCCACCGGAAGCGCGATGCCGGTGATGGAGGCTGCGGCCTCGGTCAACAGAAACACGGTGAGCGCGCCGAGCTCCTCGACCGTGGTAAAGCGCTTGTTGGGCTGCTGGGCGAGCAAGACGTCGCGGATCACCTGATCGCGGGAAATGCCGTGCGCCTTGGCCTGACCGTCGATCTGCGCTTCGACCAGCGGCGTGTAGACATAGCCGGGGCAGATCGCATTGCAGGTGATCGCCTCCTCGGCAGTTTCCAGCGCCGTCACCTTGGTCAGGCCAACGATACCGTGCTTGGCGGTGACATAGGCCGCTTTGAAAGGCGAAGCCACAAGGCCGTGCGTCGAGGCGATATTGATAATTCGGCCGAACCCGTTCTGGCGCATCGCGGGAAGTGCAAGCCGCGTGGTGTGAAAGGCCGAGGTCAGATTGATCGCAAGGATCTGGTCCCATTTGTCGACCGGAAATTGATCCAGCGGGGCGACGTGCTGGATACCGGCATTGTTGACGAGGATGTCGAGCCGGCCGGACTCCGCGATGGTCGCCGCGATCATCTCGGCAATCGATTTCGGCCGGGTCATGTCGGCCGGGGAGAAGCTTGCCTTGACGCCGAACTCGCCCGCAATCTGCTCCCGGATCTTGCCGATTTCGGCGGCGACCCCGAGCCCGTTCAGGACGACGTCGACACCTTCAGCGGCGAGCGCACGGGCGATGCCGAGCCCGATGCCGCTGGTCGAGCCCGTGACGAGAGCAACTTTGCCGGCGAGCGCCCGTGTGGTCTGAGATGTCTGCGGCTTGACGGGAATATTCATGGCCGATCCTCCAATGGCGGGGCGGCCTCCTGACCGGACCCCCTGACTGATGCAATTGTGAGTGATGGCCTCAAGAGACGGAAATGCCGGATGGCTTCCGAAATGATACGCGCCCGCTATCGGGCGCGGGATGTCATTCCCGGCTCCGATCGGCTAAGTTCCGTCTCGATCCTGCTGGGAGCCAATCCATGGAAATGCACCAGGTCCGCTATTTCCTCGCGGTCGCGCAACTGTTGAACTTCACGCGCGCCGCCGAGGAGTGCAACGTGACGCAGCCCTCGCTGACGCGGGCCATCAAGCAGCTCGAGGCCGAACTTGGCGGCGATTTGTTTCGGCGCGAGCGGCCGGCCGCACAGCTGACCGAGCTTGGCCAACGGATGCATCCGCTGTTGAAGCAATGCTATGAGGCCGCCGCCGGTGCGCGCTCACTCGCCTCATCTTTCAAAAGCGGCGAAGTCGGCGCGCTGCGCGTTGCACTGACCCATGCGATCGATCTTTCGCTGCTCATTCCTCACCTCAACCAGATCAGGCGGCAGTTCAACCGGCTCGAATTTCGCTTCTTGCGTGGCTCAAGCCGCGAAGTCGCAGACTATCTCAAGAAGGGTGAAGCGGAGCTCGGCATTGCCGCTGAGATCGACGGGGCCTGGGAGCGGCTCGACGTCTGGCCCCTATTCACCGAGAATTTCGACCTCGTGATCGCCAAAGGCCACCGGCTTGCGAGCCAGAGCACGATCGAATTCGACGATCTGCGCGCAGAGCAAATGCTGAGCCGAAACTATTGCGAGCATGCCAGCAGGATCTCGTCGAGCTTGCGCGAGCACGGTATCGACGTCGATCATGGCCATGAGATCTCCAGCGAGCGCGACCTGATCGAGCTTGTCGAGGCCGACATCGGAATCGCGATGGTGCCGCACACCTCACCGGTGCCCGAGAACCTCAAGCGTGCCGCTGTAAGTGGCCTCGACGCGCGCCGCACCGTTAGCCTTTACGGCGTCGCCGGCCGTCAGCGCACAGCCGTAGCCAACTCAGTGATGCGGATGCTGCGCGGCGCGGATTGGCGGGAGATTGCGGGCTGATCTTCCCCTTTTGTCGGGGAGGATTTCGCAACAGCAGACCTAGTTTTCCCGGCCCGCGCTTTCCAGCGCCGCGAGCAAATCGTCGATCTCCATGCGCTTGCGAAAATCAGGGTCGACGAAGCGGGCTTTGACGAGACCGTCTCGACCGATAACGAAAACGGCCGGAATCGGCAGCATCCAGCCGTCATTACCGTGGAATTTGGCCATGTCCTGGTAAGACAGCAGCCGCTGGATCTCGGTGCCAAGCCAGATCGCCAGGTTGAGCGACAACGCATAGCCGTTGTCGAGGTCGGTCAGTACCGGAAACGGCGCGCCCGAATCGGCGATGAACTTTCCGGTATATTCCTGCGTCTCCGGCATGACCGCGACGATCTGCGCGCCCATCGCACGGATCCGGTCCTGCGCCTGGATCACGGCGCGGACGTTCAACCGGCAATAGGGACACCAGTGCCCGCGAAAGAACATCACTGCCACAGGCCCGCGAGCAAGCAATGATGGCAGCCCAACGAGTTGCCCGCGATCGTCGGGCAGCATGAAGGGCGGCATCACCTCGCCCGGACGCGGTGCGTTCTCGCCGCCTCCGTTCTGGCTCAACCGCTCCACCAGGCGATCGACCGCATCTCCGTAAGCGGGGAATATCTCGCGGCCCGCAGCCGCGTAAGCACGAAGCTGGTCGTTCAGCGTTCCCTCCATGTCGCGGCAGCGTTGAAAAGCAAGCTTAAGCCGTTCGGCATCGGCTGGGGTCAACGACGTCATCTTCCGCTCCGGCACATGGTGCGAGGGACATTATTTGACGTTCTGGCCATCCTGCAAGGGTCACCGTGAACGCCGACTGGGCACCGTCGTATCGAACGCTAGATTTCTTGAAGGCGGAAATGCCGATCCCCAATCGGTTCGATAGCTGTGGCCTATCGAAGCCCGATAGCGCGGGGCTATCGCATCGAGAGCAAAATCGCATTTCACCTCGTCCAGTACGGCGTCCATCGTGAGCGCGGTCCAAGCTGCAGCCGTCAGGAGTCAATCATGAATCGCCAATTCGCCTCGCGTCTCTCTCATTTCGCCTCCTCGCTGGCACTGATATCTCTTCTGTTCGCCGCCGCCCCGGCGGCCCGCGCCGACAGCGATGACGGCGTCGTTCGCGTGAAAAGTGCCGTGCCTATGCCGGAGGCAATCAACCGCATCAAGGCCGACATCGCCGCCAAGGGCATCAAGTTCTTCCTTGAGGTCGACCAATCGAAGCTTGCTGCCGATGCCGGCATCAAGCTGCGGCCCTCGACCCTCCTCATCTTCGGTAATCCGCCACTCGGCACCCAGTTCATCACGGCCAATCCTAATGCCGGGCTCGACTGGCCGGTGCGCTTGTTGCTGACGCAGGACGACAATGGCGACGTCTGGGCGGTGTGGACCGATTTCGACTGGATCGCCAAGCGCCACAACATCACAAACCGCGAAGCGCAGTTCAAGATGGCGACGACGGTCGTCAAATCGATCACGTCCACCATCACCGGCAAATAGCTGCTGCTTCCATGGCACGCGAGACCTTCGACGTTGTGGTCCTGGGCGGCGGCAATGCCGGGATCGGCGTGACCGGCCCGGTCCGGCAAGCCGGCAAGTCTGTCGCCATGATCGAAGCATCCGATCTCGGCGGCACCTGCCCCAACCGCGGCTGCACGCCAAAAAAGTGCTGGTCGCCGCAGGTCAGGCGCTGCACGACATCGGGCACACCGCGGTGCACCACATCGCGGTCGGCAGGCCGCGGCTCAACTGGGCCGCACTGATCGACCGCGAGAAGGACATGATCAAGGACGTTCCGGCCAATCTCACCCGTGCGATGGCGCGCCGCGAGGTCGAGGTGATCAAGGGCTTTGGTACCTTTGTCTCGCCCAATGCCATTGCGTCGGCGACCGTCTGCTGGAAGGCCGTCATATCGTGATCGCAACGGGATCGAGGCCGCGGCTCCTGCCGATTCCCGGTGCTGAGCCATGATAACCTCGGACGACATGCTGCGCGACCGTGAGCTGCCGACCTCGGTGATCTTCGTGGGCGGCGGCGTGATTTCACTGGAATTCGGCCACGTCTATGCGCGGGCCGGCGCGGCCGTGACCATTCTGGAGGCGCTCCCGCAGCTTCTGCCCACAATGGACACCGACGCGGTCGCCCAATTGCGAGCCGAGAGCGAGCGCATCGGACGGTCTCGACCTCGCCGCGGGTGGTGTCGAGCATGCCATTGCCGCATCGCGATCGATCAATATCTGCGCTCGAGATCAAACCCCCTGGTTTACGTATGCGGCGATGCGGTCCCGATCTCACCGCAACTGTCTCCAATCGCGACTTATGAAGGAGACATCGTCGGACGCAACATCGTCACGGGGGGAAACACAAGCCCGATTATGCAGGCATGGCGACATCGATTTACACCGTGCCGGCACTGGCCGCCGTGGGCGTCACCGAAACCACGGCACGGCAGGCCAGCGTCACCATCGACGTTCACGTCAACGACATGCGCGACTGGTTCTCGGCTCGGTCCTATGCCGAGACCGTCGCCTGGTCGAAGGTGATCGTGGACTGCGCCTCGGACTGTATCCTCGGGGCGCATTTCGTCGGCCACGGCAGCCAGGAGCTCATCAACATTTTCGGGCTCGCAATCAAGTTCGGCATCACGGCCAGCCAGCTCCGAGACAACGTCTACGCCTATCCGACGTTTTCAGCCGATATCAAGCACATGCTCGGGCGCGCATAGCGGCACGCTATCGTCTCAAGAGACAGACGGCATTTCATCAAGCGCACCACTTCGACGATGATGATGCCATAGCCGGTGACGGAAGGTCGCGGCCAAAAGAGGAGACACATGAAATGACCACCAACCCCAAGCTTTCGCACGCAATCTGGGCTGCCTTCGCCCTCGCCGGCGCCTTCGCACTCACCGCGCAACCGGCCTTCGCGGGCGAATGCCCGGCCGACAAGATGAAGCCGAATGCCCGGCAGATGGTCGACTACAAGCCGGTCGGCGTCACCGACGTCACGCTCGGCTCGATCGACCTCGAGAAGCAGCCGGCCAACATCAAGGATCGCGAGCTGCGCTTCCGCAGGCTGACGATCGAGCCCGGCGGCATCGTGCCCTGGCACAGCCATGACGACCGTCCGGCGCTGATCTTCGTGCAGCAGGGCGAGATCGTCGAATACGCCTCCAACTGCGTCGATCCGATCGTGCACAAGGCCGGCGATATCAGGCCCGAGGTCTCCGGGACCTCGCATTGGTGGAAAAACCTCGGCAAGCAGACCGTCATCCTCTACGTCGGCGACGTCCGCAAGGATCAGCACGACCACAACATGTAACGAGGGCATCAACCCGCTGCCGTCGTTACCGGATGTGACGCCCGGGATCCCCCATTCTGCCCCGCGTGCCGGGCGTCACATCGCCCTCTCTGGTGAGGAGACATAGTGTCATGACCGAGTTGTCCGCGCACTTGAAGCCGATGGGCGAGATGATGGATGGGCATTCGCCCGGCGTGGCGTTCCGCACACTCGTCATTGGGGCTACCGCTTTCCTGACGGTCGTCGATCTCTTCGCGACCCAAGCGATCCTTCCGTCGCTAACCCGTCACTATGGCGTGACGCCGGCCGCGATGGGCTTTGCGGTCAATGCCAGCACGTTCGGGATGGCCGTATCGGGCCTCGTCGTCGGCTTCTTCAGCCCCCACATCGACCGGCGTCTGGGTATTCTTCTCAGCCTCACGTTGCTCGCGATTCCGACGAGCCTGCTTGCGGTGGCGCCAAATCTCGTCGTCTTTACGATGCTGCGTATTGCGCAGGGCCTGTGCATGGCATCGGCGTTTGCGTTGACGCTCGCCTATCTCGGCGAACAATGCAGCGCAACGGATGCCGGTAGCGCATTTGCTGCTTATATCACCGGCAATGTCGTCAGTAACTTGATCGGACGGCTCATCTCGGCCGCTGTCGCCGACAGGCTTGGTCTTTCCTGGAACTTCTACTTCTTCGCGGCGCTCAATCTCAACGGCGCGGCCTTGGTCTATTTCACCATCCATCGGGTGCGGCCGATGCATGCGATGACCGCGGCTACCTCTCCGCTGGACGCCATGCTCGCGCATTGGCGCAATCCGGCGCTGCGCGCAGCCTTCGGCATCGGCTTCTGCATTCTGTTTGCCTTCATTGGCACTTTCACTTTCGTGAACTTCGTGTTGGTCCGGCCGCCCTTGTTGCTTGGAATGATGGACATCGGTTTCGTCTATTTCGTTTTCGCACCTTCTGTCGTTACGACCCCGTTCGCCGGCAAGGTTGCCTTACGCATCGGGATACGGCCGACAATCTGGTGCGCCCTCGCCGTTGCAGCCCTCGGTTTGCCTCTGATGCTATCCCCGCATTTGCCCGAAGTGCTGACCGGGATGGTCTTGGTGGGCGTCGGCACGTTCTTCGCGCAGGCGGCGGCGACAGCCTTTGTCGGACAAGCCGCGGCCGAAAATCGTGGGATTGCCAGCGGCACCTATCTCGCTTGTTATTTCCTTGGCGGTCTTGCAGGAACGATGATCCTTGGGCCGCTTTTCGACCATTCGGGCTGGACCGGCTGCGTGATCGGCGTTGCGCTCTCACTCGGTTGCGCCGGTCTTATGACCTCTAAGCTGAAGCTTTGTCGTTCGGCCTAGGCAGGCCGATGTCACTGGTGCCGCTAGCGTGCCGCTCGGTTCGCCACGGCGTTCGCCTCGCGGTGCAAACCGGATTCTGAGGTCATGACCCGTATTCGCGCCCGACGTAAGGAGACCCGCAAGCCCCTGTCACGCGGCAGCTTCGGTCGGTGCCCTTGCGCCGGTCATGAAGGCAACCGCATCCGACATCGTGTAGGCCTTGGGATCGATCACCGTGAGCCGCCGGCCGAGCCGGTGGATATGGATGCGGTCCGCGATCTCGAACACGTGTGGCATGTTGTGGCTGATCAAGACCACCGAAACGCCACGCCGCCGCACATCGAGGATCAACTCCAGCACCCGACGCGATTCCTTGACGCCGAGCGCCGCAGTCGGTTCGTCCATGATGACGACGCGCGAGCCGAAGGCCGCGGCCCTCGCAACTGCCACGCCCTGGCGCTGACCGCCCGACAAGGTTTCGACCCGCTGATTGATGGTTTGCACGGTCATAAGGCCAAGCTCGGTGAGTTTCTCGCGGGCGATGCGCTGCATGGCCTTGCGATCGAGCATGCGGCAGATCGTGCCGAGCGGCCCGGCCCGGCGCAGTTCGCGGCCGAGGAACATATTGTCGGCGATCGATAGGCTCGGCGACAGAGCAAGCGTCTGGTAAACTGTCTCGATGCCGGCCGCCTGAGCGTCGAGCGGCGAACGAAATGCAACCGTCTCACCGGCGAGCTTGATCTCCCCTGAATCAGGAACGAGTGCACCCGAAAGCGCGCGAATCAGCGACGACTTTCCGGCACCATTGTCTCCGATCACAGCCAGGATTTCGCCTGGATAGAGATCGAAGTCGGCATGATCGAGCGCCGTCACGCGGCCATAGCGCTTGTTAAGGCCGCGCGCCTGCAGGAGTGGTACTGTCCCGGGAACGTTAGGTCCTGTGGTCATGCGGACACCTTGCGAATCCATTGATCAAGCGCCACGGCGATGATGATCAGCCAGCCGACGGCGAATTCCTGCCAGAGTACGTCGACATCGGACAAGGCGAGCCCGTTGCGAAATACGCCGACGATCAGAGCGCCGATCAGCGTGCCGATAATCGAACCACGTCCGCCGAACAGACTCGCGCCGCCGACGACCACCGCAGTGATGCTGTCCAGATTGGTTGTCTGGCCGGCCTGCGGGCTGATCGAGCCAATTCGCCCGATCAATGCCCAGGCGCCAAGCGCGCAAATCACACCGGCGATCACATAGACGCTAAACAGGATGCGGTCGGTCCGGATGCCGGAAAGCCGCGCCGCATCGGGATCGTCGCCCACCGCATAGAGATGGCGCCCGAAGGCCGTGCGATTCAGCACGAACCAGATCAACGCCACGAGGCCGACCATGAAGAAGGAGCCGTAGGTGAAGCGGGCGCCAAGAACATTGACCGGCGTTCCCAATGCCTGCAGCAACGGGGCGATTTTCGCGACCTCCTGCGAACGGATGGTCTCGGACGCCGAGTACCAAAGATTGAGCGCGAAAAATATCGACCAGGTCCCAAGCGTGACGATGAACGGCGGCAGCTTGAGCCGGGTCACGAGCGTACCGTTGAGCACGCCGCAGCCGGCACCTGCGGCAACGCCGACAACGAGCGCGATGGGAGCTGGCAGTCCCACGGTGACCGCGAGCTTGCCCATGATCACGGAGCACAGCACCATGATGGCCCCAACCGACAGATCGATGCCGGCGGTGATCACGATCAACGTCTGTGCCGCCCCGATCACGCCGATGATCGTGACCTGCTGGATAATCAGGGACAGGTTGAACATCGACAGAAAGCGCGAGCCGACGGTGAAGCCGAACGCCGCAACGCTGAGCAGGAGCACGATCGCGGGCACCGCCGTCGGATTGGCGTGCAGGAAGTGCTGAAGCTTCTGGAGCGGCGATCTTGCACGAACCTCGAATTCGGCCACGCGACTCTCGCCCTTGTCGAGCACGAGCTCGAAGGCCTGCGCAGCCGGGCGGCTACTGCCGATATCGGTCATGGCCATTTTCCTCGTTGCATGCGGGATCCACCCATCCAATCCCGGAAGGGTTTCCGGCTTTGGCGCCCGGCTCGGGGGCGCCAATTCTTGCCGTTGGCGACAAGTCGGAGCTGCGATCAGCCCCAGCACTTCTTGAGAGCGGCGGCGCTATCGATCGACGGCATTTCGCCAACCGGCTTGTCTGTGACCAGCTCGACACCGGTATTGACGAAGTCGAGACCAGGCGAGGCCTTCGGCTTGCCGCCACCGGTGGCAAAGATCTTCACCGCCTCAACACCCTTCGCCGCCATCAGCAGCGGGAATTGCATAGAGGTGGCGCCGATGACGCCATCCTTCACGTTGCGCACGCCGGGGCAACCGCCGTCGACGGAAACGATCAGCACATCCTTGTCGCGGCCAACCGAGCGCAAGGCCTCGTAAGCTCCCGCCGCCGCAGGCTCGTTGATGGTATAGACGAGCGAGATGTCGGGATTCTTCTGAAGCAGATTCTCCATCGCCTTGCGGCCGCCTTCCTCGCTGCCGAGCGTCACATCGTGACCGACGATGCGCGCATCCTTCTCGTCACCGATCTTGGCGGGGTTGCCGAGATCGATGCCAAAACCTTTCAGGAAGCCCTGATCGCGGGCGACATCGACCGAGATCTGATTCACGTTGAGGTCGAGCAGCGCAATCTTCGCCGATGCCGCTTTGGCACCCAGCGTCTTGGCAGCCCATTGGCCGATCATTTCACCTGCCAGAAAATTGTCGGTGGCAAACGTCGCATCCGCCGCATTCGCCGGATCGAGCGGGGTGTCGAGGGCGATGACCAGAATGCCCGCCGCCCGCGCCTTCTCGACAGCGGGGACGATCGCCCGGGAGTCGTTCGGAGTGATCAGGATGCCCTTGGCACCGGCGGCGATCAGGTTCTCGATATCCGCCACTTGGCTCTCGTTGTCGCCGTCGACCTTTCCGGCAAACGAGCGCAGCTCGACATCATTCGCCTTCGCCGCCTCGTCGGCGCCGGCCTTCATCTTCACGAAAAACGGATTGGTGTTGGTCTTGGTGATGAGACCCACGATGGCCTTGTCGGCCGCGAAACTGCTGGTGGTGCCCAGAGCCAGCGCGAACGCTGTGAATAGTCCGAGTGACTGGCGCATTTATTCCCTCCTCGTTGGACGTCTTGTTGGCCTGCACGGTTTCGACCGCGTGTTGGCGCATCCTAGAGAGCCCCAAACGGCCTTGTCAATAAATAAATCATCCCGACTTATTAATTGACACGCCTTGCCGATTGCGTTCATTGTAGCGGCCGACTGCCGGGAATGGGCTAATCGACCTGTCACGATGACCTATTCCCGATCGCGAGGAGCCGAGGATGGAAGAAACAGCACCGGTTGCTGGAGCTACGGTGGCCTTCCCCGGCGACAGCCGCGGCACGACCCAGACGGGCGTGCGCCTGTACAACGAGCGCCTGATCCTCTCCCTCATTCGGCGCCATCGCAATCTCGCCAAGGTCGAGATTGCGCGCCTCACCGGCCTTTCGACTCAAACAACGACCGTGATCATCAATCGGCTGGAAGCCGATGGGCTGCTCGTTGCGGGCGAACCGCAGCGAGGCCGCATCGGTCAGCCTTCGGTCCCCTATTCGCTCAATCCGGACGGCGCTTTTGGACTGGGGCTCATGATCGGCCGTCGCAGCACCGATCTGGTGTTGATGGATTTCGCCGCGGGCATCCGCGCCAGGCGACGTATGATCTATTCCTTTCCCGCCCCCGAAGAGATCATGGCATTTGCCGAACGCGAGATGCCCGGTCTTCTCGCCGAATTGCCACAAGCCCAGCACGGCAGGATCAGCGGCATCGGCGTTGCCATGCCATTTGAGTTGTGGAACTGGGAAGCCGACCTGCAAACACCACCCGGCGCGCTTGGCAAATGGCGTGACTTCAACGTTTCCGCCGAACTGTCGCGCCGTTTCGCTCCTTGGCCGGTGCGCGTCTGCAACGACGCGACTTCGGCATGCGCGGCCGAACTCACCTTCGGTGCCGGCGCAGCGTACCGGGATTTCGCCTATTTCTACATCGGCGCCTTCATCGGCGGCGGCATCGTGCTGAACGGCAGCCTCTTCCCGGGCCGCAGCAGCAACGCCGGCGCGCTCGGCTCCATGCCGATCATGCGGCGGGAGGAAAATGGTGAGGCAAGCCTTCAACAGTTGATCCGTACCGCGTCGATCTATCAGCTCGAGCGCCGACTGATCGCCGCCGGTCGAGCAGGCACCGATATTTGGCTCTCTCCCGAGGATTGGTCGGGTTTCGAGGAGCCGCTGGAAGCGTGGATTTCCGACGCTGCCGCGGCCCTGGCGCAGGCCATCACCGCCTTGCTCGCCGTGATCGACTTTGAAGCCGTCATCATCGACGGGGCCTTTCCAGTCGATGTGCGCCGTCGTCTCGTCGCGCGCACAAACGAACATTGGATCCGTTTGGACCGGCAGGGACTCACCGACGCCGTGGTGGTGGAAGGCTCGATCGGGCGCGATGCGCGCGCGATCGGCGGCGCGGCGCTGCCGTTGCTCGCGGCGTTCGCCCGTGACCACGACGTGCTCTTCAAGGATTGAGCATGGTCGTCCTGATGAACGAGGGTCGCGCATCATGATTCTTGTCTGCGGCGAAGCCGTGATCGATCTATTTGTGAGGGCGCGCGACGGGTCCGACATGTCGACCCATGCCGTTGCGGGCGGCTCGCCCTTCAACGTCGCTGTCGGCCTCGCTCGGCTTGGGGTTCGAACGGCCTTCCTGAGTGGCATCTCGCGCGATCATTTCGGCACGTTTCTCGCGGACCGGCTCGCTCGCGAAGGCGTCGATGGTCGTTTTGTTGTGCGCACCGATCGACCATCCCCGATCTCGATCGTGGCGACGTCCGATGATGGCCAGCCGAACTACACTTTCCACGGCGAAGGGGCGGCAGATCGTTCGCTTGGACCTGCCCACCTGCCCCGCACGCTGCCGGACGATATTCAGGCTCTGACCTTTGGCTCCTATTCCATGGCTGTCGAGCCGGCCGGCAGCACGTTCGCCGCGCTCGCCGAGCGCGAGCATGGCCGCCGCGTCATCAGCGTCGATCCGAACGTACGACCGAGCGTCGTCGGGGACACGAAAAGCTGGTCCGCCGCCGCGGAACGCTTCTACCGGACGGCCACAATGATCAAAGCGAGCGATGAGGATGTCCGCATTGCGTGGGGCGGTCGCGCCTCGATCGCCGATGCGGCCGCTTACTGGCTCGCGTGCGGCGCGCACCTCGTGGTCGTGACCGAAGGACCAAAGGGAGCAACCGCCTTTTCGACCACCGGCAGCGTCTCGGTGCCCGGTCGTTCCGCGGTTGTGCGCGACACAGTGGGCGCCGGCGACAC
>Ga0209148_1001166_pt1 | contig 15287 bp, 12 predicted proteins | sample AraplaCol_mMF_r2_2_FD_184288 | JGI IMG/M metagenome (GOLD analysis project Ga0209148, IMG submission 184288) | Arabidopsis root microbial communities from North Carolina, USA - plate scrape CL_Col_mMF_r2 (SPAdes) (version 2) | ecosystem: Host-associated > Plants > Roots > Endosphere | place...
ATATGCGACGCCCGGACGGCGCCTGCCTAACAGGAACACGACGGAGGTGGCAGCCAGCCCACCGGCGAACGCTGCAAGGGCCACGTGCCACGATCCCGATGAACTACCCAGGACAATCGCCCCCACGGCACCCAGGGCGGCACCGGCCGAAACGCCAATCAGGCCGGGATCGGCGAGAGGGTTCCGGAACAAGCCCTGCATGGTGGCGCCACCCGCCGCCAGCGCCGAACCGACGACCACAGCGAGGAGCAGCCGGGGCAATCGCAGCGACAGAACGATGGCATCGTCACCACGCCCCGCCTCGCCGGCCAGCCACCGCACAAGCGCCCCGGCAACATCGCCGGGGCCTATGGCCATCGCGCCTTGCGTCAGGCTCCAGGTAGCGACCGCTACGAGCAGCATGGCCAACACACCGAGTGCTGCGTGGCGGCCCGCGCGATGGCGCGGCAGCGATATCACCACGGCGCTCACAGCCTGGACCAGCGTGCCTGTAGGGCCGCTGCGTTCTCCGCGGTGCGCGGCCCGAAGCCGAGCAGAGCCTGACCTTCGACGAAGTAGATGCGCTTCGCCCTGCCGGCGGGCGTGTCCGCCACGCCTGGCATGTGCAGGACGCCATCGATGCCTCCGACGGCGTCCTCGCGCTCCTTCATCAGGAGGATGACATCGGGTTTCATCGCGACAAGCGCTTCCGGGGACACGGCCTTGTAGCCGGACAGGTCGGCCGCCGCATTGACGCCGCCGGCCAACGCAACGGCCCGGTCCGCCGCCGTGTCATGCCCTGCCGCCATCGGGCTGCCCTGCCCGGTCGACATCAGGAAAACCGCGCGTGGGTGCGTAGGCATGGCGGCCACGGCCTTCGCCAGCGTGGCGAAACGCACGGCGACATCGTCGGCGAGCGCATCCGCCTCCTTGGCGTGCCCCGTCAGTTCGCCGATGCGACGGATCTTCGCCTCGATGTCCTCGGCGGAGCGTGAGACAGGAAGCGTTTCTATGCGCACGCCTGCGCCGCGGATCTGCTCGATGACCGTCGATGGCCCGGCGTCGTGCGTGGCAAGAATCAGATCCGGGCGCAACGAAAGCACGCCTTCGGCGCTCAACTGGCGAACGTAGCCGACATCGGGCAGCTTGCGCGCCGCCTCCGGCCACGTGCTGGTCGAATCCACGCCTGCAAGCTCGCCCTGCGCATGGATGGCATACACGATCTCCGTGATATCGCCACCGAGCGAGACCACACGCGTCGCGGCGATGGCCACGCACGGCAACGCGCCAAGGAGCACGGCAAGGAACAGGTGCCCGGCTTTCATGCCGATACCTCCACCGTATCGAGCAGTGCTCGCCAGTCGTCGCGCTCGGGCACGCCTGGTTTGCGCTTGCCGAACACCTGAACGATCTGCGTGCCGTCCGCCGCATACAGTTCCAACGACGTCACGACGCCTTCGGGTACGGGCTTGCGCACGATCCAGCTGCTCGCGATGGCGTCCATCCGCAGGTGCAGGTTGAACGAGGGGTCCATCACATTGATCCACGGCCCCGCCATGACGATGTTCGCCACGGGACCCGTATGGATCTGTACCACGCCTGGGGAACCGACGAAGACCATCAGCGGTATCCCCGTAGTGGACGCGCCTTCCAGCACCGTACGAACAGCCTCGTTGGCTACGGGCGTGGCGAATTCATCGCCCACCAGCCGCAGGGCCTGCGTGCGCGTCACCTTGTGCTTCTTCAGCATGGCGAAGAAGTCGTGCGGGTCGCGCAACGCCCGCCAGTAGTCACGCAGCGAAGCCGTATCGACGGCCGCATCGGCAAGACGCTTCGGCAACGGTTCCTCGACTGCGCCGATATCGATGAGCGGCGACTGCACAGGTGCCGTGTAACGCTGCAACAGCGTCCGCCACGCCGAGCGGTCGCTGACCTCGGTCAGGTACACCTTGTGCACCGCCGTACCATCGCCATCGAAGAACTGAAGGCTCTCCAGATCGCGCCCACGCGAGTGCTCCTTCACGGCGAAGCCATAGCGCCAATGCCGCAGGAAGAGACGCAGATCAATGTCCTCGGCAAGCACGATGCCCATCGTGCCGCCGATATCGATGTGATCGTAAACGCCCTTCTTTTCATGCACGCAGTACGCGTTACGCGTCAGCGCCATCACATGGCCCAGTGAAGGAAGGTCACGGATGATCGCGGGCGAGTCTCCCGCTAGGCGAGTCACGCCGTCGCCCACACGACTGGCAACCAGCGCACCTTCGCTTACGCCCAGCCGCTGCGCGACATCACGCGCGCGCAGGCCGGGCTCGGTTTCACGGAGTTGGCGATAGCCGTTGAGCAACGCCGGGATATCGATGCGCGGCGCGCTGACGGACGGGATATCCTGCATGCGAGATCTCCTCAGAAGGTGTAGCGAGCGGAAACGACAAGGGCGCGACCCGGCATGGTCAGCCGCTCGATCTGCGCGTTGCGAGCCTGGGCATCATCGATGCCGCCGCCGGTGGCGACGTTGGCGAGCACGCCGCCATGCAGCGAACCCCAGTCCCAGTACTTCCTGTCGGCGATGTTCGTCACGCCTGCCATCAACTCCAGCGGCTCCCATGGCTTCCAGTGCGCGTAGAGATCGAACGTGGCATAGCCGGGCGCACGGAAGGCCGCGTCATCGTCAAGGCGCGATTTCCGCTGTACGCCCTTGCCGATCAGCTCCGCGCCCCAGCTCTTCGCGTCGTAGGCAACTCCAAGCGTCGCGGTCAGCGGGTCCACGCTGTTGAGCGGTGACCAGCCGCCTTCATAGGTTCTCTTGTCGCCCTTCGCGGCGGCGAGGTTGCCCTCGATGCGCCATCCGGCGAGGACGTCGGTCAGCGAACCCAGCTTCAGGCCACCCGACGCCTCGACACCCTTGATGGTCGCCTTCGGGAAGTTGACCGACTGCATCACGATCAGCAGGTTCTGGTTCACCGCCCACTGTGGCCACTCGCTACGTGGGAGCGTGTATCCGCCAAAGATGAAGTTGCGATACCGGTTGTAGTACGCGCTGGCGCTGAAGTAACCCAGTTCCCCGTTGCCACGCACTCCGATCTCGACGCCCTTGCTGGTCTCGGGCTTGAGATTCGCGTTCGGCACGATGCCGTACAAGCGCGCCGTACCCCACGCCACTGCCAGCTCGTTGTACAACGGCGGCCGGAAGCCCTGGCTGTAGTTCCCAAACAGCTCGACGTTGTCGGTAACCGACCAGGTGACGCCCAGCTTCGGCGAGAAGCGGTTCTTCTTCACGTCATCCAGCCCGTCCTGGACAAACGAACTCCGGTAGTACGGATCATTCTGATCCGGCTTGAACGCGTAGTGATCCCAACGCACCCCCGGAGTGATACGGACGCGACCGTCGAGCAGTGCGAATTCGTCCTGCGCGAACACCGCGTAACGATCGGTATCGTTGCGTGGGAAGAAACGCAGCGGATAATTCTCCGGCATGTATGGCGAGCTGCTTGAGGTCACACCGGTAGCGATGTTGGTGCCCTCGCCACCGAGCTGACCGGTGGGCGTGGTACGCGATGCTTCGAGGCCGTAGGTGATGTGTTGCTGCACGCTACCCGAGTCGATGGTCTTGCCCAGCGCCAGGTGTCCACCGAACAGTTTCTCGTCGAGGTCGCTGAGATACAGGCGGTCGTACGTGGCGTTGCGTGTGGGGACGTTCGCGAGCGTGCGGGTCTGCGATTCGGTCTCGGATTTCTGCCAGTAGACGTTCCACTCCAGCGTATCGGCGATGACCATGGCGATGGTCGGGAAGCGCTGGCCTACGGAGATACGTTGCCGCGTCGCGCGATCGTTAGCGGTATCCGTGAGCAGGCGCGTCGTGCCCGGCTGGCCGACGGCACTCAAGACATTGGTATCGACGTTGTTGCGATAGAAATCGGCGGTGACGCGATCTTCGCGGCCGCTCGCCGCCACGTGGACGTACTTCGCCAGGAGACTGGTGGTGTTCTGGGTGAGCGGATCCGGCCGCGTGCGCGTGTAGTTCTGCGTGGAAACGTCACCCTTGTTACCGAGATCGCGGCCTTCGACATGGTTGGCGACGATCACCAGGCCGTTGTCGGGACGTCCGCCGGCGAGGGTCAGCGAGGTACCGAGCGAGCGGTCGGCGCTGTCGTAGCGCTCACGCACGGAGACGTAGGTGTCCTTGCCGTCCTTCAGGTAATCGCCGGGGTCCTTCGTGGTGTAACGCACGGTGCCGCCGAGCGAATCCGAAGGATTCAGTGCCGAGGCGGGACCACGGGTGATTTCGACCGACTTGAGCGTATCCGGATCGACGAAACTGCGCCCTGCGCGCATGCCCGTGGTCGAGAAGCCGAACGAGCTCGAAGCGGCGACGCCGTCGGTCAGAATGGAGACGCGGTTACCGTCCAGGCCACGGATGTTGTAGCTGTCCAGGCCCCAGCGACCCGCGGTGCCGACGACCGACACGCCCGGCTCGTACTTCACGAGGTCGCGGATGTTGGCGACGAGGTGTCGATCCATTTTCTGGCGGTCGATGACCGTCACCGTGGCAGGTACGTCGAAACGCAGCGACGAGCCGATGGCGGTGACGGTGATGCGCGGCAGGTCGTCCGCGGCAGTGGCGATCGGCGCGGCCGGCGCATTGGCGGCATGCGCCACTTCCGCCGCCGCGGTGCAGAGGAGTGCCACGCCGACGGCAGCGGCGAGGTGGTTTTTCCGAGTTGTGAACACGTCGTGCGTCCTTCGCTAGGCATCGGGAAGCTTGCGAAGGAGGCACGTGCCTCCGGGCTGGCAGCCGGGTTATCTGAGTGGTTTGCCGCCTCGTCAGGGGCGGTGGGTGCCTAGCTTATTGAGAATGGATCGCATTCGCAATATGTGACGGTGCTCACGCCTGGATGCGCGCCGTCGTCTCCGGATCGAAGAAGTGCAGCCGCTCCGCATGGAAGCCCAGGCCCACATCCGTACCCGGCTGGATCGACGAATGGGGCGGCACACGGGATACCAGTTCTTCGCCGACGTGACGCATGTTGAGGAACACTTCGTTGCCTACCGGCTCGACGACTTCCACATGGGCGCGGAGGCGCTCGTCCACCCCCGCATGGTCCGCCACGGTGAGCAGATCTTCCGGACGCAATCCGACGATCAGCGGCTTGTCGATATACGCAGCAAGTGCAGGCGAATCGACGCCAAGCGAGATGCTTCCCTCCTGCATCACCAGGCGTAAGCCATCTTCGTTGCGCAGCGTGCCGTGGAACAGGTTCATGGCGGGGCTGCCGAGGAAGCCCGCCACGAACAGGTTGGCGGGCTTGTTGTACAGATTCATCGGCGTGTCGAGCTGCTGGATCTCGCCGCCGTTCAGCACCACGATGCGTTGACCGAGCGTCATGGCTTCGATCTGATCGTGGGTCACGTAAACCATCGTGGCGCCGAGCCGACGGTGGATGCGCGCGATTTCGACGCGCGTGGACAGTCGCAGCTTGGCGTCGAGATTGGACAGTGGCTCGTCCAGCAGGAAGACCGCCGGATCGCGAACCAGGGCGCGGCCAAGCGCCACGCGTTGCCGCTGTCCGCCGGAGAGTGCCGCGGGACGGTGGTCGAGGCGCTCGTCCAGGCCAAGCATGTCGGAAGCGTCGGCCACGCGACGATCGATCTCTTCCTTCGCCACGCCACGCAGCCGCAGACCGAAGCCCAGGTTCTCGCGCACGGTCATGTGCGGATAGAGCGCGTAGTTCTGGAAGACCATCGCGATGTCGCGATCCTTCGGCGCCACGTCGTTCACCACGCGACCGCCGATAGTCATCGTGCCGCCCGAGATCGATTCCAGGCCCGCGATCATGCGCAGGAGCGTGGTCTTGCCGCACCCGGAAGGGCCCACGAGCACCAGCAGCTCGCCGTCGGCGATCTCGAAGCTCGCCTCCTTCAGGGCCACGTGCCCGTTGGGGTAAACCTTGCGCACCTTATCGAGGCCGACCGCTGCCATCACATACCCTCTCGTTGGACCCGGGGCGGTCAGGCCGTGCCTGCCATTGCCACGGGCAATACGGTATTCTGCCGACGTAATCGTTTACGTGAAAGTGCCGCACGGCTGATCCACCCCCTGCGGTCCCTCACCTCGCAAAAACATACCGCCACACGCATTCACTAGACGCGAGCGCGCCCGCGAGGCACCCTTGACGGCTTCCGTGACACGACAGGTTTCCCCAACATGGCCAACGTGAGCGCCCCGGCGCCGACCCTGCTCGCCGATCTCGGCGGCACCAACGTGCGCTTCGGCATTGCACACCCGGATGAAGACCAGCCGCTGATCAGCGAGAGCATCCGGCGCTACCACGTCAAGGACTACGCATCGCTCGGCGACGCGGCGAGGCAGTACTTCAAGGAAACCGGCCACGAGGCGCAGCGCGCGATCATCGCCGCCGCTGGCCGCATCGACAACGGCGAGACGGTGAAGGTCACCAACAACCCGTGGGCGATCTCCGCGAAGAGCCTGGCGAAGGAACTCAACCTGGAATGGGTTCACCTGGTGAACGATTTCGCCGCCCAGTCGATGGCGGTGATGCTCATGAGTCCCGAAAAGACCGTGGACGATCAAGGTCATACCGAACTCGTGCAGGTCGGCAAGCCCGCCATTCCCGTCATCGGCGCCAAGGAAGAACAGACCTTCGTGGTCGTCGGACCGGGCACCGGCCTCGGCGTCGGCGGCCTGCTGATTCGCGGCGACAAGGTCAGCGTGCTGCAGACCGAAGGCGGCCACGCCGGCTTTGCCGCGCACACGGCCGAGGACATCGAAATCCTCAAGGTGCTCAACCTGCGTTATGGCCGCGTCTCCAACGAGCGACTGATCTGCGGCGCGGGCCTCGTGAACCTGTACACGGCCATCTGCGAAATCTCCGGCCAGAAGCCGGACGAGGCGATCACGCCGGAAGACATCACCAAGCGTGCGAAGGACGGCACCTGCGCGATGTGCTCGCGCGCGGTCGAGACGTTCGCCGGCATCTTCGGCAGCGTAGCGGGCGACCTTGTGCTTACGCTCGGCGCGTGGGACGGCGTCTACCTCACCGGCGGCATGATTCCGGTGCTGCTGCCGTGGATTCAGCAGGGCAATTTCCGCGAGCGCTTCGAGGCCAAGGGCCGTTTCCGCGACACCATGGAAAACGTGCCCACCCAGGCAATCATGAACCCGGAACCGGGCCTGGTCGGCGGCGCCGCCCTGGCGATCGTCGAAGCAGGCGGCTCGCCGCTGCGTCGCTGAGCCTATCCGCGAGTCCGCAATACAAAAGATGCCCGGCACATGCCGGGCATCTTCGTTTCATGCCTCAGAGCAGCCAGGACGGCGGAAAGACGCCGGGCTTGACCGTGACGCGGGACACGCACTTCGGGTTGGCATACGAGAAACCGAAGGCGATTTCGCCCGCGGGGCCGTAGATCGACCATACGGCGCGGGCGTCCGGAGAAGCCGATCGCGGCGCATCCGTCATGATGGCCGACGGATAACGGGATCGCACGGCTTCCAGGCTCACGCACGGTCCGGCGGTCGCCATGGTCGCGAGAATGAGGCGCGATGCGTCGTCTCGCGCCGTGCGGAACTCCGAGTCCGTCACGTCGATGCCATCCACCAGCGAAGCCGGTCCCGCCACCCAACTGTTGGCAAAGTCCTTGGATTGAGTCAGCGCTTCTCCTGCGGGCCAGTGTGCTCGCAGCACCTCGATGCCTTCAGCCGCATGGGTGCCTAGCGACTCCACATGCTTGAAGAATGGATCCGGATCGAACCGCGACGGCGGGACGGGAAACTCGCTTGTACACGTTCCGACGAATTGAGCCTGTGCTGCCAAGGGCAGCCCTGAAAAAATCGCGAGCATGCTCGCGGCCACCATGCGATTCATTCGCGAATGACTCCATTGAATGAGCGCGGCACCATCGGTGCCGCACGCACGCCATAGGGCGCGCACCACAATGATCGTCAGCGAACGGCCGCTCTGTCTTGAGAATCTGACCCAGACATCAAGGGATCCCGCAAAACGAGATACCGATCACCCTTTGCGGCACTTCAAGCTGGCGGCGCAAGCAGCGCGTCGAGATCGCTTTCGTCGAAGCTGAGGCGCTCGCGGCTGCCGCCGCCTTCGAGGACCGCATCGGCCAGTTCGGCCTTGCGCGCTTTCAGTTCCTCGATGCGTTCTTCCACGGTGCCGGCCGTAATCAACCGATAGACGAACACCGGCTTGTCCTGCCCGATGCGATGCGCGCGATCGCTGGCCTGCGCCTCGGCGGCAGGATTCCACCACGGATCGTAATGGATGACGGTATCGGCGCTGGTGAGGTTGAGGCCCACGCCGCCCGCCTTCAACGACAGCAGGAAGAGAGGCACCTCGCCATCCTGAAAGCGTCGCACCGGCTCGGCACGATCGCGCGTCTCGCCGGTCAGCGTGACGTAGCTGATGCGGCGGCGATCGAGCTCGACCGCGATGAGCTTCAACATCTCGGTGAACTGACTGAAGAGCAGCACTCGGCGGCCTTCCGCAAGCAACGCGGGAAGCATGTCCATCAGCAGCTCGAACTTGGCCGAGTCGCGCACACCGCGCGCCGCTTCGAGTTTCACCAGACGCGGATCGCAGCACACCTGGCGCAGCTTGAGCAGCGCATCGAGCACCACGATGCCGCTGTGTGCGATGCCACGTTGCGCGATGACCTCGCGCAGTTCCTCCGCGAGCGAAAGACGCAGGCTTTCATAGAGATCGCGCTGCTTCGTCTCCATCACCACGCGTCGGGTGATTTCCGTCTTCGCCGGCAGCTCGGACGCCACCTGCGCCTTCGTACGACGCAGGATGAACGGTGCGATGCGGCGGTTGAGCCGATCCTGGCATTCGTAGTCCTGGTGTTTCTCGATCGGCAATCGGTAGTGCCGGCGGAACGCGCCTTCGTCACCGAGCAGGCCGGGCACCGCGAGATCGAGCTGCGACCATAGTTCGCCAAGGTGATTTTCCAGCGGCGTGCCGGTAAGGCACAGACAACGCGGCACCTTCATCGCGAGCAGCGCACGGCGCGCCTGCGTGCGCGGGTTCTTGACCTGCTGAGCCTCGTCGAGCACGACCAGCGAGAACGCCTGCTTGCGCAGCGTCTCCACGTCGCGCGGCAGCAGTGCGTAGGTCGTTAGGATGACGTCGTGCTCGGGAATGCGGGTGAAGGTCTCCGCGCGCTGCGGACCGTGCAGGGCGAGCAATGTGAGGCTGGGGGCAAAGCGCGCCACCTCGGAAATCCAGTTGGGCACGAGGCTCGTCGGCACGACCACCAACGCAGGCGACGTGAGGTTGCCGCTCTCCTTCAGCGCGAGAAGGTGCGTGATGAGCTGCAAGGTCTTGCCTAGGCCCATGTCGTCGGCGAGTACGCCACCGGTGCCGGCCTCCGCGAGTGCGTTCATCCAGCGCAGGCCGTCGCGCTGATAACCGCGAAGCTCGGCATGCAGCCCTTCCGGAACAGCGTCACTCGCGCGCTCCGCAGCTTCCCGAAGACGGCGTGTGAATCCGCGCAGGCGCTCGGGCGCCTCGAACGACCCGCCGCTCGGCAGCGCTTGGGCCAGCTCTTCCAACCGGCCCGCCTGGACGCGCGGAAGATGCAATTGCTGCCGAGGCTTTTCGAGGTATTCCGCCAGCGGCGCGAGCAGCCCGCGCAGTTCCTTCAAGCGCACGGGCACGCGGCGGCGCTCGTCCACAGGGGCGTACCACACGGAGTCCTCGGCTTCGCCGGGCGTGGGGCTGAGGCTGAGCTGGTGCTCGGCCAGGGCTTGCGCGACTGCCGGAAGCAGGTTCACCCGGCGGCCTTCCACTTCGATACCGATTTCGAGATCGAAGGCGCGATCGGCGTCATCCTCATGGGCCTGGCCGTACCAGCGAACAGGCCCTTCGAGTACCTCGAACGGGAAACTCGGCGCGTATTCGAGCACGAAGCCATCGGCCTCCAGCTTCGGCCGCAGTGCGAGCCAGCGAGCCGGCGTGTTCACTTCGAGCGCGCCCGCATAGCCCTTACCCGGAAACAGCCAGGCGTCGTCGGGCAGCGTATCGGCCATGTCCCACGGGAGCCCCTCGGTATCGACGGCGGGGTTGAGGCCGACCGACTCGAGGTTTTCCATCGAGGCCAGTTCTTCGGCGCGACGCCGGCTGATCTCGAGCAGCGCCCCATTGCGCACGCGACGGACGAGCGGTTCGCCGCCGCGACCGGGCAGGCGCTCGCCCGCGTAGTCGAAGGCCAACCGGCCATACGCCAGGGGCGGGGTGCCTGCCGCCAGCCGCGCATGCCGCGTCAGGGCATGCAGCACGAGCACCGGCCGCGGCGAGACCTCCGCACGCTTCATCTCGCCGAGCATCTGCGGCGCAGGAACGCGTGGCCCCATGCGTGCAGCGTCCAGCTCAGCGCGGAACGCCGCGGTGCTTTCCGGCGGCAGCGGCGGAAGATCGAGCCAGGCGCTTTCTTCGGGAGCAGCTTCGAGCGGCCCAACCTCCGCGTGCTCTGCGTCGAGGAACCACAGCGAGCCCACACGGAACAGGCGCTGGCTGGCGGGCACGTCGGGAAGCAGCTTCTGGCTGCCATCCTTTTCGAGATTCCAGCGCCAACGCAGGGGATGCGGCTTGCCGCGCGAGAGCTGCAGGCCGGCCACGCCACCGAAGAAACAGGGCGCGGTGTCGAGGATCTCCGCGAGCAGCTGGTCGCCCAGCGCACCAGTGAAACGGGCGTAGCTGCGACTCTTGCGCAAGGTCTGCGGCAGGCCGAGCAGCGTGGCGGCCAGTCGCTTCTCGGCGACGGTCAACGAGACGTCGGGAAGGTGCCGGCTATCCAGCGGCAAGGGTCGGGAGTAGCGCCCCTCGGGGCTCACCGTGAGCAGGACGGGGGCGACGTCGAGATGCGCGGCCGGCTCGTGGTCGTCGTTCACGCCCTCGAGGAAGAAGCCCAGCACGCTGCGCTCGGCGACGGCGCTTGCGGCGGGCTCGCCGAGGACGCGGCGCCACGCCTGGGGCAGGGTCCCCGCGGCGTCGTCCCGCCTGCGCTTGTCGTCCGGTTGATGCATCCCTATCGATCCCGCCCGCGCGACCAAAACAGGAAGCTTAGCAAAGGCGGGATCGGGAACCCGTAGGATTTTTACCCCATGGACCGGCCCGGTTCAGCGAGCCGGGTGACGCCATCAAGCGGCGTCAGGCGGGCCGGTTGGGGAACAGATCGACCGGGTATTCGGCCTTCTGCTCGCGCCCCATCAGGGTGCGCAAGCCTTCCTCCGGCGTGACCTCGCCGTGCAGCACGGCACGGACACCGAACGAAATGGGCAGGTCTAGCCCGTGGAAGTCCGCCAGGCGGGCCACCTCGTCCGCCGTGACCACGCTTTCCACCACCTGGCCGATCTGACGCACGGCCTCCTCCAGTGGGACACCGCGCCCCAGGGCAAGGCCCAGACGGCGGTTGCGCGAGAGATCGCCCGTGCAGGTGAGCACGAGGTCGCCGAGGCCGGCGAGGCCCATGAGCGTTTCCGGCCGGGCACCGAGGGCCACGCCGAGTCGCAGCATCTCGTTCATGCCACGGGTGATCAGGCCGGCGCGGGCGTTGAGACCCAGCTCCATGCCGTCGGCCACGCCGGTCGCAACGGCGAGCACGTTCTTCATCGCGCCACCGAGTTCCGCGCCGAGGATGTCGTGCCCGGTGTAGGCGCGGAAGTTAGGGGCGTGCAGCAGAACCGCCAGTTCCTTCCCGAACGCCTCGTCCGTGGCATGCACGGTGACGGCGCTGGGCAGGCCGGCTGTGACCTCACGGGCGAACGACGGGCCCGTGACCACGGCGGCGGGCCGCCCTGGAAGCTTCTCGTTGACCAGCTCGTGCAGGAAGCGGCCGGTACCGGTCTCGAAGCCCTTGGTCGCCCAGGACACACGGGTATGCGGTTCGAGCAGCGGCACGATCTGGTCGAGTAGCGCCGCGAAAGCGTGGCTCGGCACCACCAGCAGCACGATGTCGGCACCGCGAAGCACGGTGGCGAGGTCTGCCTCGTAGGTCAGCTCGCGCGGGAGATCGAGGTCCGGCAGGTAACGCAGGTTACGCCGCGCCGCGGCCATGGCGGCCAGGGCGTCGGCGTCACGTCCCCACAGGCGCGTGGGAACGTCATTACGCGCCAGCAAGGCTGCCAGCGCGGTACCCCATGACCCGGCGCCGAGAACGGCGACGGTGGGTCGGGACGTGGCGCTCATCGCTCAGCTATTGAGCGGATGGGCACCTGCGCCTTCAAGCTGCTGGCGCTGCTGTTCGGCGTAGAGGGCGTCGAAGTTGATCGGCTGGAGCAGGAACGGCGGGAAACCACCCTCCTGGATCATCGACGACACCATCTGGCGCGCGTACGGGAACAGCAGGTTCGGGCAGTAAGAGCCCAGGATGCCGTCGCGGTCGTCGCCGGTGAAGCCGGCGATGCCGAAGATGCCCGCCTGGTGCACTTCGGCCAGATAGGCCGTGCGCTCGCCTAGGTTGCAGGTGAGGGTCAGGCTGAGGACGACCTCGAAGAGATCGTTGCCCAGGTCCACGGCCTTGTGGCCGAGGTTGAGCTGGACCTGCGGCTGCGCCTCGGTCTCACCCATTTCCTGGAACACCTGCGGGGCGTTCGGCGCCTCGAAGGAGGCGTCCTTCACGTAGATCTTCTGCAGCATGAGCTGCGGCTGGCCGGCCTGGCCGTTGGCGGTGATTTCTGCCATTGCGTAGTCCTCGAAAAGGCGTCGTGTGGGCTGACTGCGTGCCGCTGGCACGAAAGCCGGGATTGTTTCACACAACCCGGCGCGCCGCACAGTCCGGCTTGCGCCGCCATGCCAGATTCTGAGAGAATGCCCGGCTTCCCTATGCCAGCCCGACATGTCGGGCAGGTCCGTCACGCGATGCGGGCCTCGTCGGCGGAAGCGCTCCAACCTCCAGCCATCGCGTGGCGTCCGGTCGATCGGCGCGCTGCTGGGCCGATGCCGTCCTGGCCAAAGGGCGGTCCAACGAATCTATAAGGAGGCCACCATGGCCCGTAGATGCCAAGTCACCAACAAGGGTGTGCAGACCGGTAACAACGTCTCGCACGCGAACAACAAGACCCGTCGCCGCTGGTTGCCGAACCTGCACGAGCGTCGCTTCTGGGTCGCCAGCGAGAACCGCTGGGTGAAGCTGCGCGTTTCCAACCACGCGCTGCGCACCATCGACAAGAACGGCATCGAGTCCGTGCTGGCCGACCTCCGTTCCCGCGGCGAAAAGATCTAAGGAGATCGAGACATGGCAAGCAAGCGCGATAAGCACCGCCTGATTTCCACCGCGGGCACCGGTCACTTCTACACGACCACGAAGAACAAGAAGAACACCCCGGAAAAGATGGTCTTCATGAAGTACGACCCCGTCGTCCGGAAGCACGTCGAATACAAGGAAGGCAAGATCAAGTAAGCGCATAGCGCTTCGGATCTTCGAAAGACCCCGTCTTCATGGCGGGGTTTTTTTTTGGGTTTTTCGCGGAGGCCTCAAGCCGGCAATGTGGGTTTCGGCTTCATCGCTTCGCTGGCTTCTCGCCGCTGTAGCGGCTCCCACAGGTGTCAGGCGCTCTTGTGGGAGCCGCCATGGCGGCGAGGGGAAGCTTGCCTTGAGGTTTGGTGATGCGAAGGCCGGGCGATGAGGGTTTCGGCTTCATCGCTTCGTTGGCTTCTCGCCGCCATGGCGGATCCCACAGGTGTCCTTCTGCGCGACGGACCAATAAAAAACCCCGCCGTCTTTCGACGGCGGGGCTTTGCGTCACGACCGCGGTATTACGCGCCGACGGCCGAGTAACCCTTCAAGCGCTGTGCGAACTGCTGAAGCGAACGGATACCGCTCTGCTCCGCTTCGACGATCCACTGCTGCAGCGCCTTGAGCGACTTGTCGGCGCCACGCTCTTCCATCAACGCCACGAGGCGCGCACGGAATTCGCAGACCGTCTTCAACGCCGGCCGATTGGCAATCGCGGCCTGCAGGCGCTCGCGCGCATCGTTGTCCAGCCAGCGGCCGCCATCGGCAAGGGCGCGACGCAGGCGACGCGGCACCGACTTGATGCTGTCGCCAGCCTGGGCCATTTCCTCGCGCATCGTCGGCAGGATCACGTTGCGGTAGTAATCGGTGGTGGCCTGGAAACGCAGCGCCAGCACGCCCTTGAGCGTTTCGGCATCCGGCAGGTGCACGTTCGGGCGGATGTTCAGCGTCGGCGCCACGCGCAGTACCTTGGCGAGACCGACGAAGCGCAGGCCGCAGATGGTGGCCCAGCCGATGTCGAACTCCCACTTGCGCAGCGCGAACTTCGCCGAGCTCGGGAAAGCGTGGTGGTTGTTGTGCAGCTCTTCGCCGCCGATCCAGAAGCCCCAGGGCGAGATGTTCGTCGCCGTGTCGGAGCTTTCGAAGTTGCGGTAACCCCACCAGTGACCGATGCCGTTGACGAAGCCGGCGGCCCAGAACGGAATCCAGATCATCTGGATCGCCCAGATCGCGAGACCGACCACGCCGAACAGCGAGAGGTCGATCACCGCCATCAGCGTCGGACCCCAGTAGGGATGACGACCGAACAGCGTGCGCTCGAACCAGTCGTCCGGCGTACCGCGGCCGTACTTCTCCATGTCGGCCTTGTTGTAGCTGGCCTCACGATAGAGAGACACGCCGTCGAGGAAGACCTTCTTGATGCCGAAGATCTGCGGGCTGTGCGGATCTTCCTCGGTCTCGACCTTGGCGTGATGCTTACGATGGATGGCAACCCACTCCTTCACCACCATGCCAGTCGTCAGCCAGCCCCAGAAACGGAAGAAGCCGTTGAGGATCCAATGGAAGTCCACACCGCGATGGGTCGCGCTACGGTGGTAATAAAGCGTCACCGTGAAGATGGTGAGCTGGGTGACCACCAGCACATAGACCAACATCTCGCCCCAGCTTGCGCGGGTGAGTCCGTTGGCGAGGAAATCGAGCAGGGTGTCGAACATGGAGTCGTTACCGCGCGGCAGTGAAAGGGTTCTTGCGTCACCAGTCTAACGAGCCCCTTCCGTACCCACCAGCACGGAGATCGGCAAAATGTGAAGAGCGCTGTTGTGGTCGGGACGGGCCATTCCGCACAATCGCCCGATGACACACTGCCCGCTCGTTCAGCGAGTTCAAGATCGATTGCCCTGTTGGGCGCGTAATCCCGCGCGTACGCCGCAGATCGGTGCCGTTCGCCCATGATCGATAGCGGTTTGCTGAATGTGCAGTCCGTTTCCCGTCGCCGCGCGGGTCGCGCCGCCGTGGCCGACCTCTCGTTTTCCCTGAACCGC
>Ga0209148_1001168_pt1 | contig 15250 bp, 12 predicted proteins | sample AraplaCol_mMF_r2_2_FD_184288 | JGI IMG/M metagenome (GOLD analysis project Ga0209148, IMG submission 184288) | Arabidopsis root microbial communities from North Carolina, USA - plate scrape CL_Col_mMF_r2 (SPAdes) (version 2) | ecosystem: Host-associated > Plants > Roots > Endosphere | place...
AGATGCTCGGCAACCTCAACAGTCCGGAGCTGATCGGCCCATCGATGGCTGTGGCATTGCTGGCGACGTTCTACGGCGCCGTGCTGGCCAATGTGATCTTTCTGCCGCTCGCCAGCAAACTGGAGCGCAATGCCGCTTCCGATCTCCTGCTGCACCAGATCAGCATGCTGGGCGTGCAGTCAATCGGCCGACAGGAAAACCCGCGGCGGCTGGAAATGTTGCTGAACACCCTGCTGCCTCCGGGCCAGCAGATCAAATATTTCAATTGATCGCGGCGCGACCAGAAGGGTTGCGATCCCGGTCGCCGGATGACCGAGCCGAGAGACGGCAGGCAACCGGTTGTTAAATGGGCTAGGAGAGTAAAATGCGATTGCTCATTGTAGGTTCCTTGAACGGCCATATCAGCGCCGCGGGAAAGATCGCTCTGTCGCGCGGCGCCAAGGTGGCGCATGTCGATGACGTCGATCAGGCAATGACCGCCTTGCGCAACGGCCAAGGCGCCGACCTCGTTATGTTCGATGTCAATCTCGACATCCAGCGCATGATCGAGAGCCTGAAACAGGAGCGCATCAACCTGCCGGTCGTCGCTTGCGGCATCGGCACCAGCGCCGAAACGGCAGTCAAGGCCATCAAGGCGGGCGCCAAGGAATATGTCCCCCTGCCCCCCGATGCGGAACTGATCGCCGCCGTCCTTGCCGCGGTGGCAGAAGAAAGCTCGGCCTTCATCTTCAACGATCCCAATATGAGGGCCGTCCTGCGCCTCGCCGACCAGGTGGCGCCGTCGGATGCCAGCATCCTGATCACCGGTGAATCCGGCACCGGCAAGGAAGTGATGGCGCGCTATATCCATACCCACTCGAAGCGCGCCGGCAAGAACTTCATCTCCGTCAACTGCGCGGCGATCCCCGAGAACCTGCTGGAATCCGAGCTGTTCGGCCATGAGAAGGGCGCCTTCACCGGCGCCGTCGCCCGCCGCATCGGCAAATTCGAAGAAGCTAATGGCGGCACCCTGCTGCTCGACGAAATCAGCGAGATGCATCCGCGCCTGCAGGCCAAGTTGCTGCGCGCCATCCAGGAACGGGTGATCGACCGGGTCGGCGGCTCACAGCCGGTCAAGGTCGATATCCGCCTCATCGCCACCTCGAACCGCGACATGCAGGACGAGGTCAGCAAAGGCACGTTCCGCGAAGATCTCTATTTCCGCCTCAACGTCATGTCGCTGGAATTGCCGCCGCTGCGTGAGCGGCCGGGCGATATTGCCGCCCTCGCCGACTATTTCATCAAGAAATACGCCGAGGCGAATGGCGTGAAGATCAGCTCCGTGGCGCCGGAAGTCTATGACATCCTGCGCGCCCATGACTGGCGCGGCAATGTCCGCGAGCTGGAAAATACCATGCACCGGGCGGTGCTCCTGACCCAGAGCGATGTGTTGAGCCGGGACGCCATCATGCTGACCGGCGGCCGGGGCATTCCCGTCGCCGCCATCCAGCCGGCAGCGGAAGCCGCCATCTCCGCCGGCATTCCGGGCAGCGCAGGCAAGTCAGCCCCGGGCGCCGGAGCGCCGACCACTGCCGGCCTGGTCGGCAAGACCGTGGCTGCGGTCGAACGCGATCTCATCATCGACACCTTGCAGCATTGCCTCGGCAACCGCACCCACGCCGCGAATATTCTCGGCATCTCGATCCGCACCCTGCGCAACAAGCTGAAGCAATATAACGAAGAGGGATTTGCCGTCCCGCCGGCAGGCGAAGGCGATCAGGTGGCGCTCTGATCCAGAGGAGCGCCGGATGATCACGGACAACGGAAGGCATCATGGCTGAGGCAGCAGGAAGCGGCGCCAGCGGTAATCAACGTGCGAGCGCCCCCGGTGGTGCATTGCTTGGCCGTCTCGAGGGCCTGAGCAAACTGCTGCGGCGCGGCGAGATCGCCCTCGCCCTCGGCCTGGTCGCGATCCTCACCGTCCTCATCATTCCGATGCCGCCCTGGATGCTGGATATCAGCCTGGCGCTGTCGATCACGCTTTCTGTCCTCATCCTGATGGTGGTGCTGTTCATCGAGAAGCCGCTCGATTTCAGCACCTTCCCGACGGTCCTGCTGATCGTGACGATGCTGCGATTGTCGCTGAACCTGGCATCGACCCGTTTGATCCTGACCCATGGCCATGAGGGCACGGCCGCGGCCGGTCACGTGATCGAAGCCTTCGGCGGCTTCATCATGGGCGGCAACTACGTCATCGGCATTATCGTCTTCGCCATCCTGGTCCTGGTGAACTTCGTCGTCATCACCAAGGGTTCCGGCCGCATTGCCGAAGTCTCGGCGCGTTTCAGCTTGGACGCCATGCCCGGCAAGCAGATGGCCGTCGACGCCGATTTGTCTGCCGGCCTGATCGATGAAGCCGAAGCGAAGAAGCGCCGCAAGAACCTGGAAGACGAAAGCAACTTTTTCGGCGCCATGGACGGTGCCGCGAAATTCGTGCGCGGCGACGCCATCGCCGGCCTCGTCATCACCTTCATCAACGTCATCGGCGGCATGATCATCGGCGTGGCCCAGCAGGGCCTCAGCATGGCCGACGCCGCCAAGTCCTATACCCTGCTGACGGTCGGCGACGGCCTCGTCTCGCAGATCCCGGCTCTCATTGTCTCGACTGGTGCCGGCATGCTGGTGACCAAGGCGGGCGTCACCGGTTCGACCGACAAGGCCCTGTTCAAGCAGCTTTCCGGTTATCCGGCAGCGCTCGGCATGGCCGCCTTCCTGATGACCACCATGGCGATCCTGCCCGGCATCCCGAAGATCCCCTTCCTGCTGCTGGCCTGCCTGACCGGTGGCGCTGCTTATATGGTCACCCGCCAGCACAAGCAGGAGGTGGCAAAGGCCGCTGTGGAAACGACCGAGAAGGCCGCCGCGGCCCCGGTCATGGAAGAGCCGATCAGCACCGCTTTGCAGATCGACGCCATCCGCATCGAACTCGGCTACGGCCTCCTTGGCCTGATCAATACCGAGCACGGCCATCGCCTCACCGACCAGGTCAAGGGCCTGCGCCGGCAGCTGGCGAGCGAAATGGGCTATGTCCTGCCGGCCGTGCGCATCCAGGACAACCTGCAGATCAACGCCAACTCCTATATCGTCCGCATCAAGGAAATCGAAGCGGGCCGCGGCGATCTTCGCCCCAATATGGTGCTGGTGATGGATCCGCGTGGCGACCGCATCAACATGGCTGGCGAAGAGACGACGGAGCCGACTTTCGGCCTGCCGGCCATGTGGGTCGATGCGGGGGCGCGCGAGGAGGCTTTGTTCCGCGGCTATACCGTGGTCGATCCCTCGACGGTGATCACCACCCATCTGACCGAGATCGTCAAGGACAACATGGCGGAACTGCTGTCCCATGCCGAGACGCAGAAGCTGCTGGATGACCTGCCGAAGGAAAACCAGAAGCTGATCGCCGACCTCATCCCGTCGCAGATTTCCGTCGGCGGCACCCAGCGCGTACTGCAGAGCCTGCTCTCCGAACGGGTCTCGATCCGTGATCTGCCGAATATCCTGGAAGGCATTTCCGAGGCCTGCGGCTATTCGCGCAATATCACCGCGATCACTGAGCATGTGCGGGTCCGCCTCGCCCGGCAGATCAGCGATTCCGTCACCGACCAGAGTGGCGTCATTCCGCTGGTGACCTTGTCGCCGGATTGGGAACAGGCTTTCGCCAATGCGCTGCATGGCGAGGGTGACGACAAGCAGCTGATCATGGCACCCACGCAGTTGCAGCAGTTCATCCAGACCGTCCGCCAGACCTTCGAGCGGTTTACCTTGTTGGGTGAATCGCCAGTGCTCTTGACCAGCCCTGGCATTCGGCCCTATGTCAGATCGATTATCGAACGTTTCCGGCCGCTGACGACGGTGATGTCGCAAAACGAGATTCATGCGAAGGCTAAGATTCGCACCTTGGGTCAGATCTGAGGTGGCCTGAGCGATGCGTCTTCGCAGTTTCTCAGCCCCCTCCGCAGCCGAAGCCCTTCGCATGGCGAAGGCCGAGTTCGGCCCGGATGTCGTCATTCTGGCGACCGAACAGATCGGCCAGGCGATCAAGCTGACGGTCGGCGTCGATCATCAGGCCATTCTCAGCCAGTGGCAGTCAGAGGCCACGACCGAGGCGGAAAATCCGCTCGACGTCATCGCCCATGCCCTCGACTTCCACCGTGTCCCCAGTTCGCTGGCGGAGCGGTTGCTCTCCAGCGCCGAGAACTTCCTGCTCGACAACCCGCATCAGGCCCTGGGCGGCGCCCTGCGCACCCGGTTCCCGGTCATGCCGCTGACCGAGCGGGTGCCGGAACGGCCGATCATACTGGTCGGCCTGCCGGGGGCCGGTAAAACCTCCACCCTGGCAAAACTTGCCGCCTCGGCCCGCAGCAAAAATTGGCCGGTCACCGCTATCACCTGCGATCTCCTGAAGGCCGGTGCGGTCGAGCAATTGGCCACCTACAGTAAGGCCTTGCAAATCCAGGCCTATCGCGCCCGCACCGCGCTTGCACTGCAGCGCGCGGTGGAACGTTCCAAGGACCAGCCGGCTGGTAGCGAGACGGGCACAGAAAATGGCCCCGGCATGATCCTGATCGATACGGTGGGCAGCAACCCGCTGATCGCCGGGGATCTCGAACAATTGCAGGAATTGGCCCGTGCGGTGGATGCTGAAATGGTGGTTGTCCATGCCGCCGGTAGCGACATCGCCGAGGCTGCCGAACTGGCCGCCCTCTATGCCGAGATCGGGGCTACCCGGCTGATCTCGACACGGCTTGATACGGCACGGCGCTATGGTGGTATTCTGGCCGCCGCCGATGCCGGGAAATTGGCTTTTGCAGAGATGGGGGTCGCCCCCGGAATTGGTGATGGTTTGCAGATTGTTGGCGCCGACGCTCTGGCACGTTTACTGCTTCCAGAAACGCTAGCCCGGAGCATGAAACCGGCAACTGCACAATCGATCGGACGGTGATAGAAAAAATGAGTAACGAGCCGCAACCGACCGCCCTGAATACCCTGCCGCAACCGGCGGGCTTGCGCACACCCCTCGATACCGATGTGGTGCGCAATGCGATCGCTATTGCCTCGGGTAAGGGCGGGGTCGGCAAGACTTGGCTGTCTATCACCCTGGCCCATGCTTTGGCTGGCCTCGGTCGCCGCGTCGTCCTGCTGGACGGCGATCTCGGCCTGGCCAATGTCGACATCCAGCTGGGCGTCACCCCGCAGGTCGATCTGGCCCAGGTGCTGGAGCAGCAATGGCCGCTGGAACGGGCGATCACCCCCTTCCCCGACGGCGCCTTCGACATCATTGCCGGCCGCTCCGGCTCGCAGAGCCTGGCCAATATGCCGGCCCACCGCCTGTTCGCGCTGAGCACCGGCATCGCCGGCCTCGCCCGCAATTATGACCATGTGGTCATCGATCTCGGTGCCGGCATCGATCGTCCGGTCCGGTTCCTGGCGATGCAGTCAGGCCGCAGCATCGTCGTCACCACGGACGAGCCGACCGCCCTGACCGATGCTTATGCTTTCATCAAATTGCTGCATCAGCAGGGCAAAGGCTCGAAGATCGGCGTGGTGGTCAATATGGCGGCCAGCCGCGAAGACGGCTTGCGCACCTTCGAGACCCTGGCCAAGGCTTGCGAGAGCTTCCTGCATGCGCGCCCTGAGCTCCTGGCTGTCATCCAGCGTGACGGCAAGGTGAAGGATTCGATCCGGGCGCAGACGCCCCTGCTGATCCGCTATCCGGGCAGCACGGCCGGTGCCGATGTGGAAGCTTTGGCGCGCCGGCTGATCGCCGGGACGTGAGCGACTTTCACCTCATCGCCTCCCGCCTACCCGGCGCCCAGGGCGCCATCAGCGCTGCCGCCATCACCGCCACGGTCCCGGATCCGCCCCGCAACTTCCTGGCCCTCGATAACGGCACCATCCTTCGCGGCACCGTACAGGGGCGTGACAAGGACGGTCTGATAGCCGTCGTGACCGACAAGGGCATCGTCAAAATCGCCACCAATGCCAACCTGCCGGCCGGCAGCGGCGTCACGCTGGAAGTGCGCTCCGTCGGTGACAGGCTGCAGGTCGTCGTCCTGGCGATCGATCAAGGAACGGCGATCGATCAAGCCGGCGGCACCCAGGGGACCGCCAGATCGGCGCCGGCGGAAACCGGCCAGGCGACCGATGCCACGATTACCGCCGATCGCGCTGGCCGCTCAGCCGGCACCGCCGCGCCGGCCCCAGCCGGGCAGCCCAATGTGGTGGTGGCGGGCACCCGGCTGACGGCGATCGTCATCCAATCGGTCCCGCGCGATCTCATCCAGAGTGCCACTGCAACTCTCCCGGCCGAGAGCCCGACGGCAACACAGGGTGCCGCGCCGGCGACAACCGCCCGCCCTAGCGGCACGGTGGATTTCCGATCACCGGCGCCACCGCCCGTGCAGGCTTCACTGATCCCCAGCATTCACGACCGCATCGCCACCTTGTTTGCCGATGCACCGAGTGAGGCCGACCACGTGCCGGAAGCGGCGCTCGCCGACGCCGATAAAGCGGCGGCCAAGGCGATCTCGGCGGTCGGCGGACAGGTCGGTGCCCTGAGCCTCAATCCTGAAATACGCCAGCGCATCATTGAGCTCTTCGTCGGTGCCTCGGCAGACGCATCGGATGTGCCGCCCCCTGATTTTGTTGCCTCATCCAGCGCACCTGCCCGCAGCACAGTGCAGCCCCAGGCCTTGCCAGAGCCTGGGGCCTCTGGGACCCAGGCTCCTGCCCTTTCAACGGGGCCCGTTCCGGCCTCCGGAGCAGCAGCCACGCAATTGCCGCAACGGGCGCCAACCGATACGACACCGATACCCGGCGCGCCTTTGCCGCCCGGCTCAACTCCGCCACCTGGCACACCAGCACCCGCTAGCACGTCGCTACCAAGCGTTCCGCCGGCGGGCGTTGCCGTTACTGGCGCACCCGCCACACAAACACCTTCCGCTGGAAGCCCACCTGCCGGCACCGCCCCGGCAGCCGCGCCGTCGACCAGCACCCCACCAACAAATGCCAGCGCGGTACAGGACGTACCGTCGCCTGTGCCATCGCCTCCAACCGCACTGGCCGGAGCCGTTCCGCTTCCCGAAACGCCGGTTCCAACCGGCCAGCCAGCACAGTCACCACCGGCACCGGCGACACCTCAGGCGTTCTCCCAACCGGTTGCCGGCCAGCAGGCGGGCAACCAGCTGCCGAATGGAGCCGTGCCGGCGACGCCAACTCCTGTGCCGCCACCGCCCCCTCTTCCATCGGTCCCTGGTGAGGCGCCCGCGAATGCGGCCGAGGCGGGCACGCAACCGCCGCCACAACCGCAGCTGCCCGCAGCGGCTGCGAATACGCCCCTGCCGCTGAGTGGCCCGGCCGCCGCGGCACCTGTACCGGGTTCCGCAGCAGAACCCCAACCGCAGCAGCCAGCCTCCAACGCCCCTGGGCCGCAGCCGCCTACCGCCGATACGCCACAACCGATCAGCCCGCAAACCGGCATACCAGCGTCACCGCCACCGGTTACGACCAACCCGATCAGCATTCCGTCATTGCCGGACCTGCCTGGTCTCCCCGCCGGCTCGCTGCCGCTTCCCGGCAATGGCGCGTCGACACCGCTTCCCGCTGGCGTCAATCCGAGCCCGCAGGGTGGTGGCGGAATAGCAGTGCCACTGCCGCCATCGATCGCCGTTCCCTCTCTCACCGCGGCCCTAGCGGCAGCCGCGGACAGTAGCCCTGCCAATGGGCCATCTGCAGCCCAGCCCGCTCCTTTCCCGGCCACTCCCGGTCTCGTGCCACAGGATCCGACCGTGCCGACCATTCCGATCTCTCCGCCTGTTGCCACCACCCCCGTCACGCTGCCCGTTGCGCCAGCTTCAGGGGCCAACACGGCCACAACATCCGACGGCAAGACGCCGACAGCTGCGCAGCAGGGCAACGTCGCAGCCGGCGCGACAGCCGCCGGCACATGGCCTGCCATCAACAACGAACTCGACGTGAAGACGGCGCCGATACCTCTTACCGCCGTCGTTGCCGATGCGACCAAGCTGCCGCTGGGTGTCGCCGTCCTAACTGACGGTGAAGTACCGGCCGGCAGCATCACCGGCAATGGCACGGCAACCCCAGGCAATGTGGTGCTGCCAGGCGGCGCCACTGTCGCAGATGCCAGAGCGGAATATCAGACGCTCAGCACGCTCGGCGCTCCGATCGGCGCCGGCGAAACCGGCGCCGCGGAATTGCCCGCCGGGCTGCTGCCGACCGGAACCGAATTGCGGTTGCGGGTCCTCAACATCCAGCAGCCGGGAATGGCTGGAAATCCGCTCGCCGCTGCGCAGGCAGCTGCGGCCAGTGCCGGTGCCAAGGCGACGATCATCGGCCAGATCCTGGGACATACACCCGCCGGCCATCCCGTCATCCATAGTGCTGTGGGCGACCTGGTGTTGCAGCAGCAGGCGAGCCTGCCGGTCGGTGCCAGCATCACCCTGGCAGTCGAGGCGGTGGAAATGGCCAATGCCAGCGCGCTCGGCATGCCAGTGACGCCGCAGATGACGGCCCTCAATCTGGCACAAGGCTGGCCGACATTGCTCGATTTGTTGTTCACTTTGCAGCACGGCCCGGGCGGTAGCGCCCAAGCCGGCGGCGATAACGATCCAGCCGGTATTGCGCATCTGGCCCAACCAGGCAGCAAGCTCGCCGCCGGACTGAATGAGGCGATGGATGCCTTCAAATCGGGCGACTTCGAAAAGCTCTTCGGACCGCTTGCTTCTGCACTGAAGGCCAGCGGTGGCAAGCAGGATGGGGTACGCAAGCTGCGCGACGAATTCAGCCAGCTCTCAATGCTGGCACAGGAACGGCCGCAGCAGGATTGGCGCAGCTTCTTTCTGCCGATCTGGGACGACGGCAGGCTGCAGCAGATCAACCTCTTCTATCGTCGCCAACGACGCAATCAGGCGGAAAAGGAGAGTAAAGAAGACGCGACCCGTTTTGTCGTCGAAGTGAATTTCACCCGCCTCGGCGGCTGCCAATTGGACGGATTAATCCGCAAGAAGCATTTCGACCTCATGGTGCGCAGCCATCAGGAACTGCCATTGACCGTCAAGCGCGACATCGCCGGTCTCTTCGCCGAGGCCCGAGAGCTTGGCAATTATGCCGGGGATATCAGCTTTCAGACCACCGCGCGTTTCCCGGTCGTGCCGCTCGACGACGTTGTCCGCGACACACCGTCTGTGACGGCGTGACGCCCCTGTCTGGGAAATGCGTCTTCAGGATTCCGACGATCGCCGCCGGCGGTGCAGTTCAAGGCCGATATCGTCGTTGACGATCTGCTCGCGTCGCCGTTCCTGCTGGCGCTGGCGCTGCTTACGGCTCTGAATCGTCTGTTCGGTCTTCTTAAGTTCCGAGAAGGCCTCGGCGATCTCGTCCTGGATGCGCGCCAATTCGACCCGCAGATTGTCGATTGACTGCTGCAGACGCTCGCGCCGTTCCTGCATCATCTTGCGATAGGCCGGCAATGTACGCTGCAGCTCAATCGACTGCTGGGCTGCATCGACTTCGCGGATGACTTCCTCGTCGAGCAGCCGGATATCGGTTTCGAACTTGTCGATCAGGCTTTCCAGATCCAATGCTTGCCGGCGTTTCTCGTCCAGCGTCCATTTCTGCAGCCGCATCAACTGGTCGAGGCCGCTCATGCCTCGGCCTCACTGAAATCCGTCGCCACTGCCGGTGCGTAGGGCTGGCCGAGGATTTCCGCCAACTGCCCGTATCCGGTTTCCAGGTCACTACGCTCGCCGCGTTGCTGCCCCAGGAATGCCTCGATCGACGGATAGAGGCGGATCGCCTCATCGACCGCCGGATCGGAACCGCGGCGATAGGCGCCCAGGCGGATCAGTTCGGCCATGTCTTCGTAGACCGACATATGCAGGCGCGCCTGGCGGACCAGCACGTTCTGCTCGGGGATGTTGCAGCCCGGCATGGTACGCGAGAGCGAGCGCAGGATGTTGACCGCCGGATAGCGGCCACGTTCACCGATCGAACGCTCCAGCACGATATGGCCATCGAGAATACCGCGCACAGCATCGGCGATCGGCTCGTTATGATCATCGCCTTCGACCAACACGGTGAAGAGTCCAGTGATCGAGCCGGAACCATTGATGCCGGGCCCCGCCCGCTCGAGCAGGCGCGGCAACTCGGCGAAAGTCGAGGGCGTGTAACCCTTGCTGGCCGGCGGTTCGCCGGCGCTGAGGCCGATTTCACGCATCGCCATGGCGAAGCGGGTCACGCTGTCCATCATGCAAAGGACATCGCGTCCCTGATCGCGGAAGAATTCCGCTACTGTCATCGTCATCTGCGCAGCCTGGCGACGCATCAACGGCGATTCATCGGAAGTGGCGACGACAACGACGCTGCGGGCGAGCCCTTCCGGGCCCAATTCGTCGACGATGAATTCCTGCACCTCGCGCCCGCGTTCACCGATCAGGCCGATGACATTGATGTCGAGCGAGGTATAGCGCGCGATCATCGACAGCAGCACCGATTTGCCGACACCGGATGCCGCAAAGATACCCATACGCTGACCGAGGCAGCAGGTCGTGAAGGTGTTGAGCGAGCGGACACCGAGATCGATCTTACCGCCGACGCGTGAGCGCGCATGGGCCGGCGGCGGATTAGCGCGAATGCGGCAGGCGATATTGCCGGTGGGCAACGGCCCCTTGCCATCGATCGGCTCACCGAAAGCATTGATGACGCGGCCGAGCCACGCTTCCGTCGGCCGCACCACGGGATCCGTCTCGACGATGATCGCCTTGCTGCCGAGCCCTACCCCTTCCAGCGACCCATAGGCCATCGCCAAAGCGCGGCCATTGCGGAAACCGACGATCTCGCAGCCCACCTGACGGCCGGCGCGGTCGATCAGGGCGCATCTGGCGCCGATGGTGAGATTGCTTTCGATGCCGGCGATCTCCACCAGCATGCCGAGTACGGCAGAGACACGACCATATACGCGATGCTCGGGGATCCGGCTGATTTCGCGCAGAACGGGTTCAAGGAAAGCGGTTTGCATCATTGCCGGGGGTGTTTTCGAGACTCGTCTAGAACCCTAACAGACTACCCGGCTCCCGTTAACTCCCGGTTAACAATACTCTTTTAGCAACAAAGGACCGAAATCCCAGGACGTTAAGCACGCCCAAGCGAAAACAACGGGAAAAAGTTTATATGGATAGAGCTTAAACGACCATAACGCGAGGATGCTGCCAGCTTTACACAAATGCGGTTTAATGGTTAACATTAAACGTCTGTCCTTGAGACAGGTCCTTGGGGTTGGGGTGACGTCATGCGGGTCCTACTGGTCGAAGACGATTCGAATACCGCCCAGAGCATCGAGCTCATTCTGAAGTCAGAAGGCTATATCGTCGATTCCACCGATCTCGGGGAAGATGGGTTGGAGATCGGCAAGCTTTACGATTACGACATCATCATTCTCGATCTCATGCTCCCCGATATCGACGGCTATGAAGTCCTAAGACGCTTGCGCTCCGCGCGCGTCAACACACCGATCTTAATTCTTTCCGGCCTTAACGAGCTCGACAGCAAGATCAAGGGGCTCGGCTTCGGCGCGGACGATTATCTCACCAAGCCTTTCGACCGGCGTGAATTGCTGGCCCGTATCCAGGCGATCGTACGGCGCTCCAAGGGACATTCGGATTCCTTGATCACGACCGGTAAGCTGATGGTCAATCTCGATACCCGCACGGTGGAAGTCGAGGGTCAGCCGCTGCATCTGACCGGCAAGGAATACGGCATCCTGGAACTCCTCTCCCTGCGCAAGGGCACGACCCTGACGAAGGAAATGTTCCTTAATCACCTCTATGGCGGCATGGACGAGCCGGAGCTGAAAATCATCGACGTCTTCGTCTGCAAGCTGCGCAAGAAGCTGACCGTTGCCACCGGCGGTGAAAACTACATCGAGACGGTCTGGGGCCGCGGTTACGTGCTGCGTGATCCGGAAGATGGCCGTATCGGCCAGGTTCGCAAGACGGCGGAAGGCGCTGGCAGCTGACCATCATCCTATTTGCTGCGGCAGTCTAAAGCGCCTGACGGCGCCGATGACGCGGGCGGATAAAGAAAAGCCGGGACGATATTCCCGGCTTTTCTTTATCCCCGTCTCACCGTCACAGGCATCTTCACCCGGTGGCAGCCATCCCTGATCTCAAAGCTTGCGCAAAGTCGCGCCACCGAGCGGCGGCACCGTCGGTTTCAGTGGCGCCACGGGTGCCGCTGCTGCCGGACGCGGCGGCGCAACGAAGCCCGCTGGCGCAGCCGGCTTGCCGGTACCCGTCGTGACGCAGTAGATCCCCCGCTGCCCTGGCACCAACTGGAAACGATCGGTGAGGCCAAGGACGGTCTCGGCACCGCCGAGGATCAGATAGCCGTCATCCGGCATCTGCTTGGCAATGCCGTTCAGCACCTTGGCCTTGGTCGGCTGGTCGAAATAGATCAGCACGTTGCGACAGAACACGACATCGAAGCGGCCGAGCGGTGCCGGATCCTGCAGCAGGTTAAACTCACGATATTGCACCATGCTGCGGATCTTCTGGCTGATCTGCCAGCGATCACCGTTCTGCTGGAAATATTTGACCAGCAAGGTGATCGGCAAGCCGCGTTGCACTTCAAATTGCGAATAGACGCCCTCTTTAGCGCGGTTAAGAATCTCAGTCGAGAGATCGGTGCCAATGATGTCGATTTTCCAGCCGGCGAGCTGTGCGCTCATCTCCGACAGGATCATGGCCAGCGAATAGGCCTCCTGACCGCTGGAACAGGCCGCACTCCAGATGCGGATCGTCTTCGATGCAGCGCGTTCCTTCAGCAGGACCGGCAGGATCAGTTGCTTGAACTGGTCAAACGGCTTGGTATCGCGGAAGAAGAATGACTCATTGGTCGTCATCGCCTCGACGACGTCGCGGATCATCGTCTCATCCGGCCGCGACCGGATCGCCTTCACCAGATCATCAAAGCCAGCAAGCTTCCATTTGCGCGCAACCGGCAGCAGGCGGCTTTCCAGCAGATAGGCCTTGTCGTTGGTGAGGACCAAGCCGGACCGATCTCGCAGGATCTGACAGATAAATTCGAAGTCTGTCACTGTCATATGCCTGTCCTTGAAATGAACTTACGAATGTACGGACCGATATCCGAAAGCGGCAGAACGGCACTGCACAGCCCCGCAGTCGCCACGGCGCCAGGCATCCCCCATACGACGCTGGTCGCTTCATCCTGGGCGATCACGGTGCCACCGGCAGCAATCAGATCCTGCGACCCCTTCAGCCCGTCCTGGCCCATGCCGGTCAGCATGCAGAACAGGATCTTGTTGCCATAGGCCTTGAGGATCGAGCGCAGCATCGGATCGACCGCCGGACGGCAGAAATTCTCCGGCGGATTCTTGTTGATCCGCATGACCTTGCGGCCGTTTTCCACCATCACCGTCATGTGAAAATCCCCCGGCGCCACATAGATCCGGCCATTAGCGACCGGTTCGCCATCCTTGGCCTCCGCCGCCGGCATGCCGCTCGCCTGGGCGATATGCTCGGCCAGGATCGTCGTGAAGGTGGCCGGCATATGCTGTGTCACGAAGACCGGCAGATGCGGCACCGGCCCCAGCATCTGGAACACCTTGAAAAGCGCTTGGGGGCCGCCTGTCGAGCTGCCGATCACCAGGCAATCGGGCTTATAGGTACCGGCCTGCCGCAACTTGACCTCGGCACCGCCATAGAGCTTACGCGGTGCAGGCGCTGCGGCTGCGGCCGGCGTTGCAGCTCCTGCAGCCGGCGCGGTACCGCGCCGACGGCGCGCGACGGCGCCCCAGCTCTTCACCTTGGCGATGAGGTCGATCTTGAAATTTTCGGCGCTGTTGATTTCCGCCGTCGAGGTCGGCTTCGGCACATAATCGGCCGCCCCCATCGACAACGCTTTCATGCTGATCGAGGCGCCCTTGAGGGTCAGGGTCGAGGCCATGATCACCTGAACATAGGGGCGTGCCGCAATCAGCTGTGGCAGTGCGGTCATCCCGTCCATGACCGGCATCTCGATATCGAGCACGATGACATCGACATCAGTCTTGGCAATCGCGTCCAAGGCCGCCTTGCCGTTACCGGCACTCACCACCACCTTGATAGCGGGGTCGGTTTCCAGGCTCCGGGTCAAGAGACCGCGGATGACCATGGAATCGTCAACCACCATCACCCGAACCGGGCCGCCGGCGGGGGAAGTCGATGTTTTCAAAACTGTCTGCCCAAACGCCATGCGCTCAACTCCAACTCAGCGTTACGGTCAGATCAGACCAACCTGGCTGAACTTGGATTCGATGATCTCGCTATCGAACGGCTTCATGATGTATTCGTTGGCGCCGGCCCCGATCGCCTCCTGGATGTGCTGGATATCGTTTTCCGTGGTGCAGAAGACCACCACGGGCACCTGTCCGCCTTCCATCTTGCGCAGATGACGGAGAAACTCGATGCCGCTCATGACCGGCATATTCCAGTCAAGCAGTATCGCGTCCGGCATCTGCTTGGTGCATACTTCCACCGCCATCTTGCCGTTCTCCGCCTCGTCGATCCTGAAGTTCAGGCCTTCGAGGATTTTCCTGGCGACCATTCGAACCACTTTTGAATCATCGACCACGAGGCAAGACTTCATTGCAGCGCTCCACCCACTCTCTATTTTTTCCGTTCAGATGCTTCGTCGCGATCTCAGGCAATCCGCCGCAACGACATCCTACGCCGCATCCGCTCGGCCGCCAAAATTCAACAGTGATGCAACGCTGAGCACCACAAGCAATGAGCCATTCAAGCGGTAGATACCATCGGAAAAGTCGCGCAGCCGCGGATTGAGCGTCGGCGGGTTACGCTGATAGTCCTTCACGTTGAGGCTGAGCACTTCACCCACGGTGTCGACCAGCAGGCTGTAGAGCTCACCATCATGCTCGACGACGACGGACATCGACGGCTTGCCGCCGCTGCGCGGCTCCAAGCCGAGACGCAGCCTGACGTCGATCGCGGTGACGATACGGCCACGCAGATTGAGCGAGCCGGCAACCTCAGGGGGCGCCAGCGGCACCCGGGTGATGGTCTGCGGGCCAAGGACGTCCTGCACCTTGAGCACCGGAATGCCGAAGAGCTGGTCGGCAATCTACATGGTCACGTAATCGCGGTAGTCGCCCGAACCGACGAGAGCGTCGGAGCCCGTC
>Ga0209148_1001169_pt1 | contig 15231 bp, 17 predicted proteins | sample AraplaCol_mMF_r2_2_FD_184288 | JGI IMG/M metagenome (GOLD analysis project Ga0209148, IMG submission 184288) | Arabidopsis root microbial communities from North Carolina, USA - plate scrape CL_Col_mMF_r2 (SPAdes) (version 2) | ecosystem: Host-associated > Plants > Roots > Endosphere | place...
GCGGTCACGCCCTTCCTGCTGAGCTACATCGTCGAGGCGTCGGGTGGGCGCAGCCTCGAGGTGAACCTCGACCTGGCGCGCAACAACGTGGCCGTGGCGGCGGAGATCGCTCTCGCCTGGTCGTCGCTGCGGCCGACGGCATGAACGCCGCGAAGCAGGTGCCGCCGTCGCGCGCGCGCATCGTCGCCTTCGGCGACATCGTCAACGACATCGTGGCGGTGCCGCGGTCTGCCGTGCGGCGGGACACCGACACGATCTCGACGATCCGGCCACGGCCGGGCGGATCCGCGGCGAACACCGCCGCCTGGCTCGGGTCCCTCGGCAGTCCCGTCGACTTCGTGGGCTCGGTCGGGATCGCCGACCACGAGTACCACGCGCAGCAATTGCGCGCCCAGGGAGTCGTCCCGCACCTGAGCACGGCGCCCGGACTGCCGACGAGCACGATCGTGATCCTCGTCGAGGGGGAACACCGCACCATGCTGACCGAGCGGGGTGCGAACCGGGCTCTGCGTGCCGCCGATCTGACCGATGAGCTGCTCGCCCAGGCCGCGGTGCTGCACCTCACCGGGTACACCCTGGTCGATGGTCCGCGCGCCGCCGGCATGCGCGAGCTGATCGACCGGGCGCACGCCGCCGGCGCGGTGGTGTCGCTCAATCCCGGCTCCGCCGGGTTCATCGCCGACTTCGGGCCGGCCGACTTCGTCTCAGCGATCGAGGGCGTCGACATCGTCATCGCCAACGTTCAGGAAGCCGCCCTGCTGTGCGAGGAGTCCGACCCCGACCGTGTCGCCACGGCGATCGCCGAACGCTATGGCCTCGCCGTCATCACGCGGGGGCCCGATAGCGTGATCGTCGCGCAACGCGGATCGAAGCCGGTGAGCATCCCGGTGTCACCGGCCAGGGTCGTCGATCCCACCGGAGCCGGTGACGCGATGTCCGCGGGCTTCCTGCACTCCTGGGTCGCGGACCACGACCCGGTGCGCGCGGCGCAGGCCGGGATCCTGGTTGCTGCCCGTGCCGTGATGGTGATCGGCGGGCGGCCGGTCATCTAGCCGCGGCCCGCCTTCACCTGCTCGAACGCGGCGAGCGCATCCCGGCGCGACTGCGCGAGGTCGACGATCGGATCCGGGTAGCCGGGCGTCAGGCGCTCCGGCACCCAGCGGTCGAGGTACCGGCCATCGGGGTCGAACTTGGCCGCCTGCAGTTCGGGATTGAAGACGCGGAAGTAGGGGGCGGCATCCGCCCCGCTGCCGGCGACCCACTGCCAGTTGAACGGATTGCTGGCTTCGTCGGCGTCGACCAGGGTGTCCCAGAACCACTGCTCACCCACGCGCCAGTCGATGAGCAGGTTCTTGATCAGAAAACTCGCGGTGACCATCCGGACCCGGTTGTGCATGACGCCGGTGGCCCAGAGCTCGCGCATGCCCGCGTCCACCAGCGGGATCCCGGTGCGGCCACGCTGCCAGGCCACCAGATCTCCCTGGCTCGGCGCGCTCCACGGAAACGCATCGAACTCGGGCCGCAGGTTCTTCGTGGCCAGGTCGGTCCAGTGGAACAGGATGTTCCAGGCGAACTCGCGCCAGCCGAGTTCGCGCAGGAAGCCCGCGGCATTACGTCGAGCCGGGGGCGCGAGCTCGCCATGCAACCGGTGCCAGATCTGCACGGGGCTGAGCTCGCCGAAGCGCAGGTGAGGACTCAGCCGCGAGGTCGCCTCGTCGGCCGGCTCGTCGCGCCGGTGGTAGTCCGCCAGCCCGTCCACGGCGAAGTCGTCGAGCCGGCGACGGGCGGCCGCCTCGCCCGGGGTCCACGCCTCGCGCAGGCCGCCCGCCCAGTCGGGCCGGGTCGGCAGCAGGCGCCAGTCGTCGAGATCGTCGCTGGTCGTTTCGAGCCCGTCGATCCTGGTCGGGGCCTCGACCACGTCGCGGAAGGGACGCTCCTGCGCGGCTCGCCAGAACGGGGTGAACACTCGGAAGGGTCCGCCGGTGGCCGTCTGCACCGTCCACGGCTCGACGAGCAGATTCGCCGAGAAGCTCATCACCTCGACGCCCTCCGCCCGCAGCACCGTCTTCAGCCGGGCGTCGATCTCGCGGCTCGCGCCGTAGCGGCGGTTCCACACGACGGCCTCGGCGCGTACCTCGCGAGCGAGAGCCGGGATGACCTCCTCGGCCGGGCCGGTGCACAGCGTCAGCCGCCCTCCCCGCGACGTGAGCTCGGCAGCGAGCGCGGTCAGGCTGCCGTGCAGCCACCAGCGCGACGCGGCACCCAGTGGGCGGATGCCGGGGCTCGCCTCATCGAGGACGTAGACCACCACGACCGGGCCGCCCCGATCGACCGCGTACCGGAGGGCGGGATTGTCGGCCACCCTCAGGTCGTCGCGCAGCCAGACGATCGACGGGCCAGCGGTCACGCGCGCTCCGAGGTCGACCGGGATCCGGACAAGCCGGCCCGCAGCTTGTCGGTCAGCAGGGCGAGCTGCCGCAACTCGTCGGGCGTGAGAGCGCTCATCTTGGCGGCGATCGACTGGCTGTGCCGGGTGCCCACCCGGCGGAACTCGTCGAGGCCGGCGTCGGTGAGGGTGACGACCGTGCCGCGCGCGTCATCCGGGTCGCCGCTCTTGGTGACGAGACCCTTGGCCGCGAGCCGGTCGAGCAGGCGGCTCACGCTGGGCTGCGTGAGCAGGAGGTGCTTGTTGAGGTCCCGGATGCGCAGCGCGTGCCCGGGCTGGCGAGACAGGTTGAACAGCACGTCGTACTCGGTGATCGAGGTGCCCCCGTCCGGGAACTCGGAACGCAGCTGCCTGAGCACGGCGACCTGGGCACGATAGAGCGCCTCCCAGGCGTCCACGGCGTCGGAACGATCGCTCACGAATCAAACGTAACGCTGTGCGGCTCGTGCTCGCGCAGGTCGAAAGCCGCCGAACTCGCCACGCTGGCGTCGCGGCGACGCGATGCGTCGCTGCTAGCTCCAGCGCGCGGTTAACGGATTGAGGGTCGGCCGCAGAGGCGAGCGGCCGACCCTCTCCCTTGCACCAAGAGTGTCCTGCAATCACATTCCGCACCGGCTGCCACAGCAAACAACCGGTGCTCTTGAAATGTATAACGACGAGGTAACGGTGTCTAGTTACCGGAACGTTATTTTTCTGGGAGTTGTCCCAGAGGGGGGGAGCGCGCCACGAACCTCGGGGTCGCCGCGGTGTTTCCTACTGTGTCGGTCTGTGTCGCGGTGTTTCCGACGGGTTTGTCACTCCCGCCTCAAAACCCGGACCATGACCGGATGCCGAACCAGACAGCACCCCGCCAGATCCGTTTCAACGCCTTCGACATGAACTGCGTCGCGCACCAGTCCTCGGGCATGTGGCGTCACCCCGATGACCAGGCGTGGCGTTACAAGGACCTCAGCTACTGGACCGAGTTGGCCAAGCTCCTGGAGCGCGGCACCTTCGACGGCATCTTCATCGCCGACGTGCTCGGAACCTACGACGTGTACGGCGGCTCGAACGAGGCGGCGATCCGGCACGGCGCCCAGGTGCCGGTGAACGATCCGGTGCTGCTGGTCTCGGCCATGGCTGCCGCGACCGAGCACCTCGGGTTCGGGATCACCGCGGGCACCGCATACGAGCATCCCTATCCCTTCGCTCGGCGCATGTCGACGCTCGACCACCTGACGAGCGGGCGAGTCGGCTGGAACGTCGTCACCGGCTACCTCCCCTCCGCCGCGCGCAACATGGGCCACGACGACCAGCTCGAGCACGACGACCGGTACGACGTCGCCGACGAGTACCTCGAGGTGCTCTACAAGCTCTGGGAGGGCTCCTGGGAGGACGACGCCGTTCAGCGCGAAACCGGGGTCTTCACCGATCCGGCGAAGGTGCACGAGATCGGGCACCGCGGCAAGAACTTCACCGTTCCCGGCATCCACCTCTCGGAGCCATCGACGCAGCGCACGCCGGTCATCTACCAGGCAGGCGCATCGGGGCGGGGCATCCGATTCGCGGCCGCCAACGCCGAGGCGATCTTCGTCGCCGCCCCGACGAAGGCCGTGCTGACGTCGTCGGTCGCCAAGATCCGCGACGCCCTCGAGGCGGCCGGTCGCGACCGCTACGCGGCCAAGATCTACACCCTGCTCACGATCATCACCGACGCCAGCGAAGAGAAGGCGAGGGCCAAGTACGAGGACTTCCTGCAGTACGCCAGCGACGAGGGCGCCCTGGTGTTCATGTCGGGCTGGATGGGCATCGATCTCTCGAAATACGACCTGGACGAGCCGGTCGGCAACGTGCAGAGCAACGCGATCCAGTCGGTCGTGGCCAACTACGCGGAGTCCGCCGCGAACGGCGAGGAGTTCACGGTGCGCGACATGGGCCGGTTGGGAGCCATCGGCGGCCTCGGGCCGTTCCTGATCGGATCGGGGGAGCAGATCGCCGACCAACTGCAGGAATGGGTCGACGAGACCGATGTCGACGGCTTCAACCTGGCCTACGCCATCACGCCCGGGACGTTCGAGGATGTCGTCGAGCACGTCATCCCCGTGCTGCGCGAGCGCGGGGTGTACCCGTCCGAGTACGCGCCCGGTTCCCTGCGTCAGAAGCTTCACGGCCGCGGCGACCGGCTGCCCGCCGAACATCACGGTTCGACGTTCCGCGTCGGGGGGACGGGGTCGACATCACCGCGCTAAGCCCCCCTGCTGCCCGCTCCCTCTCGGTGGTGGGCGTCAGCGGGAGCCCGACGCATCCCTCGCGCACCACCGCCCTGGTGCAGGAGGTCACCGAGACCTTCGCTGCGCGGGTCGGCGGCGTGGCCACGGTCATCGAGCTCGCGCCGTTGCTGGCTGGGCTGGGGTCGGGGCCGTTCCGGGGCGATGTCGGGCCTACGGTGCGGACCGCCCTCGAAGCCGTGGAGGCCGCCGACCTGATCGTCGTCGGTTCACCGGCCTACCGCGCCACCTACACCGGGCTGTTCAAGCTGTTCTTCGACCATGTGGGGCAGTACGCCCTCATCGACAAGCCGATCGTGCTGACAGCGACCGGCGGCAGCGATCGGCATGCCCTGCTCGTCGAGCACCAGATGCGGCCGCTGTTCGGGTTCTTCCAGTCGTTGACCGTGCCGCTGGGGATCTTCGCGAATGAGGGCGACTTCACCGACTACCGGGTGGACTCGCCCGAGTTGCAGGCGCGCATCGACACGGCGGTGCAGCGCACGCTGCCGCTGCTCGCCGCGCACCTGGGGCTCGATCGAGAATGGGCCGGCGAAACGGCGGTACCGGCGTTCGCCCGGCCGGACGCGTTCTAGCAGCTCCAGCGCGCTAGAAGACGTCGGGCGACGGTGTCGACGCCCAGCGGATGGTGACATCCGCGTGGCGGTCGAACCGGTATCCGGAGCCCCGCACGGTGCGCACGATGTCTTCGAACGCGCCGAGCTTCGAGCGCAGGCGCCGCACGTGCACGTCGATGGTGCGCTCGTTCGGGGTGTCGTCGCCGTCGCCGTCCGCCCAGAGGGTCGCGATGATCTCGTGGCGGTCGATCGTGCGGCCCTCGCGGAGCACCAAGAACTGCAGCAGCTCGAACTCCTTGTAGGTGAGCGGCGACACCTCGCCGTCGAGTAGCACGCGCTTGCGCGAGATGTCGATGACGACGCCGCCCTTCTGCTCGGGCGCGGCGGGCGCCACCTCCTGGCGCCGCTTGGCGAGAGCCGCGGGGTCTTGCAGCGCGAGGCGCACGACGTCGACGTCGCGACCGCCGGCGCCGACCGGCGCGAGGGCGACCGACGCGTAGGTCTCGGCCCCGGGCACGAGCGAGGCGGCGAGCGCGCGCAGGGCCTGCACCACCTCGCCGAGGTCGGTGCCGGCGTCGGCGGCCTTCTGCTCGTCGATGCCGACGTACAGGGCGAAGCCGCGTGCCTCGGTGCCTTCGGGCACCGCTCGGATCGCCCGGTTGGCGCTCGCGGGCGGCGCGACGGCGGCCGTCGGCTGCGCGGCGGAGAGGGTGGACGGAGCGGAGATCGGGCGAGCGGTCGGACGCAGGGCGTCAAGAGTGGCGAGAGACATGGTGTCGAATCCTTGGTCTGATGCGGGCGCCGCGGCCGGATCCTGGTCGGAATCGTTCACGGCGGGGCGCCTCACGGGTGTGTCGTCGGTGTGCTGAGGAGCGGATTCCACGCCCGAAGGGGCAGGAATCCGGGAGTTCACGGTGTCAGGCACGACATGAACTCGGCGAGAGAGTGGCCTCTAGGCACACATTCGACAACACGCGACCGCACGCACCGGCATCATCGTGCCGGCGTTCCCAAGGGCCTCGACGGAGGTCAGGGTGCGCGAGTGGTCGGTCATGCATGCAAGTTTCTTGCACGCACGCACGAAATGCAACTCACACGGTGCCGTACAGGCGATCTCCTGCGTCTCCGAGTCCCGGAACGATGTAGCCGACCTCGTTGAGCTTCTCGTCGAGGGCGCCGAGCACGATGGTGACCTCGCGTCCCTCTGTCGCCTTCTTGACGGCCTCGAGACCCTCCGGAGCTCCGATCAGGCAGACCGCGGTGACGTCCACCGCTCCGCGCGCGAACAGGTAATCGATCGCGGCGATCAGCGACCCGCCGGTCGCCAGCATCGGGTCGAGCACGAAGCACTGCCGGTTGGCGAGATCTTCGGGGAGGCGCTCGGCATAGATGTCGGGCTGCAGCGTCTCTTCGTTGCGGACCATCCCGAGAAAGCCGACCTCGGCCGTCGGGATCAGCTTCACCATGCCCTCGAGCAGCCCCAGTCCGGCGCGCAGGATGGGAACGACGAGCGGCTTGGGGTCGGAGATCGCCAGGCCTTTCGCGGGCGCGACCGGCGTGGTCACGGTGACCTCGTGCACGCGGACATTGCGTGTGGCCTCGTAGGCCAGCAGGGTCATGAGCTCTTCGGCGAGCGCGCGGAACGTCGGCGACGGCGTGTTCTGATCGCGCAGCACCGTGAGCTTGTGGGTGATCAGGGGGTGGTCGGCAACGTGCACTCGCATAGGCTCGATGCTATCCACCGGCTGGCAGCGAGGGGGTTCCGGATGTCGCAGCTCGCGCTCGGCGCAGCGGATCGCGAGGCGGCGATGCGTGCGGCGCTCGCCGAGGCCGAGTTGGCGCACTCCAGCGGAGACGTCCCGGTCGGTGCCGTGCTCCTGGATGCCGACGGCAGCGTGCTCGCGCTGGCTCGTAACGAGCGCGAGAAGCTGCATGACCCGACCGCCCACGCCGAGGTGCTCGCGATCCGACGGGGCGCCGAGGCGCGCGGCGACTGGCGGCTGACCGACACGACCCTGGTGGTGACGCTCGAGCCCTGCGTGCTCTGCGCGGGCGCCATCCTGTCCGCCCGGATCCCCCGGCTGGTGTTCGGCGCGTGGGACGAGAAGGCGGGGGCGGCCGGCAGCGTGCACGACCTGCTGCGCGACCGGCGGCTCAACCATCGCGTCGAGGTCGTCGGGGGCGTGCTCGAGGCCGAGAGCGGCGCGCTGCTGACCGCCTTCTTCCGCGGGGCCGAGCCGACCGAGCTGTGATCTGCGCGCTCGCAGGCCGGCGAGCCGGAGCGGGCTAGAAGGTCTGTCCTGACGAACAGGTCTGCTCGGCCGCGGGTTGGCCGGTGATCGAGCGAGGCAGGGTGACCGGGGCGCTCGTCTCGGGTGCGGTCGTCGGAGTCGCCGACGCGTGAGCGGTCGGGCCGGCGGTCGTCGGGGCCGGCGACGGTGTCTCGACGATGTCGTCGCCCGCGAACGTTCCCCCGCCCACGCCGGCGACGACGACCGGCCGATCGTCGGCGATCGCGTTCATCAACACCTGCGCGTCCGCCTTGCGCGGGAGGAGGCCGCCGACCCCGTTGACCACCGTCGAGCCGGTGGGGTACTGCGCGAACACCATGCTCGAGAGGGAGACGTCTTTCAGCGCCGCCGCGATGGACACCATGGTGTCCAGGTGATTGAGCGAGGTGCTGAGCGTCATGTTCTGCGTTGCTGCGCTGGCCAGTTTGTAGAGCGTGATCGGGTTGGTCAGCACATCCTGGCTCTTCACCTTGCGCATCAGGGCAGAGAGGAACAGCTGCTGGTTGCTGATTCGCGAGGTATCGCTGCCGCCGTAGATGCCGTGGCGGCTCCGCAAGAACTGCAGCGCGTCGAAGCCCTGCAGCGTGTGCTGCCCCTTCGACAGGGAGAAGTTGATCTGCAGGTCATGGATCGGCTTGCCGACGCAGACCTCCACGCCTCCGATGGCGTCGGACATGCCGATCACGCCCTGGAACTGGATCTCGGCGGCATACCCGATGTCGAGGCCGGTGAGCGCCGAGACCGTCGACACCGCGCAGGCCAGGCCGCCGTTGGTCAAGGCCTCGTTGATCTTGCGCGTGCCGGGGGAATGGCTGCAGCCCGAGATCGGCACGTACATGTCACGGGGAAGGCTGACCGCGATCGCGCTGTGGCTCACCGGCGAGATGTGCAGCAGCATCGTGACGTCGTTCAGGTTCTCACCGCGCTTGCCGAAGGTCGCGACGTCGCCCCCGCCGCTGTCGCTCCCGACCAGGAGGATGTTGACCGGCCCCTGGATCGGGCCGACCGCGGGCGGCGCCGCGCCCCCCTTGAAAGAGATGTCGACCCCGGGCTTCAGGTTGCTGCTGAGGTGCCACACCGCGTACGCGGCCAGCGACGTTCCGCTCACCAGGACGACGGCGAGCGCGATCGCCACGCTCCTGATGAGAGTGCCGATGGCGCGACGCCGCCGAAGACGGCCGTGCCGCGCTTGCGTCGCCACCCTAGTCGCTGCCCTTGATGACGATGGCGTCGGTCGCCGGGTTGCCCGCGCCGGGCGCGTGGAACAGGTCGGGCTCGATGTAGATCACGCGGGCGGTGGGGATCTTGGTGCGGATGTCCGCCTCGAGCGCGTCGATCGCGGTGGCGATCTCGACCAGCCGGGTCGCCTTCGGGAAGGCGACCTTCGCGGCGATCATGAGCTCGTCCGGACCGAGGTAAAGGGTCTTCATGTGGATCAGCGATTCGACCGTCGGGTGCGCGTTGATGGCATCCCGGATCGTGGCCACGTTCTCGGGGGAGGCGCCCTCGCCGATCAGCAGGCTCTTGGTCTCAATGCCGAGGATCAGTGCCACGAGGATCAGCAGGGCTCCGATGAAGAGCGTGCCGAGCGCGTCGAAGAGCGGGTTGCCCGTGATGATCGTGAGTCCGACGCCGAGCAGGGCGAAGACCAGGCCGGTGAGGGCCGCCGTGTCTTCGAGCAGCACGATCGGCAGCTCAGGGGCCTTGGCGCGACGGATGAACGAGATCCAAGACCCCGAGCCCTTGAACGGCAGCGACTCGTGGCGCGCGGTGCGGAACGAGAAGCCCTCGAGCACCATCGAGATGAGGATCACGACGATCGGAAGCCACGGCACCTCGAGGGGTTCTGGGTTCTGCAGCTTGTGGATGCCCTCGTAGATCGAGTACGCGCCGCCCACGGAGAACAGGATGATCGCGACCAGGAAGCCGTACAGGAACCGCGCGCGCCCGTAGCCGAAGGGGTGCTCCTCGTCGGCGGCCTTGGTGGACCGACGGCCCCCGACCAGCAGCAGCACCTGATTGATGGTGTCGGCGAAGGAGTGCACGGCCTCGGCCAGCATCGCCCCGGAGCCTGAGAACAGGGCGGCGATCAGCTTCGTGACCGCGATCCCCAGGTTGGCGAGCATCGCCGCCACGATCGCTCGATTACCGCCGCTCGTGCTCACCTGGCCAACCTACACTTTCGAGCATGACCGTCTCTTTGCCCCAGATCGCCATCCTCGGCGCCGGCTCGATGGGCGGCGCGATCCTGTCCGGGCTGCTGTCGCCCGAGGTCCGCGTCGACGGCATCGTCGCGACCAACAGGACGGAAGCCAAGGCCGCGGCTCTGCGCGAGTCGACGGCGGGGCATGAGGGCGTGGTGTCGTTGGCCCTCGAATCCGACCCGGATGCCACGGCGACCGCCCTGCGCGGCGCGCGGCTGGTGCTTCTGGGCGTGAAGCCCGCGATGGTGCCCGAGCTGCTCGGCGGCATCCGGGAGCTGCTCGAGCCCGACGCGATCGTGGTGAGCCTGGCCGCGGGCGTGACGGTCGCGACGATGGAGGCACTGGTTCCGCAGGTGGTGTTCCGCTCGATGCCGAACACGCCCTCGGTGGTCCGGCTCGGGGTGACCGGGGTGGCAGCGGGCAGCCGGGCGACGGCTGCCGACGCGGCGCTGGTCCGTGCCCTGTTCGAGACGGTCGGCGCGGTCATCGAGGTGCCGGAGTCGCAGATCGACGCGCTGAGCACGATCTCGGGATCCGGCCCCGCCTACGTGTTCTTCCTGATCGAGCGGCTGACCGAGACCGCGCTCGGCTTGGGCTTCGACGAGGAACAGGCACGGGTCATGGTGGAGCAGACCTTCCGCGGCGCCTCGGAGCTGCTCGCGGTGTCGGACGTCGGCCCTGCCGAGCTGCGTCGCCGGGTCACCAGTCCCAAGGGGACCACGGAACGCGCCATCGGCGTGCTCGAGTCGGCGGACCTCACGAACCTGTTCGACCGGGCGACGGCCGCTGCTCTGGCGCGAGCGGCCGAGATGGCTCGCGGCGAGTAGCGCGCAGCTTCTGGGCGTTTTCCCAGCTGATCCATCGACCACGCAGGGCGGCGTGGATGATCGTGAGCGGATCGGGCAGCCTGCCCCGCTTTCACGAGGAGTTGTTCCATGGCCGAGAAGACCACTCAGACCACGCCGGATCCGTCGGATGCGAATGCGCCCGCGTCGCCGCAGCCTCAGCCCACCGAAGCCCGCGCGGTGCGCCGCACGGTGACCCTGCCCGTCCTCCCCTTCGCCATCGTCGGGTCTCTGCTCGTCGCCGCCGTGTTCTTCGGGGGCGGCCTGGCGGTCGGGGTCGCGATCGGCGGCCATCACCCCCGGGTCGGCATGATCCAGCCCTTTACGAACCGCAGCGACCCGTTCGGAGGCCAGCCCGGATTCGGCCAGAACCACCGCCGCGACGGCGGCCAGCCGGGCTTCGGACCGAACGGCGGCCAGGACGGCGGCCAGCAGAACGGCGGCCAGGACTCGCGGCCGGCTCCGACGCCGACTCCCACCAACCGATAAGCGGCCGACGCCTAGTCGAGGCGGGCGAGCGCCTCGAGGTCGGCGATGTTGCCGCTCGCGATGATGACGTCCTGCTCGGACACCACGGTGTCCGCTGTGGCGTAGGTGAACTCCGATCCCGGCGTCTTGATGCCGAGCACCGTGATCCCGTACTTCTTGCGAACCTGGGCGGCCGCGAGTGTCACCCCGACCATCGACTTCGGGGCACGCAGTTTGACGATCGCGAAGTCGTCGTCGAACTCGATGTAGTCCAGCAAGCGGCCGGACAGCAGGTGGGCAGCGCGCACGCCCGCCTCGGCTTCGGGATAGATGACATGGTGCGCGCCGATCCGGGTCAGGATCGTGCCGTGCGAGGGGCTGATCGCCTTCGCCCAGATCTGCGGGATGCCCAGGTCGACCAGGTTCGCCGTGATCAGCACGCTCGCCTCGATCGATGATCCGACCGCCACGACCGCGACGGCGAAGTCTCCGGCGCCGATCTGGCGCAGCGCGTCGATCGACCTCGCATCGGCTTGCACGGCGTGCGTGACCTTGTCGGCCCACTCCTGCACCAGGGTCATGTCCTCGTCGACGGCCAGGACGTCCCGGTTCAGCTTGGTCAGTTGATTCGCGGTCGCGCCGCCGAAACGACCGAGCCCGATGACGATCACCGGCGCATCGGCGGCGACGATGCCGGGAGCCTTCTTCTTGTCAGCCAACGATGGGCCTCTCTTCCGCTAGGTGGTACAGGTGACGGCGGCTGCTCGCCGCGACCGCGGCGGCGAGCGTCACGGTGCCGATGCGGCCCATGAACATCGTGAGCGCGAGCAGGTATTGCGCGGCGGGCGGCGCGTGTTCGGCGAACCCGGTCGAGAGTCCGCAGGTGGCGAACGCGCTGATGACGTCGAAGAGCACCCGGTCCAGACGGTCGCCGGTCATCAGCAGCAGCACGATCGTGACCGTGCTGACGATGGTGGCCGCCCAGATCACGACGCTGACCGCGACACGCACGACATCCTGCGGGATGCGCCGCCCGCCGACCTCGACGTCGTCGGTTCCGCGGGCTTCGGCGAATGCCGCGATGAACAGGACGGCGAGGGTCGTCACCTTGATGCCACCCGCCGTGGACGCCGATCCGCCGCCCACGAACATCAGGATGTCGGTGACGAGCAGTCCCGCGCTGCCGAGGTGACTCGTGTCGAAGGTCGCGAAGCCGCCCGACCGGGCCATGGTCGACAGGAAGAAGCTCTGCAGGACGCGCTGGCCCGGGTCCATTCCCGCCATGGTCTGCGGGTTTTCGAACTCGATCAGGAAGTAGGCGAGCGCCCCGCCGACCAGCAGGATTCCGAACGTCACCAAGGTGATCCGCACGTGAAGGGACCAGTGCTGCGGCGTGCGCCAGCCGCGCCGCAGCGCGTAGATCACGGGAAATCCGATGGCGCCGAAGACCACGCCGATCATCAGGACGACGAGGAACCAGACGTCATGCGCATAGGGCGCCAGCCCGTCGCGGCCCGGCAGGAAGCCGGTATTGGTGAAGGCCATGGCCGCCGTGTAGAGCGCCTGCCAGGCCGCCGTCCAGGGGTCGACGCCGCCCAGCAGCATCCTCGGGAACAGCAGGGCCGCGACGACCCCCTCGATCACCAGAACGCTGGTCGCCACCGTGATCAGCAGGCCGCCGGTCTCGCCGAGCCGCACCGCCTGACTCTCGGCGACGGGACCGCGGTGCAGCCTCAGCGGATTCGCGTCGCCGGCCGCGACCAGCTTCTGCCGCAACCCGAGCTTGCGGCTGATGATCAGGCCGAGGATCGAGGCCAGGGTCAGCACCCCGATGCCGCCGATCTCGACGCCCACGAAGACGAGCAGGTGCCCGAACGGCGACCAGAAGGTGGCCATGTCGACCGTCGACAGACCGGTGACACAGACCACCGAGACCGCCGTAAACAGCGCGTCGACCAGGGGCGCCTGGTGCCCGGATGCGGTGGCCACCGGCAACGAGAAGAGCACGGTGAAGACGGCGACGAGCAGGGCGAAGACCACGATCGCGAACCGTGCGGGACTCGTCACCGACAGGTCGCCGACCAGGTCGACCAACCGCGCACCCCAGGGGCCGCGCCGGACCGGTCTCGTGGACATCCCGGACTCCCTCCCGTAGCGCACCCTGGTCACCGCAGGCCTGCCTGGCTACTCTGGCACGATGGCCGACATCTTCGACGTGCTCGCCGACGGCACGCGACGCGAGCTGCTCACTCACCTTCTGCGTCATTCAGGATCGCGCACCAAGCCGGGGGAGGTGGCGGTCAGCGAACTGGTCACCGAACTCGGAATCAGCCAGCCGACCGTCTCGAAGCACCTCAAGGTGCTGCGCGACCACGGCCTGGTGAGCGTGCGCGAGGAGGGGCAGCACCGCTACTACCGGCTCGATGCCGCGCCGCTGGGGGAGCTGCAGACCTGGCTCGCACCCTTCCTCGGCACCCCGGCAGGATCGTCGGCAGCGGACGACGCTGCGTCGGCCGTCTACGTCGCGTGGGGAGCCGGCGCCGAGGTCGGCGATCGAGTCGGACGCCGTGCCGCCGAGACCGCGCACAATGCCCGCGTCGCGCTCGAAGCCGCGCAGGAAAAGTTGCAAGGGGCCCAGAAGCGCGTAGTCGCGCGCGTGCAGCAGCTGCCGTTCAACGAGTAACCGCCGTGTGGTCGCCCTCGCTCGAGCCACCTGAACGGGTGTGACGCGCTCGGGTGCTTTACACGCTTGCGCGCGCGGCCCTAGTGTTGCGACAGCACTCCTGTCACAGGAGTCACACTGCTGACAGCAAGCAGGGGAGCCAGGGCACCGAGTGTCCTCAGATCAGGGGCGGGAATGGCGAACGAACTGTCCGACGTGCGTTTTCTCACGGTGGCCGAGGTGGCCGAGATGATGCGCGTCTCGAACATGACCGTCTACCGTCTCGTGCACTCGGGAGATCTCCCCGCGATCCGGTTCGGGCGGTCGTTCCGCATCCCCGAGTCGGCGGTGGAGGCCGCGATCGCGCTTCCGGATTCCCAGGTCGGCTGAGCCTCAGGTACACTCGGCAGGTTAGATTTCCGTGGTTCGTGTCAGTGGACCAGCGGTTGTCCACGTCGACACGAATGAGGTGAACATGGGTTCCGTCATCAAGAAGCGCCGCAAGCGCATGGCGAAGAAGAAGCACCGCAAGCTCCTTCGCAAGACGCGTCACCAGCGTCGCAACAAGAAGTAGTCCCCCTCGGGATGTCGCGCGTCAGGCTTCGGCCGGGCGCGCTCTTCTCGTTTAAGGCGTCCTAGAGCTCTGGTGTCGGGCCCTGGGAGCGCTGCTTCTTCGATCCCTTGACGCCCTTGCGCACGGCGCGGGCCTCGCGTCGCACCCGGCGCTGCGCCTCCCGGATGCTCGCCGGCTTGAGCCGCAGCACCGGCCATCCGTGCTGCTGCGCGTGGTGGGCGAGCATAACGTCCGGATTCACCACGACCGGATGCCCCACGAGTTCGAGCAGCGGGATGTCGTTGCGGCTGTCGGAATACGCCCAGCTGTCGGCGAGGTCGGCCCCGCTCGATTCGGCGAGGTCGCGCACCGCGGCGGCCTTCAGCTCGTTGTGCAGCACGTGGCCGATCAGCTCGCCGGTGTAGATGCCGTCATCGTCGACGACCACGCGGGTGCCGAGCGCGCCGGTCAATCCCAGTCGGCGCGCGATCAGGTCGCCGATCTCCCAGGGCGTCGCCGAGACCAACCAGACCTCGTGCCCCTTGGTGATGTGCTCCTGCGTCAGATCGACCGTCTCGGGGTAGAGGCGGGGTTTGATCCGGTGCTCCCAGATCGACTCGGCGAGTTCGAGGATCTCGGTCTGGGTGTGTCCGCCTACCAGGCCGAGGGCGCGTTCGCGCGCCGTCGCCAGATGCTCGTCGTTCTCGCCGACCTGGATGAACCGACGCTGGTGCCAGGCGAACAACGCGACATCGCGGAACTTGATCACGCGCTTCGCCCAGGCCTCGCGTCCCAGCTGGAACAGGCTGGTACCCCGCATGAGCGTGTTGTCGACGTCGAAGAACGCCAGGATCGGACGGTCGCTGGGCGCCGCATCCTCGGGCAGCGCCTGCGACTCGGACATCGCTTCATGGTACCGGCGGCTGGCATCTAGCCTG
>Ga0209148_1001173_pt1 | contig 15132 bp, 11 predicted proteins | sample AraplaCol_mMF_r2_2_FD_184288 | JGI IMG/M metagenome (GOLD analysis project Ga0209148, IMG submission 184288) | Arabidopsis root microbial communities from North Carolina, USA - plate scrape CL_Col_mMF_r2 (SPAdes) (version 2) | ecosystem: Host-associated > Plants > Roots > Endosphere | place...
CGGCGGCCCACGCCGCGCTGCCGGCGCCGACCCCGGCGCAGCAACAGGCCGCGGCCGCGAAGAAGGCGCAGGCCGACGCCCAGGCGGCGCAGGACAAGCTGGCGCTCGCCGCGTCGATGGACGCCGTCACGGCCCGATGGCGCGCCCGCGCGGCCGCGCAGGGCTGGAAGGCGCGTGCGCCGGTCGCGATCGCGGCGGCCGGCCCGGCATCCGCCGCCGCGCCCATCAAGAGCGAAAAACTGGGCACGGCGGCGCCCAGCACGGACGTCAAGGCCGGCCCCACGAAAGCCGAACCGGCGGGTACGCCACCGACCCTCCAGAAGGGCACGCCGAAGGTGCACAACAAATGAAGATGGGATCCATGCCGATCGCCGTGCTGATGCAGCGGCGCACCGTCAAGCACCGCTGGGCCGACGAAGCCTGGGAAGCCGTCGGCGTCGTGCCGGACCGCGGCGACCTGCCGCCCGTGCGCGTGCTGAGCGAGTCGCCCGAGCGCGACTACTACCTCGTCTCCGGCCTCGAACTGGAACTCTATCCGGACGAGAACGAGGGCTATTACGAGAACTGCGTGGCGCCCGAATCGAAGGTGTTCGTGCTGTGGCGCATGCAGGACGGCCGCGCGATGCCCGTGCGGGCGTCGGTCAGCTACGTCGAGGGCACGCGCATGTTCGACTCGGGCGAGAACGCGGACGGCGTGACGATGCCGGCCGAGATCTACGCCTGGCTCGCAGGCTATCTGCGCGCGCATTACCAGCCCAGGCCGCGCCGCGGCCGCCAGCATGGATGACGGGGCCATGACCAAGGAGATCGTGGCGGACGAAGGCTTCCTGCGCCGCTGGGCGCGCCGCAAGTCCGAGGCGCGCCCGGCACCGGCGCCGCTCCCCGCCGAAGTGGTCGTTGCGCCGCCCGCCGCCAGCGATCCGGCGCCCGTGCCGCCGCCGACGATGGACGACGTCGCCCGGCTGACCGGCGACTCCGATTTCTCCGCCTTCGTCGCGCGCGGCGTCGATGCCGCGGTGCGCCGCACGGCGCTCAAGAAGCTGTTCGCCGATCCGCACTTCAACACGATGGACCGGCTCGACGTCTACATCGACGACTACACGACGCCGAGCCCCGTGTCGGAAGCGATGCTGGCGTCGCTGGCGCATGCGAAGCAGGCGTTGCGGCGGGCCGTCGATGCAATCGACACCGACGACGGCGCACTGGCCGTGGACGATCCGCCGACGGGCACCGACAACACCACTGACACCGAGACACGATGAATATCCGCTTGATCGAAGGGCAGGGCGTCCCCCTCGACCCCGTCCAGGACGAACGCGACCGCGTCGCCCGCCGCGCCGCGCTGGCCGCGCTGGCCGACATCCCGCTGCCGGACCCGCTGGACACGGTCGGCTACCGGTCGGCCGGGCGCACGCTCGTCGTCGGCATGCGTGCCGACGCGCTGCCGTGGGCCGAACGCCTCGCGGCCGCGCTGCCCGTGACCGTCCTGCTGCTGGACGACGACGCCGCCGACGAGGCGCCGCGCCTGTTCCCCGTGTTCGCCGCGCGGGGGCTCGTCGTGACGGGCTGGCTCGGCGCGTTCGACGCGACGTGGCAGACCGGCGGCAGCGCGTCCGAACACGCGCGCTTCGACCTCGTGTTCGACCTGGGGCCGGCGCCGCGGATCGCCACGCACCAGCGTCCGCACGGCTATTACGCGCCCGGGCCGGAGGCGGCCGCGCGCCAGGCCGCCGTTGCCGACCTGTTGGACATGGTGGGCGAATTCGAGAAGCCGACATACTTCGCCTACAAGGAGCGCCTGTGCGCCCACGGCCGCAACCGCAAGAGCGGCTGCAATGCCTGCGTCGAGATCTGCTCGGCGGGCGCCATCGCGGATGCGGGCGACCTGATTGCCGTGAACCCGTACCTGTGCGCCGGCTGCGGCGCGTGCACGACCGTCTGCCCGACGGGGGCGCTGGGCTATGCCTATCCCGACGCGGCGCACACGGGCATGCGCGTCAAGGCGCTGCTGAACGCCTTCGCGCAGGCGGGCGGGCGCGACCCCGTCCTGCTCGTCCACGGCGCGGAAGGCGCGGCGCTGCTCGCGCAGGCCGACGGCATGCCGGGACGCGTGCTGCCGCTGGGCGTGCATCACACGGCGTCGACGGGCATCGACATCTGGCTCGCGGCGCTGGCCTGGGGCGCGGCCGGCGTCGCCGTCCTGATGACGGACGCCGAGGCGCCGCAGTACGCCGCGGCGCTCGAGGAACAGATGACGATCGCGCAGGCCATCATGACGGGCCTCGGTTACGCGGGGCCGCACCTGCGGCTGCTGCGCGTGACCGGCGCGGACGAACTGGCGCCCGCGCTGCGGGATACGCCGCGCGGCGAGGTGCCGGCACGGCGTGCCGGGTTCAACGTCGCGGCGGACAAGCGCAACACGCTCGACTACGCGCTGGAACACCTGCTGCGCGAGGCGCCGCGGCCGGCCGAGGAGATCGCGCTGCCCGCCGGCAGTCCGTTCGGCGTGTTGGAGGTCGACGCCTCCAGGTGCAGTTTGTGCATGGCGTGCGTGGGCGCGTGTCCGGCGGCGGCGCTGCAGGATGGCCAGAACGCGCCGCAACTGCGCTTCATCGAAAAGAACTGCGTGCAGTGCGGGCTGTGTGCCGAGACGTGTCCGGAGGATGCGATCCGGCTCGTGCCGCGCCTGTCGCTGCGCGCGTCGCGCAAGCAGCCCGTCGTGCTGAACGAAACGCAGCCGTTCCACTGCATCCGCTGCCAGAAACCGTTCGGCACGGTGCGCATGGTCGAGAGCATGCTGGCGCGCCTGGCCGGCCATCCGGCGTTCGCGGGCCACCTCGACCGCATGCGCATGTGCGGCGACTGCCGTGTGATCGACATGATGACGCCCGCCGACGAGCAGACCATCCACCAGGCGCACGAGCTGCGCCGGCGCTGACGGCGCGTCGTCCCGTTGCGGTCCGCCCATGGCAGAATGGGCGCGCGGGCGCTCACGAGGTGCCCGTGCCGCAACCACAAAAAAGGAGACGACCGATGGCATCCCCGTACGAGCGCTTCATCCGCGCGCGCGACTTCCTCCAGCAGCACCGCACCGATTACGCGACGGCGTACCGCGATTACGAACAGCCCGAACTCGACGAATTCAACTGGGCCCTCGACTATTTCGATACGCAGGCCAGGGACAACGCGACGCCCGCGCTGTGGGTCGTGGACGAAGACGGCAGCGAGCGCAAGATCGGCTACGCCGACATGGCGGCGCGTTCCAGCCGGGGCGCGAACTGGCTGCGCGCGGCCGGCGTGCGGCGCGGCGACCGCGTGCTCCTGATGCTGCCGAACCGCGTCGAGCTGTGGGAGATCATGCTGGCGGGGATCAAACTGGGCGCCGTGCTCGTGCCCACGACGATGCTCGTGTCCAGCAGCGACCTGCTGGATCGCCTGCAGCGCGGCCGCGTGCGGCACGTGATCGCCCAGGCATCGGAGGCGCACAAGTTCGCGGACCTTCCCGGCGATTTCACGCGCATCGGCGTCGGCGCACCCGTCGCCGGCTGGCGCGATTATGCGGACAGCGCGGCGGCCGGCGCGGACTTCGTGCCGGACGGCGTCACGCGCGCCACCGATCCGCTGCTGCTGTACTTCACGTCGGGCACGACGGCCAAACCGAAACTCGTGCTGCACAGCCAGCAGAGTTATCCGGTGGGCCATCTGTCGACGATGTACTGGATCGGCCTGCGGCCGGGTGACGTGCACTGGAATATCAGCTCGCCCGGCTGGGCCAAGCATGCGTGGAGCTGTTTCTTTGCGCCGTGGAACGCGGGCGCCACCGTGTTCGTGTACAACTACGAGCGCTTTTCGGCGCGCGCCTGCCTGGACACGATCGTGCGCTGCGGCGTGACGTCGCTGTGCGCGCCGCCGACCGTGTGGCGCATGATGATCAAGGAAGACCTCGCGCAATGGCGGCCGCCGCTGCGCGAACTGGTCGGGGCGGGCGAGCCGCTGAACCCGGAAGTCATCGGGCAGGTCGAGCGCGCGTGGGGCATCCGCATCCGCGACGGCTTCGGCCAGTCCGAGACCACCTGCCAGATCGGCAATCCGCCCGGCCAGCCCGTCAAGCTGGGCTCGATGGGCCGGCCGCTGCCCGGCTACAAGGTCGCGCTGCTCGACGCCGACGACGAGCCGGCCGGCGAAGGCGAGATCGCGCTGGACCTCGACCCGGCCCCGCAGGGCCTGATGCTGGGCTACGAGAACGACGAGGCGAAGACGATGGAGGTGATGCGCGGCGGCCGCTATCACACGGGCGATACGGCGCGCGTGGACGACGACGGCTACTATTTTTACGTGGGCCGCAACGACGACGTGTTCAAGTCGTCCGACTACCGCATCAGCCCGTTCGAGCTGGAGAGCGTGCTGATCGAGCATCCGGACGTGCTGGAAGCGGCCATCGTGCCGAGCCCCGACCCGGTGCGACTCGCGGTGCCGAAAGCGTTCATCGCCCTGCGTCCGGGCGTGGAACCGACGCGCGAACTGGCCGCCGCCATTTTCGCCTTCGCGCGCGACCGGCTGGCACCGTACCAGCGCATCCGCCGCATCGCGTTCATGGAACTCCCGAAGACGATTTCCGGCAAGATCCGCCGCGTCGAGCTGCGCAAGGCCGAGGCGCGCGGCGAGCACGCGGGCACGGCGTTCTGTGAGGACGACCTCGGGGACTGACGCGGCGGCCGCGGCGGCACGGGCCCGACAAAGGGTAAGATGGTGGCGTGCGGCAGCCATGCCGCGATCCGATCAATAATAAATCCGTGTCCACCATCCGAACGCCGATCCAATGAGTACCTCCGTCCGACCCTCCACATCGAAACAGACCGCAAGCAAGGCGGCCGGCAAGGCCGATCAGGCCGCGAAGTCCGGCAAGACGGCGACGCCGGCCCGTCCGCCGATCTGCGAGGTTCGCCAATCTCCCGTGCACGGCAACGGCGTGTTCGCGCTGCGCCCGATCGGCGCCGGCGAGCGCATCATCGAATACCGCGGCGAACGCATCACGTGGGACGAAGCGACGCAACGTGCCGTCGATCGCGGCGGCCCCGTCAATCACACGTTCTACTTCAGCCTTGCCGACGGCAACGTGATCGACGGCGGCCGGCGCGGCAACGACGCCCGCTGGATCAACCACGCCTGCGAACCCAACTGCGAAGCCTACGAAGACGACGGCCGCGTGTACATCCACGCGCTGCGCGACATCGACGCGGGCGAGGAGCTGAACTACAACTACGCGCTGATCTACGACGAGCGCCATACGCCGGCGTTGAAACGCCTGTTCGCTTGCCGCTGCGGCACGCCGGGCTGCACGGGCACGATGCTGGCGCCGAAGAAGCGCAGCCGCAAGGCCGCGGGCGCCACGACCTGAGGCAAGCGCCGCGCCCTCGAGGGCGATCCCGACCATATCGATAACATCGACAACATCGACAACAGCAACAATCGCGAGCCACCGAACCGCCCATGAAACCCGTCGTCCAAAGCCTGCTCGAAACCGACCTCTATAAATTCACCATGTGGCAGGCCCTGCTGCACATGCACCCGAACGCCACCGGCGAATACGAGTTCAAGTGCCGCAATACCCCGGCCTATCCGCTGGCCGAACTGAAAGAAGAAGTCGAACGCGAGTTGGACCATCTGTGCACGCTGATGTTCAGCGAGGACGACGTCGATTACATGAGGTCCCTGCGCTTCATCAAAAGCGATTTCGCCGACTTTCTCACGCTGTTCCGGTTTCAGCGCAAATTCATCCGCGTCGAGACGGACGGACCGCACCTGCGCATCCGCGCGAGCGGACCGATCGTGCACGTGATGGGCTTCGAGATCTTCGTGCTGTACATCGTCAACGAACTGTATTTCCGCCGCTTCGACCAGCAGGCCGCGCTGGTCGAGGCGCGCGCGCGGCTCGCGCAGAAAATCGCCGAGTTCCGCGCCTTCGAGCAGGAACCGAAGCGCGCCAATCCGTTCGAGTTCTTCGATTTCGGCGTGCGCCGCCGCTTCTCGGGCGACTGGCACGAGGAAGTGGTCGCCACGCTGGCGCGCGAGTTGCCGCAATTCTTCAAGGGCACGTCGAACGTCTACCTGGCCAAGAAATTCAACCTGGTGCCGATCGGCACGATGGCGCACGAATACATGCAGGCGTTCCAGTCCTTCGACGTGCGCCTGCGCGATTTCCAGAAGAAGGCGCTGGAAGACTGGGTGCAGGAATACCGCGGCGACCTGGGCACGGCGCTGACGGACGTCGTCGGCATGGACGCCTTCCTGCGCGACTTCGACCTGTATTTCGCCAAGCTGTTCGACGGCCTGCGCCACGATTCCGGCGATCCGGTGGAGTGGGGCGAAAAAGCCATCGCGCACTACGCCAGGCTGCGCATCGACGCGCGCACGAAGCGCCTCGTGTTCTCGGACGCGCTCACCGTGCCGAAGGCGCTCAGCCTGTACCGCCATTTCGCCGACCGCGTCATGACGGGCTTCGGTATCGGCACGAGGCTGACGAACGACACGCAGTACGAGCCGCTGAACATCGTCATGAAGCTCACGCGCTGCAACGGCCAGCCCGTGGCCAAGCTGTCCGACAGCCCCGGCAAGGGGTTCAGCACGGACGAGACCTTCATCGCCTACCTGCGCCAGGTGTTCGACCAGCGCATCTGAACGGTTGCACGGCGTGGTCGACCGGCCCCGGGCGCTCACGTTGTCGCAGTGTTGCCACGATGTCACTGTTCGTAATTTCGCGACAAAGAATCGCGTGCATTTTTATTGCGCCAGGTCTACTATTGATTTGACATTGCTCACATGTGTATCGATTCCTCAGGGCATCGCGCGGCCCTGACAGCAACGTAGACCAGGAGCGCTCGTTTTGATGATCTTTCGGCAACATAACCCGCGTCGGGAGGGGTGGTCGCGCGCCATCACAAGAGGGCCCGGGGCCCGCATAGGCATATGCCGGTTGGCCGGCCTGCTGCTGGCAGTGGCGGTACTGCCGTGCCGCGCGTTACCGCAAGGCAGTGGTGCACTGCTCGACCTCAGTTTCGACCAACTGGCCGACATCCGCATTACCTCCGTGTCCAAGAACAGCGAGCGCCTGGCGGAAGCGGCCGCATCCGTATTCGTGATCACCAGCGACGACCTGCGCCGCAGCGGCGCCGCCAGCCTGCCGGAAGCGTTGCGCCTGGCACCGAACCTGCAGGTCGTCGAAGCAAGCGCCTACGGCTATACGATCAGCGCGCGCGGTTTCAACAGCAGCGCCGCGAATAAACTGCTGGTGCTGATCGACGGCAGGTCGGTCTATACGCCGCTGTTCTCCGGCGTGTTCTGGGACGCGCAGGACGTGATGCTGGACGATGTCGAGCGGATCGAAGTGATCAGCGGGCCGGGCGGCACGCTGTGGGGAACGAATGCGGTCAACGGGGTCATCAACATCATCACCCGTTCGTCCGCGAACACGCAGGGCGGCATCGTCAGCGCCGGCGGCGGCAACCGCCAGTCCGATGCCGCGCTGCGGTACGGCGCGACACTGGACGGCGGCCTGACTTACCGGATCTATGCGAAATACACCGACCGCCGCCACACGTCGCTGGCGACGGGCGACCCGATCGACGACGGCGCCCACCATGCGCAGGCAGGTTTTCGTGCCGACTGGCAGCAGGGCGCCGACCGGTTCACCGTGCAAGGCGACGCCTACCGTGGCGTCGAGGACCAGCCTTTGCCGGGCATGATCGCGATCTCCGGGCTCCACCTTGCGCTGGGCCCGATCAAGCTGGACGGCGCCAATCTCAACGCGCGCTGGGAGCGCCAACTGGAAGCCGGCGGCCACCTCAGCCTTCATTTGATCGAAGACCACACCGAACGCACCGTTCCACCGACCTTCGGCGAGGCGCTCGACATCGTCGATTTCCAGTTCCAGCATAACCTGGCGCCCATCGGCATGCACGCGCTGGTGTGGGGCGCGGGCTACCGCTACAGCATCGACCGGGTCCGCAACAGCCGCTACATCGCCTTCCTGCCGGCCGACCTGAACCAGAAATGGGCCAGCCTGTTCGCCCAGGACGAGATGACCCTGCGGTCCGACCTGCGCCTGACCGTCGGCACCCGCCTCGAACGCAACGACTATACCGGCGTCGAAGTGCTGCCCAATGCGCGCCTGGCCTGGACACCGGCGCCGGCGCATACCCTGTGGGGCGCGCTGTCGCGCACCGTGCGCGCGCCGTCGCGCTACGATCGCGACATCTACGTGCCGGGCGCGCCGCCGTACCTGCTCGACGGCGGGTCGACCGTGACGTCGGAGTCGGCGCAGGTCGCCGAACTCGGCTATCGCGGCCAGCCCACCGCGACGCTGTCGTACTCGGTCACGGCCTACCATGCCCGCTACGACGATCTGCGCACGCAGGAAGTCGCACCCAGCCGCACTTATTTCTATTTCGCCAACAAGATGGAGGGCAGCACCCGCGGTATCGAGATGTGGGGCACCTGGCAGGTCATGCGGCACTGGCGCCTGAACGCGGGGATGAATGCGCTGCACGAAGGCCTGCGCCTGCGACCCGGCAGCAACGACCCGGTGGCCACCGCGACGGCCGGCCTGGACCCCGCGCACCAATGGCTGCTGCGTTCCTCGCTGGACCTGGACGGCCAGCGTTCGCTCGATTGCACGCTGAGGCATGTGGCCGCGCTGTCCAATCCGGACGTGCCGGCCTACACCAGCGTGGACGTGCGCTATGGCTGGCGGCCGCGTCCCGACTGGGAGTTGTCGATCGCCGGGCAGCACCTGAACGGCGGCGGGCACGCGGAATTCACGTCGGCGGCGACGCGCAGCCACTTCGGCCGCGGCGTCTATGCCAAAGCGGTCTATCGCTTTTGAGCCGCCCGGCCACGACGACGATGGTTATGTCCAGGCTCGAGCGTAAGTGCCGCCCTTTCGCCGGCTGGCGATGCCGGCTGGCGGGGCTGGCGTGCGTCCTCGCCGTCGTGGCCGGCGCCGCGCGCGCCGACACCCGGACGGAGGGGCGCTCCGACCAGGTCATACGCCAGATCGAAGCCGCCTATCTGTACAAGTTTGCCAGCTACGTCGAATGGCCGCCCGAGGCGTTTGCCGGGCCCGACAGCGGCTTTACGATCGGGCTGGCCGGCGCGGATGCGCTGGCCGAGGAACTCGAGTCAAGCCTGGCGGGGCGCGCCGTGAACGGGCGCAAGGTCATCGTGCGCCGGCTGCGGCGCGGCGACGCGGCGGCCGACGTGCAGATGCTGGTCGTCGGCGAGGTGGATGGCCACTGGGCGCGGGAGCTGGTCGCGGCCACCAAGGACCGCCCGGTGCTGACCATCGCCGAACCGGGCGCCGACGTCGGCGCCGGCAGCATGATCAGCTTCACCGTCGTCGACGACCGCCTGCGCTTCGAAGTGGCGCTCAGGCCGATCAAGCCGAGCCGCCTGAAGATCAGCGCGCTGATGCTCAGTGCGGCCTACAAAGTGGAAAAGGGCAACCCATAATGCTGCGCTCCTACTCCATCCGCAACAAGCTGTTCGTGATCGTGCTGTCGACCACGCTGGTGGCGCTCGCCATCGCGCTGGTCGGCAACGTGGCCGGCGACGTCTGGACCTTCCACCGCGGGCTGGTGGCGGAGATGACGACCCAGTCGACCTTGCTCGGCCGCATGACCGCGCCGGCACTGGCATTCGACGATCCGCAACTGGCGACCAGCAACCTGCGCCTGTTCGACACCTGGCCGAACATCGAGGCCGCGGCGATCTATGACGAACACGGCAAGCTGTTCGCGTCGTACGTGCGTCCCGGCCATGCCAAGGACCTGCCCGCCCTGCCGGAGGCGGACGGCGCCCAGGTCGAGGGGGCGCGCCTGAACGTGTTCCGGCGTATCGTCGGCGAAAACGGCATCCTCGGCACCGTGTACCTGCGCGCCACCTACGATCCGACGCGGACCGTCGTGGTCGACATCGTCATCGCCGTGGTCGTCTGGCTGATCGCGATGGCGATCGCCCTGCTGATGGTCGCGCGCCTGGAGGCGCTGGTGAGCCGGCCGATATCGGCGGTCGCGGAGACGGCGCGCGACGTGGTGGCCCAGCGCGACTATTCGCGCCGCGTCGAAGCCAGCAGCGGCGACGAAGTCGGCATGATGGTGGGCGCGTTCAACGACATGCTCGGCGAAATGGAGCGGCGCACCGGCGAACTGGAGTCGTCCAACCTGGCCATCATGCGCGAAGTGGAACAGCGCGAGCGCGCCCAGAGCGAGGTGATGCGCCTGAACGTCGACCTCGAGCAGCGCGTGACGGAGCGCACGTCGGAGCTGGCGCTGGCCAAGGCGGCGGCGGAAGAGGCGAACCAGGCCAAATCGTCGTTCCTGTCGAGCATGAGCCATGAGTTGCGCACGCCGCTCAACGCCATCCTCGGCTTTACGCAGCTGCTCGCCAACGACGCCCAGCCGAACAACGTCGAGCGCAAGAAGGAATTCACCGGCTACATCCTGAAGGCGGGAAAACACCTGCTGACCCTGATTAACGAGGTGCTCGACCTGGCCAAGGTCGAGTCCGGCGCGGTCACGCTGTCGCTCGAGGCGGTGGCCCTCGACGAAGTCGTCCAGGAATGCCGGGCCATGATCGAACCGCTGGGCGACCAGCGCGGTTTGCGCATGTCGTTTCCCGCCGTGCCGGGCATGACCGTGCGGGCCGACCGGACGCGCCTGAAGCAGATCCTGCTGAACCTGTTGTCGAACGCGATCAAATACAACCGGGCCGGCGGCGCGGTGGCGCTCGACTGCGTGCCGGACGCGACGGGGCGGGTGCGCATTGCCGTGCGCGATTCCGGACCCGGCCTGAGCGCGGCGCAAATGGAGGAACTGTTCCAGCCCTTCAATCGCCTGGGGCAGGAAGCGGGCACCGAGGAGGGAACGGGCATCGGCCTGGTCGTCACGAAGCGCCTGGTCGAATTAATGAACGGCAGCATCGGCGTGACCAGCACGGTCGGCATCGGCAGCGTGTTCTGGATCGAGCTCGCCTGCGTGGCGACGGCGCCGCCCGGCGCCGCCGACGGCGCCGGCGCGGCGTCGCCCGCGGCTGCGCCGCGGGGTCCGCGTGCCGCCGGCGACGGCTACACCGTGTTGTATGTGGAAGACAATCCCGCCAACCTGAAGCTGGTCGAATCGATCATCGCCCTGAGCCCCGACCTGCGCCTGCTGTCGGCGCCGGATGCGCACCTCGGCATCGCGCTGGCGCGCGCCCACTCGCCCGACCTGATCCTGATGGACGTCCACCTGCCCGGCATGAGCGGCATCGACGCGCTCAAGGTCCTGCGTGCCGATCCGGCGACGGCGGGCATTCCGGTGATCGCCGTCAGCGCCAGCGCCATGTCGCATGACATCGCGCTGGCCATGAGCAATGGTTTCTTCCGATACGTCGCCAAACCGATCGACATCGCAGAATTTTCCGCCGCCATCGACAGCGCGCTGGCGGCCAACGGTGCCGTGCGCGGCCATGTCGACGCGGACCGAACGGAGGCCTCATGATTTCCATTTCCGACATCCAGCGTGCCCGCATCCTGATCGTCGACGACCAGGAAGCGAACGTCAAGCTGCTCGGTTACATGCTGGAAGACGCCGGCTATACCTGCGTCACGCTGGTGACCGACGCGCGCACCGTGCTCGACCTGCATCGCGCCAACCGCTACGACATCATCGTGCTCGACCTGAACATGCCGCACGTGAACGGGTTCCAGATCCTCGAGGGCCTGCGGCCGCTGGAAAGCGAGGGCTATGTGCCGGTGCTGGTGGTCACCGCCGAGCCGGCGCACAAGCTGCGCGCACTGGAAGCCGGCGCCAGGGATTTCGTCAGCAAGCCGTTCGATCAGGTCGAGGTGCTCACGCGCATCCGCAACATGCTCGAGGTGCGGCTGCTGTACACGCAGACACGCGAACACGGCCTGCGCCTGGCCCGCTTCGACACCGTCACCGGCCTGCCGAACCGCATGCTGCTGCACGCCTCGCTCGACCAGGCGCTCGCGCAGGCGCAGCGCGACGGCGAGCCGGTCGCCGTGATGGCGATCGACCTGGACCGCTTCAAATACGTCAACGATACGCTCGGCCACGTCGGCGGCGACGAGTTGCTGTGCCAGTTCGCGCAGCGCCTGAGCGACTGCGCACCCGCGCGCAGCGCGCTGGGCCGCGTCGGCGGCAACCAGTTCGAACTGGTACTGACAGGGCAGCCCGGGCAGCAATTGCAGCATGACGTGCTGCAGATCGACAACCGCATCCGGGCGGCGCTGCAGCGGCCGTTCGCCCTCGAGACGCAGCATTTCACGATGACGGCCAGCATCGGCGTCGCGCTCTATCCGGCCGATGCCACCGACGCGGCGACCCTGCTCAAGTATGCCGATACCGCGTTGCACCAGGCCAGGGCCGAGGACCGGGGACGCTGCCACTTCTTCACCGATGACATGAACGCCCAGGCGCGGCACCGGCTGACGCTCGAGAACGCATTGCGCGCGGCGATCGACAACCACGAGTTCGAGCTCCATTACCAGCCGAAGGCCGAGATCGACACCGGCCGCATCACGGGCGCGGAGGCGCTGCTGCGCTGGAATCGTCCGGGGCACGGCCTGATCTCGCCGGGGGAATTCATCCCGGTGCTCGAGGAAACCGGCCTGATCGTGGCGGTCGGCAACTGGGTGATCGACGCCGCATGCCGGCAGATTGCCGCGTGGGCCAACGTGATGTCGGCGCCGATGCATATCGCCGTCAACGTCTCGGGCCGCCAGTTCGCCAACGGCGGGCTGGAGACGGCCGTGCTGGCCGCGGTCGACGCGCACGGCATCGACGCCGGCATGCTGGAGCTCGAAGTGACCGAAAGCGCCCTGGTGGACAATGTGGAATCGGCGGCCGCCACCCTCCAGCGCCTGCGGGCGCGGGGCGTGCGGGTGTCGATCGACGACTTCGGCACCGGCTATTCCAGCCTGGCGTATCTGAAACGGCTGCCGCTCGATGCGCTGAAAATCGATATCGCCTTCATCCGCGACGTCACGACCAACCCGGACGATGCCGCCATCACCGAAGCCATCATCGGCATGGCCCACAGCCTGAAGCTCGACGTGATTGCCGAGGGCGTGGAAACCGTGGCCCAGCTATCGTTGCTCAGGCGTTATCGCTGCGACCAGATCCAGGGTTATTACTTCAGCCGCCCGCTGCCGGCGCAGCAGTTCGAGGCCATGCTGCGCCAGGGCACGGCGCTGGCGCTGCCGCCGGACCTGGCGGCCGCGGCGGCGCCGCGCACCTTGCTCATCATCGACGACGAGCCGAGCGTGCTCGCCGCGCTCAACCGCCTGCTGCGCCGCGACGGCTATCACATCCTGACGGCGTCGGGCGCGGCGCAGGGGTTCGAGATGCTGGCGCTGCATCCCGTCCACGTGATCCTGTGCGACCAGCGCATGCACGGGACGAGCGGCACCGAATTCCTGGGCAAGGTGAAGGAGATGTATCCCGCCACGTTCCGGATCGTGCTGTCGGGTTATACCGACCTCGACACCATCATGGACGCGATCAACCTCGGGGCGCTGTATCGCTTCTTCACGAAGCCATGGGACAACGAGGCGCTGCGCACCAGCATCCGCGCCGCGTTCCGGCACTACTGGCAACTGCACGGCATGGCGCAGGACAATGTTCGGGCGGCGCTTCCTGCTCACGGAGACGAAGGGGATTGACGGCGCCGGGCGGTGGTCCCGAAGCGGTGTCGATGGCGGCCGGGTTTTTCTGATTTTTGCAACTAACCGATGTGGGCGCGCGAGACGAGGGCGGCCAGCAGGCCAGGTGGTCGGCCGACACGGTCGTGGGCCGTTCAAGCACGCGTCGTGCCGGAGCGGCCAACGAATATGGAGCGCCTAATAAAACCCCTTACTTGCTCTGATGGCAAGCAACTCGTACACTGAGCCATTCTTATCGTCGGCTTTCGGCCAGCAGCTGTCCTTCAGGAGAAGAAGAGTCCGCTTCTTAGTGTGTTCGATCGAAGATTATTCACCATAATTGCTATAGCAGTGTCAATTTCCGTACCAAGTGAGAGACCTATGAGTGAACTGTCCTCCGTCATGTCGAAGCTCGCCGTGAAATCCGCGCGAACAGCGAGCTAGAGCAACCCAAGCAAGAGGCACAGCGACGGGTGTTTATCACACATGGCCGTTCAGACGACTGGCGACGGGTGCAACCTTTCATTGAAAAAGATGTTGGAATTCCTACTATTGAGCTTGCACAGGAACCCAATCAGGGCCGTACGATCATTGAGAAGCTGATCGATAACGCCGGCCGGTGCGATAGTGCGGTGATCGTGATGACAGGTGATGACGTTGCAAACGAGGATGAAGCACGAGTTCGTGAGAATGTCATGCACGAGATCGGCTTTTTTCAAGGCCGATACGGACGAAGCCAAGTAGTGCTACTGCATGAAGAGGGTGTCAACATTCCTACGAATCTTTCTGGAGTTGCGTATATACCTTTTGCGAAGGGAAACGTCGAAGGAGGCTTTCACGTCTTGCAACGTGAATTGAAGGCGATCTACAAACTGTAGGTGACTCGCTACCTTTAGCAGGCCGCTAGTAGCCGGACAGGTTTAACAGGTAGTCGATCATCTGCTTCCGGCCAGAACCGGACGGTTGCTGTATCGATCGCAGAAAAGGAAGCGTTATGAATTACTTTGTCGGTTTTGGTCTTGGAACGGCACTAGGCACTCTGCTTGTCACAGGCTTTTTCAGTGACGCCCACCAATTCGACTGGGGGCGCGCACTGTTCGTCGGTTTGTTTAGTGGTTTGGCAGCGGCCGGCTTGTCCTTGCTTACCCGGAAAAAGAAACGAGATTGATAGATACGGCGTTCGCCAGTGTGAACGTCTGCAATGGGTCGAGTGCGGTCGGTCGTGACGGTCTGTGATTTTTCGACGGCGGCAACCTATTATGCTGGCCCAACGGCCGGATTCGGCCAAGAGTCATCCTTCGGCAAAGTCGACGGCGGCGACAGTGGAAAAGCGCGTATTTTCGCGGTCTCGCAACTGCTAAGCTGTGAATCGCCACGACAATTGTAGACACTCCTGAGTCATAATATTGGACACAAGGAGAAGATATGAGCGG
>Ga0209148_1001177_pt1 | contig 15052 bp, 13 predicted proteins | sample AraplaCol_mMF_r2_2_FD_184288 | JGI IMG/M metagenome (GOLD analysis project Ga0209148, IMG submission 184288) | Arabidopsis root microbial communities from North Carolina, USA - plate scrape CL_Col_mMF_r2 (SPAdes) (version 2) | ecosystem: Host-associated > Plants > Roots > Endosphere | place...
TTCAGATAGGTGGTGGCCTGGGGGGCGTCGCCGCCCAGCCCGGCGGACGCCAGGGGGAAGGCGTCGAACTCCGCCTCGAACGCAGGCCTGGGGGAAAACTCGGGCGCCATGAGGTGGATAATCCCCTAAGCTTTCCTAACGAATCCTAGAGCGCTGCGCCCGTTTCGCTACGGGCATCACGATTTCGCGGCGAAATGGCGGCGGATCTTTGCCGCCAGAGCCCTAAGGTGCGGGAAGACCCGCTCGCGAGGCCTGAAGGAAGCATGTCGTGCGTGCCGCCTTGAGCTGAGCGCAGGTCTGCTCGGCCTCGACCGAATTGGCGAAGCCTGTGATCAGCACCCGGTAGAAACGCCTACCTGCAATGTCGACGGTCACGATCGATCCGGGCCGCGCGCCTAGGAGTGCCTCGAACTGGTCGTGGATCTCGCGCCACGCCTGCTCCGCCGCCGGTTTTGAGGTCGCGGCGAAGACCTGCAGGGCCGGGCCCGGCGATGAATGGGGCGCGGGGGCGGGCCGTTCGCCGAGGCTGGGCCTGAGAACCGGCGCCGCCAGGCGGGTGGAGCGGAGCGGCGCGGCGATCTGGGGCTCCGCCGCAACCAGGCTCGCGCGGGTGGGTGTGTGCGCCGCGGCGGAAGGCGCTGCAGGAAGCGCTGTCGCAGGAGGATCGGCTGCGGGCTTGGCGTCGATCAAGATCTCGGACGCAGGCGATTCCGACAGGCGGGGCTGGCCGGTGAGCGGCAGGCGAAAGCTGAGATCGCAACTGGCCGCCCAGATCTGCGCGCCCAGAGTGCCGACCCTGACGGATTCCCAATCCCCAGCGGGTGCGCCGCTGCGGCCCTGGAACAGCAGGTTTCTTGCGCCGTAAACCGTCCGCGCGCCGAAGCGAACCCGGCGGTCCTGACAGGCGACCTGAACGGTGGCGTGCCATGATGCGACGCCGTCGCGCGCCACCCTTTGCGGATCGAGAGTCTCCCCGCGCACCGTGAGCGCGAGGCTCCGGTCCGAAGACAAGGGCTGTGTCTGCATCACGGCCACGAGACCGTCCGCGTCCACGGCCACGACGCTTTCCGGCGAGATGTCGGTCTCCTGATGCAGCCAGTCGAGGATGTCCTGGGTCTGGGCGCCGGCCGGAAACGTGATCGGAATGTCGGGCAACGGAGGGCCGCCAAGCGCGATGATCGGCGCCGCCAGAACGGATAGCCCCGAGGCGAGGCCAACCCAACGCAGTCGAAATGGCATGGTCGCTCCGGCGTCCGAATCGCCCGCAAGTCTAGCTTGAAAGCCCGGGTGAGAGAGGCGCCCTCGGGGCCCGCCGATCCGCGAGGGACAGCCAAAGGCCCTTGCTGTCGCCCGATGGCCTTCCGCCAGGCTCAATGGGCCGCCCCGCGGCGCCCGATAAGCCGAGGCGCAAAGCCCCTTGGCGATCGGAGGAAGGCCGGGTGCAAAGGCCGGCCGAATTGGCGATCGAAACGCCCCGATGAAAATCCTCCAAGGCGGCCTTGGCGTCGCCGCCGAGGGCGTTGCCCTATCGGCCCGGGAAGGCCGATAGGGTCGGCGCCTGAGCGGTCCGCCGCCCCGGCGCAGATCGCGGTCATCGTATCAAAGTTTCAATCCACGCCGCTTCGGGCGAGCTGTTATTTTCGCACGACCGGCGGTTCGGGTAAACGCTCAGACCAGCCGAAGCACGCTGACTCCGGAGGGCAGGTCAGCCTCGTCGATCGTCAGGCTATAGTCTTCAAACGCCCGCGCCGGTCCGTCGCCTTGGCCAGACCGACGAATCTCCACCCTGCGGAAGAGCTTGTGGGCGGGCGCATCGCCCAACGGACTGCGGTGACGGAAGGCCACCAGGGCGCGGGTCGACATCTCGCCGCGTCCGGCGGACCGGTCGTGCTCGAACATCTGGGTCAGCGCCTCCCACAGCACTTCGAGGTCGGCCGCAGAAAAGCCGGTCCCTTTGGCGGGATCGTTGGCCAGGGGCGCGGAGATGAAGCCATGGGCGCGATAGAGCCCATAGGGAACGATGTATTTCCGCCCCATGGTCCTCGTACCGCCCGCGCTATCGTGGGTCACGGCGCTGCGCGTCAGCGTGACCTCCAGAGGCAGGATCGGTTCGACCGATTGGGCAAAGGTCAGCTGAACCGGGCCGCGTACCTGGCCGCAGTTCGCCTCGGTGGTCATCACCGCCCCAAAGGTCCGGACATCGAAGAAGTTCTGGCACATCCACTGCGTGAGCGCGCGAGCCTGGCCCTCATCCTTCGGCAGGCGTCGGGGCTCGGGCGTCAAGCCGAGGGCGAGATAGGCGCGCTCATGCGCCCGGTTGAGCGCCGCGCCCTCGCGCACGTAGATGTCATAGCCCGGCGCCTCCCCACGGCTCAGGGCCACATAGTTTCGGATCCGTCGCTTCAACGCCACATCGGTCACCAGGCCGCGTCCGGTGTCGGGGTCGAGGCGGGGGAAATTCCCCGCGTCGGGATCGCCGTTGGGATTGCCGTTCGTGACTTCGAAGACCAACACGAAGTCGTAGCGCTGGAGCGTCTGGGTCATGCGCCGTCCGGAAGTTGTTGCGAACCGGCGCCTCGGCGCCCGGGAATCTTCAGCGCCTCGGCCTGCTGGTAGCAGCCCACGAAAAACAACGCCTGCCCCTCGAGGTCGAGTCCCTGCGGATAGGGCGTGCCTGGCGGCAGGCGGTGCGTCAGCGCCCCGAGGGCCTGCTCAAGGCGAAGGGCTCGCGCGCCGCGCCCGGCCTGGCGGGCGGCCTTGAGCCGTTGCTGCGCCGCCTTGAGCAACTGCGGAAACGTCTGCGCCGGCCGGGCGGCCGCCTGGGCGAGGTAGCCGTGCTGAAACCCCCCCGCGAGCCAGCCCACCTGCCATCCTTGGGCGGCGTCGAGCACCGCGAACAGGCGTCCGAGCACGTAGGCGCACCGGACTTCCTGGGGATCCAGGGCGGCGGGCGGCGGGGCGAGATCCGAGCGCCCTGGCCGAGGACCGGCGAGGCAGGCTCGCAGCAGGGCCGCCCGCAGGCCGGTCAATCGGCGATCGGAGCGGATTCGCGTCATGAGGCAGACCAGCGCCGCGGCCGGTAGCGGCGCGCCCTCGAACACGGCGCGCAGGAATTCGCCGACGATCTGCGGCGGGCATTCGGCCGGATCCTGGTTCGGGGCGAACTCCCGCACCAGCATCCAGAGCGGGGCCCTCGCCGGCCGACCGGGGTGCATCTCAAGCGCTCTGTGCAAGGCTTCGAGCCTGGCGCCGAGCACGCGCAGGGGGACGGTGATGAAGGCGCGGACCGCCAGCCGCCCGGCGTTCGGACTGAGAAGCAGGAGATGCACCGGGACGGCCGGATCGAGGGGGCCGGACTCGCCGAGCGCCGGCCCGGCGACGATCGGCTCCGATCCGCCAGCCCCCTCGCCTCTCCACCCCGGCTCAAGGATGTCCCGAACCCGCGCCTCCGCCCGCCGGCACTCCGGCCAGAACACCAAGGTGTCGGCCCCAAGTCGCATCGCCGCCGGCCGCGCGGCGGCGGCGTCCAGGCCCCCGCCGAGGAGGGTGTTGAGGGCCGCGCCATAGGCCTCGGCCGTCGCTTGGGAGATCTGTGCGTTCGCCCCTTGCGATTTCCCATAGGAATTCGCAACCGGCAGGCTGCCTGAAACCAGCGAGGCTCCTGTGCTCAGGCTCCCCGCCACGCCCTTGATCAAGGGGTGGGTGCGCGCGACTGGACCCGGAACACCGGTAATGGCGCAGGGGGACCACGACGCCAAGTCGTGGTGTCGCTCCGCCGCCAGGGCGGTCCGCGCGGCCGGCCTCTGATGCAGATAGCCGGCGTCGCCATGGAGGCGGAAGCAGATGTTGCCGTCGAACAGGTCCGCAAGGCCCGGTTGGAATTTGGCGTGCGCCGGCTCCCAGCGTTCCAGGAAGCGCCAGAGCGCCACCAGGCCCCAATCTTCGGCGCCTTCCACCAGACGACGATGGCGATCCAGGAACGCCTCGTGCTCCAGGCGGACCCGTTCGGGGCTCTTGCCGTGGTTTGGCGGCCAGTATCCGAGCACGTAGGAGGCCTTGTCCCAAAACGCGCCGGCCGCGACGCCCTTTGCGCGCTTGGGCGCGGCGGGTGCGAGGATCCTGGCGGGGCGCCGTTGGGCGCCGGTGCGCAGGTCCTCGACCGCGGCGAGGGCCCCCGACGGATCCAGACTCAAACAAACGGCGATGCGCGCGACGGCGAAACCTTGCGGCGCGGCCAGGCCCTCGGCCTCCAGCCGGGCCTGGTGGCGGGCGAGCGCTTCGAGGGGCCTCATGCTGCTGCCGGCGGGGTCAGGACCCCGTCGCGGAGCACCGCCCGAAAGAACTGCGGCCGCATGTCATCGGAGAAGTCGATATCCAGAAGCATCCACCCCAGGTCTCGCTCGCCGGCCAGGGCCTCGGCGGGCGGTGGATCTCCGTCTTGCAGCTCGAAATCCAGGGCGAATTCCCGAACGCCCATATATGGCCGATGGAAGCATTGGCCACGCCGAACGCGGCGGCGAAACCGAGACAGATGTTCCGTCACCGTCGCGCCGGCCGGAGCCTCCGCGGATAATTCGATCCGCGCATCCAACACATAGGCCACATCGCGCAGCACCACGGACGATCGCTGTTGGCGTTCCGCCTCGATGACAAGGTCCAGCCCCTCCACGGAACGTCGTCTGGCGGACCGGATCACCGCCTGGGCGGAGGTCCGGTTGCGCACCTCGTGGCGATAGATTGATTCAAAGCGGATCGGCTTCAGGACGTGGACGCGCTCGATCACCCACCGCATCTGCGGCTTCCAATAGATCGCCTCCAAGACGCCCCGGGCCGCCGAGGGGGTGATCACCTCGTAGGACACCCGCTCCACCTTGAGGTCCGGCCGGGTAAAACAGGCGCGGTCAGACCAGATCCGGAGGCGTGCCGACGTCATGGGCGCGGCCTTCGGCGCTCGCCGGCGCCGGCGGGAAAGGCCCGACTCGGGGCGGATGGGGCGGGCGATCTCATCAGGACTCCAGGCCTTATGGTGTCGCGCGCGAACGCCCGCCCCGTCAACGCGACTCGACGGGTGGCTGCAGCTGCGGCCGCCGCGAGCGATTTCAGATGCGCAGGCCCGTCTCGCGCGCTACTGGCCGTCTCTCATGTCCGCGAATCTGCAACATCAGGCGCGCCGCGTCTGGAAGGCCGTGGCGCCCCAGGCGCTCCGGCACGAAGTCGGCAAGGTGCTGCAGACCTGGCGCCTGCGGCGCCGGCAATGGGCCGCCCGCGCCAGGCCGCTCTCGCCGGCCGCTCGAGCCGCGCCAGCGGGCCCGATCAAGGTGGTCGGCCTCTTCGGCGCATCCCATGGAATTGGCGCCTCCGCCCGGCTCACTCTGGACGCGCTTCAAGCGCTGGGGGCGCCGGTCGAGGCCATCGACGTCTCCGATGGGGCCTATGCGCCTTTTGCGGGGCCGCAGCATGCTTCCGCCTGGATCTTTGTTCTCAATCCGCCGGAACTCGTGGAAGTTCTGACGCGGCTTGGCCCACAATTCGTGGTCGGCCCCCGCTACGGCTATTGGGCGTGGGAGCTGCCCCGCGCGCCGGCCGACTGGCGGTTCGCCGGGGTCATGGTCCACGAGATCTGGGCGCCCAGCCAATATACGGCGCGGTCTCTCGCCCACGCGCGAGCGCCGGTGCGGGTGGTTCCCCATCCCCTCACCCGATTTGCCGACGCCAGCGCGCTCGAGCCCCCGCGGTCCGATGTGTTCCGCGCCTTGGCGTTTCTCGATTTCAATTCCTCAGCGGCGCGGAAGAACCCGTTCGGCGCCATCGCGGCGTTTCGCGCGGCGTTCGGCGACGACTCGGGTGCGCGGCTGATCATCAAGGCCCAAGGCGGCGAACGCTATCCGCAACATCTCGCGGCGCTGAAGTCCGCGGCGGCGGGCAACGTGGAGATCCTGCACGCCGCCCTGGAGGAGGAGGCCGTGCAGCAACTGATCCGGGATGTTGACGTGGTCATCTCCCTTCACCGGGCGGAAGGGTTCGGTCTGGTGATGGCTGAGGCCATGGCGGCCCGGACACCCGTGATCGCGACGGCGTATTCCGGAAATCTGGAATTCATGACCGCCGAAAGCGCCATCCTGATCCCGGCAGGCAAGATCCCCGTCGATGACCCTCAGGGTATCTACATCGGCCAGACCTGGGCGGACCCTGACCTCAAGGCTGCGGCGTCGGCCCTTCGCGTCTTGCGCGCCGATCCCGCGTTCCGGGCGGCCCTGGCCGAGCAGGGCTGGAAACAGGTCAAGGCGCGCCTGTCCCCTCTGGCGTGGTGTGAGCACCTTCCGGCCTCGATGCAGGCGTCGGCGCGACAGCCACAGCGGGGGACCACGAGCAAGAGGCTCGGCCGTTAACAGCCGCCGCCCGTATTTTCTCAGGCGAGGGTCACGGCCAGGCGCCGGCGCTCTCAGCCAAGCCCGGGCGGTCGTGCGCCTCCGGCGGCGTGAAGCGCCTTCACCCACGCATCAAGCGGACGCACCCCGCTCGCAGGACTCCGGAAGGTGGGTTTCCCACGCCGTCGAATGGCGGCGCCTGACAGGCCGAAGCCGATGACGAGTAAGACCCAGGCAGAAGGTTCAGGAACGCTGCTGGTTGGGCCGGGGGGAGGCAATTCGGTTTGCGGTGGTTCCGGGTTTGACGCACTCGGGCCAAGGGGTCCGCCCAATCCGCCCCCAAGGGGTCCCGAACCGCCGGCCCCCCCTTGGAGACCACCCGAGTCTTCCGTCCCGCCGCCGAGGAGACCAGGGCCGTCGGAACCAGACCCATTCGGCCCCCCGGCGATTCCGCCCCCGGTCGATCCTGTTCCGACGCCGGGTCCGTCCCCAGACCCGCCCACGCCGCCCGATCCCCCGCCGAGCGGACCGGTTCCCTTGTCCGTGCCGCCGGTTGCGCCCCCACCGCCCGCGCCAGTCCCGCCACCCGCACCATTCGAACCGCTCCCGGAAGCCCCGGAACCGCCGCCAGCCCCGCCACCTCCGCCACCTGCGCCCCCTCCGCCGGCTCCGCCACTCAGCGAGCCTGGGCCGCCGTAGGGGTGGGAATGACTGCTTGACCCATCAAAGCCGGCTCCGCCGCCCGCAGCATGGCCGCGCCAAGGCTCGCCACTGGTCAAGATCGAAAACACACCGCCACCGCCAAGGGTGTCTTGCCCACCTTGCCCGAAGAGCAGGTCGTCCGCGGCGAGCGGTCCCGGTGACGGCGGACGATCGGCTAACCCTGCGGTCCGAACGCCGCCGGCGCCCACGCGGGCGCCACGCTGCGAAGACGGGCCGGCGGGCGAAGACGCCGGGCCAGCCAATGGGCCGAGCGGAGCGCCGCCGCCGGCGCCTGTGAGCTGTTGCGTTCGCGCGTCGCGCTGGGTGTCGGTCGCCATCGCCAACACAAGGAGCGCCACCGGCGCGAAAGACCGCAACTTCATCTGCCCACCCACTCACTGGCGGCGCCTCAAAAAGGCACACCGGTTTCCATGTATGTCGGCAGTTGCAACGGCCACGCCAGACTTCGCGCCTCAGGCGATCCGTCCCGCCGGCGAGGCGGAGGTGGCGCGGCGTACAGCGCGGCGAACCATTGGGCTGTCTCGGTGTTGTTGCGGGTGCCGAGGCAACCGGAGGATCTTCGCATGAACGGCCTTGTTCGCGTCATCGTCACCGCAGGCGGCCTGCTGGTCGCAGCGCCCGCCTTGGGACAGGGCTGGCCGCTGGCCGGCGGCGTGAATCTCGGGACCACCGGCCTCGGGGCGGAGCTCCAGGCGCAGGTGGCGCCGAGCTGGGTTTTGCGGGGCGATGCCGACTGGCTGGGTTTCAGTCGTGACGAGACCTATTCGAATGTCCCCTATCGCGGCCGCGCGCGCTCAGCGACGGCCGGCGCCTTTGTGGACTGGCACCCGGCGCAAGGGCCGTTTGTTATTGCCCTGGGGGGGTACTTCGGGGACCGAAAGCTCCGGCTGTCCGCGGCGCCCTCCGGGAATGTGGTGATCGGCGGCCGCAACTTCACACCGGACCAGGTCGGCCGCCTGGATGGCGAGGTGAAATTGTCCGCTGCGCAGCCATTTGCGGGGGTGGGCTTCGACAACACCTTCACCCATACGAGCGGATGGGGTGTTCGCGGCATGGCGGGCGTGGCGTTCAGTGATGCGCCCAAGGTCAGCTTGCGCGCCACCGGCGGCGCGTTCGCCGGAACGCCGGCCCTCCAGGCCGCGCTCCAGGAAGAGGAAGCGAGCATCCGCCGCGACACGCGACGGTACCGCTACTATCCGATCCTTCAGCTGGGCGTGACGCGTAGGTTCTGAGCCCGCGGCGAAGGCAAGGGCGCGCGCGATCAGGGTGGGGTCGAAAACTCGGTCGGGAAAATCTCAGTCAGCACACGACCGATCCGCTCGACACTAGGATCCTCCGGCGCGAGGCCGAGTGCGGCCAGCTCAAATCCCAGATTGCGGCCGACGCGCTGCAGGGGCGCCGCCGCAGCCGCAGCCTGCAAAACGTCGCTCAGGACGCGAGCATAGGCCTCCACCGTGAATTGGTCCTCCGCCCAGGCGCGGGCCCGGGCCCCCAGAGCTCGACGACCGGGTTCGTCATCAATCAGCTGCTCGAGCCGAATGCGGATGTCCTCGGCGCGTACGGGTGCGGGCGTCTTCACGGCCATCTCAGCGGGAATATGGCGGTAGAAGCCCGCGTCGGCTACGAGCACGGGACGGCCCGCCAGCAGCCCTTCGATGGCCGAGGCTGAGGCGCCTTCTAGAACAGGATCGCGTAGGCAGGCGATGATGTCGGCGGCGGCGAGGTGTTCGACCAGGGTCGAATCGTCAACGGCGCCATGGACCTCGAGGCCGACGACGCCGAGATCCGAGGCGAGACGGGTGAGGCGCGCGGCCTCCGATTCAGAAATCGGGCCGACGAGGCGATAGCGAAGCCGACTTCTTAATGACTCGGAAGCGCCGATGGCGTCGATGACCCGGTCGACGCATTTGTTCGGGTTCATGACCCCAACGGTCAAGGCGATCACCTCGCGCCCGGCGCGGGGAGGCAGCGCCGTCACGCCGCGCCCCGTCACCGGCAGGCGGGCCAGGCCGACAGGCCCAGGACAGGCCGACTCCAGCCTTGGCGCATAGAACGGCGAATGGGCGACGGCCCCCGCACAGCGGCGCGCCATCCACTCGGTCATGGGCAGGACGTTCGCAAATTCTTCCAGCGACAGGCGGCCCTCGCGGGCGGCCTGCGCCACCGCCCGCTGGCTTTCGCCGTAGCAGCCGACGATCTCCCGGTCGTGGACCTCGGGGCCGAACCGGTGCGCCGCCAGCCAGCCGAGGAACAGGTTGTGGAGGTAGAAGTCGTGAAAAATGCCGACGCAGGGCCCTTTCCCGAGCAGGCCGAACACGCCGGCATGGTAGAGATAGTGATCGCCGATGTTCACGAACACGCCGTCCACGGACTGGAAGAGCTCGTCCAGGTCGACGGTGCGCCAATGCCGCACCGGGGCCGGCGTGGCATGCAGCGCCGTCGGCGGTTCGTCCTCCGTGGCGATCAGCGTGAGTTGATGCCCGGCCTCAGCCAGAGCGCGGGTGACGTCGGCGCTGACCCGGCCGATCGCGGACTGAAGGTTGAAGGGGCTGGCCCAGGCGAGTTTCATGAGGCCAGCTTGGCCGCAGCCGCCCCACCTGGACGTACAAAAGCGAGGTTGATCGACTCGAGCTCCTGCAGCTCCGCGGGCGAGGTCGGGCGGCAAACGCCGGTCGACTCGTCGATCGCAAGGGGATTGAACCCGGCCGCGGCGAAGGCGGCGAACCAGGCTTGCGGCGTGGTCCCCACCCGCGCCAGGTGCGAGGGCCCGAATTCGGCGATGATGGCGATGTCGCGGTTCTGCGACAAGATGCGCGACATGCCGGCAAGCACGTCGAGTTCGGCGCCCTCCACATCGATCTTGACCACGTCAATGGCGACGCCCTCTGGAATTGCGCGATCCAGGTCGATGACGTCGACCTGAACCTCGCGCTGACCTGCCTGCTCGGCCTGTGGCAGCTCGTAAAGCGAACTGTGGCCAATGATCGGACTGATGTGGAATGCGAGCCGCCCCGGTTGGCGGCCCACGGCCTCGGAACGCAGCTCCACCCAGGATAGGCCATTCATGCGCAAGGTGTCGGCAAGGCAGGTTCTCGGCCGTTCTTCGGGCTCGAAGGCGAAGACGCGCCCACTCGGGCCGGCTGCGCTGGCGGCCGCCAAGGTGAGCAGACCGATGTTCGCGCCCACATCCACCACGCCCATGCCGGGCGCGATAAGCGCCTTCATGACCCGGCGGGTTCCCGCTTCAAGTCCGGCGGAGGTGGCGTTGGCCACCATGAGCGCCAGGGCGGGCTCCGCCTGGGGGACCAGAACATAGCCATCGCGCACCCGAATCGCCCAACGCTCGGTGTCGAACGGAAACATCGGTCGAAGCTTCACCTCGATCTCGTCGAACCTCGGGCCGACCAGGCTGCGCAGCTCATTGACGCCCGCCAAGGCGGCGTCCGCCGAGCTGCGGAGCGCCTCCAGGTCTTGCGCCATGGCCGCTTGCTTGCGCTCAAGGCGCTCCACGGTTTGGGTGATGCCAGCCATCCACCGATCCTGCGCGTCCTGACTTGGACCTATGGCGCGAAGAATTTCTCGAAGCTGGTCGTGGACGACGCGTTCCGCCTCAGATGACCTCGAACTTTGCAGTGTGAGAACGGTCTCCACAGCTTCGATCGCTCGCCGATGCGCCGCCTCTGAAGCCTCGATTTGCTGCAGCCGCGCCTCAAGGCCGATGGTGAGAAATCGCCGAACGTAGTCGGCGACGGCCGCCACCCTGGCGAACCGCCGCCGCAATCCCGAAGGCGACTCCGCCGCCCCGCCGAAGGGGGGAGGTCCGACCGGGGCTTCCGGCCGCGCGGCGGAGCCGGACGCGGGGCCGGTGCTGCGGATGGCGTTGGCGATGCTGACCTGCGGCCGGAAGTTCCTCAAACTTTGATCCTCGGCCCAACCCCAGATGCAGTGCGCCCGCTCAATCGCATATGCGGGGCGCCGCCGGAAAGACCAAAGCGGCGGGCGCCCCGTGGATCTCGCCAGCAATGGCGTCGACCTTGACGCGATAAGCCGGTTCGGGGCTAAGACTCGGGGACCACCCTTGTCCTGGAGTCTCCAGGCCGCTGGAGCCGTCGTGCCTGACTGGAATCCCATCGCCACCGCGCCCAAGGGTGAGCCGCGCTCGCCGTCGGATCGGATGGTGCGTGGCCCACGGATCCTGGTGCGGGCGCCGGGGCACGATCCCGTCGCCGTGAATTGGCTGCAGGACTTCGAAACCTTCGATGTTCGGCAGGACCGCATCGTGCAGGTCGACGGGCACTGGCGCTCGATCCAGCCGGAGGCGCGTCTGCAATTCAAACCGACCGAATGGGCGCCGCTGGTCTGAGCCGTGCCGCGCGCCGTCCGCGCCGTCCGCGCCGACTGGCCGAGCTTTGCGGGTTGGCGCAATGCGTCGTCGCTCGGGGGGCCTGGAGCGTTGGGCGCTTGGGCGACAGGGACCATCAGTGTCGGCGACGCACATTTCTTTCGATAAGCCCGACCTGAGACTTGAGCAGGGGGCCGTTCCACCACAAGGTGCGTCCACGATGGCCCCCGCGCACCACCCCCCGGTACCCCGAGGAGGGCCATCGAAGCCCCCCGGCTGCCAGTCCGGGGGGCTGCCTCGGACGGTGTGACGATGAACCTCGGCAAGCTCGTGGCGCTGGCCGCCGCGCTCCTGATTGCAGCCCAGCCAGCGGCCGCGCAGGTGCAGCTCAATACGGCCCGGCCTGACCCCAACGACCCGGACGCCACGGTGGTGCAGGAGCTGGTGGTGATGGGCCGGCTGCCCGGCCCGGCCTGGTGGCGGGTGAGCACGGCCGACGGGTCCTCCACGGTCTACGTGCTGGGCTCGCCCTCGGTGGCGCCCAAGCACATGGCCTGGGACCAGGTGACCTTCGAGCGCTACCTGAACGGCGCCCACCAGGTGATTCTGCCCTATGCCGGACTGCGGGTGCATCTGGCCGGCGCGCCGGGCGCCCTGTTCAGCTACCTGCGCCTGCGCTCCGGCCGGCCGTTCGAGGATGGCCTGGACCCCGCCACCCGCGCCCGCTTCGTCGCCGCCCGCACCAAGCTCGGGCAGCCTGCGGACCACTACAAGACCAGCAACGCCCTGGGCGCCGGACTCATGCTGCTCAACGACTACCGGCAGAAGGAGGGGCTCACCACCACCGATCCGTCCAAGCTGATCCGGCTCCTGGCCCAGCGGCAGAAGGTGCCCGTGCAGCAGAAGTCCTATGACCTCGGTCCGCTCATGGGCGCGGTGGCGCGCACCCCGGCGGAGGCCGGTCGCATCTGCCTGGACGAGGCGATCCAGGCGGTGGAGGCCGGCCCGGGCGGGGTGCTGGCGGCGACCAAGGCCTGGGCGGCGGGGGATGTGGCCGGCGCGCTCGGCGCGGAGCGGACCTATGAGCGCTGCCTGGCGGCGACCCCGGGGGCGCTCGCCTTCGACACCCGCACCAAGCTTGATCAGGTGGCCCAGATCGAAGCCGCCTTGAAGGTTCCCGGCCATTCGATCGCGGTGGTGCAGCTCCGCCCCCTGCTGTCGCAGGGGGGCGTGCTCGATCGCCTCAGGGCGGCGGGTTATGTGGTGAAGACCCCCGGCGAAGAGTAGGGGCGAGGAATCGTTATCGGCGGCGCACGAGCGCCCCCTGGCTTGAGCTGGCCGTGAAATTGGTCAACTCGATCCGCGCCGGTCCGAGGATCGTGCCAATCTCCACGCGCGACAGGACCCAGACTTTGGCGAGGTTTGATCGCGCGAAGGTGGCGGTCGATTCACCTCGGAGCACCGTTGACGGCGCGCCGCCCCGGTTGGCGAGGCCGGAGAGTGGCTGGAACCCCAGGCGGCAGGTGGTCGGGGCGCTGAGCGGCAGGCTTTTCTGAGCGGGCGTCAAAGCACCTGGCCCAAGTGGTGAAAAGCTCATGCGGTAGCGCTGCTTGCCGTCGAAGAAGATCATACTCCCGACGCAGGGCGATGGATCATTGAGTGAGATCCGCACCAGTTGGCTCAAGGGGTCCGCGCCGAAGGCGGCAGGTTTGCCACGGAAGTCCACGCTGCGACGCTTTCGTCCGCCGACAACCAGAAAGCCCACCGGCGCCGCGGCGCGACCGCGGATCACACCTTGCGATTGCGCCAGAACGCTGAACGGATGGACGAAGTCCACCGGCCCGGAGCTATGCGCCCGGGCGCCCGCACGATAGTCCAGCGGGCCCAGAATGAAATCAGACCGCACGTCGAGCAACTTGACCAGCAGACTGCCCTCGTAGACGCCGGTCAGGTGGACGACGGGCGGCGACTGGGCATGCGCGGCCCCGGCGAGAGCGCTGACGCTCGCCACCAAGGCGATCCGGCGAATGGCGTTCATCTCTGCCCCTGCGAGACGGTGCGGCTCTTACGATCGCCGGCAAGGCTGGCACAGGCGCCCTGCCCTGTCGATTGGCGCCTCGGGCGAGGGCTCGTCGCCTTAGAACGGGACGTACTGTGCGTATTGTTCGGACCTCCTGCCCCCTTTCACTGCACGGACAAATCTGGTCTCTGACCACGGTGACGACAGACCCGATGATTCCGAAAAAGCGAATCTCCCGCCCCTGGGGCGCCCATCCCTTGATGGTGCGGATCAAGCCGGACCTGCTCGCCGCGCTGGACGCCTTCATTGCGGAGCGTGCGGCGGCGGGCGAGCGTCTAAGTCGCCCCGAGGCGCTCCGTGCGCTCGCCTGGGAGGCCTTGAGGCAACGGCGGACAGACTCGGCGCGCCGGCCCTCCGCCGAAGGATCTCCGTCGGAGCGGCGCTCGAAACCCAGCTGAAGCGCTCAGGCCGGCTCGCGCGGGAACACGACCCGTACCGTCCGCACCAACACACGGCGCCGCCCCGGCGCCCGGACGGCGACATGCAGCTTCATCGGCCGGCGGACATCGCGGGGATGCGCCAGGACAACGACTGCCGCAAAGACGGGCTCGCGCCGGGTCGCCCATCGCTCCAGAACCGGAATAACCTCGGTTCCTCCTCCTGGCGGAACCCGCGTCGGCGGCCCGTTTCCCGGAGACGGCCCTTCCGGTGGCTCGTTCGACCAGAACATCAGAACCTCGCCCGGATCCTGGAGCGCCACGGTGCAGAAGAGCGCCTCGGCTTCGTCATTCGCGAGATAGGCGATTACCAGCCGCGCCTCGGTCGGCGAGGTTCGGATGCAGCTCAGCGAAAGCCGCCCGCCCGCGTCGCGGTGATGCCCCGCGAGTTCGCGGCGAACCGTCCAGAGCCCGGTGGCGAGCCCCGCAAACGCGCCGAGGCTCACGAAGCCCCGCCAGAGGGCGTCGGCGTTGAACATCGCCAAGTTCCGATTCAGCCGAACGCCAATGCGAAAAGATCGAATAACCTAAGGCAAGGCTCTCGGGAACGAGTTTGAAGGTCCAAGCTTGCTGCAAGCTGCGTCGCTCCAAGCCCCGGTTGGGGCGTCAATCCTTTCGTCCACGCCAGGGGTCCGCTGTCCTTGCGGCGACCCGGCCGCAGCCTCTTGGCGAAATCGCCAGCCAGGATCTTACCTGATCGCCGGATCGCCGGATCGCCGGATCGCCTCGGATTGCGCGATCGCTGCGATCGTCTCATTGAAGGCCGCGCGCTGTAGACTCCCTGAGTCGCCTGGATTTCATTGGAACATGACGCTCACGCCCGAAGGTCAACAAGCGCCCTTTTCGGCCTGGCACGGTCTCCTGGTGGTGGGCGTTTTCTGCCTGACGCCCCTGGCCGCTTGGTTGGGCACTCGCGCCTTCGCCCCCATGCTCGCTCTGGGCGGCCTGCTCGCCCTGCCCGGAATCCAGCCGACTCGTCCGGGCCGCAGCGTCTTGCTGATCCTCGGCGTGCTGCTGGCCTGGGCTGACATCTCGGCCATCTGGAGCCCGTTCAGCCCACGCAGTCTGGCCGTTTCAACCCCCGTGAAGCTCGCGCTGGAGG
>Ga0209148_1001179_pt1 | contig 15046 bp, 21 predicted proteins | sample AraplaCol_mMF_r2_2_FD_184288 | JGI IMG/M metagenome (GOLD analysis project Ga0209148, IMG submission 184288) | Arabidopsis root microbial communities from North Carolina, USA - plate scrape CL_Col_mMF_r2 (SPAdes) (version 2) | ecosystem: Host-associated > Plants > Roots > Endosphere | place...
AGTGAGGATATATTCGAGCGCGCGATCCGCAAATTGGGACGGCTCGCGCCTCTGGACGACAGCGATCGGCAGGCCATTCACGCGCTCCACGCCAAGATCGAAACGCACCCCGCGCACAGCGCGGTGGTGCACGATGGTGCTCGCGCGACGCATTGCACCTTTTTGATCGACGGCTTCGCCTGCCGTTACAAAGAAACCAGCAATGGCGGGCGGCAAATCCTGTCGCTGCACCTGCCCGGCGACTTCCTGGATCTGCAGGCGATGTTCCTGCATCGGGCCGATTTCGTCGTGCAGACGATGAGCCCGGCGTTGGTCGCGCGCGTTCCCGCCGCCGAACTGCGCGCACTGTCGGAGGCGCATCCCAACATCTGCCTAGCGCTGTGGCGCGATACGCTGATGGATGCCGCGATCGCGCGCGAATGGATCGTCAATGTCGGCCGGCGCGGCGCGATGGCGCGGATCGCGCATTTGCTGTGCGAATATGCAGCGCGGCGTGAAGCCGCCGGCTTCGGCCCGCCCGAACGGTTCGACCTGCCCATGACACAAGAACAGATCGGCGACGCGACCGGGCTGACCAGCGTTCACGTCAACCGCAAGCTGCACGATCTGGAAGAGTTGGGCGTGATCGCACGCGATCGGCGCGATTTGCAAATCCGCGACTGGACTAGATTGACGCGGATCGGCGATTTCGACGCGGCTTATTTGCACCACGCCTCCTAAACTAAACTCATGTTTATAACTGTGGCCGAAGGTGTCGATAAATAGCAGCCCCCTGAGGCGTATCTATACGCCGTTGTTGGGGAAAAAGTGCAAAGCGACATATTCAGGTTTCGGCCGAGCCGGCTCAGCGCCTTTGGCGATCTAAGCTCATCCGAACAGGCCGCCCTCCACGGCCTAGCCGAACCCTATCTCCCCTACGGCCGCAACGAGGTGATCCGCGCTGAAGGCCAGACGCCGCCGTGCCTCTATCATCTGCTCGAAGGGTGGGCGATCAGCAGCATCGCGCTGGAGGATGGCGCGCGCCAATATCTGAAAGTGCATCTGCCGGGCGACATCATGGGCGCGCCCAGTCTGCCCTATCAGAATGCGGTCGAGACACTGACCACCCTCACCCAGGCACGCGTGTCACGGATATCGCTGACCGCGCTCGGCAAGATCTTCACCGACTTTCCGCGGCTAGCTTCGTTCCTGTTCCTTGCCGCGCAGGAGGAACGCGTGATGCAGATGGACCGGCTTGCCGCCGTCGGAAGGCTTGACGCCTTTCGCCGGATTGCGAGCCTGTTCGTGCATTTGCACGAGCGGTTGATCCTGCTGGGGCACGACCCCGCCGCGCCGATCGAAATGCCGCTGACGCAGGATCAGATCGCCGACCTGCTTGGTCTTACGCCGATCCACGTCAACCGCACGCTGCGGCGGATGGACGTGGAAGGCTATGTCGTGCGCAAGCGCGGCCAAGTGGAATTGCGGCGGCTGGACGAGCTACGTGCGATGGTGGGACTTCCGGCGCGCGTCGTACGGCGCGACCTTGCCTGGCTGCCCCCTTCGCAAGGGTAAGGGTCAGAGGCGGCGTAGCGCACCGCTAGCCGCCGCGTGCGTGGCGGTGAAATGAAGCGTGAAGAAGATCAGGCCGGTCTCGTCGGTAACGCGCATCATCCAGTCATCATGAGCCCAGAAGGCCCGGGGTGCGTCACGCAGCAATTCGCCGAAATAGCAGACCGCATGTTCGCGCGCAGCGTCGAGACCGGCCAAATCCACCCCTTCCTCATCGGCGTGGATGGCGCCATCTTCCATATGGAAGAAATATCTGGGCATTCCGACTCCGTGGCCCCCGCCCGGACGTCCTGTTACGCATGGGGATTGATCGAAATCAATATGTCTTGTCCGCTAGTTAGCAGAAATCTGGGGATGGATCAGGCATGATATCGCGGTTCGCGATCCGCCCTGCCGAAAGCGCGGCCGACCTGGCCGATGCCGCGCGCCTGTTCCGGAGCTATGCGGCATCCCTGCCGATCGATCTGAGCTACCAGGGGTTCGAGGCTGAACTGGCCGGCTTGCCCGGCAAATATGCGCCGCCGGCGGGCGCGCTACTGATCGCACGCAACGAACATGAGACTGCGATCGGCTGCGTCGCGCTGCGCCCGATCGACGGCGACGGCGTGTGCGAGATGAAGCGGCTTTATGTGACGCCTGACGCGCGCGGCATGGGCTTGGGTGACGCGCTAATTGCACGGATCGTCGCGAGCGCGCGGGCTTCGGCCTATGCCGAGATGCGGCTCGACACGCTGCCGACTATGCTTGCTGCGCTCGGGCTCTATATCCGCGCCGGCTTCCGTGAGATCCCTGCGTATTATCCTACACCAATTGCGGGCACGGTTTTCCTGGGACTGACGCTATAAATCAATATGGCGCGCCTCCCGCACGACCGGGCGGTAGAGGATCCGGCCGGGGCTCAAACCGGGAACAGATTAACCAATCATCGCGTTGATATCATTGCACCGATCTGGCTTACCCCACACGTCGGTGCGCCCGGGTTCACGATCTGGGCACAAGCAGTGAGCCCCGCCGCAGCCCCCCAAATGCGTGCGGGGCTCGTTGCGTCCGGGCGTCGCAGCGGGTGCTGCGGTCAGCGCGCCTGCTTTTCCCGCAAGGTGATGCCGCTGGGGTCAACCTTCCCGACGTAGCGTTGCTGTTGCCAGACCGCGATGCCGTTGGGATGATCGAGCGCGATCGCCGCAGTGATCGCCGCCTCGTCGCTGTCGACATGGCATTCGCGCACGCCCACGATCCGGCCATCCGCAGCGAGAAGATAAAGGCGATAATAAGCCACCCGGATACCTCATCCGCCGGCGTCCCCTGCCGACAAGGCATCGGGGTAACGCCACGCTTCACAACGCCACATTGACTTATATCAGTCTGAGGCTCGGAAATCTGGTCAACTTTTATCCAATCAAGCGGCGTAGTCCGGTTGAAATCGCGTCAAATGATGCGTATATGCACGTCATTAGGAGTGACCATGGCATCGCTTGTTCAGACATGGACGCACGACATAGTCGAACCGCAGACCTTTGCCGCGGCAGAGGATCGTGCGCGGTTGTCGGGTCCCGCACTTCGCGGTTTTCGCGCGCTGGCAGCGCAATGGGCGCTCAGCAATGGGGAAGCAGCCGCCTTGCTCGGCGTATCGGAAAGCACCTGGGACCGGATCAAACGCGGCGCCTGGGACCAGCCTTTGTCGCAGGACCAACTCACCCGCGCATCAGCGGCGATCGGCCTCTACAAGGGCCTGCATCTTCTGTTCGTGGATGCGATGGCAGACCGCTGGCCCAAGCTGGCCAATCAGGGCGCACTGTTCCGCAGCAAAAGTCCCGTCGAGGCGATGATCGCGGGCGGGATCCCGGTGATGCTGGAAACCCGGAACCATGTGGATGCGGTGCGCGGCGGGCTTTAGGTGCCGGATGGGCTGCCGGTCACGCGCGAGGCGCTGCCGCGCACGGTGCGGCTGGTCGCAAGCGCGCGGTTGCGCGATCCCGTGCTGCTCGGCCTAGCCGATCAGGCGGACCTTGCCGCTCTGGCCGAGATCGAGGGCGCGACCAGCGGTCGTCTGATCGCCGAGGCACGCGGCCTAGGCAGGCTCTCACCACGGGAGCTGATCCATGGCGTGCCGCACAGCGCGCATATCAACGCGGCCTTCGCCTATCCTCGTCCGCGCGCCGCCAACCGCTTCAACGGCCCCGCGCGTGGCGCCTGGTATGCGGCGCTGGATGCGGAGACCTGTCTGGCCGAGGTGGCGTTCCACCTGACGCGCTTCCTGGCCGACACTGGCGTGTATGAGGCGGCCGTGGACTATGCCGAGCTCTATGCAAGCTTCGCGGGCGAGTTCCTCGATCTGCGCGGAATCCCCGATCATCCTGCGCTCGATCCGGATACGGCAATCGGCTATCCGGAAGGCAATCGGCTGGCCGACGCGGCCCTGGCGCAAGGGTTGAACGGCATCCTTTACCCGTCGGTCCGGCACGCAGGCGGAACCTGCATCGCGGCCTTGGTCCCGCACGCGGTCCAGTCGGTCGCTCAGGGTGGGCTGTGGCGGTTGACCTGGGCAGGATCGCCCAAGCCTTTGGTCACGTCGGCAGGCTAGCGATCAGGCGGCGATCGCGCTGCTCAAGCGAAGAAATGGCGCGATCGCGGCGCGCGCCTGTTCGACATATAGCGCTTTCTCGCCGACTGGTGCGACATAAGCGATCGCCTCTTCGGCATCGTGCAGCGACGCACCGCACGCGATCATCCAGGCTGCGAGATATTGCGACGCGAGGCAGCCACCAGCGGTGGCAACATTACCGTGCGCGACGAAAGGCGCGTCGATCACCTTCACGCCCGCCTCGATCACCCAGGGCTTGGTCGTGAGATCGGTGCAGGCGGGCAGGTCGCCGATCAGACCGAGCTTCGCGAGTATGAGCGTGCCCGAGCATTGCGCGGCGATCAGCTGGCGGGAAGGATCGAGCCGGATCCGAGACAGCAGATCGGCGTCGGCCGCGATGTCGCGGGTGCGGATACCGCTGCCGACCAGAACGGCGTCGGCCTCAGCCGCAAAGTCGAGCGGCCGTTGCCGGCGGACAGTGACGCCGTTCATCGATGTTACCTCTTCGGTCGGCGCGGTGATATGCGCCTTCCAGCCGTGCGGCTTCATCCGGTTGAGGATCGCCGCCGCGACGAACGAGTCGAGCTCGTTGAACCCATCGAACGTCAGAACAGCAATTTGCATAACCACCCTCCTTACCGGGCCTGCGCGCTTATAGATGAGCTCGCGCGCAAAGGCACCCTCAGGCCGGATGGCCGGTCAGCGTTTTCATCCAGGCCAGCCAGAAAGGCTGATAGAACAGCCAGTCGGCCAGCGCCTCATTGGCGAAAATCCAGAGCGCCGCGCCGACATAGGCCGGATGCAGCCGCCGCCGCGTGGCAAGATCGTAGGCGCCGACCGCGAGCACCAATATCAGCGTGCCGATATAGGCCGAGAAATAGAAGGGGATGTAGCCCTCGCCCAGCCGTGTCCAGATCGGCATCAACCAGATGCGGCCGAAACCGGGCTCCGTCACCGCGATCGTGCCCATCAGCATCAGCCGTTTGTGTGAGGCGGCGTCTCGACGCTTGAGGAAACCCACGGCAAGCAGCACCGCGCTGCCGAACGCGTTGGTGAACTGGACGCTCATCCAGGAGATCCAGCGATCGGGCATGTCGGGGGTGGCCGTGATCTGCGAGATCACCGCCGCCGGGCCCAGCACCAGCATCAGCGGGATCAGGAAAAGGGCTGCCATTCCGAGCTTGCGATGGACCGCGACGCGCCTGGTGCGCACCAGCCAGACCTGCGCGACCAGCAGCGCCAGCCACGAAGTGTAGGCCAAAGCGTGGAGGTGGATGATCAGAGGGAAGGTCAGATGGCCCGCATGCGCGCGATTGATCACATCGATCCCGAAGCCGACGAGCATTGCCATCCAGATCGCGAACACGGTGGCCGCGATCATCGCGCGATCGCGCCGATGATGCAGCGCGAAGCCTGACTTTCCGGATGCCGTGGCCATATGGTCCTCCCCTACCCGACAACGCATAGGGCCTGCTCTGGACAGCGATGTCAACGAACCTGCTGCAAGTGTCCCCGCCCTGCCGCCGATTGCTCACGGCGCAAGGGCTGCTAAGCCATGCAGATGAGTAGTTTCCTGTTTTCCGTTATGCTTGGCCTGTGCGGCGTCGGCAGTCTCTGGGGCGCGATCCACTTTCTGCGATCGGGTGCGGCTAACGTGATGGGCGGCCCGTTCACACGCGCCGCCCAGCCGATCCGCTATTGGGCCTACACCGCCTGGCTGCTTTTGCTTGGTGGACTGTTGCTGCTCCTGGCGGCGCTGCCGGGCGCGCGCTGAATTAGTCCAGCACCACCACGGCTACCGATTTGGGCGGAAGCGTCAGATGGGCGGTGCCGCCCGTGACGCGGCCGGAGATCGGCTTCGGAGCAACCGCATTGGGCGCCTCGAATGTGTTGACCGCATCAACCTTGGCAGCGGTCAACACCTCACCTGCGACACTCCCCTCGCGCGCACCTTCCACCGCGACCGCGATATCGGCGGAGCGATTGGGATCGACATTGGTGACCGCAAGCCAGAGCTTGCCCGCCTTGTCGCGGGCGGCGACCGCGTCGAGGCGAGGCAGCGTTACGTCCTGGAACTTATATTCGCCGGCGTCGAATTTGACCGGAACGAAAGTAGCGTCCTGGAACGGCACATAGAGTTTGTAGACATGATAGGTGGGCGTCAGCACCATCTTCGGCCCGTCGGTCAGGATCATCGCCTGAAGTACATTTATCATCTGCGCGATGTTGGCCATCTTCACGCGATCGGCATGGCGCATGAAGATATTGAGGTTGAGCGCCGCCAGCACGGCGTCGCGCAAGCTGTTCTGCTGCTGGAGAAAGCCTTCCTGCGAGCCCGGGGTCTTGGCGAGCCAGGCGCCCCATTCGTCGACCGAGAGGAAGACCTTCTTGCTTGGATCATATTTGTCCATGATCGCGCTCTGGCGGGCGATCAGATCGTCCATCCTGAGGGTTTCCTTGAGCATGTGCGCATAGTCCGCCTCGCCGAAGCCGGTGGCGGGAAGGTGGGGCGGCCAGCCGTTGACGGTATAATTGTGGATCGAGACGCCCTCGATATTCCAGGCGTAATCGTGAGTCGACCAGGCCTTCATCACCGCATCGGTATAGTCCAGTTTGCCGCCGTCGGAGCCGACCGCGATCCGCTTCATGGCATTGGCGCCCTGCTGCTCGGGATTGGTATTGTGCGTGAAGTGGGCGAAGACCTTCATCAGGTCGACATAATGCTCGGGCGTCATCGAGCCGCCGCAACCCCAATTCTCGTTACCGACACCCATGAAGGGCACCTTGTAGGGCGCGGGGTGGCCGTTGGCGGCGCGTTCCTCGCCCAAAGCGGTCCTCTGGGCAGTGGTCATATATTCCATCCACTCGGCCGCTTCCTGCGGCGTGCCTGAGCCGACATTGATCGAGACATAAGCCTCGGCACCGATCTGGTTGAGGAAGTCGAAATATTCGTCGGTACCGAAAGTGTTAGGCTCGGGCACGCCACCCCAGTTGGAATTGAGCGTGACCTGACGATGCGCCCCGATGCCCTTGCGCCAATGATATTCGTCGCCGTAGCAGCCGCCCGGCCAGCGGACGTTGGGCACATGGATTGCGCGCAGCGCACCGACCACGTCGCTGCGGATACCGCGCACGTTGGGGATAGCGGAATCCTTGCCAACCCAGATGCCGCCATAGATGCCGGTACCGAGATGCTCGGCGAACTGGCCGAAAATCTGGCGATCGATCGGCGCGCCCGCTTTGTCCGCCTGCACGGTGAACGCGACTGGCTGTTCCGCTTGCGCGACCGGCGCAAGCGCCAGCGAGAGCAAAGGCAGACAGAGGTGGGCAATCGTACGGTGCATTGGGCTCCCCTTTTGGACTTATTTGTCTGAGTAATAGCGGAAGCAGTCCGAGCGTCAAAGGGCAAAGAAAAGCCGCCAGCCCTTTTCGGGTGGCGGCCTTGTGCCTCATCCTGCTGTTTGGGTCAGCGGCGCGACGGGCGGCGGGGAACCTCACGGCGTTCGGCGCGGGGCTTGTCCGGGATGCTGGCGGCGGGGGTGAGCGCTTCCTGCGCGACCGCCTGCAGTTCATCGACCAGGAATTTCCAATCGCCCGCTTCGATCGCTTCGGACGCGCCACGGACCTTGAGGTCAGCGATGCGCTGCAGCTTGGCGATCAGATCGCCGGAGCGTTCCTCGATGCGTGTGACCTCAAGCGTGAGCGCGCGGATGAGGTTGGCGGCGCCGCGGAAGGTCTCCGCATTACTCTGCAACGGATAATCGTTGGGCTTGGACGCCGCGACCTGGATCATGCCGACCGATACGCGCTTGGCAGTTTCGATCAGCTCCGCAACGTCAGCTTCCATCACCCACTCTCCCTGGTTCGCGAACGCTATTTGGAGGCAAACGGTTGAATTTCCGTTTCGATGCGCGAGGCCTTGCGCAACGCGCCTAGTGGAATGTCTGCTTCTCCACCGCGGCGGCGAGCTGTTGGGGGCGATAGGGCTTTGCGAGATAGACGCTGCTGAGCGGCAAGCGCGCCATGTCGGGGGTGCCGCGGCCGGAGGTGATGATCAGGCCGAGTTCAGGCCGGCGATCGTGCATCAGCCCGGCGAGCGCGATGCCGTCCATCGGACCCGGCATGTTGACGTCGGTGAACAGCACTGAGACCTCGTCATGCTCTTCGAGGATCTGGAGCGCCTCGGCGGCGTCGCCCGCCTCGAGCACCCTGTATCCGCTATCCTCGAGGCTGTCGGCGGCGAGCATACGGATCAACATCTCATCCTCGACGACGAGGACGGTGGCGGGGGATATCTCACGGGTACGCATGACGCTTCTAACCCGTATGGTGGGACAGCGTTCCTGATCCGATGGTCAGATGAAGCAATGTGGCGCCCCGCCGATACGCAACCCGGCGGGGCGCCAGACCGGAACCCCGCCCGTCGCGGGCGGCAATTCCGGAACGCGCTTAATGCATTGCGGCGAAGCTGGTTCCGCAGCGCACAAAATCTTCAGCTTTTTGCAAACATCGGGAAGAAGGAGAGATAATGGCGCCGGACTGCTGTTGAGACCGGGCGCCAAGATCGGGGGTTGCCCGCCCACAGGCAATCCTGCTCGGCGGAATGCATAGCGCGGAGCGGTTCGGCGCCGAGGTAACGGCGCGGAGGCGTTCAACCACCTGAACCGTTAGAAGAAGTCGCTCGTGGTAAGCGTACCGGCATCTAAGCTGCCGAGCCGGATCGCGTTGTCAATGGTGCCAGGCAGTCCATCCGAATCCCAAAACAACAGGGTGTCAGCCCCGACCTGCACAGCGGCGACATCGCCAACGCCAGCGTGTGCGTGCAGCGCAGCATTAGCGAGGTCGAACGCAGCAAGGAGGTCTGCCGCGCTACCAGCCTGCACTACGGCGTTAACCGCGATCGAAAAGTGCAGATGATCGATGCCGTGCTGAAAATCGACGACCAGATCGAGGGGAGTATTGTCCGACGGCACGAACGGCAATTGGCTGGCATTGATTTGAGGGAAGCTGAAGACATCGGCGCCATCCCCGCCGATCAATGTGTCGACACCGCCGCCGCCTTCCAGAATGTCATTACCTTGATCGCCGAAGAGGAGATCATTGCCCTCGCCGCCATGGAGCAGGTCATCGTCCTGGCCGCCGTGGATTTCGTCATTGCCGAAACCGCCGTCGAGCGTGTCATTTCCCTTGTTGCCGTTCAGATGATCGTTTCCGGGCGCCGCAAGGCCGGCAATCACGTCCGCGTCATTATCGCCGACGATATGATCGTCGCCTGCCCCACCGTAGAGGCGGTCGGAGCCGGCTCCGCCCAGAATCGTGTCATTTCCGCCATTTCCATTGACGTAGTCTGCCCCCGATCCCGCATCGATAGAATCGCCGCCGTCGATCGCGCCCTGGACCGAATTCTGGGAATTTCCGAAAATGTGATCGTTGCCGCCGAAGCCCATCAGCGTGTCCGCGCCATCGTCGCCCGAGGCGGCCGCCAGCGTATCGCCGGCGACATGGCCGCCGCCGTTGATCCAGTCGGCGCCTTCGCTGCCGGATACCTTATCGTTGCCCGCGCCACCGAAGGCGACGAGCGTGGTGAGGCGCGATCCATCCGCTTCGATGACATCGTCGCCGCCCCGGCCGCTGACGGAGGCGGTGCCGCCCTCGGGAATGAAGACCTCGATATGGTTGGCGCCGTTGTCGCCGGCGAGCTGCGCGGCCCAATCGGGAATCGGGACCGGCGCGGGGCCGCCGTCGAATTCGCCAACCGACAGATTCTCGAAAGCGGAGATCAGAAGGGTGGCGTTCTCCGCCGAGGCATGGCCAGCGGCGAGATCGATCGAGACCGTATTGCCGATCGAATCCGCGTCCCAGGAGAGCGTATCCACGCCGTCCCCGCCATCGACCTGCGCATGGCCGGAAGAAAGCTGCAGCTGGGTGACGGTGTAGGAATCGTCGCCTGCGCCGAGATCCACGATGTCGTTGCCGCCATGGAAGGTGACCTGATCGTTACCCGCGCCCGTCTCGATCGTATCGGCGCCCCGGCCATCGCTGATCGTGTCCGCGCCGATATTGCCGACGACGTGCCAGCCGAGCGGCGTGGAGGGCGGATTGGCCGCGCCGACGTCGATCTCGATATTCGAGCCGCCCGGACCGACATGAATCTCTTCGAAATTCCGGGCGTTGGCGACGGGGGTGAAACTGTTGCCGATCAGGCCGGTCTCGATCAGGCCCGTATCGTGGATGAGGGCACTCACCACGCCGGGCAGCCCGCTAAGATCGAGGATGTCGTGATCCGCGCCGCCATCGATCGTGCTGGGAACGGTCGTACCCGCGGCCGGGAGCACCGTGATGCGGACGATATCGTCGCCCGCGCCGGCGTTGATCGTATCGATCCCGCCCGCGCCATCGATGATATCGTTATTGCCGGTCCCGTTGAGGACGTCGTTGCCGGAAGTACCGGTAATGGTTGCCATGGGGGTGTGCCCGTCCGTGTTTGCCGCGTGCTTCCCCAAGCACGCCCTATGTGCCGCGGCCGGTAAAATCGGTTCAACCCGGGCACATTTTTTATTCGGGCGGCACCACGCCCCAAAGGTTGGGGCGAATTGACCTTGGGGCGCTGCTGATCGGAACGGCGCGCAGCGTCTCGGAATATTCGGCAGGCTGATCGAAGGGCTTCGGCGATGTTGGTCGGATTGCGGCAGCAATTGATGGCGTCCGCAGTTGCGCGTCATCTTGCCGTCGATCTGCTGCAAATTCATGGAGATAAGGCCGGCGAAGCGCTTGAGGAGATGCTACGCGAGAGCAGCCGCGATGCCGCCCGAGGCGAAATCCTGCGCAAAGCCGGGGACGTCCTGGAATCGCTGCAACGCAAGGCTACCCGCCCGGGCCCCGAGCAAGAGAATTTTCGGGGCGACATCGTTAACTAACCGCCATCAATTGGCGGACGCGCGCGCTTACCTTAAGCGTCCGTTTACCGCGGGAAGCGCGGTTGTTTGGAAGCGTGCCGCCGCAAGGCCGGTGCTTTCTTGGGGGAAGATGACATGAAGACGTTTGCAACCGCTTGCGGCGCATTGGCGCTGGCCGCGCTGCTCGGTTCGGCCGCGCAGGCCGATCCGTTCAAGTTCACCTATACCGGCACGATTGCTTATGCTTCGACGCCGGGTATCGATAGCGGCGATACCTACACGCTGACGGTGATCGCCGACAATGGCGGCAACTCGGCCCTGGGCCAGAGCTGGGGCTATGACGATCTGCAGGGCTTCACGATCCAGGCCGGCAGCTATAGCGCGAGCTACAGCAAGGTTTGGGAAAGCTCGGATGGCTTCCAGACCGACGCGAGCGGCAACGTGACCTATACCGGTTTCTACGGCACCAGCTACTCCTCAAACAACAGCGACAATTTCGGAAGCTGGACCGGCGACTATGTGTACGGCAACGGCGCCTTCTTCGACTCGCAGGGCCGCGAGAACACCATTTCGACCGAGCTGAACGAGCCGTCGCGCTGGACTGTATCCCCGGCCGGGGCCGATGGCGCAGTGCCCGAGCCCGCGAGCTGGGCGATGATGCTGGGCGGCTTCGGCCTGGTCGGCGGCGCGATGCGCAGCCGCCGCAAGGCGGCCGTCAGCTTCGGCTGATCCATCCTTCGGGGAAAAAGCGCCGTCGCACCCCGAGGGTGCGGCGGCGTTTTCGTGTGCGTCACTGAAAAGCGCTTGACAAATCTGTTCTTGTTATGTACTGCAATATTTGAGCAGTAGGACTGCAGCAAGCTGGCCCTGGTCGATGGCCCCTCAGGGTCCACCAACATCACTTATACCGGCTTCGTCCTGAACGAGATCGAAAGTGGCGCTGTCCGATACACGATCAAGGATAGCGCTGGCGGGACCGCAACGGCGCGATATCCAGCCAGCGGAACGCTCAGCATCATGCGAACTAGCTGAGCCGACAGACTAGATCGCCGAAGAGCCCACGCTTACTGATCGGCGAAACGCTCCGCCTCATGCGCGCAGGGCGCACAAATGCGGTCTTGTGCAGGCAGATAGACACCGCACCGTGAGCAGTGCGACGGATCGTGTGCCTTGTCGTAGAGCGACTGTGCCCAATTGCGCACCACGCTGGAAAAGCTTTCCGGCACCAGCGCCACAGCGGGCTCACTCGTACGCGACACGGACTTCATGGTTAATTCCTTCACGTCGCCAATATGCCCGCGCGCGAAGGCCAAAACCATTCATCGGAAGATAGTGACCGCCCTATCGGGCGATCAGGTTTGTGGGGGATTCAATGGCTCTGGTCGACATTTTCCCAGCCTGGGCGTCCCTATGCGGGGCGGCACTGGGCGGCGGGGGAATCGGCGCGGGAGTGCGCCCGATTCTGGATTATTGGAAAGGGCGACGGCGCCAGACCGACGAGGTCGCGATGGGGCTGGTGGAGAAATTGCAGGCGCGGATCGAGCGGCTGGAGGAAGCGCAAGAAGCCGAACGGCAATTGTGCGATGCCAAGCTTACGGTGCTTCGCCATGAGCTGAAGAACGTGCAGGGCAATTTCGATGCGCTGCTGCTCGCGATCGAGGTCGCGCCCGAAAAAGCGGCAGAGGTGGTCGCCAAGGTAAAAGCGCGGCGCCAAGCCGCCTGAACCCCAATCCAAAAATCGAAGGATCGAACCATGTGGACCTGGGACCAGTCCGCCGGGCTGCTGACGCGCGCCGGCAAGAGTTGGCGCGGCTACAGCGGCGCCGGGCGCGGCAAGAACAATCCGGCGATGCAGGCGGCGGTGGGCACGGGCCCGATCCCGCAGGGCCGCTGGACCATCGCGGAACGGCACGACAGCCCGAACACCGGACCGTGCACGCTGACGCTCTTGCCCGAACCCGGTACCGCCACCTTCGGCCGATCCGAATTTCGCATTCATGGCGACAACATCGCGCACCCCGGCACCGCCAGCCACGGCTGCATCGTCCTGCCACGCACGGTGCGCGATGCGATCTGGGCGAGCGGCGACCGCGCGCTGGAAGTGATCGCCTGATTTTCCGCCCGGCCGACGATCGGCGGGCCAAACCCCGAGGAGACTGAGATGACCGATACCAAGAATTGGTGGGAAAGCCGAACCGTGTGGGTGAACGTGGTCGCGACGTTGTTCGCCGTGCTCGGCACGTTCAAGCTGCTGCCGGCGAATATCGACCAGGACAGCGTGGTGACCGCGATCATGGGCGCGGTCGCGATCGCCAACGTCGTGCTGCGGCTGGTAACCAAGCACGCAATCACGTGAACGGCTGAGCGGACATGTTCGCCAAGCTGATGATCGGCGCCGCGGCCGTCCTGACCGCGGCGCTTTTCGCATATCTGGGGGATCGGCTGATCAATGCCTATGGCGAGGCGCGCTATCATAGCGGGCTGGCCGACGGGCAGTTGAAACAGATGCCGGGCATCCTCGCCGCCAACCAGCAGGCCGCGCAGGCGGGGCTAAATGCGCGCGACCGGGTGATCGCCGCAGACGGCGCGCGCGATGCGACGCTCGGCCGGCTGATCCCGCAGATCCTCTCCGCAGAAGACAAGGTGACGACTTATGCTGCGAGCGCTGCCGGCCGGGCTGTTTGCCTTGGTCCTGACCGGGTGCGGGGGATCGAAGCCGATCGCCTCACCCTCTTTCCTGCCGCCACCCCCGACCCCACCAGCGGCGACCCAGCCGGATTCGTGCCGGCCGACCCCGCTCCTTCCGCAGGCGGATCATAGCCTGAGCAGCGCCGATGCCGAACGCGCGATCCGCAACGGCGACATTGATCTGGCGCGCTGCCGGGCCGATCGTGATCGCTATCGCGCGGCCTGGCCTCAGGCAGGACTGAGCCCGGACAAGGCCGGGCCGACCGGCGCCTCCTCGCCGCGCGAGTAAGTGCCGACGAGAAGGCCAGTGGCAAGGATGCGATCCTCAAAGGCCGCAACCAATTCGTCGCGGCCGGGATTGGGGGCCATAAGCGGGACTTCGTTCAGCGCGAAAAGCTGGAAGACATAATCGTGACTGCCATGTCCGGTCGGTGGATCGGGTGGGAGCCAGCCCTCGGTATAAAGGCTGTTGCGGCCGACATCGCCGCCGGTCGTGCCCTTACCATCACCGACAATTGCGCCCTCGGCCAAGCCGCGAACGTCGGCAGGGATGTTCCACACAATTGCATGCACGAAGGGATGCGTGGCGGGCGCGTCCGGATCCTCGACGATCAAGGCGAAACAGGCGGTACCAGCGGGCGGATCGCGCCAGAGGAGCGGCGGGGAAATGCCCTCGCTATCGGCAGTGCAGCGTTCGGGAAGCCTCGCGCCATAAGCAAAAGCGGGGCTTTCGAGTTCGAGGCTCTCCGTTCCGATATTCAGATCGGGATTGACGATCACAAGTCGAGAATGACCCGCGCGCACCCCGCGGAGCATCGCCCCCAGCCATTGCGGAACATGTTCGAGCATCGGCCGCTCTCCTTGTCGTGGGTGAGCATAACGATTGCGGCGATGGGCTGCTCCGAACTTTTCCCGGACGCGAACTTTTGCCTAGATGGGGCGTGGTTCAAGCTGACCGGACGATCGCGCGCGCATGAAACGCCGCCCCATCGCGACCGCCATGATGGTGATCGTCGGCCTACTGGTGCTGGCCGCTTTGTTCACGTGGGTGCTGCGTTTCCGGATCGCGGTCGGGATCATCGACCGCAAGCTGGCCGACGCGCATGTGCCCGCGGCCTATCGCCTGACCAAGATCGGGCCGTTCCACGAGCGGATGGAGGATGTGCGGATCGGCGATCCGGACCGGCCCGATCTGGCTGCACGGCGGATCGACATCGAGTTCGGCTATGGTTGGAGCGGGCCTGCGGTGCGCGCGATCCGGGTCGATGGCGTGCGGTTGCATGCGCGGCTCGATCAAAATGGCTTGAGCCTCGGTGCGATCGACCGCCTG
>Ga0209148_1001181_pt1 | contig 15037 bp, 12 predicted proteins | sample AraplaCol_mMF_r2_2_FD_184288 | JGI IMG/M metagenome (GOLD analysis project Ga0209148, IMG submission 184288) | Arabidopsis root microbial communities from North Carolina, USA - plate scrape CL_Col_mMF_r2 (SPAdes) (version 2) | ecosystem: Host-associated > Plants > Roots > Endosphere | place...
CGGGGTGGTGGTGGGCGCGGTGGCGAGATCGTTGAGATAGCTGCGCTGGCTGCCATCCGGATTGACGGTCTTGGTCAACTGGTCGGCCCAGTCGTAGCTATTGGTGGTCCACTGCGCGGTCTCGCCGACGAAGCGAGGGAAATCCGTGCGCAAGACATTGCCGCGCGGATCATAGTCGGTGTCGGCAATGCGCCTTGGCCCAGCTGCTGTCTCTCCGGGCGTTTCCACGTGGTAGACCCGGCCAAGCCCGTCATACCAGGAGATGGTAAAATCCTCGCCCGCGCCATTGGGGAGCGGCGTGTATTTGATCAGCGCCTGCGCCCCGGGGTTGCCCTCGTTGACAAACTGGTTCCTGACATAGGCGCCGGTGACGCTCTGCGATGCCTGATAGAGACGGCAGAACGGATCGTAGGCAAAAGTCTTCACCAGGCCGTTGAAGTCGGTCTTCGTCGCCGGCAGGCCGCAGACGGGATTGTAGGTCGCCGTCGAGACGAAGCGCGTATCCGCCGTCTGCCCGCCCGTCGCGAAGTAGCGCGGCGCCCGTTCGGTTACCGGGTAGAGATGATAGGTGGCGTCATAATCCCATTCGGTCTTGTGGCCGAGCCCGTTGGTGGCAGAGATCCTGTTGCCATAGGTGTCGTAGGCAAGGAGTTGGTAGCTGAACTTCTGCGGCGTCGCATAGACATCGGCATAGTCAATCGCCCAGGTCAGATTGCCCTTGGTCGGCGGCGTATCGTTGTTGGCATGCTGGTTGTCGTAAAACAGCGACTTGTAGTTGATGAACGGGAACGACCAGTCAAAGCCCGCCTGAGCCGTCTCAATACGCGGGAGCGAGACGATATAGGCCGATGTGTTCGGCGCGAACCACTTCTGGTTCCAGGTCTCGTCCCCGCTCGCATCAGTGCGGCCATAGTCCTTGAGGCTGACGATGTTGTTGTAGGCATCGAAGCCGCGCTCGACCCGGAGCGTGTACGTGACGTTCTCGATGAACGTCGTGTCGGTCGCCGTGTTCTGCACGGTGTAGGGTTTTGTCGCCATATTGACCGCATAGGTCTCGGCCACCTGCTTGTGGACCGTGCCCGCGCCATCCTTCCACACCGTCAGCGACGGCAGGCCGTAGCTCGCCAGATCCTGGCGATAGGTGGTCGTCACCGTCGAGGGCGCCGTCTCGCCATTGGCCAGCGGTTTTGTCTCGACGATCGAGGCAAAGCCGAGGAACTTGCGCGCCGCCGGATCGTACTTGCCGCCAGCATAGGTGTATGTGCTCACCGCCGTCTGGCCACGGCCGTCGCTCACCGAGAGCCTCGTCACCGCATGCACCACTTGCGGCAGGTAGTTGTTCTGCCAGGTCGACGACGGTGTGTATTCGGCTGCCACCGTGCCGCCAAGCTCAGTGGTGATCTGCTTCAGCAGGTTCGGATTGCCCGTCCCGGCGTTCGAGATGAACATGTGGCTGGAGTCGGTGAAATCAGGCAGGCCGTCGCCGTTGAAATCGCCGATAACCGTGCCGGCAGTCATCGCGGTTGGCAGCGTGAACTGCACAGGTGTCATCGACGTCGACGATGGCCGCAGCGAGAAAACGCCTACAGCGCCGCTGTCACCGATCGTAATGACATCGACGCGGCCGTCATTGTCGAAATCTCGAAGACTGGCATTCTTTCCCGCGATCGTCGAAACGGAATAGCCCTTGAAGCCCACTCCGGTCGATAGCCACAGCCCAACAGTATCCGAAGTGCCGTCATAGCGTAGAATATCCGTCGCGCCGTCGCCATTCACATCGGCCAAGACGCAAGTGCCCGAACTCCCATAGGGTGAGCCTGGTCCTTGACAGTTGATTCCGAACGACGCCCCACTGATTTGCCATGTACCGTTCGAAAGCTCGCCTTTCTTGACCGAGTTTCCTAACGCATATAGCGGCCGCTGCCTGCCATTGCCGAGAAAGTCGCCAACCCCGACGGCACCCCAATTATTGGCGTTGAGATTGTCGATGCCATCTCCATCGGGATCGGCAACGAAGGCCGGGACATTGTTGAACGGAGTCGAACTCTCGCCATAAGGAAAGACACTGCAGACGGATTGATAGCCGGCCGGTGGCGTGGGGTTGCAGGGAACTGGCGTCAGGGCCAGTTGAGTGTCAGTTAGCATGAGCCCGGAGGACGCCGAATAAGTGCAGATATCGCTGCCGCTGTGCGTTGGGTGGCAAGAGACGCTGGTGCGGAATTGGGCGAAGTCCATTGTATTCTTAGTGGAATTGAATCGACCAGCCAGGCTTCCAAGGAAGATGCCTGGTATATTGTTTCTTGATAGTGCTGTTCCGGTTGAGTTAAATTTTATTACACTAACATAATCTTTTGTTGTTGTTCTATATTCTCCGCCGCCTATCGATGTTTTTGTAATTTCTTGGTATGGTCCATAGATTTCATCGCGACCGTCAAAATTCAAATCCCCGGTTTCGTGTGGGTAGACGTAGCTTATTGAGTTGGGCGCCGAAATGTGTTCAGAGATCGGTGTATTGGCAGTCGAATAAACCCCATCAGTATTCTGATACGTCATCTGGGCGATGACCTTCGCGGAGCCGCTGGTGATGGTTCCGTCGACCGCAATTGTCGCGTCGGTGCCGTAGCGGGTGATCTGGGTCAGCCGCGACGCGTTGGAGAACGGCGCCTGGTCGTAGGTCAGCTTGTAAGCGCCACGCAGTGCGCCGCTCACCCTGACGCCGATCGCCTTGATGCGCTGGCTGGTCTCGGAGATGTCTCGGCCATTGCCCATCAGGATCATGTCCGGACGGGTCTCGTAGTAGAAGGTTATGCTGGTGCCGTTGTAGCTGACGCTGGCGGGATAGCAGACCGGGCTCGCCGGGCAAGAGTAGCTGTAGGTGACCGTGTTGCCGTTGGTGTCGGTGACCGAAGTCAACAGCCAGCGGTAGCTCATCGCCAGGTCATAGGCCGGTGTGCCGGCGGTCGGATTGAGGTTGGCGACCGCACCCACCGAACGGAAGGTCGAGACGGTGCCGTCCCTGTCCGTCACCGTCCATTGATTGGCGGAACTGTTGAAAGCGATGCGGCGATAGCTCTCATTCTCCGTCGCATGCGTGCCGCCGGTCGCGCAGGATGGCGACACCATGCCGGCAGCGCAGGCCACCATCGCCTGACCGTCGAGCAGATAAATGTCGTTGGCGTCATAGGCCGGCATGCCGTAGCCCGGCGTTGCCCGCTCGATGACATCGAAACCATCGAGGCCCCAGGCATAGCCGAGCCAGCCCTGATAGAGGCCACCGAGCTTGGTCTTGCGCGAGGAGTTGTAGTTCAGCGCGATCCGCGGCTCGATGCCGTGGAAGGCGGGCACGTCGATGCCTATCGAATAGCCGAGATTGCCGTTGCCGGCAGCCTTGGGCAGATCCACCTTCGGCGTGCCGATCGCTTCGGGGTCGCCGCTGTCCGTCGTCGCGGCTGCCGCCGCCATTGCTTGCGCCGCCGGCGCCGCTTGCGTGTCCGTGGTCTTCGCCGCCGTGCCGTCCTTGGCATCGGGCGTCTTCGTGCTGGTTGTCTTCGTGTTGGCTGCCTTGGTGTCAGCCGACTTGGCGTCGCCGGCTTTGGCATCGGCCGGCTTCACGCCAATCTTGGCCGCCGCGTCCGGGCTGCCGGTAGGCGATGAACCCGTTGCCGGCGCCGCAGTGCCCAGCGCCGGCGTGCCGCCCGCCGGCTGCCCGCTGCCTAGCGCCGCGCCGCCATTGCCGTAGCCCACGGGCGCGTCAGGTTGAGGCGAAGTGACCTGCGTCTCTTGCGCAAGCGCATCTATTCCTGCACTTCCGCTAATATAAGAAAAGAAATATGTATCCCCACCGAATACACAGGCCGCAAGCAAAGCTGCGCCAACAAACAACCGGCTCATGAGTCCCCCCGATCCCGTTGCTTATCGATACTCGCCTTTCAATTGGGAGATACGACATGAGGCCATTGCAACCGGGATATCCACGGTCAAATTTACGTGAACGATAGTGGCTTTCCGAAGTATTTTGAGTGATGAAGCTTTCGCCCGGCTCGCCGGCAAGGTGCCGGTAGCCTGGACGCACTATGCCCCGAACAGGATGATGCGCCGGGATTTTGATGTCGGCGGCGAAGTCGGCGATTTCCAGGCCGTTGGTCGCCACGGTCGGCGGCAGGCGTTCGGCGGTGGTGCGCACCGCTTCCCGCTTGCGGGACCTCCCGGCCGGCCCTCGGCCAGTCAGTCAGAGCGAGTCGTAGACGGCGTCGATCAACATCTTGCGGCGTGGGTCCATGTCCTCAAAACCCAGCATGCGGTTGGTGACGTAGCCGAAACCGACGCCGGCACCGGGATCGGCGAAGCCGATGGCGCCGCCCCAGCCGGTGTGACCGAAGGTTTGCGGCGATGCGCGGCCGGCATAGACAGGATCTTCCATCTGATAGCCGGCAGCAAAGGCGGCCGGAGCGGCAAAGCTTTCATCCGTGCCGCGAACACGCTGACGCGCCGCCGCCTCGATTGCCGCGCGTCCGATAAGAGAGTGGCCCTCCCAGACACCCCCGGCCGCCATCATGCCGTAGATACTCGCCAGTGCGTGTGCCGTCGACTGGCCATTGCCGCCCGGCACCTCGGCGGCGCGCCAGACGCGGTCGTTGGGAGCCAGTGCACGGGGCGCCGGATTGTCGCTTGCGTGGGGAAAGGGCGAGGCGCGGACAAAGTCGACCCAGTCCGAGGCACCGGGGCCCTCGATCATCTCGGCGACCCTGAAATCATCGCTGTCCGGCAGACCGACATGGAAATCGGCTCCTAGCGGACCGGCGATCTCTTGCGCGATGAAGCGGCCGATGCTTCGCCCGTCGGCCCGGCGCAGCACTTCGCCAGCAAGATGGCCGTAGGTAAGGGCGTGATAGATACAGCGGCTGCCGGGCTCCCAGAGGGGCGGCATGGCCGCAAGCGCGTCGACAAAGGGCGTCCACGCGAACATGCCCGCTTCGTCCATCGGCACGGCAAGACCATTCAGCCCGGCCTGGTGCGACATCACCTGTTCAAGCGTGATGCGCTCCTTGCCGCCGGCCGCGAATTCAGGCCAGTAACGGGCAACGGGTGCGGCATAGTCCAGCCTGCCGCGCTCCACCAACATTGCGATCGCCAGCGCCACGACGCCCTTGGTGGAGGACCAGACATTGATCAGCGTGTCCCGCCGCCACGGACGGGTTCGCGCGGCATCGGCATGACCGCCCCACAAGTCAACGACAGTCTTGCCGTGGACGACGACGGACACGCCACCGCCATGTTCCAACCCCTGGGCGAAACACTCGGCGAAGGCCGCGCGCACGGCACCAAAGCGCGGATCGCAGATACCATCCATGTTCATGCGTGAATTCTCACCAGGCGCTGACGTGACGGGAATGCCGCCGTTGAGGCCATTCTGGCTTGGCGGGAACCCGCCAGTCCAGCGAATTGCTCGCTTCGACCTACTGCTTCACCGAAGTCGATGTGCCCCAGGTATCCGACAGCACGTAGCCTTGAGGGTATGGATCCGTCGGATCGAGATAGTAGCTGTGCTCGCCGGTGATCCAGGCCCGGCCGGTGATCTCCGGAACGATCGCCTTGCGTCCGGCGATTTCCGTCCGTTCCACGATCCTGCCCGTGAAGCGCGAGCCGATGATCGATTCATGAATCAACACATCGCCAACGCCCATCAAGCCGCGGGCCTGCAGCACGGCCATGCGGGCCGAAGTGCCTGTCCCGGTCGGGCTGCGGTCGGAGCGTCCCGGCGAGACGATGCAGGTGTTGCGCGTGACATTGCCCGGCCCCTGGAACGGCATGGCGAACTGCACGATCGACACGCCGCGCACATGATCGAATTGCGGATGGACGACGTCGAGCTGCTCGCGCGCCGCCCGCCTGATCTTCTCGCCGGCCACCGCCAGCTCGCGCGCCTCGTCGGGCGCGACCGAGAAGCCGAGCGCCTGGGCATCGACAATGGCGTAGAACATACCGCCATAGGCGATGTCGACGGTGAGCGTGCCCAGCCCCTCGACCTCGATGTTGGCATCGAGGCGGTCAACAAAGGCCGGTGCGTTGCGGAGGGTGATCGAGACGCATCTACCGTCGCGGCATTGCGCCCGCACCTCGATGACGCCACCCGGCATGTCGAGCTTGAAGCGCGTCTCGGGCTCCTGCATCGGCACCATGCCGGTCTCCAGCAGCACCGTGGCGACGCAGATCGTGTTGGACCCGGACATCGGAGGATATTCCGTCGGCTCCATGATGATGGCGCCGGCGGCGCAGTCCTCGCGCGTCGACGGAACGAGCAGGTTGACGTGGCGCGCGACGCTGCCGCGCGGCTCGCAGATCAGCATGCGCCTGATATGGTCATGATCGCGCTCCATCGTGATCATCTTGTCCATCATCGTGCGGCCAGCCGGCGGCAGGACACCGCCAATGATGACGTCGCCGACTTCGCCCTCGGCATGACAGCCGACGACACGAATGCTGGTTTTGCTGCGCATTGCTGTCCCTGCGTTGGTCCCTGGCGGCTACGACTATTTTGCTTGGCAAGCCATGCCGCTTCGGGACAAACTGATCAATCCGCGTGCCAGCCTCAAGGAGAATCCGAAATGACCCCTAATGTTTTTTCCGGCTGCATGCCGGCGTTGATGACCCCATGCACGCAGGACCGCCAGCCCGACTTCGACGCGCTGGTGCGCAAGGGACGCGAGCTGATCGCGGCCGGCATGTCGGCCGTCGTCTATTGCGGCTCTATGGGAGACTGGCCGCTCCTGACCGATGAGCAGCGCATGGAAGGCGTCGAGCGGCTGGTGAAGGCCGGCGTGCCGGTGATCGTCGGCACCGGCGCGGTCAACACCGCCAAGGCCGTGGCGCACGCGGCGCACGCCCAGAAGGTCGGCGCCCGGGGCCTGATGGTGATCCCGCGTGTCTTGTCGCGCGGGCCCTCGGTGACGGCGCAGCGCCATCACTTCAAGGCAATCCTTGCCGCCGCGCCAGGCCTGCCGGCGGTCATCTACAACAGCCCCTATTACGGCTTTGCCACGCGCGCGGACCTGTTCTTCGCGCTGCGGGCCGAACATCCGAACCTGGTCGGCTTCAAGGAGTTCGGCGGCCCGTCTGACCTTCGCTACGCGGCGGAAAACATCACCAGCCGCGACGATGAGGTGGCGCTGATGATCGGCGTCGACACCGCCGTTTTCCACGGCTTCGTCAATTGCGGCGCGTCCGGCGCCATCACCGGCATCGGCAACGTCCTGCCTAAGGAAGTGCTGCACCTTGTGGGCTTGAGCCAGGCGGCGGCCAAGGGCGACGTCGAAGCCCGCCAGCGCGCGCTGGAGCTGGATGCAGCACTCGCCGTGCTGTCCTCCTTCGACGAAGGCCCCGACCTGGTGCTCTATTTCAAGCACATGATGGTGCTGAAGGGTAATCCCGAGTACCTGCTGCACTTCAACGAGACGGATGCCCTGACCGACAGCCAGCGCGGCTACGCCGAGGCGCAGCTCAGATTGTTCGACAGCTGGTATGCCCAGTGGTCGAGGCAACCCGGCGTGATTGCAAGGTCCGCAGCCTGACCAACCAAGTGCGACAGCCGGCCATGGTACGGCCGCCGGTTGCATTGCGGGGCTGATCAGCCGCTATCTGGCTTAGTGCCTGACCATCCCGGCATCGACATTCAGCGTCTGGCCGGTGATCCAGCGCGCATCGTCGGAGGCCAGGAACGAAACCACATCGGCGATATGCTCCCGCTGGCCTTTGCCCTTCACCGCCTGCAGCATCTCGACAAAGCCGAACGCCTCGTTGTGCGGGCTCGCGTTGACGCCGTCGCTCTCGATCAGGCCGGGCGTCACCGCGTTCGCCGTGATGTTGTATTTGCCGAGCTCGGTGGCAAGCGCCCGGGTGAAACCGATGACGCCGCCCTTGGCCGCGACATAGGCGGCCATGTTCGGCGTGCCGGCAAAGAAGCTGTTGGAGGCGATGCTGATCACCCGCCCGGCCGCGCGCATCTGGTCGGTGCCGGCGCGGGTGACGATGAAGGTGCCGGTCAGGTTGACGTCGATGATCTTGCGCCAATGGTCGAGGTCGACGTCGTCCCAGGCGACGAACGGCACGATGCTGGCATTGTTGACCAGGATATCGATGCCCCCAGTCAGGCCTGGATTTCGGCGAAGAGTGCCTTGACCGATGCGGGATCGGAAATGTCGGCGGCGATCGCCCTCGCCTCTCCGCCGATCGCCGCGACGGCAGCCCTGGCGCCTTCGGCATTGATGTCGCTGACGATGACGGTTGCCCCGTCGGCGGCAAGCCGCGCGGCGATCGCCTTGCCGATACCCTGCGCGGCGCCCATCACCAGGGCCGTCTTTCCCGCAAGCCGTTCAGTCATGAAAATGCTCCCTCAATCCGTGATCTGGTGATGTCTGTTCAGGCGTCGGCGTCGATAACGGCCAGCGCCGCCTCGATTCCTCTGCCGATTGCAAGTTTCTGGCCGGCCGCGTTCAGGGCGCCGCCAAGTGCCGTCAGCGCCGCGACCGCATAGATCGGCTGGGCGGTCGGTCCCATATGGCCGATGCGCGTCAGCTTCCCCAATGTCTCGCCGCAGCCCGACGAGAACACCACGCCGTAGCGGCCGCGCGCGGCCTGGCGAAGCGCCTTCTCGTCGACACCTTCGGGGGTTCGGACGGCGGTGGTGGTTAGCGACGCGATCCCGTCGCTGGCGGCCCAGATCGACAGGCCCATCGCGATGACGCCCGCGCGCATGGCCTTGGCGGCAACCGCGAGCGGTTTCGCAGAGCACTCGAGGCAGCGCGGACCATCGGGCACAGAGAGGAACTCGCCGGCTGGCGAGAGCGCGAACTCTTGCGGGGCACGCTGAACAGTACGGCAGAAATGGACGACTTCATCGCGCGATCGGTCATCACGCACCATCATCCCTGCGGTACCTGCCGGATGGGCAAGGATGCGGATGCCGTCGTCGATGCAGATCTGCGGCTCAAGGCGCTCGACAATCTCTTTGTCGTTGACGCATCGATCATGCCCAACCTCACCGCGGGACCGATTCATGCCGCGGTCCTCGCGATCGCCGAGACCTTCGCCCGACGGCACTAGGCCAGGGCCGCCGACGGCTCGGCTTGCGATGGGGAAGACCGGTGCGCCGCCCTGGCATATTTCTGGGCGATCATGGCACAGACCATGAGCTGTATCTGATGGAAGAGCATCAGCGGCAGAACGATCGCGCCGACGCCCTGGCCGGCAAAGATCACATTGGCCATCGGCACGCCGCTCGTCAGGCTCTTCTTCGAGCCGCAGAAGGTGATCGTGATCTGGTCGGCCCTGTCGAAGCCGAGAAGCCGGCTGCCATAGGTCGTCAACACAAGCACCAGGCCGAGCAGCACCATGTCGGCGACAACGACCACGGCGATGTCGCGCAGCGAGAACATGCGCCACAGTCCTTCGGCGACCGCCGTGCTGAAAGCCAGATAGACGACCATCAGGATCGAGCCGCGATCGACAGGCATCAGCAGTGTCTTGCGAGAGCGTATCCAGTTGCCGACCCGCGGCTCCAGCAGCTGTCCGAGCGTAAAAGGCAGGAGCAGCTGCATCAGGATCTGGCTCACCGCATCCCACGAAAATCCGCCATGGCCGCCGATGGAGAAGAGCAGGCCGACCAGCAGGGGTGTCAGGAACATGCCGAAGATGTTGGAGGCGGAAGCCGAGCAGATGGCCGCGGGGACGTTTCCGCCGGCGATCGAGGTGAAGGCGATCGAGGACTGCACCGTCGACGGCAGGACACAGAGGAACAGAATGCCGAGATAAAGTGGCTTGGGCAGGATCGAAGCAGGCAGGTAGCCAAGCGCCAGACCCAGCAGCGGGAACAGGCCAAAGGTCGTCAGAAGGATCACCAGGTGCAGGCGCCAATGCATCAGGCCGGCAACGACGACATCGCGCGAGAGCCTCGCACCATGCAGGAAGAACAGCAGCGCCACGGCAAGATTGGTCGCGATCGCGAACCATCCCGCGAACGTCCCGGTGGCCGGCGCGACCGACGCAAGCCCGACGGTGCACAAAAGGAGGATCAGAAAGGTGTCCGGCAGAAAGCGGCGCATGACATGTTCGCTCCAGAATGGCGGCGCCGTCTTCTCGAGCATTGCGAAACGGGATACAAGGAATAACAGTTATCATGATTTGGGATATCAATGCTCGATCTGGTCCAACTTCGCAGCTTCGTCGCCGTCCAACAGATGGGAAGCTTTACCTTCGCGGCCGAGAGGCTGGGGCTTGGGCAATCCACCGTCAGCCAGCACATCGGCAAGCTTGAGGTCGCGCTTGGCAGGCGGTTGCTGGCCCGCGATACGCACAAGGTGGTGCTGACGCCAGACGGCGAAGCCCTGCTCGGCCATGCCCGGACCCTGTTGTCGATAGAGAGACAGGTGCAGGCGCTTTTCACCGCGCAGAGGCTGCGGGGCACCTTGAGGCTCGGCGTATCCGAGGACCTGGTGACGAGCCGGCTGCCGCTGGTGCTGGAGGATTTCGTCCGGTCTCACCCATCCGTTGATCTTGAACTGACCGTCGCGTTGAGCGGCGTGCTCTACCAGATGCAGGACAATGGCGAGCTCGATCTCGTTCTGGCAAAGCGCCGGTTGGGCGACAGCCGTGGCCGGCTCGTCTATCGCGAGCCGCTTGTCTGGCTCGCCCGCGATCCGGAACACGTCCTGTCGCTCGCGGCTTTGCCGTTGATTGCCTTCCCCGCGCCAAGCGTCACGCGCGGCATTGCGCTGGAAGCACTCGAACGGCACCGCATGCCGTGGCGCATCGTCTGCACATGCGGCAGCCTGAGCGGACTGACGGCCGCCGCCCGCGCCGGCATGGGGGTTCTGGTGCAACCGCAAAGCATGTCGCCCTCGGGTTTGAAAGAGATCTCGTCAGGGCGCCTGCCGCCGTTGGACGATGTGGAATTCGTCCTGATCCCCAGCAAGGGCGCTGACAGGGCCCTCGTCTCGGCGCTGTCGGAAGATATTCTGACCAAGGTGAGAGGCCTGCGCTGACCCATTGCGTTGGGGTGCCGGCGGCGAAATTGACGTTGAACGGAGCCTTCGCGCCTGGAAACGTCTTGCTGATGCCTCTTAGCCGTTGGGGAAACCTAGGCCCCTTGTCCCTGGTGCATTGTATTGACATTCTAATATTGATCATCTCAGGCGAACGAAGATACGGATTTGCCATGGACCTGGATCCTTCGACGCTCAATCGGGCGCTGCCGCTGCGCGATCAAATCTATCACAAGATCCGCAATCTGATTGTCGTCGGCCAGTTGAAGCCGGGTGAAGTCATCAACGAGGTGGCGATCGCCGAGGCCCTCGGCGTTTCGCGCACCCCGGTACGGGAAGCGGTCAAACGCATCAGCGACGAAGGCCTGGTGACAATCCTGGCGCAGACTGGCACCTATGTCGCGCCGATCAGCCGTGCCGATCTCGAAGAAGCCTATGTCATCCGCCGGGCGCTGGAGATGGAAAGTGCCAGGCGCGCCGCCGCCAAGCTCACGCCGGCATCCGCCGAACTGCTGGAGGACAATATGGCGGCGCACAAGCTCGCCATTGCACGCGGCCGGTATGCCACCGCGATTCAGCTCGACGACGTCTTTCATCGCACCATTGCCGAGATCTGCGGCCTGCCGATGATCTGGCGGGCCGTCGACATCTCCAAGGCACAGATGGACCGCGGCCGCTATCTCGCCATTCCCAAGCCCGGCTATGGCGAACAGACGATCGAACAGCACCAGGCCATTCTCGACGCGCTGAAGCGACACGACGCCGAGGGCGCCGCGCAAGCAATGGAGAACCATCTCGAGACGTCGTTACGCAACACTCTCGAAGTCGCCGCCGAGCTGCTCGGCTGACGCACGCCATCGATCGCAACGGATACGATCAACACACGCGCAGAATGGGACTGGGTATCGCCTGAAGCGGAGGCGATCGCGGAATACAAGCGCGTCCACGCGGAGGTCTCGCCGGAGGTGCTTGCCGTCATCAGCCGCGCCAACATCCGCAACTATACCATTTTCCTGCGTGAGCCCTGACGCGCGTTCAAGCACTCGTGCTCGTCCTCGGCCGTCGGAACTTCATTGAACGCGTGCTTACGTCAGTCGTGCTCGCGTCGTGCGCGGCGTGGCCAGCAGCAGGCTCGTTTCGCTGCCCGTTATGCCGGCAATCAATCGGATGCGCCGCAGCACGGCATCGAAATCGGTCAGTGATGCCGTCCCGAGCTCGACCACCAGGTCCCACCGGCCATTGGTGGTATGGATGGTCGAGACTTCCGGGAAGCCGCCCAGTGCCCGGACCACGCGGTCGGCGGCATGGCCCTCGATCTCGATAAGCATGATGCCGCGGATGCGCTGATCGACGGCGTCGGCGCGCAGCACCACCGTATAGCCGATGATGTCGCCCGACCGTTCCAGCCGCTCCATGCGTGCCCGAACCGTGGCGCGCGAGACGCCGAGATCGACGGCGAGGTCCGATACGCTGCGCCGGGCGTCATGCCGCAGCAAGGTCACGAGCCGTTCGTCCAATGCATCCATCACGATTACCATTTTGATAAATTCTGCCACCATTATGATAGGTTATGCTTCGCAGATTGCCAATTCTGCCTGTTCATATTGCCGGCTCGCCGTGATCTCCTGTCACCCATTCGAACTTTGGCCGCGGGAAAGACAATGCGTTGCAAGATCGTCGGGGCGCCGGTGCAGGACGGCGCGGGCAGAATGGGCTGCGAAATGGGACCGAGTGCGCTGAGGACGGCCGGGCTTGCCCAGGTGCTGTCCAGCCTCGGCCACACTGTCGAGGACATGGGCGCCGTCCAGCCAATGCCGGCGAGGCGCGTCGTGCATGGCAATCTGGCGCTGAAGGCCTTACCCGAAATATCGGCCTGGACATCCGCCATCGCAGCGGCCGCCTATGCGGCGAGCGAGGATGCCATGCCGATCTTTCTGGGCGGCGACCATTCGATCTCTGCCGGCACCGTGTCGGGCCTCGCCCGCCGCGCCGCCGAGACCGGGCGCCCGCTGTTCGTGCTGTGGCTCGACGCGCATCCGGACTTCCACACGCTGGACACCACCGCCAGCGGCAATCTGCACGGCGTTCCGCTTGCCTACGCCAGCGGCCAGCCAGGTTTCAGCGGCTATTTTCCGGATCTGCCGGCGGCGGTCGACCCCAAGCGTATCTGCACCATGGGCCTGCGCAGTGTCGACCCGGCCGAGCGCAGCGCGCTCAACCAGGCGGGCGTGACCGTGCACGACATGCGCGCCATTGATGAACATGGCATCGCGCCGCTGCTGCGCGCCTTCCTGGCACGCGTGTCTGATGAAGACGGGCTGCTGCATGTCAGTCTCGACGTCGACTTTCTCGACCCGTCGATCGCGCCGGCTGTCGGCACCACGGTTCCCGGCGGGGCGACGTTCCGCGAGGCGCATCTGGTGATGGAGATGCTGTCCGACAGCGGGCTCGTCTCCAGTCTCGATCTGGTCGAGTTGAATCCTTTTCTGGACGAGCGCGGCCGGACCGCGACGCTTATGGTCGACCTGACGGCGAGCCTGATGGGCCGCCGCATCATGGATCGCCCGACCCGCAGCCATTCCGGGAGCTTTTGATCATGACCACGGCAAAGTTGAACATCGTCCCCTTCGTCAGCGTCGACCGCATGATGAAGCTGGTCATCACCATCGGTGTCGAACGCTTCCTGACAGAGCTCGCCAGCTACATCGAGGAAGATTTTCGGCGCTGGGAGCTTTTCGACAAGACGCCTCGCATCGCCTCGCACAGCCATGACGGCGTCATCGAGCTGATGCCGACAAGCGACGGGCGGCTCTATGGCTTCAAATATGTCAACGGCCATCCCAAGAACATGCGCCAGGGCTTGCAGACGGTCACCGCCTTCGGGGTGCTTGCCGATGTCGGCAGCGGCTATCCGATGCTGCTCACCGAAATGACCATCCTGACCGCGCTGCGCACCGCCGCGACTTCCGCTGTCGCGGCTAAATATCTGGCGCCGCGCGGGGCGCGCACCATGGCCATCATCGGCAATGGCGCGCAGTCGGAATTCCAGGCGATCGCCTTCAAGGCGCTGACCGGCGTCGACCGGCTCAGGCTCTATGACATCGACCGGTCCGCCTCGCTGAAATGCGCCAAGAACCTGGCTGGCATGGGATTTGACATCACCATCTGCGAAACCGCGCAGGAGGCGGTCGAAGGGGCCGGGATCATCACGACCGTCACCGCCGACAAGCAATGCGCCACCATCCTCACCGACAACATGGTCGGCGCCGGCGTCCACATCAACGCCGTCGGCGGCGATTGCCCCGGCAAGACCGAACTGCACAGGGATATCCTGCTGCGCTCCGACATTTTCGTCGAGTTCCCGCCGCAGACACGCATCGAGGGCGAGATCCAGCAATTGGATGCTGACCATCCGGTGACCGAGCTCTGGCAAGTGATCGCCGCCAAGACGCCAGGCCGCCGGGACGCCAAGCAGATCACGCTGTTCGATTCCGTCGGCTTCGCCATCGAGGACTTTTCGGCGCTTCGCTATGTGCGCGACCAGTTGCAGGCAACGGGCCTCTACGAGGAGCTCGATCTGCTGGCCGATCCCGACGAGCCGCGCGACCTCTATGGCATGCTGCTGAGAGCGGCCATGCAGACCGCGGCCTAACAAGAACCGATGAGATGCCGTAAGCGATCCCACAGGCATTGATAGTGATCGCGGACCTTGTCGATCGTCCCTTCGACGAGATGAAGGGCCATCGACGTTGCCGTCACTCCACCGTGACCGATTTTGCCAGGTTGCGCGGCTGGTCGACATCGGTGCCCATGAACACGGCGGCGAAATAGGCCAGCATCTGGATCGGCAGCGCGTAGATGATCGGCGAGATGTTTTCGGGCACGTCGGGCAGGATGATCGTCTCCATCGTCTTCACGCTCACCTGCGCCGCCCCTTTGCTGTCGGTGATCAGGATGATCTTGCCGCCGCGCGCCGCCACTTCCTGCATGTTCGACACGGT
>Ga0209148_1001182_pt1 | contig 15027 bp, 11 predicted proteins | sample AraplaCol_mMF_r2_2_FD_184288 | JGI IMG/M metagenome (GOLD analysis project Ga0209148, IMG submission 184288) | Arabidopsis root microbial communities from North Carolina, USA - plate scrape CL_Col_mMF_r2 (SPAdes) (version 2) | ecosystem: Host-associated > Plants > Roots > Endosphere | place...
GCCGACCGGTGCGGATACTTTTGTCAGTGTCACCATTGCCGGGAGAACCCTGACGGCGCGCACCACGCCGCGCGCGCGGCTGTCACTCGGTCGCCAGCAGTTTCTGCTCGAGAATGACGGAATCCTGGTCTTCGATCCGGAGACCGAGTTGCTCATACATGCTTCGGAGGAGGCGGTGGAGGAGCCGGGTGAAGCCCGACAATTGACCGCCATTTAGATTTACACGGCTGCTTTTGCAATTTGGCCAGAACGCGCGGGGGTGAGTTCGGCAACCCTATCGTGCGCCCATTTAATGCCGAATATCAGAGAGGAAAAAGGGGTCAGGAGATGAAACATATGCGGTTTAAATCACGCTTGTGCCTCAGCGGAAGCTTTGCCGTGGCGGCTCTTGTCATGATGAGCCAGGTGGCGACGGTGCGGGCTGACGGCAGCAAGAAACTGGAGGTCATGCATCTGTGGACCTCCGGCGGCGAGGCGGCTGCGATGCAGGTCATCAAAAACGCGGTGCAGGCGCGCGGGCTTGAATGGCAGGATTCCGCAGTGGCCGGTGCCGGCGGCCAGAACGAGGCCCAGGCCCTGCAAGCGCGCTTCGCCGCCGGCAATCCGCCCGCCGCGGCGACCGCGCAGGGGCAGAATGTGCTGGAATATGCCAATCAGGGCTCGCTGGGTGAAATCAACGAAATCGCTGCCAAGGAAGGCTTCGAGCAGCTGATCGCACCCGAACTGCTGCCCTACACCAAGGTCAATGGCAACTGGGTCTCGGTGCCGTTCAACATGCATCGGGAGAACATGCTCTATATCAACAAGAAGGTGCTTGATCAGTATGGCGGCAAGGTACCGCAGGACTGGGCCCAGTTCGTGGCGCTCCTCGGCCGGATCAAGGAGGGCGGCAAGGTGATCCCGCTGGCGCTTGGCGGCGATGACTGGCAGGAGGCCGAGATCTTCACCGATATCATGATCGGCCAGGGCGGTGTCGCATTCTACAAGGACGCCATTCTCAAGCTCGATAAGGATACGCTGGGCGGGCCGAAGATGCTGGCCGCTTTCGACACCCTGCGCAAGGTGCTGGAATATACCGATCCCAATCGCACGGGCCGCGACTGGGCCATCGCGACCGGCATGGTCGCCCGCGGCGAGGCGGCGATGCAATTTCAAGGGAACTGGGCGGCGGGCGATCTGATCCATGCCGGGCTGGAGCCGAACAAGGACTTCCTGTGCGTGACCGCTCCTGGCAACGGCCATACCTTCGATTTCCTGACCGATTTCCTGGTGGCTTTCAAGCAACCCAATGATCAGGCCAAGGCGAACCAGGCGGCGCTGATCGAGATCGTCATGGATAAGAAGATCCAGGAAGAGTTCAACAAGAAGAAGGGATCGATCCCGGCCCGCCTGGATGCTTCTTCGGATGGTTTCAATGCCTGTTCGAAACAGGATTTCGCGGATCGCGCGGAGGCCCTCAAGGATGGCAGCCTCATTCCCTCCTTCAACGAGAATATGGCGCTGCGGGCGGATATCCGGGCCGCTATTGTCGATGTGATCCATGAATTCTCGAACAACCCCTCGATGAGCTCGCAAGAGGCGGTCGCGAAGATCGTCAAGAACGTCAGCTCCCTGTGATTCTCGGAAGGGAGCCGGGCTGGCTCCCTCCCGCCTTCCTGCAGTTATCAACAATTGGAGGCCATCCGTGGTCCGTCATATCAAAAAGCCGCTTCGTTCCGCCTCGGTCGCGACCGAGGATGCAGCGCTGAAAGAATCTGTCGAGAAGATCATTCAGGATGTAGCGGCGCGGGGCGATGCGGCGGTTCGCGACTACTCGGTCAAATTCGATGGCCTCGACCGCCCCGGCTACCGCCTGACGGAAGACGAGATCGCCGCCTGTGTGAAGCGCCTCTCGTCACTCGAACTGGACGATATCAAGTTTGCCCAGGCGCAGGTGCGGAATTTCGCACAGCGCCAGCTGGAATGCCTGCAGGAGCTGGAGGTGGAAACGCTTCCCGGCGTCGTGCTCGGTCACAAGAACATTCCGGTCAATGCGGTCGGATGTTATGTGCCGGGCGGCAAGTATCCGCTTCTGGCTTCTGCGCATATGTCGGTGGTGACCGCGCGGGTCGCCGGCAGTGAACGGATTGCTACCTGCGCACCACCCTTCAAGGGGCAGCTCGCGACATCGATTGTTGCCGCCCAGCATTTTGCCGGCGCTGATGAGATCTATTGTCTGGGTGGCGTCCAGGCGATCGCCGCGATGGCGATCGGCACGGAGCAGATCGGTCAGGTCGATATGATCGTCGGTCCCGGCAATGCCTATGTGGCGGAGGCCAAGCGGCAGGTCTTCGGCCTGGTAGGCATCGACCTCATCGCCGGGCCGACCGAGGTCCTGATCATCGCCGATGACAGCACCGATGGCGAGATGTGCGCGACCGATCTTCTGGGGCAGGCGGAACACGGCTATAATTCACCGGCGATCCTGGTCACCACCTCGGAAAAATTGGCCCGGGATACGGAGCGGGAGATCGACAGGCTCCTGAAGATCCTGCCGACCGCTGAGATTGCCGGTGCCGCCTGGCGAGATTATGGCGAAATCATTCTGTGCGACAGTGACGCGGAGATGATCCGGGAATCCGACCGCATTGCCTCGGAACACGTGCAGGTGCTGACGCGCGACCCGGATTTTTTTCTGGCGCGTCTGTGCAATTACGGCGCACTCTTCCTGGGCCCAAGGACAAATGTCTCTTACGGTGACAAGGTCATCGGCACCAATCACACGCTGCCGACCCGGCGGGCGGCACGCTACACCGGTGGCCTCTGGGTTGGGAAGTTCATCAAGACCTGCACCTATCAGAAGGTACTGAGCGACCGCGCCTCGGCTCTGATCGGCGAATATTGTTCGCGCCTCTGCATCATGGAGGGCTTCGCCGGTCATGCCGAGCAGGCGAATTTGCGGCTGCGCCGCTATGGCGCGCGGAATGTGCCCTATGGTGGCGCCGCGACCAAGGAAAGTGCCTGAGCAATCGCAGCGGTACCGTTCGCCGCATTCATGTAGCATTCAACACGCCGCCATGGCGGCTATCTGACGAAGAGGTATGGCTATGAAGCTGACAGGTGGGCAAATTGTCGCGCGCGCGCTCAAGGAATATGGCATTGAATACGTTGCCGGCATTCCGGGTCACGGAATCTGGTCGTTGTTCGATGCCTTCCTGGAGCAGGGATCGGAAATTCCCTTCATCCAGGTGATGCATGAGCAAAGCGCCGTGCATCTGGCGGACGGCTATTACCGGGCAAGCGGCAAACCGATGGCCTGTTCGACATCGATCGGCCCGGGTGCCACCAATACCATCATCGGTCTTGCTACCTGCTACACCGATTCGATCCCGGCCTTCTATGTCTCCGGCGGCCCCGCAACCCATATGAAGGGGCATGGAGTGATGCAGGAGATCGAGCGTCAGCAGGAGAATGCCTTTCCCCGCATCACCGAGCAGGTGACCAAGCGGGCCTATAAGGTCGGCCGGGTCGATGAATTGCCTTTCATCATGCACCGGGCCTTCAACACCATGCTGTCAGGTCGTCCCGGCCCGGTTCATGTCGAGGTGCCGATGGACCTGCAGACCGAGGCCGCCGAGGTCTCGATCCATCCGCTCGAGACGCGGATGGCCGTGGGTGTGGCCTATCCCGACCCGGTCGCGGTCGAACGCGCGGCAGCCCTGCTGCTCTCGGCCGAGCGCCCGGTCATCGTCGCCGGCGGTGGTGCCATCACCGCGAATGCCTCGGCAGCCCTGACCCGGCTGGCCGAGCTCGTCGGTGCCGCCGTGTCGTCGACCTGGAATGGCAAGGGCGCCATTTCCGAAGACCATGAGCTCAGTATTGGTGCCGTCGGGCAGACCGGTACGGCCTGCGGCAATCAGATCACGGCATCTGCCGATGTCGTGATGTCGGTCGGCTGCCGGTTCACCGACTGGTCGGCTTCCAGCTATCGCAAGGGGACGAGCTTCTCCATTCCGCCCGGCAAGCTGATCCATATCGATCTCGACCATCACGAGATCGGCAAGAACTATCCGACCGAGGTCGGAATCGTCGCCGATGCCCGGGCGACCCTGGAGGCGATCATTGCCGCGATCTCGCCCGAGCAGTCGCGCAAGGCCATCAATCGGCGTGAAAGCTTCTTCGCTGATATCCGGCGCAAGAAGGCTGAGTGGGAAGAGATGCTGGCCGCGCGCCGGGATTCGACTGAAACGCCCTTCACCTCGCAACGGCCGCTCGGCGTGTTGCGGCAGGTGCTCGACCGCAACGGCATCGTGCTGGCGGGGTCGGGTAATACCCAGGGTGCGGTGAAGCAGACATTTCCGGTCTATGAACCGCGGACGCATATCACCTCGGGCTCGTTCTCGCCGATGGGCTGGGCGGTTCCCGCGGCACTCGGCGCCAAGCTTGCCTGCCCGGCCCAGCAGGTGGTTGCGGTGATCGGCGATGGCGACTTCATGATGTCGCTGCCGGAAATGGCGACGGCCGTCATGAATGACATTCCGGTGGTTTTCATGGTTCAGAACAACAGCGGCTATATGTCGATCCGCGGCGGCCAGCGCAAGTTCATGGGCCGGCATGTCGCTTCCGAGTTCAACTTCCACAAGGGCAATGGCGAACCCTATTCGGCGAAGCTGTCCGAGGTGGCGCGGAACTTCGGCCTCAATGCCTGGAAGGTCGATGAGGATGCGCAGTTGAAGCCGGCGCTGGAAGCTGCCCTCAAGTCGGGCGGCCCGGCGCTGGTCGAGGTGACGACATCGCGTGACGCAGCGGGTCCATTTGTGACCGGCTGGTGGGATTTCCCGTCGCCGGCTTACTATACCAAGGAACAGGAGCTCTATGCCGAAGGCCGGCGTGACGAGCAGCATCTCTGATTACGTTCAACCTGCCTGACTATCACAGGGGTCCGGTGCAGCGTCATCCGGCGGCTGCAGCGGACTCCTTATTTTTATCGGGATTTCGGTCCCACGACTCTGGGAAGCGGATAGATGTCATCGACCTACGATATCGTCGTGATCGGAAGCGGTGTCGGCGGCAGTGCGGCGGCTCTGCGCCTGGCGGCATCTGGGCTGTCGGTCCTGGTTCTTGAGCGTGGCGTCTCGCTGCCCCGCGAGGCGGAGAACTGGAGCGCCGAAGAGGTCTTTGTCAAACGTCGCTACATCGCCCGGGGCGAAACCTGGTCCTTCAATGGCGGCGCGCCGGAGCTGCCGCTCGCTTACTACAATGTCGGTGGCGCGTCGAAACTGTTCGGTGGGGTCCTCATCCGCCTGCGTGAAAGAGACTTTGACGAGATCGCGTTTCCGGAAGGCGTTTCGCCGGCCTGGCCCATCACTTATGCAGACCTCGCGCCCTATTATGATATCGCAGAAGGCTGCTTCGGCGTGCATGGACTGGCGGGTGAGGATCCCACGGAACCGTCCCGGGAAAGTCCGTTCCCCTTTCCACCAATCGCCCATGACGGCCGGGTCGCCGGTGTCATCGACGGCTTGCGCCTGGCCGGCTTGAAACCCTTTCATCTACCGCTGTCCTTGAAGCAGCATCCAGGTGGCAATTGCATCAGGTGTGGGACCTGTGATGGCTATCCGTGCCGGGTGGATGCGAAGGGCGATGCCGAGGTCTCGCTTTTGAACAAGGCACTTGAACATCCGAGTATCACTTTATGGACCCAGGCCAAGGTCGAGCGGCTCCGACTTGAATCGGGTAGTGATCGGGTTTCCCATATCGAGGGAAATCGCGGTGGTTCACCCTTCAGCGTGTCGGCGAAGATCGTCATCCTGGCGGCTGGCGCCATCAATTCCGCCGTTCTGCTGCTGAGATCGGCAGATGGCCGCTTCAATGCGGGATTGGCGAATTCATCCGGCATGGTGGGCCGGAATTATATGACCCATAACTCTTCCGTGTTGATGGCCTTCTCGCCGCGCCGGATGGATATTTCCTTCCAGAAGACCTTCGGCATCAATGACTATTATTTCGGCGATGCGGCATATCCCTATCCGATGGGGAATGCGCAGATGATCGGCAAGCTTCAGCCGGCGATGATCGCTGAGCGGACGCCCTATCTGCCGAATTTCCTGCGGCGCGAGGCGGTGCGACACAGCATTGACTGGTATCTCCAATCCGAGGATCTGCCCAATCCTGCCAGCCGTGTTGCGGTCGGAACGGATGGCAGGATCCGTATCGATCGACGGCTCTCCAATCTTGAGCCACACCGCCAGCTCGTCGCGCGCATATCGGCGCAGATGAGGCGGCTCGGCTTTCCATTGATCATGACCGAGACGCTCGGTGCAAAGACCACGTCCCACCAATGCGGCACGGTGCGCATGGGGCATGATCCGGCGACGGCGCCGCTCGACTCCTATTGCCGGAGCCACGATCACGCCAATCTTTTCGTTGTCGATGCGTCATTCTTTCCGTCCTCGGCCGGGGTCAACCCGGCTCTGACGGTCGCGGCGCAATCCATGCGGGTAGTGGACCATATTCTGGCGACCGACTTCCGCTGATCCGCCCGCCCAGTTCCGCCGGTGCTGCCGTCATGCGGCAGGGCCTCGTTGCGCGCGACTGCGCGGGAAGCAGTATGCCCTGGCCACATCCTCGAGATATGGCCAGGGCAGGAGACTAATTGCGCACCGCCGTCCATTGTCCCGTTGCATGCGACTCCATGCAGGCATCGACCAAGGCCACCATGCGCTTCGCATCGGCAAAGGTGGGCCAGGCTGGCTTATGATCGACGATCGACTGGATGACCTGGCTTGCCTCAAGCGCTTTGACTTCGTTATAGCCGAGGCCGAAATTCGGTAGCGGCAGGAATGTCCGGTAATCGGCCATTTCCGGGCCGACATCGATTGCCCGATAGCCCTGCCGGCCGTGTCTGTCGGCAAGATAGAACACGTTCAGGCGGGTGATCTCATCATAGTCATAGGTGATCGATCCCTTGGTCCCATAGATTTCGTAGCGCTGTGTGAAGCGCTTGCCGGTCGCGATTCGACTGAAATCGACCACACCAACGCCACCTGAGGCGAAGCGGCACAGCACCATGCCGAGATCCGGGTTTGTTACCTCGCGACGCTTGCCGGTGTCTCGGCCAATGGTGGTCGCGCCATAGGTTGCGCCGGGAATGTCGGGCCGGTCCTTGAAAATGACGGGGCAATGGGCGGTCAATTGCTCGACCTCGCCGATCAGGTAATCGATGAAGCTGAAGACATGTGATCCCGTATCGCCGACAATGCCGGTACGGGCGAGATCGCCGTCCAGCCGCCAGATGAACGGCGCGTGCGGATCCCCGTGGCTGTCGACATGTTGGGTGCCGCGGAAGAAGGTGATGTCGCCGATTTCCCCGGAGCGGATGATCTCGCGGGCAAGCTGATGGACCGGATTGATGGGAAAGCCATGGCCGACGCGGGTGATCACACCCTTCTTGCCGGCCAGGGCCACCAGCTCCTCCGCTTCCGCCGTGGTGTCGGTGAATGGCTTCTCGCAATAGACATGCTTGCCGTTCTCCAGGGCCGCCTTGGAGACCGCATAATGCAGCTTGTCCGGCAGGCAGATATCAACCAGTTCCACGGCCGGGTCCCGGATTGCGTCTTGCCAGGCGGTGCCGTGATTCGGCACCGCCAGTGCTTCGGCTGCCACGCGCACGCCATCGGCATTCTCATCCACCAGCCATTTGATGACCGGCCGGCCGGTGACGCCGGGAAACTGTCGCGCCATTCCGGCATAGGCGTTTGAATGAACTTTTCCCATCCATCCACAGGCACCCAGAACGGCCACCGCAATCTCGCGCATGCTGATCTCCTCATTTGCAGGTTTGATGCTGCCGGCGGCATCCGGCTTCTTCCGCGAAGCTCCGGATTGCCTGTCGGGCGCAATCACGTCATTGACAATTAGATCGATCTAATAAAGAATTGCATCGATCTAATTCGGAGTAAAGCCCCAATCGCGGCTGATGATCTGGGAAGAGTTTGTTTTGGAGATATCTCGTGGAACAGAAGAACCGAAAGCGCGCCCTGAGCTTTTCCGATGCCGTCATCTCGGCGCATCTCTTCGAGAATGTCGAAGACCTGACGATTGACGGGATCGTCGTCAATCTGTCGCCGGAGGTGATCTGGCATCAGGGCGTCGTGAATGCGCCGATCCAGCCCTGGCGGTCAACGACGGTCGCCGCCGGCAAGATCCTGAAGGCGGCACGGATTGCTGTTCTCAAGGTTGAGCAGATCGAGAATCTCGGCGGTGTAATGCAGCGCGGCTGGACCTGGTTCGGCGACGTCTTCAGCGGCTTCCCGCGCGCGACGCCGCTTTATGTCTCCTCGATTGATTCGGTCGGTGAGGTCGCGGAGGATGCAAAGAGCTTCACTCGCGAGGGTGGAGCGTCGCACGGGAAGCAGCGTTTCGACATCAAGGTGAAGCTGTGGTGGGCCCCTGGCAAGACCGATGCCTTCATCCATAACGAACATCCGTTCCTGGAAACCCATACGCAGATCTATGGCTATGGCCGCATGCAGAAGTTCCGCGAGCGCAGCGCCGATACCCTGTATGAGGATGTCATCATGTCGCCTGGCTTCACCCATGAGGCTTTCTGCCTGGTGACCGGCGCGAATCAGTATACCTATCCCTGGCATCGCTATTACGCTGACACGGACGCGTTCTGGCTGGCGGTGGAGCTTCATCCGCAATCGGCCGGCTAACGTGATGGCGCTATCGAGGCCGGTGGCGCGTTCCGGTCTGCAGTTGGGCGGGGCATATGGGTAAGGCAAAGGGATCGAACGGGCAAAAGCTGGCTATCGCCGGCCGCGTGACCTTGGCGGATGTCGCCGAACATGCGGGCGTGTCGCGGTCGACGGCGTCGCTTGTCGTGCGGAACAGCAAACTGATACCCGAAGCGACGCATGAGAGGGTCAGGTCCTCGATGCAGGTGCTCGGCTACATCTACAATCAGGGGGCGGCCAATCTTCGCAAGCAGAAGTCGGCGACGCTGGGCATTGTCCTCGCGGATATGACCAATCCGTTCTATGCCACCCTTGCCCTCGGCATGGAACAAATCTGCCATGAGCAGAGCTACGTGACGGTCTTCGCCAATAGCGGCGAGGACAGCGCGCGCCAGAGGCTCATCATCGAGCGGCTGGTCGAGCATAATGTGGCGGGCGTGCTGCTCTGTTCGGCCGATAACCGCGCCGGCCGGGATCTCGATATCCTGCGCTCAGCCTCGACGCCCGTCGTCGAAATCATGCGCCGGGTCGAGGGCAGTGCCGAAGCCTATATCGGGCCGGACAATATCAAGGGGATGGGGCTGGTCGTCGATCATCTCGCGGCCCTGCGGCGCAAGCGGATCGCCTTCCTGGGTGGCCCGGCTGGAAAATCGTCAAGCAAGGAACGCTTGCAGGGTTTCACCGCTGCCATGCGGCGTAACAAGATTCCAGTCGATCAGAAGCTGGTTCTTTCCCTCGAGATAAACCGGCGCAGCGCCATGGAGGCGACGCTCGGTCTCCTGAAGCGCGAGACGGCGGTTGATGCGGTCGTTTGCTACAACGATGTCATCGCTCTGGGAGCCCTTCTGGCAATGCAACGGCTGCACCTGACGGCTGGACATGATATATCGCTGGTCGGTTTCGACGATATTCCCGAGGCTTCCCTCTGGACGCCAAGCTTGACAACGGTGGCGATCGACCCGCTCCGCATCGGACGGCTGGCGGCAACAGAATTGCTGCGGCGTGTTGCCGAGCCGGGCATGCCGCCCAGGCAGATCATCATCGAGCCGCAACTGATCATCCGCGAATCATCCGGCGCCGATTGGTCTTGAAGGATGGGCGATGAGCAACGATTTCGCTGTCTCGATAGAACATATTGCGCTTTGGACCCGCGATCTCGAGCGCTCAAGATCTTTCTACGAACATCACTTCGGTGCCCGGGCCGGGGCGCTCTATCAGAGCAAGCGCCAGCCCCTTTCCTCCTATTTTCTCGAATTTGCCGGCGGTGCGCGGCTTGAGATCATGACATCACCGGAGATGGCCGATCGCTTTGTCACTCGCCATATCGGGCTCGCTCACTTTGCGCTTCGCGTCGGGTCGCGGGAAGCCGTTCACGCGATCGTCGAGAGACTGCGTGCGGCGCAGGTGACAATCGCCGGCGAGCCACGCCTGACCGGTGATGGTTATTATGAAGCGGTGGTTCACGACCCGGATGGAAACATTCTCGAACTCATCGCGTAACCACGGAGACAACCGTTAATGTCCAAAGACCTGAGCCGGGACGCTTATGCCGTCCTCTTCCCGGCCTTCGATGCGCTCGATCTCGATACGACGCTGGTCAGTTTTCTCTATTCGGGAGGCAAATCCCTGCTCGTCGGGGAGAGCCGCGCCGAATACGTCGCCCGCCGGATGAGCGACACGCGGCAACGTGAGGAGAAACCCGAACGGTTTCGCGATCTCGCGGTGAAAGCACGCGGGCTGGCGGGGCCTGTGCTGATCGGCGTCGATCAGGAACTGGCCGGCATTCAGCGGTTGCACCGGCTGGTGCCACCACTGCCTGACCTCGAGGCGGCACATCAGCTCTCCTCGGCCCAGATAGAAGCTGCCGCACGGGCGACCGCGGAAGGGGCAGTCGAACTTGGCGTCAATCTGTTCCTGGCGCCGATCCTCGATGTCCTTCGGGGTGAAAATCCCTGGCTCGCGGGGCGCACCTTGGGGCCTGATATCGACGAGGTTGCGCGGATTTCTGCGTCCTTCATTCGCGGCGTTCAATCGGCCGGCGTTGCAGCAACCGCCAAGCACTTTCCGGGTCATCCGGTCACGCCGGAAGATCCCGCGCTTGCCGAAGCGGTGGTACCGGGATCGGCGCAAGAGATCGTCGAGCTCGCATCACCCTTCAGGGTGGCGATCAATGCCGGCGTCAAGATCGTCATGACGGGTCCGGCCCTGGTGCCCTCACTAGACCCGCGTCAGGCCGCTTCCGTCTCCACAAGCATCGTCGAGATGCTGCGTGCGGATTTCGGCTTCGACGGACTGATCATGAGCGACGACCTCGATGCCCCGGGCATCATGCGTGGCGCATCCTTGATCGATACCGCGATCGCTTCCCTGGTGGCCGGGGTCGATCTCCTGCTTCTGGCGTCGGGGCCGCATCTGCCTGGTGTTGCGAGAGGCATCCTGGCAGCGGCGGAAGACGGCCGACTGCCTCCTGCCAGGTTGCGGGAAGCCGCCGACCGGGTCCGGGCCTTGGCGGAAAGCCTCGGTTAGAGCCGATAGCAGGCACAGGTCGCCTTGCGCATAGCATTGGCATGCAGACCTGGTTGAGCGTCCACGGATGCCATCTGTGGTGGATGGGCATCTAAACCAGGGGCGTGCCCGTGCTGGAAATTTTTCCGGATTATGGAAAAGATCGGTGCCGATGCTTCGTGCTGGATGCCGGCACGATCTTGCCCGTTCGGAAAAGGTCCATGTCTCTCAGAAGGTCCCTGCCGTCGCCTGTCGCGCTGTTCATGTTCGAAGCGGCGGCCAAGCATTTGAATTTCACCCGTGCGGCGGTGGAGTTCAATGTCACCCAGTCGGCGGTCAGCCGCATGATCAAGAAGCTCGAGATCTATCTCGTCACGCCTCTGTTCCAGCGCGGGGCGACCGGGCTCGTCCTGACCGAAGAAGGCGAGCTGCTCTACAAGGCGGTCGGGCAGGGCTTCCAGACCATCGAGGCGGCGCTCGAGGAATTGCGCGTCCGCCAGGGCAAGACCGGTGTTGTCACCCTCTCCATTTCCTCCGCTTTTGCCGTCAACTGGTTCGTGCCGGCGGTTGACCGCTTCCAGGCGGCCTTTCCCAATATCGATGTCCGGTTCCAGCTGGTCAAAGGTGAGCCCATCGGCCCCTTCGATGATGTCGATCTCGCCATCCGGCATAATCACCCGGAGACTGACGCGCAATATAGCTGGAAGCTGCTGGATGAAATCGTGGTGCCGGTCTGCAGTCCGGTTTATGCGAAGCAGCACGGCACTCTTGCCAGGCCGAAGAAGGACAATCCGCATATTTTCGCCAATCTGTCCGGCACCATGCGGATTCCCTGGCCGGTCTTTCTCGAGAAGACGGGCACGCCGCCGCCGTCCACGGCGCGCAACATCACCTTCTCGGATTACAGCCTGGTGGTCCAGGCGGCGCTCAAAGGCCGGGCTCTGGCGCTCGGCTGGCTGCATGTCGTCGGCCATGAATTGCTGGAAGAGGGCCTGATCACGGCCGGTCCGCAACAGCTCCGGACCGGTCTCAGCTACGATATCGTCGCCTCCAAGCAGCGCCCACTCCGGCAATCGGCGGCGCTGGTGAAGGACTGGCTGATCGCCGAAATGCGGGCCATGGAAGCGCAGCTGAAGCTCGGGCGGTGATGGCCCGGCATGACCTGCGGTCATGTCGTCGCGACTCTTTTGCCTTTCCGGTCTTGGGGAAGCCCGGCGTATCCCTGTGATGGTGGCTGGGCTTGCTTGCTGTAAGCGCGGCGGGGTCCGGCAAGCAGGGGAAATGCATGCGCGTTACAGAACAATCCATCTTGCCGGCCAGCCTCTGGGCTGCCACTGCCTGCAAGGCGCCGGATTATCACCCACTCAAGGGCGATGCCTCGACCGAGATCGCAATCATCGGCGCCGGCTATACCGGGCTGAGTGCCGCCTTGCACCTCGCCAAAGCAGGCAAGAAGGTCATGGTTATCGAGGCCTCCGAGCCAGGTTGGGGTGCTTCCGGGCGCAATGGCGGGCAGATCATCGCCGGATTGAAATTCGAGCCCGACCGGCTCGAGGCAGTCTTCGGACAGAAGAAGGGTGCGGCGATTGTCGCCACCATGGGGGCCGGTGCCGCCCTCGTCGCTTCCCTGATCGATACCTATAAGATCGACTGCCATCCGGTCCATAGCGGCTGGATCCAGGCAGCGCATGGCGAGCGCGCCTATCGCGAGCTGATCCAGCCCCGCTCGGCGCAATGGATGGCGCGGGGTGTCGCAGCGAAAGTGCTCGATCGCCAGCAGATGGCGGGCATGGTCGGCTGCCCGCCCGATCTCTATGTTGGCGGCTGGCACGATCCGCGCGGCGGTGTCTTGCAGCCGCTCAGTTATGCCCGCGGCCTCGCTGCGGCGGCCATCGCCGAAGGTGCCACCATCCACGCTTATACGTCGGTCCGGGGCCTGCGGCGTGTCGGCGAAGGTTGGGCGCTGGATCTGGGCGACAAGACCATCACCGCCGACAAGGTCATGCTGGCCACCAATGCCTATACCGATGATCTGTGGCCCGGTTTGCGCCAGAGTGTCGTGCCGGTCAGCAGCTTTCAGATCGCCACCTATCCGCTGGAGCAATCTATCCGCGACACCATCCTGCCGGGCGGCCAGGGCGCGACCGATACGCGCCGCCTGCTGCAGTATTTTCGTCTCGACCATGAGGGGCGACTGATCATGGGCGGCCGCTGCCCGGTGGATGACAATCCCACCCTGCAGGATGCTTCTGCCTTGCGCGCGACCTTGGCCAGGACCTTTCCCCAGGCCGCCGCGGCACCGATCCAGTTCGTCTGGAGCGGCAAGGTGGCCCTCACCAAAGATACGCTGCCGCATGTCCATCTCCTGGCGCCCAATCTTTACGCGGCGCTTGGCTGCAACGGGCGCGGGGTCGCCGCCTGCACCACCATCGGCAAGGTGATGGCAAGTTTCGTCGGTGGCATGACGGCGGAAGAGCTGCCTTTCCCGGTCTCCGCTCCGGATCGCTTTGCCCTGCATGCCTTCAGGAAGCTCGGCGTGATCGCCATGAGCCAGTATTATCGCTTGCTGGACAGGCTCGAGGCGAAGCAATGATCTGACGGAACGATCCTGGGAAGAGCTTGGCGCTTTCCTGAAAACAATCACGCGTCCCGTATGTAGGCCGAGCAGAAAGACGTGGAATGTCGCGAGAACCGCGTTTCGATATCCTTTTCGAACCGATCAAGCTGGGGCCGGTAACGGCACCCAACCGCTTCTATCAGGTGCCGCATTGCACCGGCATGGGCTACCAGATGCCGCAGACCCTCGCCGCCATGCGCGAGGTCAAGGCCCAGGGCGGATGGGGTGTCGTGAACACTGAATACTGCTCGATCCATGCCTCATCGGATGATCTGCCGGCACCTTTCGCCAGTCTGTGGGATGCCGGCGACGTCAAGAACATGGCGCGCATGGTGGAGGGCGTGCACCGTCACGGAGCGCTGGCGGGCGTCGAGCTCTGGTATGGCGGCATGCGCAGCGCCAACCAGCATTCGCGCGAGATATCGCTGGCGACCGACAGCATGCCGACGGCCGGTTCGCCCTGGCAGTGCCAGCGCATGGACAAGGCCGATATCAAGACCTATCGCGCCTGGCACAAGGCGGCGGCCTTGCGTGCGCGCGAGGCTGGCTTCGACATCGTCTATACCTATGCGGCGCATACCTATCTGCTGGCCCAGTTCCTCGACCCCGTCGTCAATACGCGGACGGACGAATATGGCGGCTCGATCGAGAATCGCTGGCGGCTGCTCCGCGAAGTGCTGGAGGAGACCAGGGAAGCGATCGGCGATCACTGTGCCATGGCGCTCCGCATCGAGGTCTGCGATGAGGATGGCAGCGGCACCGATGAACGCAGCGCGCTGCTGAAATCGCTGGCACCGCTCGTTGATCTCTATGACGTCACGATCCCCGATTACGGCATCGAGATGGGGCCCTCGCGCTTCGTCAAGGAAGCCCCACTGGAAGGCGCCATCGCCCATGTTCGTGCCGTGACGGGCAAGCCAGTCGTCTCGGTCGGCCGTTTCACCAGCCCGGAGACCATGCTCTCCCAGGTGAAGCGGGGCATTGTCGATCTGATCGGTGCTGCGCGGCCCTCGATCGCCGATCCCTTTTTGCCGGCGAAGATCCGCGACGGGCGGTTCGAGGATATTCGCGAATGCATCGGCTGTAATATCTGCTACGCCAATGACGGCAATGGTGTGCCGATCCGTTGCACGCAGAATCCGACCATGGGCGAGGAATGGCGGCGCGATTGGCATCCGGAAATCATCA
>Ga0209148_1001188_pt1 | contig 14938 bp, 7 predicted proteins | sample AraplaCol_mMF_r2_2_FD_184288 | JGI IMG/M metagenome (GOLD analysis project Ga0209148, IMG submission 184288) | Arabidopsis root microbial communities from North Carolina, USA - plate scrape CL_Col_mMF_r2 (SPAdes) (version 2) | ecosystem: Host-associated > Plants > Roots > Endosphere | place: USA...
CGAACGCGGCGATCGTGCGCTCGATCGCCTCGTCGTCCACGTCGAGGTGCGTCACCAGCCGGATCGACGGCAGGTAGCCGATGCTCAGGCGCACGCCGTGCGTGGCCATGTGCGTGGCGAGATCGGCCAGCCGCGCCGCCGGTACGTCCACGAACACCATGTTCGTATGACAGCCCTTCACGGTGAGACCGTCTATCTTGCCCAGGCCCTCCGCCAGACGGGCCGCACGTGCGTGGTCCTCAGCGAGGCGCGCCACGTGGTGATCCAGCGCATGCAGCGCCGCCGCAGCGAGCATGCCTGCCTGACGCCATCCGCCGCCGGCCACCTTGCGCCAGCGTTTGGCCCGCTCGATCAGGTCCGTGCTGCCCAACAGGACGGAGCCCACCGGGGCGCCAAGGCCCTTGGAGAAGCAGACCGATACGCTGTCGAACCCGGCGACGACGTCGCGTGCCGGCCGTCCATAGGCCACTGCAGCGTTGAACAGGCGCGCGCCATCCAGATGGAACCCGAGACCGCGGCGGCTTGCGAGTTCGCGCGCCTTGCCAAGGTAGTCGAAGGGCAAGGGACGACCATGCCAGGTGTTCTCCAGGGCGAGCAGGCGGGATCGCGCGAAATGCGGATCGATCGGCTTGATCGCGGCTTCGACCTTGTCCAACGGCAGTGTGCCGTCCACCTCCTGTGGAATCGGTTGCGGCTGGATGGAACCGAGCACCGCTGCGCCGCCACCCTCGAATCGATACGTGTGTGCGTCGGCACCTACGATGTATTCGTCGCCGCGCTCGCAGTGACTCATCAGCGCCAACAGGTTGCTCTGCGTGCCCGTGGGAACGAACAACGCCGCCGCGAAACCAAGGTCGGCCGCCAGGCGTTCCTGCAATGCGTTGACCGTCGGGTCTTCGCCGTACACGTCATCGCCTACCGGCGCACGCAACATCGCTTCGCGCATGGCGTCGGTGGGCCGGGTCACGGTATCGCTGCGCAGGTCGATCGTCTGCATGGTCGCATCGCATCGCTTGAAAGAGGACAAGGCATGGTACGCGACACGCCCACCTGCTCGCGATGCCGCTACGCCGTTCACGATTCCGTGCCCTTTTTCGCGGCATGCTCTCCCGCATGATTACCATCGTCATGGGCGTCTCCGGCAGCGGCAAAAGCACGATCGGCGAAGGCCTGGCCACGCGCCTCGGCATCCCGTTCGTCGACGGCGACAGCCTGCATCCGGCAGCCAACCGCGCGAAGATGGCCGCGGGCGTGCCGTTGGATGACGCAGACCGACAGCCGTGGCTCGAGGCCATCGTGGCGGAAATGGATCGCCATCGCGAAGCTGGTGACTCGTTGGTGCTGGCCTGCTCGGCGTTGAAGCGGCGTTATCGCGATTTCTTGCGGGGCGGGCACGACGACGTACGTTTCGTCTATCTGCGTGCGCCACGCGAACTGCTGGCCGAACGCCTCGGCCATCGTAGCGGCCACTTCTTCGACCCGCGTCTCCTCGACAGCCAGTTGGCGACCCTCGAGGAACCCACCGAGGACGAAGCCCTGCGGGTCGACGTGGCGCTGCCGCCAGCCGAAGCGGTGGCTTCGATCATTCGCGCGAACTGCTCGGCCTGAGACCACGGTGAGCGGTAGGTGGGTGGCCCCACCGCTCGCACCGTGTTCTCATATTCGCTCCCCCGAGCTTTCAGGAACGCCCATGCAAGCCCCCGTCGACGCGGCGTTGGATAGCCGTCGCGCGGACACGACTGTGTTCAGCGTGCTCTTCGCGATCAGCTTCTGCCATCTGCTCAACGACATGATGCAGTCGCTGCTTCCGGCGATCTATCCGGGGCTCAAGGCGGACTTCCAACTCGACTTCGGCCAGGTGGGTCTCATCACCCTCACCTACCAGATCACCGCCTCGATTCTGCAACCGCTGGTCGGTCTTTACGCGGACCGCCGCCCCACACCGCTGGCCTTGCCGGGCGGCACGCTGTTCTCGCTCGCCGGACTGCTCGTGCTGTCGCGAGCGCACGCCTATCCCGTGCTGCTTGCCGGCGCGGCTTTGTTGGGCATGGGTTCGTCGGTGTTTCACCCGGAATCATCGCGCGTGGCGCGCATGGCATCGGGCGGCCGGCATGGGCTCGCCCAGTCGCTGTTTCAGGTCGGCGGCAACGCAGGGCAGGCGCTGGGTCCGCTTGCCGCGGCACTCGTCGTCGTGCGTTGGGGCCAGTCGAGCCTCGCGTTCTTCGCGCTGCTCGCGCTGCTCTCGTGCGCGATTCTGTGGCAGGTCGGTCAGTGGTATCGGCACTACGGGCTTCCGCGACTCGCCCAGGCCGGGGCAAAGCAGCGCGACACCCCGCCGGTGAGTACCGAGGCGCGCCGCGGCATTGCCGTGCTGCTGGCGCTGATCTTTTCGAAGTACGTCTACCTCGCCAGTCTGACGAGTTACTTCACTTTCTATCTCATCCACCGCTTCGGCGTGTCGGTGGAGAACGCGCAGTACCACTTGTTCCTGTTTCTCGGCGCCGTTGCCGTGGGCACGGTACTCGGCGGGCCGGTCGGCGACCGCTTCGGTCGCAAGCGCGTCATCTGGTTCTCGATTCTGGGCACGCTTCCGTTCACCCTGATGCTGCCGCATGCGAGCCTGTTCTGGACCGCGCCCCTCACCATCGCCATCGGCTTGATCCTGGCCTCGGCGTTTCCCGCGATCGTCGTGTTCGCGCAGGAACTGGTACCGGGCAAGGTCGGCATGATCTCCGGTCTGTTCTTTGGCTTTTCGTTCGGTATGGGCGGCCTTGGCGCCGCCGTGCTCGGTGAACTGGCCGATCACATCGGTATCGAGGCGGTCTACCAGATCTGCGCCTTCCTGCCATTGATCGGCCTGCTGGCCGCCTTGCTTCCTAACACGACGCGGCGCTCGTAGGCGCCGCGTCGTGACCCTGCCCTAGGGCAGCGTGTAGGCGATAACCCAGTCGCCTTGCTTCGTGCCCAGCGAACCGTGGCCGCCTGCGGTCACCAGGATGTACTGGCGACCGGTGCTGTCGGCGTAGCTCATCGGCGTCGCCTGACCGCCCGCCGGAAGACGCGCCTCGAACAGCTTCTTGCCGGTGCGCACGTCGTAGCCACGCAGGTAGTAGTCCAGGGTGCCCGAGAGGAAGGTGACACCGCCTGCCGTGGTGAGCATGCCGCCGAGGCTGGGTACGCCGAGCGGCATCGGGATCGGCAACGGCGCGCTATCCACGATCGTGCCGTTCTTGTGCCGCCACATCATCTTGCCGGTGCGCAGATCCACGCCGGCCACGTAGCCCCACGGCGGCGCCTGGCAGGGAATGCCCAGCGGCGAGAGGAACGGCGAAAGCTCGATGCCGTAAGGAATGCCTTCGGCCTTCTTCACGCCTTCGGTCTCGCTCTTCGCGGGCCCGACTTCCATCTTCGCAAGCACGTCCTTCGGAATCAGCCGCGACTGGAACGCCATGTAGCTCGGGTTGATGAGCATCAACTGGCGGCTCGGGTCCACCGACACACCGCCCCAGTCGAACACGCCGAAGTTGCCCGGGAATACCAGCGAACCCTGCTCCGACGGTGGGGTGAACATGCCGTCGTAGCGCAGCGAACGGAAGCGCACGCGGCACCAGAGCTGGTCGAGCGGTGTGGTACCCCACATGTCCTTTTCGCGCACGTCGGGCGGCGCGAAATTGAGATCGGACAGCGGCTGGGTCGGCGCGGTGTGGTCGCCCGGCACGGCACCTTGCGGACGCGGCACCTCGCGGATCGGCACGATCGGTGTGCCATCGCGGCGATCGAGCACATAGATGCTGCCCTGCTTGGTGGACGCGATGACCGCGGGCTTCATGCCGTCGGCGGTCTGCAGATCCATCAGCGTCGGCTGGCCGCCCACGTCCATGTCCCACAGATCGTGGTGGGTGAACTGGTAGTTCCACTTCACCTTGCCGGTGGCGATATCGAGCGCCACGATGCCCGCGCCAAATTTCTCCGACGTGGGTGTGCGTCCGCCACCGAACTGATCGGGCGTCTGGTTGCCCATCGGCAGGTAGAGGATGCCGAGGTTCTCGTCCACGCTGAAGACCGACCACACGTTCGGCGAGTTGCGCGTGTATACGCCGTCCGGCCCGATCGGTGCGGTGTCATCCGGCTTGCCGGGATCCCAGTTCCACACGAGGTGACCATCGTGCACGTCATAGGCGCGGATGACGCCCGACGGCTCGTTCGTCGATTCGTTGTCGGTCACGTGACCGCCGATGATGACGAGATCCTTCGTCACCGCCGGAGGCGAGGTGGAGTAGTAGCCACCCGGCGTGAACGGACCGATGTTCGTCCGCAGATTGACCGTGCCGTGATCGCCGAAGTCATCGCATGGCTTGCCCGTATCGGCGTCGAGGGCGATCAGGCGCGCATCTGCCGTGGGCAGGAACAGGCGCCGCGGGCACGTCGAGGCGGCGATCGCGGTGGGCGCCGACGCTACGGTGGCCGATGTCGCGGGCAAGGCGGTCGTCGAGGCAGGCGCAGGCACCGCGGCAGCGTATTTCGCGTCGTCGTGATACGACACGCCGCGGCAGGTCATGTGTTCCCAATGCTTGAAGCCGACCGGGCTCTGCAGCTTCGGATCGAACTCCCAGCGCTTCTGCCCGGTCGCCGCATCCACGGCGATCACACGGCTGTGCGGCGTGCACAGATACACGGTGTCGCCGATCTTGATCGGCGTGTTCTCGTCGGTCGTCTCGGTCGGATCGTCCGGTCCGGGCAGGTCGCCTGTCTGAATCTTCCACGCGACCTTCAACTGGCCCACGTTGTCGGGCGTGATCTGCTTGAGCGGCGAGTACCGCTGCCCGTAGGGCGAACTGCCGTAGCCCGTCCAGTCGGCATCGGGGCGAAGCGCGCGATCGCCCTGCGGGCCCGCCACTTCGTCCATCGGCAGATCGCCTCGGACGTCATGGTCCTTGTGCAAGGCGCCGGCGACACCGACCGCAGCGACGATCAACAACGCCACGAACAGGAAGCCGCCGCCCGTACCGCGCGCGGTCTCGTGGAGGTAACGGCGGTTCAAGCCGCGACGCGGCCACGGCAGCAACAGCCAAAGACCGAGGGCGAACCAGATGTCGAGGCGTGGTAGCAGTTGCCACCAGTCGAGATGCACTTCCCACACCGACCACGCCGCCGTGCCGATCAGCAGCAAGGCGTAGAGCGGTACCGCGGCGCGCGAATGGAACAGCAGCAAAAACGCCACCAGCAGCGTGATCACACCAGCGGAGAGGTAATAGGGAGAGCCGCCCAAATGGACCAGCCATATGCCTCCCAGCAAGGTAGCGCCGCCGAACAGCGCGAAGACGATCGCTGTTATCAGCGTCGCTGGGTGGAATCTCCTGACTCGTTTCACTGCGGCCACTCTCCTGACATGAGGCCTCCCCCGTACCTCCTAGGGTGACCGTTCCGGCGTGAATCGCAGGTGGAGGGGCGCCACTCAGGCGACGTGCGCGGCGCAAGAAAATGCGCCTCGCACGTTTTGAGCCGGGGACGACGCCTTAGGCGAACTCGGCCCAGGCGTCGGCATCCGCGGTGCTACCGGTGCGCTGGCCAAAGCGAAGATCATGCGCGGCACGGTCCGGCGACGGCGCGCGTTCGGGCGCGTGACGCTTACCACTGTCAACGGTGAAGAACGCCACCTGCTCGTGCAACGCCTTCGCCTGGTCCTGCATGGACTTGGCGGCCGCGGCGGCCTCTTCCACCAGCGCGGCGTTTTCCTGGGTCACCTGGTCGATCTGCGCAATCGCGAGGTTCACCTGATCCACGCCCGAGGACTGTTCGGCGCTCGCCGCAGCGATCTCGGCGACGATGTCCGTCACCTTCTTTACGCTGTCGACGATACCGCGCAGGGCGGCCGACGACTGTTCGACCAGTGTCGTACCGGCGTCCACCCGCTCGCTGCTTTCCGCGATGAGGTGCTTGATGTCGCGCGACGCAGCCGCGCTGGACTGCGCCAGGCGACGCACTTCCGCTGCCACGACCGCGAAGCCACGGCCCTGTTCGCCGGCCCGCGCCGCTTCCACCGCGGCGTTGAGTGCGAGAAGGTTGGTCTGGAAGGCTATGTCGTCGATCAGGCCGACGATGTCGCCAATGCGACGGCTGGAATCGCCGATCTGTTGCATGGCGCTCATGGCCTCGTTCACCACGGCGCCTCCCTTCTCCGCTTCGCCACGCGCATGTCGCGAGAGACGATCGGCGGCTACGGCGTTCTCCGCGTTCTGTTTGACCGTGGCGGTCATTTCTTCCATCGACGCCGCGGTTTCTTCGAGGCTCGATGCCTGCTCCTGCGTGCGCTGCGACAGGTCGTCGTTGCCACGCGCGATCTGTCCCGATGTGGTGGACACGACGTGCGCGCTGTCCTGCACCTGCGTGACGATGGACGCGAGCGTGCCGCGCATGCGCTCCAATGCACCCAGCAGGCTGGCCGGTGCATAGTCCGCGGCCGAGGACGTGCGCAAATCGCCGCCTGCGATGCGGCCAGCGATGTCTACCGCGTCACGCGGTTCGCCGCCCACGCTGGCGCGGATGCTGCTCATCGAAAACCACACGATCGTCAGCGCCAGCAACGCGATCAGGCCCGACTTGATGAGGCCGCTCGTGAGCTGCGCCGTAAAGGCGGCATCGATGTCGTTGAAATAGGCACCCGTGATGAAATGCAGATCCCAGGGCTTGTACCAGGACGAATAGCTGATCTTGTCCCGCAGCTCCTTCGTCTTGGGCATGACCTGCGTGTAACGCGTCAGGCCGTGGCCATCCTTCGTATCCGCATTGAGCATCGCTTCGTAGTGCCGGAAGCCCTTGCCATCGGTATCGTCGCGAATGACCTTGCCGATCTCGCCATGACGCAGCGGATGCATGCGCATCGTCAGCGACGAATCGAAGGCGAAGATATAGCCGGAGTTATCCGACCAGCGCATGGCGTCGATCATCTTCAGCGCTTCGAGCCGCGCTTCCAGATCGCTCATTTCGCCCTTCTCTGCCCGAACTCGATAGGCATCGGCGATCGAGATGGCGCTCGTCACGTGCTGTTCGAGCGTGTCCTGCAGTTCGCGCATCTGCACCTTACGGCTGTCGACGGCCGACATGATCGTCTGCGACAGAAGCCCCAGCACGACGACCGCCATGACCATCCACACCCGCGTATTCAGCCGCGTGCGCCCGAACCAGTTTTCTATCGCCGACATTGCCGCTACCCCGTGAGTACCCCGTAGGCGTTGTAACGGCCGTGACACGCAGGACTTTACGAAAGCCTTGTGAACCGCGGACTTACCTTGATCTTTCTTAGTGAAGGCTTAGGTGATGGCGACCGGAGCCCATCACGGTGTCCGGACCGCCAGGCAGCCCGACCACCGCTTCCGCACCCACCGGCACGACGACGTCCGCCTCGATCCTGCCGGCCACTTTGCGCCAGGCCACGGATGCCTCGCCGTAGGGCGTCATGACCGACGCCGACGCGCGCCCCAGAAAGGCAGTGAGCTTCGGCCGCACTTCGAAGCGCTGCCAGCCCGGTGCCAGCGGGCGCAATCCGGCCACGTCGGCATAAAGCCAGTCGTCGATCGTGCCGAGGAAGTAGTGCCCTCGCGAGCGCGAGGCAAGCTTCCAGTGCTCCCAAAGGCTGGTGGCGCCGTTCGCACGCCAGAATCCCCAACTGGGAAACGTAGTCTGCGTGGCGATGGCCCAGGCTTCGTCGGCGTGGCCTGTCGCCGTGAGGATGGGCAGGATCACCTTGGTCGCCAGCGCGCCGGTGTCCAGGTGATTGCCGCGCCCCCTCGCATCTGCCGCAACGCCTGCCGCTACACGCGTGATGAGATCATCCGGCACCAGACCGAATGACAGCGCCAGCAGGTTGTGCGCCTGGCGATACCCTCGGTCGTCTTCGCCCCGGTAGGCGGCCTGGCTTCGATCGAGAAAGCGTGCATTGAAAGCCTTCTTGACGACCTCCGCGCGTGCATCGAACGTCTTCGCCCTGGCGTCGTCGCCGAGCACGCGCAGCATGTCCGCGGTGCGCCGCTGCATGCCATAGAGATACGTGGTCGCCGCCACGCGCTTGTCCTCGGGCGCGTTCTCGCCAGCCGGGTCGGCGTCCGGGCTCACCCAATCGCCAAGCTCGGTGTCTGCGATACCGGCGGGCGAACGCGCGTCTTCCATCGCGACGTAACGAGCGATCCCTTCGATATGTTCTTCCATGGGACGTCGATCGCCCTCATACAACCACAACCACCATGGAATGAAGACGTAAGCGGCATGCCAGGTGGGTGCGCGTACACGACCCCAGCCAGGATTCGGCGCAATGAGTAGCGGTGCACCGTCGGGGCCACGCGTATCGGCGATGTCGCGCAGCCATTCCGCGAGCAGGCGATCCGCGTCCAGATTGCGCAGGAACATTTCCGTGCCCAGCATGCCATCGCCCGTCCAACCGTTCTTCTCGTACATCGGTGTATCGGTGGGAATGCTGTGCAGATTGTTGAGGATGGTGTCGACCGTGGCGTGGTGAATCCAGTTGAGCAAGGGCTGGTCGCTGTCGAACTGGCCGGTGATGGCGATGTCCGTATGCACCACTTGCGCGGTCACTGCATCGAGGCGGGGCTTGCCTCCCGGCCACCCATCCACCTGCACGTAGCGAAAGCCCTTGTACGAGAAGCGCGGATGCCAGCGAATGCGCTCCCCCGCGAGGGTCATTCGATCGGTTTGGAAGCCGTTCTTGAAGTAATGGTGTTCATCGCGCGCATCGACCGTACCGTCGGCAAGCAGCTTTTCGCCATAGCGTGCAACGACGGTCGCTCCCGACGGCCCACTCACGTCGAACGTGGCCCAGCCGGCGATCACGCGTGGGAAGGCGAACACATAGGTGCCCGGTACGGGCTCGGTCACTTCCGTGGCCGCGAGCGTATCGATAACGCGGATTGGCTGTTCCGTCTGCGCGACGAGTTTGCCGCGCGGCGCGGGCAGTTCACTGGCCGGTGCCCACGCATCCGGACGCACAAAGCGTGCGTCGTAGATTTCGCCACGATAGAGGTCATCGAGTCGCGTCGGCCCGTCGCCCACCTGCCAGCTCGCATCGCTGACCATGTCGGACACACGGCCATCGGCGTAGCGGATGCGCAGCAACGCACGCAGGCGCGGCTTGCCGTGCCACGGTGCACGTTCCCAATGCCAGACGTTCGGATTGGTCAGGCCGTAAAAGCCGCGCCCGAGTTCCGCGTCGAGCACGTGCGAGCCGGGAGACAACGCGATGTCCGTCGCCACGACCTCGACACGTTTGTCGTAGTCGGTGAAACCCGGCGAGAGCACGGCGTCGTTCACCGGGCGCCCATCGATCGCGATGTCCGCGTAGCCGCCCGCGGCGACGTAGAGCGTCGCGCGTTTCACGGGCCCGTCGACCCGGAACGTCTTGCGCAACAGCGGCGCAGGAAGCGTGTCGTCACGCTTGCCGATCCAGCGGGCGTCGTGCCACCCGGCCTCATCGAGCGCAGTATCGAAGTGCGAGGAGACCTCGGCGGTTCCGTCCGAGGTGCGAACGTCGACGCGCCAGTCGTAACGTTCGCCAGGCGACAGGGGTGCCCCGGCGTAGGCGATGTCGAATGGACGCGGGTCGTTCACCTCGCCACTATCCCACACCGTGCTTCCGTTGCGTGACACGACCAGGCGGTAACCGATCTGCACGGTACCCGGCGCATCGCTCCGAACCACCCAGGAAAATCTCGGCTGTTTAACGTCCACATACGTGGGCGATTCGGTGCGCTCCACCCGTGGCGTGGCGAGCGTTATCGCGGCGTTCGCAACAGGGACGAAGGCGAGCCACGCGCAGGCGGCAAAGAAACGCAGGAGCAACGTGACGACCTCGGTGCGAGCCAGATAGCCGAGCATAGCGCGCAAGAACGCCGGCATGACACGCATGAAATCTGACTGTCATGCGTACGGGGCATGACATCGCGTGGACGGGACATGGACGTTTCGCTGCGTAAACAGGAGAGACCCTTCCCCACGAGAGACCGCCCCCATGGATCACGCCGCCAACCACGATCCGTACGCCATGCAAGATCCCCGCACGCAGTATCCGCAACCGGACTTCTCCAAGCAGCCGCAGCCGGCACCCGGCCTGGCGAAGGAGATGGTGCCAAGGCCAGATCACGGCGAGACCAGCTATCACGGCAACGGCCGCCTGCATGGCCGCAAGGCGCTGGTCACCGGCGGGGACTCCGGCATCGGACGTGCTGCCGCGATCGCGTTCGCGCGCGAAGGTGCCGACGTGGTCATCAACTATCTGCCCTCGGAGCAGAAGGACGCCGACGAAGTCATCGCGCTCCTCCGCGCCGAAGGCAGCAAGATCGTCGGCATACCGGGCGATCTCCAGGACGAGGCGTTCTGCAACGAGCTGGTCGCCAAGACCGTGAAGGAATTGGGCGGCCTCGACATCCTCGCCAATGTCGCGGGACGCCAGCAGTACTCGAAGTCGATCGACGAACTGGACAGCGAATCGTTCCAGGCCACGTTCCGTACCAACGTCTTCGCGTTGTTCTGGCTGACCAAGGCCGCCATGCCGCACATGCCGCCGGGCGCCGCCATCGTCAACACGGCGTCGATCCAGGCCTATCAGCCGTCGGACATCCTGCTCGACTATGCGCCGACCAAGGCGGCTATCGTCGCCTTCACCAAGGCGTTGGCGAAGCAGGCCGCCGACAAGGGCATTCGTGTGAACGCCGTGGCACCGGGTCCGGTATGGACACCACTGCAGCCGAGCGGCGGCCAGCCGCAGGAGAAGGTGGTGGAGTTCGGCAAGAACGTACCGCTCGGCCGGCCGGGCCAGCCGGTGGAGTGCGCACCGCTATACGTGCTGCTGGCGAGCCAGGAAGCGAGCTTCATCACCGGTGAAACCTACGGCGTCACCGGCGGCAACATGCTTCCCTGACCCGCACCAGACGAAGGGCTAGGTGACCCGCGTAATCCGCCCGATCGCATCCATCAGGTCGGCGACACCGTAGGGCTTCACCAGGATCGCGGTGCGTTCGTCGCGCTGTATGCCATTGGCGGTGTGATCGCCGGTGGCATACAGCACGGGAAGCTCGGGCTGTTGCTCCCGCAACCGCTCCGCGACTTCCACGCCGTTCATGCCTGGCAAGCCGACGTCGGCCAGTAGCACGTCGATCGGCTGCGCGTTGTACACACGCAGCGCTTCATGGCCGTCGCCAGCTTCGAAGGCCATGTGTCCGCGGCTTTCCAGCATTTCGCAGATCGACATGCGGATCAGCGCATCGTCTTCGACCACCAGCACTCGCATCGGCGGCGGCACCGGCGTCGCGGTAGCCGACGCCATCGGCAGCGCATCCTGCGTACGCCGCAGGCGCGTCGCCAGCACGTTGCGCACGCGTCGCGCGAGTTGGTCGCGGGTGTAAGGCTTGCTCAGCAGCTCCACGCCCTCATCGAGGCGGCCGCCATGCACGATGGCGTTTTCCGTGTAGCCCGAGGTAAACAGCACGCCGATGCCCGGCTGCCGTTCGGCGGCCTTGCGCGCCAGCTCGGGGCTGCGCAGTGAGCCGGGCATCACCACGTCGGTGAACAGCAGGTCGATCGCGATGCCGCTCTCGATGATCGACAATGCACTTTCCGCATCACGTGCCTTGAGCACGCGGTAGCCGAGGTCGCCCAGCATGGCGACGACGGTCTCGCGCACGGCGTCGTCGTCCTCCACCACCAGGATGGTCTCGTCGCCACCGCGCACGCCTTCCTCCTCAATGTCGACCACCCGGTCCTCGCTCTGCGTCGAGCGCGGCAGGTAGATCTTCACCGTCGTGCCATGACCCGGCTCGCTGTAGATCTTCACGTGGCCACCGGACTGCTTCACGAAACCATAGACCATCGACAGGCCAAGGCCCGTGCCACGGCCTTCCGGCTTGGTCGTGAAGAACGGCTCAAATACCTGGTCGATGATCTCGGCGGGAATGCCGGTGCCGGTATCGGTGACCGCGATCATGACGTACTGGCCCGGACGCAGGTCGCCGTGTGCCGCGGCGTAGGTAGCGTCGAGCAACGCATTGCCGGCCTCGATGGTCAGCTTGCCGCGCCCTTCCATCGCGTCGCGTGCATTGAGCGCGAGATTGAGCAGCGCGTTCTCGACGTTGCCCGGATCGACCAGCGTGTTCCACAGGCCGCCGGCCACCACGGTCTCCACCTCGATCGCCTCGCCCAGCGCGCGGCGGAGGAGTTCGTCCATGTCGCGGACGAAGCGGCCGATGTTCACCACCTTCGGAGCCAGCGGCTGGCGCCGGCCGAAAGCAAGCAACTGAGCGGCGAGCTTGGTGCCACGGGTGACGCCGGCCATGGCGTTCGCCACGCGGCGTTCCGCGCGAGCGTTGCCAGCTACGTCGGCGCTCAGCAGCTGCAGGTTGCCGCTGATCACCTGGAGCAGGTTATTGAAATCGTGCGCCACGCCACCGGTCAGCTTGCCGATCGCGTCCATCTTCTGCGCCTGGCGCAGCTGGTCCTGGGTCAGACCGAGCGCAAAGTCCACGGGCTCGCCGTCGCTCCGGGTCGGCAGCAGCGACACCATCAGCACCGGCTCGGCGTCCGCACCGCCGCGCCACGGCTCCACGGACAGGCGCCAGGGCGTGCCATCGGCCGAGGCGACCTCCAACGTGGCGAGGCCCTCATCTACGGACCGCGAAAAGGCATCGACGATCCGTTTCCGGGTCTCGTCACCCCATACGGCGAGGAAATCGTCCGAGGGCAACCGAGCGGCCGCCCACGCATTCGCGTACAGGAGCTCCCCGGCGGTGGAAAGGGCGACGATGCCGTAGGGAACGGCATCGAACGACCGGGAGATCAGTGCATGATCCTGCAGCGCAAAGGAAGATGGCATCGAGCCTGGCGGGTGCGTGAGGGAGGAAAGACGGGAGTTTATCGTTGCTCGCAAGATCCGATTGTGTAGACGATCTTCACATCCTCTTCGCGCTCGATTACGAATCCGATCAGATACCTGCGCCAGACCCAACATCTTGTGTTGACCCTTCGACCGGCCGGCTATATCGTGTGCTTGCTGGTGTCCGGAGAGGCGCGACTGCCCGTCGGACTTAATAGGGAATCCGGTGCGAATCCGGAACTGCCCCGCAGCGGTAAGTGGAAACGACCCCGTCTGAATGCACTGGTCCTCAGCGACTGGGAAGCGATGGGTAGGCGGGCCTCAGTGCCCTCGTCCACGAGTCCGAAGACCTGCCAGCGGTCGGTGCCTCATCGGTGCCGATTGTGGTGACGGCTTCCGCGGGGAAGCGCGTCGCGGACCGGAGCCGCCCTGGGCGGGCTCCGTCCCGGCTTTTTTTCCCGTTGGCCTGAACCGCTTCGAGCCCCGTCCGAGGGAACGGGAGTTTGAACCTGGCCCTGGGGCACGCCACACATGACCACGATGGATTCCGCCGCGCACGAGCGCACCGAGACGGCCGACGCCGTCACCACCACCCCGCCCGCGACCGGCAACGCGCCCGCCGCTGGCTATCGCAACGAGCCGCCACCGGCCTTTGCCCTGACCCCGCCGCACAACCCCGGCCAGATGCGCGTGACGAAGCGCAACGGCGGCCAGGAAGTCGTCGACGTGAACAAGATCGTGCGCGCGGTCACCCGCAGCGCCGACGGCCTTTACGCCGTGGACCCGATGCGCGTCGCGCTGAAGACGATCGGCGGCCTCTATGACGGCGCCACCACGCAGGAACTCGACCAGTTGTCGATCCGCACGGCCGCCGCGCTGACTGCCGAGGAGCCGGAATACGGCCAGCTCGCCGCGCGCCTGCTCGCCGCCTTCATCGACAAGGAAGTGTCCGGGCAGGACATCCAGTCGTTCTCGCAGTCGATCTCCACCGGCTTCGAGCTGGGCATTCTCAACGAGCGCCTCCGTGACTTCGTGCAAGTGAACGCGCGCAAGCTCAACGATGCCGTGGACACCAGCGCCTCGCGACGCTTCGAATACTTCGGCCTGCGCACGGTTTACGACCGCTACCTGCTGCGTCATCCGACGAAGCGCTTCGTCATCGAGACGCCGCAATATTTCTTCATGCGCATCGCCTGCGCGCTCGGCGGCAACGACGTGGCCGAGACGCTGGAGCTGTACCGCATGCTCTCGTCGCTGGAGTACCTCGCCAGCTCGCCGACCCTGTTCAACGCCGGCACCGCGCACGAGCAGCTATCGTCGTGCTTTCTGCTGGATTCGCCGCAGGACGCGCTCGAGTCGATCTACGCCAAGTACGGTGACGTGGCTCAGTTGTCGAAGTTCGCCGGCGGCATCGGCCTGGCCTATTCGCGCATCCGCTCGCGCGGTTCGCTGATCCGCGGTACCAACGGCCACTCGAACGGCCTTGTGCCGTGGCTGAAGACGCTGGACGCCTCCGTTGCCGCCGTGAACCAGGGCGGCAAGCGCAAGGGCGCGGCCTGCGTGTATCTGGAATCGTGGCACGCGGACATCGAGGAATTCCTCGAATTGCGCGAGAACACCGGCGACGACGCACGCCGCACACACAACCTCAACCTCGCCAACTGGGTGCCCGATCTGTTCATGCGCCGGGTCGAAGCCGACGGCGACTGGTCGTTGTTCGACCCGAAGATCGTGCCGCACTTCGTCGACACATGGGGCGCCGCGTTCGACGCCGCCTATGAAAAAGCCGAGGCCGACGGCCTGGCCGCGAAGACGATCAAGGCCCGCGAGCTGTACGCACGCATGCTGCGTTCGCTGGCACAGACCGGCAACGGCTGGATGACCTTCAAGGACCGCTCGAACGCCACCAGCAACCAGACGGCGCGCCCCGAGAACGTCATCCACCTGTCGAACCTGTGCACGGAAATCCTCGAGGTCACCAACGCGAACGAGACGGCCGTCTGCAATCTCGGCTCGATCAACCTCGCACGTCATGTCGTCGATGGTGCGTTCGATTTCGACAAG
>Ga0209148_1001189_pt1 | contig 14928 bp, 26 predicted proteins | sample AraplaCol_mMF_r2_2_FD_184288 | JGI IMG/M metagenome (GOLD analysis project Ga0209148, IMG submission 184288) | Arabidopsis root microbial communities from North Carolina, USA - plate scrape CL_Col_mMF_r2 (SPAdes) (version 2) | ecosystem: Host-associated > Plants > Roots > Endosphere | place...
AAAACACCGCGCAAGCTGCCGCTGTTCGTTGTCGGCAAACCAACGGGCGCCTAATGTTTGGGCCGCGAGTACGTGCTCGGCTTGGATCTCGGCACAACGCTCGGCGTTAGTCGGGTGTATCTGGATGGAGATCTCGATGCCCAGGCACTTCGGTTTGAAGGTAACATCGGCAGCAGAACGGTCGGCGTTCACGGGGTCGTCCAGCGCTTCGCCGGACCGGATTGCATCGGCGTCTGCATCGAAGAACCGTTCTCCGGACAATTCAGCAGCGTCAAGGCACTCTTCCCCATGCTCGGAGCTGCCGTACTCGCCTGCGAGCTGGCGGGGCTCCCTTGGTCGGCGGTCCATCTCAGCAAACTGAAGATACACGCCACCGGAAGAGGCAATGCCAAGAAGCCCGAGATGCAGGCTGCGGCTAAGGCTCGTTGGGGAAAAGACCTGGGAGAAGATGAAGCGGATGCTACCTGGGCGGGTGCGTATGCACTAGACTGCGGACTGTTCAACTCCTAACCGCAGGGCGTGGCGATGTTCGATATTCGCAATTCAGCCGATTTCTACCGCAAATGCCTGGATGACTATGAGGCGTTGCTTGAGAATCCCGCGTATGCCAGCTCAGCTATCAATTGCGCGATGTCCTCATATCATTTGGCGGAGTGGATTTGGGGCGATTGGCTCAAGACCAATCACGTACTCAAGGCGAGCCTGAAAGTTAAGACATGCGACGATTTCAAAGAATGGGTAGATGCTCAATGCCCGTTTTTCAAAACGGTGCAATCGATCGCCAACGGTTCAAAGCATTTTAATCGGTCCGTATCCGGCACAACGGCGAAAATCGAAGCTGTGGTGGAAGTAGATGGCGAAGATATGGAGCGCCAGCATTTGGTAGTGCTGATGGACGACAATAGTATCCGCAGTTTCGAAGACATCATTCAGGTGGTTTTGACCTTCTGGCACGACTTCATGGAGGCTAACTCGGATTACAAGGAGCTAAAAAGACCCGCCGATATCGAGCGTAAGTCCTAACCAGCGCGCGTTTTTAACATCTCAACCCTAGCCTCGGCCTGGCGGAGAGCCGCGGTATCCCTGATGTATGTGCTATCGGGCTGGAAGTTTTCAAGCCGACTCGCGAGGTAGTGGTAGCAACGCTCGCGGGCCTTCGTAACCTTGATACCCCAAAGTTTGGCGAGCCGATGGATTTCATAGTCGCTCTCGGCCGAGATGCTGATGGTGCGTTTGACCTTGTTGGCCATGTCGTTTCTTTCGTTAGTTACTGCTCAGGTGGTATTTGGCTCGGTAAGAGGCCTTGAATGCGTCGCGGATCGTGCGGCTTTGCCCGAGCTTCATCCATAGTGCCATCGCGGCCTCCATGTGTTTGACGAACGCCTTCCGGTCATCTTCGACCGCCTGACACAGAGCCGCCAGTTCGGCGGCGTCTGCGTCTTGGGGTGTGTCGCCGTTCATACCTAGTTGAACTCCGGTTCTGTGGGGACATCCTTCCACTCATGCCCGTCCCAGTATTGAAGGACGTTCTCAGTGGCCTCGACGCCGTCGTTTAGATAGCCCAGCTTACGGACTGCCCAGCGCATTTTGTACATAGCGCTCCCTCCCACTAAAAAGGAATCTCATCGTCGAAGGGCGCATCATTCGACGCGGCCTTGACCACGCCGTCGATGATCTTCCCATTGAGTGCCTGGTACTCCGGCGACTGACGGATGATATCCTTCATCTTGTCGCTCAACCCGTCGAATACGGCCTCGTCGAACTCGCCGGGCTCCAAGCTGAGATAGATCTGCTTGTTGAACATTTCAGGCGCCTTCATCCCTGCCAGCAGGCGGCTGATGCCATTGATGACCCGGTACTCGCCGTCTTCGACGATGGTCAGGATGGCCGCCTTGCCGAGCATGTTTTGGAGGTCAAAGGCCTCGAATTCATCGTCGGTGAAGGACTTGCCGCGCCAACCTTCCATGAAGGGGCGGAGATTACCTTTTTGACTGGAAGTGAGAGTGAACTGCTTGCCGATGGACATCGGTCGCCCATCGTCCAGCTTGGTGTCTTCACCGTGAAGTTCAAAGCGCATCGCAATCTTGCGCTTCTGACTGGGGGCTTTCCCCGGAATGTTCACGGCCTGAGTGCCAAGGTCAATCAGGGAATACAGGATGGCCGGTTGAGGGCCGGTCGGGACGGGCGCGAAATTGCCCGCGGATTTTTGTGGTTTCAATGTCCTCTCTTTCTCTTAGTTAGTGGTTCTATCAACGCCGCGCCGAAGCAACATGCCCAGGTCAGCATCAACATCGTATCCGTGCTTGCGGATGGCATCGCGGAACGCGGGCACACCCATTTCACCGGAAAGGTCATCAATCAATCGCGCAAGCTCGCCAACGCGGCGCTTGTGCTCGGCTTCTTTGAAATCAGGAAGCACCGATGCGGTGCGTCCTCTCGTCTGTGTTTGCATAGTTGTTTCTCCTGTTGTGAAAACAGGATGAGTCGAGAAGTCGTATACAGCAACAAAAAACGTGCAGAATTGACGTGGCAAATTTGCCACCAAAATTTTGTTGACGAGATTCCTGGTGTGACTCAGCATGAGCTTAACAACAGGAGATAACGACTATGAATGCCATCTGCCAATCCGCTGCCGCCCAGCTCGTGCTGTTCGCGACGGCTATCTATTTCATCGCGTATGAAGGCTGGGGCGCCGTCCTCGCCAGCGCACCTATTCACCAATAGAAAGCGAGGGACTTGGAAACGCTAAAACTCGAAATTGGGAAATACTATCGCACCAGCGAAGGCGCGAAAGTTTTAATCCTCGCGAAGGCGGAAGGTTACGATTGCTTCCTCGGACAAGCGATGAACGGCTGGGCTGACGATGGATGCTTCTTGAAATACACCCCGGATGGCCACTGCTCGAAGGCGAACGACCGCTGGAATAAGCTTGTCGCCGAGTGGAAAGAGCCCAAGCGCATTCATGGCTTCATAAACATCTACCGCGGTGGTGAGGCTGTTGGCGGTTTGAGGGATACGAAAGAAGAGGCTAACGAGAGGGCACTTAAGGGCCGCATCGCCTGCATCGAAATCGATGTTCTCGAAGGACAAGGTTTAGATGGGAGCGCCCAATGAATGGGCCTCATCGTCAATTTGCGCCAGAAAGTTCTCGCTAAGGCTTTCAAACCGGGCGGCCTCGCGAAAAAGCAGGCGCCCACACAGCATCAACTTAACGTCCAGGCCCGAGTTATCGAGTACCTGAAGACACACGGCGGCATCGACGCCAAGACAGTGCAAGAACTCGGCACCACGGCAGCGCATCGCCTGCTTAGCCGTCTTCGCCGCAAGGGCTATCTGCATCCATCCAATCACCCCAACAGTTATGTCGAGCTGGCGAACGCGAGCGGGCAGGGCTGCTACCGTTGGCATCGGTGGACGGGCAAAGAGTAATCAAAGAGAAGTGAGGAATGTGGGAATTGAACTGACAAATGACTGCCTGGGGAAATCTTTCAGGACGGAAGCAGGTAAACGGGCAAAAATCACCAAGCTGGATATTTCGGGGCATCATTATGCTTTTGGAGGCACCGTGAACGGCAGAGGTCTAAAGAGCAGCGAGCATGGCGTGTACTGGTGGGATGCTAAGGGCAACTGTAACCAGCGCGGACACGATATTGTTGCCGCAATGCCTGCAACCAAGGGGCGGGTAAGAGTGGGCGGCGTGTCGCCCGCCACCGCCCGTCGCCGGCAGTTAGCGGCTCCCGTTGACCATGAGGTTGACCAACTGCAACAAGCCTACAACGCTCTGAAGGTCCTGGACGAGCGCGCTCAAAAGCGCTGCATCGACTGGCTCACCGCTAAACTAGATGTTCGCTAAGAAATCCCAAAACCAATCAAGAAGGAGAAAATCCTCATGACTACCATCCCCGTTAAATTCTTCGTCGGCCGCTTTAAGAACAAAGCCGGTGAAGTCTACTTCCGTGTCCTGCGTCAACGTAAGGTCGGCCGCATCGTGCCCCGCATCGTTGTCGAGGGTTTTGCTGATGCCTGGACGCCTGTGAAGGCGAAGTTCGCCCGTGCCAGCAATCTGTTCGTGAGCCGTGAGGCTGCGCGTCGCGAAAAGTATGCGCTGGAGGGCCGAGCCTAGTGGCGGCCGTGGTGATCAGCCGGGCGGTGTCAGCGGGTCCCCGTGATCCGCTCCCGCCTGGCGCCGCGGAGGCTGAGTTCGCCTACCACATGGCAAGGCTCATCAAGGGTGAGCGGACCGCACCGATTGGTGAGTGTGCTGCACAGGACCGCCTTTCGAGCAGTCCCGTCTTTGTCGAGCCGGAGAAGCCGGAAGCCAAACGTATCGCGAAAGCTGAGAGGTTGGTGGAAACGCTGAAGGAGATGCGCTGCGCCGTGCCTCACATTTCTATGGGCGAGCTGCAGCTGATGATGGGCATCTCTCGAAACTGGCTGAAGCGCATGAAGAGCAACGGTCAGTGGCGCGTCGTACGAGAGAACGCGGGACGTGAGCCTAAGCTCTTCGACTTGGACGATGTCATCGCCTCAGCCCAATCTCGCGCCGACGAGATAAAGAGAAACACGAAAAGAAAGTAAGGAAATGAACGACATCCGGCGCATCGACACCGCGCTTTGGTACGGCCTGATTGCAGTGGCGATTGCCTGGACGGCCTTTGAGGTGAGGGACGCCCTCCGGTAAGGAGGCGTCTCTATCCTGACACCTGGAGATCCGTACAAAGCTGTACGGCTTCCAAATAAGCACTTTTCCATACGTTCATTCTTTGGATAATTGTCTCATACCTGCTCTGAAAGGGCCTAGACCCCCTTGGCAAGGCCTTGAAGGTGGGGAAAATTATCCCTAGAACAAATTGACAAAACCCAGCGATTCACAAGTTGGGAAAGGGTAGAGGAAGCTCATGGGCCGTCTTAACCGGATGGTAACCATACCCCGGCGAGGCTCTGGCGAGAGCGCTGCCATTGAACTCCAACTCAAATTCAGCCGACCTTCTTTTTCCTGGTCGGGTTCGAGATTTCCGGGAGACCCCCGGAAATGCCAGAGGGGCCGCCCGTAGGCGACCCCCCATCTTGGTCGGACTACGACTCTCGGGCCGGTATCAGCGGCTCGGGAGTCCCCGACAGTGAGAGCAGACGCTCTCCCAACGCCCGAAGCGGAACCGCACGTATGCGGTCACCCGTACGGGCATGTGGATCGGGCAGAACAGCTTCACGCCATTCTCCTTTCTTCACACGACTAGCGGATTAGGCCGCCGCCCCTTGGGGCCTGACATTTCAGCACCCAAACCTTTGGAGAAGGGGCGCGGGAACGAATCGAGTGAAGTCCACAATCTCGTAAATACCAAAGGGCAATCCCGAATCACAACCAAGGGACGGCTCTCCAGAGAGAAATAAACAGCCTTCTGCACCTCAGAAGGGGAAATCGAAGTCTACCTCCTGTATCGCCGGTTTGGCCGGCATGGGTTGGATGTCGATCGCGACCTGTTGTCGGCGGGCGATAGCCTCCTGTTCCCGGGCCGCGACGCGGAGGTCGTGCCACTCCACCGCGAACGGGGCCAACTTGTCGGCCAGCGGCCGGAGGTCGTAGGAGAGGCGGTCCTCACGGGTCTTCTTTTCCACGCGGGCGATAAAACCTTTATCCTGCAAAGACTTGAGGCAGCGCTGCACCTTGCGGATGCCCAGCCCCATACGCTTCGCGATCGTCTTCGAGTGCGGGAACGGAGCGCGTTCGGCGGCATGCCAGTGCGTGACCAGGTGCATCAGCACGTTCATTTCATGCGGATCGATGCCCAGGCGGGCCTGATACAGCATCAGCACGACGGGATAGGTGCCGAAACCGGGCCGGGACGACAGGCCCCATTTCGCCCGGACCCGCGTCCGGTCGATGATGATGTCGTCGTTGTTTTCGAGCGCCGTATCCATGACCGGCCATAAGCCCGGATTCTGCTATAGAGTCCATGGGTGATCTTTTAACGGTGTCTGACTAGACGCTTTTTGTCGTTTCGGGTCACGGTCTCGCTGCATAGGTGGTTCCATATTACCGTTTCTTCCGGTACCATCAGCGGGTGAACAGCGGAAAATCAGCGGCGAAGCGACCGGACGGGATGCCGGTCGGCAAGCCGTTCCAGCCTGGCAAGTCCGGCAATGAAGCGGGCCGTCCCGTCGGCATTCCCAACCTTGAAGCTCGGGTTCGCGCCCTGCTTGATGGCGAGACCAAGCTGCCCCAGCCGATAGCCGACGTCATCCGGGCTCAGTGCGGTGAGGACAAGAAGGCGATCGACGCCGTCTTCATCGTCGGCCTGCTGCAGGCGCTGCAGGGGGACAAGGCCTGGGCTCAGTTCATTGTCGAGCGCGGCTGGGGGAAGGTGGCCGACAAGATCGAGGGCGGCGATACACCCATCCAGCACACATTTACCCTGAAGATTGACAACGGGTGATTGGAGCACGTCTACGTCCGTCCGAAACTCTACGCCAAGCAAGTCGCGGCGTTCTTTGGGGGTGCCCGCTATTCCTGGATTGAGGGAAGCACGAAGAGCGGCAAGACCGTCTCGTGCATGGCCTGGCTGCTCGAACAGACACTCTTCAAGGGGAAGGAAGGCCGGGAGTTCTGGTGGGTCGCTCCCGTCGCGGGACAGGCGGAGATTGCCTTCAACCGGATGAAACGGGGCATCCCTCGCGAGCTTATCCGCGGGTCGATCTCCAGTAAGGGCGACCTGAGCATCACGCTCATCAGTGGCGCTGTGATGCGGTTCAAGTCCGGGGAGAAGCCGGACAACCTGTATGGCGAAGATGTCTGGGCGTGTGTGGTCGATGAAGCCTCACGCATGCGGCCGGAAGCCTTCTATGCGATCCGCTCCACCCTGACGGCGACGCAAGGCCCCATCCGCATTATCGGGAACGTGAAGGGCCGCAAGAACTGGTTCTATCTCGGCTGTCGCAAAGCAGAGGCGGGTGAGTCAGGCCACGAATACCACAAGATCACCGCACTCGATGCCGTCGCAGCCGGCGTCTTTCCCATGGCAGAACTGGACGACGCTCGCCGCGCTCTTCCAGATGCGGTATTTCGCGAGCTGTACCTGTGTGAGCCGTCAGACGATGGAGGCAACCCATTCGGCCTGAAGCATATCCGCGCCAATATCGCCCCGATGTCGAAGAAGCCCACCGTGGCATTCGGCGGTGACCTGGCTAAGTCCATCGACTGGACCGTTCTGCATGGCCTGGACGAAGATGGCTGCACATCCGAGCATCATCGCTTCCAGTTGTCCTGGAAGGCCACGATCATGCGTGTCCGTCTCATCTGCGGATACATCACCTCATTCCTCGATAGCACTGGCGTCGGCGACCCCATCGTTGAGGAGCTGCAGGACGGCAACGGCGAGAACTCCAACTTCAAGGGCTACAAGTTCACCCAGGCGAGCAAGCAAATGCTGATGGAAGGATTAGCAGTTGCCATCCAGCAGAATGAGATTCAATATCCTGAAGGTGTGATCGTGAACGAGCTGGAAAGTTTCGAGTACGAATACACCCGCACTGGTGTTCGCTACACCGCGCCGGAGGGAATGCATGACGACTGCGTCATGGCTCTCGCTCTAGCCGTCCACGCGAAGAAGAACCGTGCCGCACAACCGCAAGGATTGATTTTGTAGTTTGAAGTGGTGGACGTTCCGTAAGAAGGCCTTGCCCGCACCGGGTTCGACGGCCTTCTTCGTGACCGGCCTTACCAGTGCTGTCACCCGCACCATTAAGCAGTATGCCGGGGAGGGGTATGAACAGAACCCCATCGTCTATGCCTGCATCTCTCGCATCGCTGAGGCTTGCTCCAGCGTAAAGCTGGAAGTCCACAAGCTAGATTCGCAGGGCAACAAAACGGTCCTGAACAAGCACAAGGTGCTGGATCTCCTCAAGAGGCCGAACCCGACCCAGACTTGGGTTGACTTCATCATCGAGCTGATCGCTTGGCATCGTGTGGCCGGGGAAGTCTTTATTCTACGCCTGCCAGAGAAAGGTCCGGCCGCTGAGCTTTACTGCCTCGACCCCTCCATGATCCAGGTGGAGCGGGATGCCAATGGCAGCGCGGTACCGACCGCTTACGTCTACGGGACCGGACCGAATAAGCGCACCTTCCCGGTCAACATCGTGACGGGCGAAAGTCAGGTCCTGCACATTAAGACCTTCAACCCGTCCGATCCGTTCCGCGGTCTGCCGCCCATGAAGCCCGCGGCCCGTGCGATCGATACCCATAACCATGGCGCACAGTGGAACAGCAACTTGCTGCTCAATGGTGCGCGGCCGTCCGGTATCGTGGAGTTCGCGAGCACCGTGGCGGATAGCGTGCTCAGCCAAATGCGGGAGTTCTTCAAGAAGGCCTGGCAGGGCGTCGTCAATGCCGGGAATATCCCGATTCTGACTGGCGGCGCTAAGTTCACCCCGCTGTCCCACACCCCGAAGGACATGGACTTCGAGAAGAGCATGGGTGAGGCGGCGAAGAACGTTGCCTTGGTCTTTGGTGTGCCGCTGCCGCTCGTCACCATGGAAGCCTCCACCTTCTCGAACATGGACGCCGCATACGAGCGGCTGTGGATCGATACCGTGATGCCGTTGCTGGGCAGCATCCTTGGCGCCCTCACAAACTTCCTTATGCCGCTGTACGGCTCGGGCAGCAGCAGTGTCGAGATACTGGCTTACAATGCTGACAGCGTTTCTGCCTTGGAGCCGCGTCGCACGCGTCTGTTCACCCGGATGCAGGCCGCCGTTGCTGGATCGCTCATAACGCCGAACGAGGCGAGGGCGGAGATGGGCTTCGAGGACATCAAGACAGATGGTGCGAATTCTCTGCTCGTCGCCGGCACGATGAAGACTCTTGACCACATCAACGACAAGCCCCCTGCACCCGTCGCTACTCCAGCGAAGGAGCCTGCATGACCTGTATTGTAGCCGTTCGGGAGGTGGGTGTGGTCTATATGGGCGCCGACAGTGCTGGTGTGGCTGGCTATCAATTGGTCGCCCGAAAAGACAAGAAGGTGTTTACCACTGGTGAGTTCCTGATTGGGTTCACGAGTTCATTTCGGATGGGCCAACTCCTGCGGCACAAACTGAAGGTGCCAGAGCAAGAAGGCGGTTCCGTTGAGGATTTCATGGCTACTGTGTTCATCGACGCCGTGCGCGAATGTTTCAAGCAAGGTGGCGTCCTCAAGAATAGTTCGGGAGTAGAAGAGGGCGGTCAATTCCTTGTTGGTTATCGAGGCCGCATCTTCAACATCTCCAGCGATTTCCAGGTGGGTGAGAATATCCTCCCATTTGACGCATGCGGTTGTGGCACTGACGTTGCGCTTGGCGCATTGGCTTCAACAAAAGGCATGAACCCCACGCAGCGTGTGCGTAACGCTCTGCGTGTGGCCGAGATGTTCTCAGCAGGTGTGCGGGCGCCGTTTAATATCAAAACCACGCAACAATAATTTCTTGCGCGTCTTTTATGTTTGTGAGTCTAATGAGGTAACGAAAGCAATAAGCGTTGAAGAAGCGATTTCTGGATTTCCCCGTTGAGCTGAAGGCTCTCGATGAGTCCAAAGGTACGTTCAAGGGATATGGCTCCGTCTTTGGTGTCATCGATTCCTACAAAGAAGTCGTAGACAAGGGCGCGTTCAGCGAATCCCTGAAGACCAAGCGCCCCGCGCTTCTCTGGCAGCACAATCGCAACGCACCGATTGGCATCTACACTTCCGTCAAGGAAGATGACCACGGCCTATTACTCGAAGGCGAACTCAATCTCGAAACGCAGCAAGGTCGTGAGGCATACGCTCTTCTGAAACAGGGCGCTCTTGATGGCCTGTCTATCGGTTTCATGCCCTTGGTAGAGGAAGTCGATAAGCAGTCCGGCATTATCCACATCAAGAAGCTGCGCTTGATGGAAGTTTCCATCGTAACATTTCCCGCGAACGAGGACGCCACGGTCGACTCCGTGAAGAGCGCGCCCGAGACCATTCGCGACTTTGAAAGATTTCTCCGGGATGGAGGATACAGCCAGAAGGACGCGGAATACATCGCGGCTAATGGCTACCGGGCGCATGAAGCCCGCCGGGATGGCGGAGACTTAGCGGCTGTTGGGACGAGCCTGGAAAGGCTCTTACAGCAACTAAGAAAGTCTCTCCCCAATGACATTGGAGAAAATCGAAGCCCAAGTTAAAGAACTTGGCGAAGGCTTCCATGCCTTCCAGAAACTGCAAGAGAAGGCCGTCGAAAGCCAATCTGCCGAACTCAAGGCTCAGATTGAGCGCGTTGCAACATCTGTTGCTACCAACATCGAAGCTATCCAGACGCAGCAACAGAAGCTGGAAGCGACAATGCAGCGTGTTGCGACCTCCGATAAGAATGCAGTCGATCCCGAAGCCAAAGCCAAGCGCGAGGCGTTCGTTGAGTTCATGCGCAAGGGTAACATCAACCTGATGAACCCTGAGAGGGTTAAGGGCTTAGCGACCGACAGCCTCGATAACGGCGGCTACATGGTTCCGACTGAATCCATGGGTATCATCAATGGCCGGATCTTCGAAACGTCTCCGCTCCGCCGCGTCGCGAACGTAGTGACCACTTCTGCGAAGAGCATCGAGCTGGTGATGGATGATGACCAGGCCGCTTTCAACTGGGTCGGTGAAGGTGATCCCGTGAACGCAACTGGCACTCCGAAGCTCGGTCGCCTGGAGATTGCTGCTCACAAGGGTGTCGCTTACCCGGTCATCACGGAAGAATTGGTCGCTGATGCTGCCTTTGACGTTGAAAGCTGGTTGGCTGGCAAGGTGGCTGATGTCATCTCTCGCGGCGAGAACACCGCTTTCGTTTCTGGCAACGGCGTAAATGCTCCGCGTGGCTACCTGACCTATAACACGGCGGCAGCGAGTGGTGGTGTCTACACCTATGCACGCAACCAGCTCGAATACGTGCCGATGGGCAGCACCTCTGCTGTGACTGAGGCGGGCATGATCAACCTGCAAGGCTCCCTCAAAGAAGCGTATCAGCAAAATGCCGTCTTCGGCATGAAGCGCAGCACGCTCGTCAACCTGATGACCGTGGCAGGCACCAACAACTACCGTTGGCTCAACCTGTCCGCCATCATGGCTCCGAACAAGGAAGTCGTCGGCCCGTCCATCAACGTGCTCGATAAGCAGGTCATCCTGATGGACGACATGCCCGGAATCGGCAGCAATGCCCTGGGCATCGTCTACGGCGACTTCAAGCGCGGTTACACCATCGTTGACCGTGTTGGCTTGGCCGTTCGTGCGGACCCGTACACCTCTCCGGGCTTCATCAAGTACTACACCACGAAGCGTACCGGTGGAGCCGTCACCAACTTCGAAGCGCTCAAGCTCTCGAAGTTCAGCGTCTCCTAGACCAACCAATAGAAAGCCGAAACAATGGCTCAATTCGATACCTACAACGGCATCACCCCGAAGGTGGCGCTGAACACCGCTGCGATTTCAAGCAGCACCACGACCACAGGCACCAACATCATCGACACCCAGGGTTACGGCTCTTTGACCGCAATCTTGAACGTCGGTGCGCGTACCGACGGTACCTATAAGCTGGCTGTCGAGCACGGCGACGACCCTGCCTTAGCCGATACCGCCGCGCCTGATCCCACTGACCTGATTGGCACCCTTGCCAATACCGCGGTCAGCGCTGCCCAGACCATGGCGAAGCTTGGGTACATCGGCAACAAGCGTTACGTCCGCTTCAACGTGGTCAGCACCGCAGTGACTTCTGGTGCGACCGTTGGCGTGACCGCCATCCTTGGCCGTCCGCAAGTCGGCCCCGCCGCTTAAGAATAACGGGGCGGCTTAGGTCGCCCCACCAATGAAAGCTAAGAACATGGTTCGTATTAAAATGCTGCGTAACAAGTCCGGCTCCCCGGACGGCATTAAGGTCCATCACTACGAAAAGGACACTGAACACGACGTGCCGGAATCCCTGGCCAAGACCTTCGTCGAGGATGACAAGGTAGCTGAACGCCTGGTCGGTGAAAACGGGGAGGACGTAGAGGCCGCTGCCAAGGCAGCTGAAGCCAAAGCTGCCGAGAAGGCAGCAAAGGCGGAGGCCGCAGCAAAGGCCAAAGCTGAAAAGGCTGAGAAGGCCGCAAAGGACAAGGCTGAGAAAGCACTGAAGAACAAAGCTGCCTAGTTGAACCGCCGCTCTCCCGTCCTCGTCAGCGCACCGGCCATTGAGCCGGTGTCGCTGTCGGACGTGAAATTATTCCTCCGTATTGACGGCACCGACGATGACAGCCTGCTCACCTCGCTCATCGTCACCGCCCGCAGGCTTTGCGAGGAGTACACCAAGCGAGCCTTTATCACCCAGACCTGGAAGCTGACGCTGGACCGATTTGGCCGGCGCGACCCAGATGATTGCCTGCCAGCGGGATACTCGGTTGGCCCCACACCGGGCCTGGTCGAGGGTGGCCAGACCATCCAACTCGCCCGCCAGCCCATCCAATCCATCACCTTCATCAAGACGACCGACCTATCGAATACCCAGACCACTGTTGCAGGAACGACATACACGCTGGATCAATCCGGTGGGCGCGTCCTGCTCAACTCGGGGCAGTCCTGGCCGTGCGACCTCCGCGCTGAGGCCGCCGTGGAGATCACAACCGTCAACGGCTACGGCGATGATGGCGGCGATGTGCCCGAGCCGATAAACCAGGCGATTATTCAGACCGTGGGTTCGATTTACGAGAACCGGTCGTGCTGGGACATCCCGGAAGGGGCGAAAACGCTCCTGGCGCCGTACATGCTGCCGGAAGCCTACGGCCTTGGCTTCTGATTGCTCCTGCTTCGCCTCTCAGGCCCGGAAACGGGTGAAGATACAGACCGTAGTCCTCACGGATGACAGCATAGGTGGCAAGGAGAAGTCCTTCGTCGATTTCAAGACGGTTTGGGCCATCGTCAAAGCGGTCCCGAACTGGCGCCGGCTGGAGATCTTCCAGGCTCAGAAGGTACAGGATCGCATGCAGCAGATGGTCACCATCCGCTACATCGAGGCGCTGGCGGACAACAACTTCGCGTGCTCCTGCCAAGTTGTCATCGACTCCCGCAAGCTCAATGTAACGGGCGTCGTCAACCTCCACGACGACATGAAGACCGAAGGTAAAGCCTACCAAACCCTTCTCTGTGTGGAAGGCGAGGCGGCATGACCGTCATCGGCGCCGACCGCCTCATGGGCAAGCTGAAGTCTCTGCCGATGTTCGCAGAGGCGAAGGTCATGGCAGCTCTCAACGATGCCGCCCAGTCCCTGAAGGACGATGCTGCCCGCAAGATTGATGGCGGGAAACGGAGTGGGCGGGTTTATCAGACGCCGTTCGGCAAGCATCAGGCCTCCGCGCCCGGTGAATACCCGAAGACATTAAGTGGCCAGCTGGTCGCCAGCCTGTTCAAGCGCACCAGCTCGTCCACGGCGCTCACGGCGGAGGTCGGCACTGGTTTGGATTACGGCAAGTTCCTGGAGTTTGGGACAAGCCGAATGCTGCCGCGCCCCTGGCTGCGCCCCTCCTTCCTCGAAGTCCTGCCTTCTGCACGGAATGCCATCTACTCCGCCATGGCCTCAGCGATAAAGCAGGCTCACTGATGGCTGATACCGCGCTCGCCGTGCTTGCTGGGGTCTCGACCCGGCTGAAGGCATTTCCCGGCCTCGTCACCTACAAGGACAGCATCTTCACCGCGGTCCCTCAGGGGGCGGCATTCCCATACGTCGAAATCAACATCATGTCGCAGCCCTTCGCGGCAAATGACTTCAGCGGACAGCAGCACACCGTGCGCGTGCAGGCGCACAGCCAGTCGGGCAGCAAGAAGGAAGCGCTCACAATCCGTCAGCAGGTGATGGCCGCGCTCGATCGTCAAGAAGCACAGCTCACCATCGCGGGCACGATGCTCGTGAAGTGCGAATACGATGGCTTCAGCGACTGCTTCATCGAAGACGATGGAAAGACCTGGCAGTCGGTCATCGAATTCCAGATCATCACGATGTGACGTTATTTCCTTGCGCGTGAATCGTCTTCGTATTTTACTAAAAGCAAGGAAAGGGTAACTCTTTGACCGCACAAAAAGGGCGCGACGTACTCGTCAAGCTAAACACAACGGGCAGCACGTTTGCGACTATTGGCGGCGCACGGTCCATCACTCTCACCATCGGCAACACGCCGGTAGACATCACCAACGCCGACGATGCTGGTATCCGCAAGCTGCTCCAGGGCGCTGGTGTCACCACGGTTTCTTTAAAGCTTCAGGGCGTCTACGTCGATGATACCTACATCGGTACGCTCCGCACCGATGCGCTGACCAATGCGCACCGCAACTACCAGATTGTCTTGCCTGGCAGCACGAGCGCCGGCACGTTCTCTGGCAGCTTCATGCTTAGTTCGTTTGAACTGGCCGCAACATACAACGAAGCGATGACGCAAAGCCTGACGCTGGAAAGCGCCGGGGCTATCTCGTTCGCATAATGAAAGTGAGGGAATTGAGAAAGTACCAACTCAAACTGTTGATGGCGACCACATGCTTTGCGCTGGTGTCAGCCATTTTCTCGGCAAATGCCCAAGTGGCAACGATCAGCCGAACCGATCTGGACGTCTTCACCGGCCTGGTGCTCAGCTCCGGTATGGCTAACGCCGTCTCCCAGACCTACTTCGATAACGACGGCCGGACCGCTTTCATCATCAAGACCGGCGGTGCGCCTGTCACGGTGAGCTTCATGACAGCTTTCCTCAGCTATTTCGTTGAACGCTTGGGATTGGTGGCGCTGACCAACCAGACCAACGTTGTCCCGAGCGGCACAACGGTAATGTTTGGCCCGTTCGGTACCGAACGCTGGAATAATGCCAACAACACCGTCCTTGCATCGCTCTCCACCGTGGTTGGTGTGTCCGTAACCGCAGTACGTCTGCCCAAG
>Ga0209148_1001190_pt1 | contig 14889 bp, 12 predicted proteins | sample AraplaCol_mMF_r2_2_FD_184288 | JGI IMG/M metagenome (GOLD analysis project Ga0209148, IMG submission 184288) | Arabidopsis root microbial communities from North Carolina, USA - plate scrape CL_Col_mMF_r2 (SPAdes) (version 2) | ecosystem: Host-associated > Plants > Roots > Endosphere | place...
GGCCGCCGCGCGCGCGGACGCGGACGCGCGCGCGGGCGCCGCCAGGGGCTCGCTCGTGATCGCCGGCGGCGCCCTGCGCGCCGACAACGCGCCGGTGTGGAAAAAGATCGTCGACCTGGCGGGCGGCCCCGGCGCGCGCATCGCCGTGTTCCCGACGGCGTCCGCGCATCCGGAGCGCTCCGGTCGCGCCACGGCCGAGATCCTGGCGGGCTATGGCGCCCGGCCCTTCGTCGTGCCGGTGTCCGCGCACCTGCCCGGCACCGACGTGCGCCGCGCCGCCGACGATCCGCAACTGGCGGCCAGCGTGCGCGCGGCCGGCGGCGCGTTCTTCGTCGGCGGCGACCAAGGCCGCATCACGGCCGCGCTGCGCCATGCCGACGGCACCGACAGCGCCGTGCTGGACGCGCTGTGGGCCATGTACCGGCGCGGCGGCGTCATCGCCGGCACGAGCGCCGGCGCGGCCATCATGAGCAAGACGATGTTCTACGAGGGCCGCGCGCCGCTGCCCACGCTGCGCGACGGCGTCACGGACGGCCGCGACATCGCGCCGGGCCTCGGCTTCATCGGCGACGACGTCTTCGTCGACCAGCACCTGCTCGTCCGCGGCCGCTTCGCGCGCATGCTGCCCGCGATGCTGGCCAAGCACTACCGGCTGGGCCTGGGCATCGACGAGAACACGGCGGCCGTCGTCGCGCCCGACCGGTCGATCGCCATCATCGGCTACAAGGGCGCGCTGCTGCTCGACCTCGGCCAGGCCAGCGTGGACGCGGCGCACGCCGCCTTCAACGTCGCCGGCGCCCGCATCAGCTATCTCGACAGCGGCGACCGCTACGACCCGGCCAGCGGCCGCTTCACGCCCGGCCCGGACAAGGAACACGTCGACCCCGCCGACCCGACGTACCGCGGCCCGCTGTTCGCCCCGGACATCCTCGGCAACACGGCCGTCGTCGACCTCCTGATGAAGCTGTGCGACAGCGACCAGACGCGCGCCACCGGCATCGCGTTCGGCGACCCGGCGGGCACCGCGCCCGAACGCGGTTTCGAATTCACGTTGACGCGCACGCCGGAGAGCGAAGGCTGGACGTCGAACCGCGCGGACACCTATTCCGTGTACCGCGTGCGCATGGACGTGCGGCCGGTGCGGCTGGCGTTGCCGCTGTATCGCGTCGAGTGAATGGGCGAGGCGTCCGGGCGCGGGCGTCGACGCGACGTCAAGTCGTAAACTTCCAGCGACAAAGTGATCCAGGGGTCAAGCGACGTGAGTCAAACGATCCGCGGTCCCGAGTACGTCACGAAGATTCATGCGGAGATAGTCGGTGTTGCCGACGTAACCGATGAGCGCTTCCTCGGCACGCTGTTTGATGTCGGCAGACGGGATTCGAAAGCGCGCAATAATCTCCGCAATATCCTGCGCGTCCGGCCCTGAGTAGCGGGCAATCTTGCTGATAATGAGGTCGATGGGGTTGAGAACATACACATGCACGAGGTCGGTGCCGATCGGCACCGGGACCGCATCCTGCAAGTAATCCTCGTGCATTAGCGCAAAGTTACTGTTGTAACTGGGATCGAGATAAAGCATGTCGCCATGTTTCGTCTCGACGATCAGGTCCGACGGCAACAGAATCCGCTTCGAGAATTCCGCGTCGACATCCGTCGTGACGCGCGCAGCCGTGTACAAGTGGATTGCCATGCCGCCTGCGATGACCATATTGATGGGCTCACGCAGATCCGTGCGTTTTTCGAGCTCTCTGATCAGGGTACGAAGGCCCTCGGCCAACTCGGTATGTGTCGCAAACTCGACCGGGATTACCACGACCGCACCCCAGCCATGCGTTTTTCGAGCAACTGACGCAAACGCGGCACATCGGCAACGAGTCCGTCGCTGACTACCTGCGGGAACGGACGGGGCGCAACAGCCGCCGACTCATAAAACCGGCGCGCGGAGGTGTCGAGGAATTCGGCGGCAGCCCGATACCGGGTCTTCAAAAGCTGCGCGGACAGACGATAAACATCGGCTTCCCGCGCGGATTCCGGGACTCGCCGGTGCGCCACAGCCTCGGCCAATGAATTCACAAGGAGCGCTTCTTTTTCTCTCGTCCACATCGCACTATCCCTCGGCGCCACAAGAACCCGCCCAACGCCGGTTCGGTAGGTCAATACTATCATGGCGGCCTGCTGCCCAGCCCTGTCCCGCGCCCCCGCTCAACGCGCGATCGCCACCGCCAGCGTCTCCTTGACCTCTTCCATCACGACATAGCTCTTCGACTGGCCGCCGTCCGCCACGTGCAGGATCTCGCCCAGCAGCCGGCGGTATTCGGTCATCTCCGGAATGCGCGCCTTGATCAGGTAGTCGAAATCACCCGACACGAGGTGGCATTCCATCACTTCGGGCAGCGCCAGCATCGCGCGCCGGAAGCGCTCGAACGCCTGCTCCGACTTCTGGCGCAAGGTGATTTCCACGAACACGAGGATCTGCAAGCCGAGCAGGCGCGGCGCCACGCGCGCGTGATAGCCGGCGATGACGCCGTCGCGCTCCATGCGCTTGACCCGTTCGATGCAGGGCGTCAGCGACAGGCCGACGCGCTCGGCCAGGTCCTTCATCACGATGCGGCCGTCGTCCTGCAGGATGGACAGGATGTGCAGGTCGATGCGGTCCAGCACACGATTCGAGTCTTTTTGCACGCGCATGATTTTTCACTGAAAAGTAGATCGCAAACAAAAACTATTATGGCAGTCCCACAACTAGAATGGAAACATATTCTAATTCCTAAGCAACCAGAGAGACAGGGAAAGCTATGCGCGTCATCGTACTCGGCAGCGGCGTGGTCGGCGTGACCACCGCTTATTATCTGGCCAAGGCCGGCCACGACGTTACCGTCATCGACCGCCAGCCGGGTCCGGCCCTTGAAACCAGCTTCGCCAACGCCGGCCAGATCTCGCCGGGCTATGCGTCGCCCTGGGCCGCGCCGGGCATCCCGCTGAAGGCCTTCAAATGGCTGTTCCAGCGCCACGCGCCGCTGGCGATCCAGCCCGACGGCTCCCTCTTCCAGCTGCAATGGATGTGGGAAATGTTCAAGAACTGCGACGCCGACCGCTATGCCGTCAACAAGGAACGTATGGTACGCCTCGCGGAGTACAGCCGCGATTGCATCCGCGCGCTGCGCGCGGAGACGGGCATTGCCTACGAAGGCCGCCAGCAGGGCACCCTGCAGCTGTTCCGCACGCAGGCGCAGTTCGACGGCGCCGCCAAGGACATCGAGGTGCTGAAGCACGCCGGCGTGCCGTTCGAACTCCTGACGCGCGAACAGCTCGCGCAGGCCGAACCGGCGCTCGGCCATGTGCGCGACAAACTGGTCGGCGGCCTGCGCCTGCCGAACGACGAGACGGGCGACTGCCAGCTGTTCACGGCGCGCCTGGCGCAGATGGCGCGCGACCTGGGCGTGCGCTTCCAGTTCGACACGGCGATCGAACGCCTGGACATCGCGAACGGTCAGGTGACCGGCGTGCACACCGACAAAGGCCGCGTGACGGCCGACCGCTACGTGCTGGCGCTGGGCAGTTATTCGCGCCTGCTGCTGAAGGACCGGTTCCGCGTGCCCGTCTACCCGCTCAAGGGCTATTCGATCACCGTGCCGATCGTCGACGCGACCCGGGCGCCGGTGTCCACGATCCTCGACGAGACGTACAAGATCGCCGTCACGCGCTTCGACGACCGCATCCGCGTGGGCGGCATGGCGGAGATCGCGGGCTACAGCCGCGCCTTGAATCCACGCCGGCGCGCGACGCTGGAACTGGTCGTGAACGATTTGTTCCCGGGCGGTGGCGACGTGGCACGCGCCACGTTCTGGACGGGGCTGCGCCCGATGACGCCGGACAGCACGCCGATCGTCGGCGCCACGCCGCTCAAGAATCTGTACCTCAACACGGGCCACGGCACGCTGGGCTGGACGATGGCCTGCGGCTCGGCCAGCGTCATCGCGGACCTGGTCGGCGGCAGGGTGCCCGCCATCCACGCCGACGACCTGGCCGTGTTCCGCTATGCCGGGACGGCGCCCGCCCCCATGCGTCCGGCGCTGGCCAAGGCATGAACGCGGCCGCCGCTCCCTCACACGTGGCCCGGGTTGCGCGGGCCGGCGCCGTGCTGACGGTCGACCTCGATGCCGTCGCGGCCAATTATCGCCTGCTCGTGGAACGCGCCGGCGGCGCCGTCGTCGCCGGCGTGATGAAGGCCGATGCGTATGGGCTCGGCATGGCGCACGTGGCGCCGGCGCTCGTGCGCGCGGGCTGCAGCGTGTTCTTCACGGCCCACGTCGAGGAAGGCATGCGGCTGCGCGGCATCGTCCCGGCCGACAGCGCCATCTACGTGCTGCACGGGCCGCCGCCGGGCACCGCCGCCGACTTCATCGAATACCGCCTGATTCCCGTGCTGAACGACCCGGGCCAAGTGCGCGCCTGGAGCGCCGCGTGCGTCCGCGCGGGCCGGCGCCTCGCTGCCGCCGTGCAGGTCGACAGCGGCATGTCGCGCATGGGTCTTGCTCCCGCCGACCTCGATGCGCTGGGCGACCCGTGCGACTGGCTCGCCGCATTCGAGCCCGTCCTGTTGATGAGCCACCTGGCGTGCGCGGACACGCCCGACCATCCGCTGAATGCGCGCCAGCGCACACGCTTCGACGCCATCCGCGCACGCTTCCCGGCCATGCCGGCGAGCCTCGCGAATTCGTCGGCCGTCTTCCTCGGCCCGGACTTCCACCTCGACCTCGTGCGTCCCGGCGCCGCGCTGTACGGCATCAATCCGCAGCCGGGCGCACCGAACCCGCTGCGCCAGGCGGTGGCGCTCGACGCCCGCATCGTGCAGGTGCGGACGATCGACGCCGGCGCCGCCGTCGGCTACGGCGCCCGCTACGTGGCGGACGGCACGCGCCGCATCGCCACCATCGCCGTCGGCTACGCGGACGGCTGGCTGCGCGCGCTGTCCGGCCGCGGCTGCGCCTACGTCGACGGCGTCCGCGTGCCCATCGCCGGCACCGTCTCGATGGACAGCATCACGCTGGACGTCAGCGGCATTCCGGACGCGCGCCTGCAGCCGGGCATGACGGTCGAACTGCTCGGCCCGCACCAGCACGTCGATGCGGTCGCGGCGGCGGCAGACACGATCGGCTATGAAGTGCTGACGCGGCTCGGTCCGCGCTTCGAACGACGCTACGCCGGCACGCCGTGAGCCCGCGCGGGGCGTGCTGAACCACAAGCCTTGGCCCTCGTTGCAGCGGTGCGCCTTCAGGAAGGCAAGCTGCCGTTCATCCTCGACGCCTTCGGCGATGAGACTGAAAACGTGTCCGGCTCATGGCACAGTGCCAACAAAGCCACGTGCTCGATGCAAATTCAGGGAATTATCCATACAGATTCTGGACAATATCCGGTCTATATTGTCGTGCACGCAAATCAACAATCCCAACAACAATGGAGTCAACCAGCATGCTGAAGCTTCTCTTGATCGCCGCGGGCGCGGCCTGTCTTCTCGGCGGCTGCGCCCAGGATCCGGGCGCCGACGGCCAAAAGCTGTCGCGCGAGGACCGCGAGGCGCCGACCGGCAGCATGCTGCCGCGCCGCCACGCGACCGCCAACGCACAGGTGATCAACAAGGACCAGATCGACACCAGCCAGATGCTGAACCCGGGCGCCGTCCAGCCTCACGTGAAGCCCTGACCCTGCGCGGCCGCCGGCGCACGGATCGCCGGTGTTCGCGGGACCCTGTCACAAGCGGGCGGCCCATTCCGTCTAATGAATAGAGGGCTGCATATCGCACCCCGTCCATTCGAAAGGAACCACCATGACGCACGCCGCCCGCATCAATCTGTTCGCCCTCGCCCCGTCCGCGCTGAAGGCCATGAGCAACCTGTCGCAGACCGTCAAGCACGGCGCGCTGGGGCCGCGCCTCGTCGAACTGGTCAACCTGCGCGTGTCGCAGCAGAACGGCTGCGGCCTCTGCGTGGACATGCACTGGCGCGACCTGGTCAAGCAGGGCGCCGATCCGCGCCACCTGAACAGCGTCGCCGCCTGGCGCGAATCGCCGTTCTTCAGCGACCGCGAACGCGCGGCGCTGGCCTGGGCCGACGCCGTCAATGCCCTGCCCCACCGCGACGACACGGACGCCGCCTGGCCCGCGCTGCGCGAGCACTTCAGCGAGGCCGAGATCGCGGAACTGGGCTATACGATCGCCGTCATCCGGGGCTGGAACGCCATCAACCTGTCGCTGCGCAACCAGATCCCCGTCGAACCGCCGGCCGGCATGTGATCAGCGCACGGCCGCGAGGTCGAACAGCGGATTCTCGATGAGCCCGAGGACGTTGCCGAACGGGTCCCTCAATTCCGCCACCTTGATGCCCTCGCCCACGTCCTGGATGGCCGCGTGCACGGACGCGCCCAGGCCGACGATGCGCTCGACCTCCGCCCCGATGTCGTCCACGCCCCAGAAGGTCGTGGACCCGGCCGTGCCGGGCGTACCGTCCGGCACGAGGCCCAGTTCGAAGCCGCCGACGGCAAAACCGACGTAGAACGGCTGGTCGAAATAGGGCTGGACGCCGAACACGTCGGCGAACCAGGTTTTGGCGCGGCCGAGGTCGGCCACGGGGTAGGTCACGGTGCGCAGTCCCTTGATCATGGAAGTCTCCTGTCGAAAACCGTCATGATGCCCGTTTCGCGCGGGCATGGGTTGATCCGCCCGCCTCAGTTGCTGTACAGCAGACCGCGGCCGGTGCCGCTGACGTAGATGCGCCCGTAGGCATTCCAGTCGGCGGCCATCACGCCGATGCCGCCGAACTGGTGGGCGTCATCGTTGAAGCGCGTCCAGGTGGCGCCGGCGTCGTCGGAGCGGAACACACCCCAGGTGCCGTTCATCGTGCCCACCACATACACGGCGGCCGAGTACGCGGCGCCCGGCTTCGCCTTGCCCAGGGCGATCACGCTGGCGCCCTGTGCGCCGGCGCTGGTCGCAAAGCCGGACAGCTTCGTCCAGGTCGCCCCCGAGTCCACCGAGTGGTAGACGGCATTGCCGTCGGCCAGCCAGACGTCGCCCTCGGCGTTGGGGTTGACCACCATCGACGTGAGCCAGTAGGCATTCGGGGCCAGGTTGGCCGCCGCCGAGCCCGGGCTCGACGTGAAGGTGCGGCCGCCATTGGTCGAGACGTAGACCTTGCCCGCCGTGCCCCAGGATGCGCCGCCCGAATCGTAGGCATACACCTTGTTCGGGTTCTTCCGGTCCGCTGCCAGGCGGTATCCGCGATCCCAGCCGATGGCGGCCAGCGCCGGCAGGTCGGTCGCGGTCCAGCTTGCGCCATTGTTCGTGGTGTAGGACGGCACCGAGTTGGCCGGCGCCCAGACCAGGTTGTTGCGGGCCGTCACCGCGATATTCCCCGACGCGCCATGGTTGGCCGCCGCGCCGGCAGGCAGGGTCGCGAAGCGCGACCACGTGGCGCCTCCGTCGCCGGACCAGAAACCAAAGGCGGTCGACGATCCGTTGATGATGCCGGCGCCGGCGATGTAGAGCGGGTCGGCCCACGCCACGTCGGCGGTGTTGCCGTTGCTCCAGTCGGTCGTCGGTCCCCTGGTCGGCGTCGCCGCGAGGTCGGTCTGGAGCCACGTCCCGATGTCGCCCGCGCTGTTGACGAACTTGTACGGTGCGCCCGCCGGCGGGGTGACGACGGCCTGGGTGGCGGTCTCCTCGAGGTTGGCGACGGCGCCGTTCCAGCCCGGCGTGGCCGCCGACGCGCTCTTCGTTTCCACGATGCCGCCGCCATGGACGTGCGAGATGTGGTCGCGGTTGGACGGATCGATCTCGATGTCGTCCACCCAGCCCCCGGCTGCGCCGCCGGACGGCGTATGCGGCATGCCCTGCTCGATTTCGCGCCAGGTGCTGCCGCCGTCGTCCGACAACTGGACGACCTGGCCAGCGCCCCAGGTGTTCGAGACGCCCAGCGCGATGCGCGCCGTCGCGCCGCTGCCGTAGACGGACAGGCCGCCGTAGCCGGCGTTGTCGTTGGCGGCGAGCAGGGTCCAACGGGTGCCGTCGAACTTGTAGAGCTTCGCGGGGCCGGCGACGGCGGGGCCGGGGCCCTGGCTGAACGGCACGTACAACATGCCGTCGGCGGCGCGCACCATGTGCGGAATATAGCCGGCGACCGGGGTCGTGACCGGCTTCCACGACGCGCCGCCGTCGGTGGACTTGTACAGGTTCGAGGCCAGCCCCGCCAGGCCCACGTAGTCGGGCGCGATGGCCGCGTAGATGGTCTGCGTGGCCGTGCCGCTGCCCTTGGTGCCGGTATCGAACACGATCGTTTCGACGCCCATCCCGGTGCCGCCCGCGGCCTTGACCTGGGCCGGCGTCATCGCGGCGGACGACAGGGACGTGACCTGCGCCCAGGTGTGGCCCGAATCGGTACTCTTCCACAGGCCGGCCGTGCGCGAGCCGAAGAACAGCGTCGACGGCTTGTTCGGGTCGACCATCAGGCGTTCGCCGAGGGCCCGGCCGGGGTTGTTGCCGCCCAGGGCAAACGGCAGGTCGTAGTGCGTCCAGTGGTCGCCGCGATCGCTGGAGACATAGAGACGGCCGTTCTGCAGCTGGCCGCCGCCGTCGAGCGTGTACATGCCGGTCGCCATGTAGACGAGCTGGTCGTTGTTCGGATCGAGGGCGATGCTTTCGATGCCGTGGAACTGGCCCTCGACCGTGCCGAATCCCAGGCCGTCGGTGATGGGCGTCCACGCCGTCGCGGCCTGGTTCCAGCGATAGGCGCCGCCGATGTCGGTGCGGGCATACAGGACGTTCGCGGACGTCGGATGATAGATCAGGCCCGTGACGTAGCCGCCGCCGCCCCATTTCACGCTGGTCCAGTTGGCGGCCGCGCCGCTGGTGGTGCCGGTTCCGCTCGTGGTGCCGCTGCTGCCCGTCGTGTCGGTGCCGCCCGTGGTGCCTGTGGTGCCTGTGGTGCCTGTGCTGCCCGTGGTGCCCGTGGTGCCTGTGCTACCCGTGGTGCCCGTGGCCCCGGTGCCGCCCGTGGTGCCAGCCGGGGTGCCCGTGCTTCCGGTGCTTCCGGTGCCGCCCGAACCGCCGCCGCAACCGGCGGCCATGGTCATCGAGAGGATCGCCAGGACGACGATCCGTTTCCTGTAATTGGTCATGATGGTCACTTCTCGGAGGAGAAGCCGTGATTGAAATGTGGCGGTATGGCGGGCAACCTTCATGCGCGCGACGGCAAGCGTCGTCGCAGCGCCTGGCTTGTACCCTGCTTGCATTGTGCGAGACGCGGCACGCGTCCGCAATTACGAAGACCGCCAAGCCGCTGTATGAAATATCTCAGGACGACGGGCGTGCGGACGCGTTGGCCGAGGGTCGATGGGGCCGCGCCGGCCACGGGCACAGTGCGTGCAACGTCACGACGGGCCTATCAGATCCGACAGGCCCGCCGTGCTGGCGCCGCCGCAACCGCCGCCTATACTGGGTAGATTCGTCCCCAGCCAGCGCGCCGGCACGCCCGCGGCGCTTGTCCTTCCCCGGCGTTCGCGCTCCAGGCAAGCGGTGCCGCACGCCCGATCACAGGAGACACAGCATGCAAGCAACCCACCTGACCCGCCGCCGCACCTGGCTGGCCCTCGTCCTTGCCGCCGCGAGCGCGGCGCCGCTCGCGGCCGGCCCCAATACCGGCCTCGATGCCGGCCTGGACGCCGCCACGGCGATGAGCGATACGAACAGCCGCGTCATGCGCGGGCGCGAGATCGTGCCACCCGGCGTGATCCTGAACCTCAAGGGCAAGCAGCGCAACCTCGTATGGCAGGGCAGCTACATCGTCAACACGAGCGGCTGCATCGACTGCCACACGCATCCGAGCTATTCGCCCGGCGGCGATCCGTTCCAGGGCCAGCCCGAGCGCGTGAACGCCGAACAGTACATGGCGGGCGGGCGCCAGTTCGGTCCCTTCACGGCGCCGAACCTCACGCCCGACAACGCGGGGCGCCCGGCCGGCCTCACGCGCGACGAATTCGTGCGGACGCTGCGCACCGGCCACAATCCGCACGACCCGGCCGGCCAGATCCTGCAGGTGATGCCGTGGCCGGCCGTCGGCAAGATGACGACGCGCGACCTGTACGCCATCTACGAATTCCTGCGCGCGATCCCGTCACTGCCGGACAACCCGAATCCGGGGCCGTGACGGGACCGCCGCTCATTGCATCCTCATTGCATCGTGAATGACTGCTGCGCCGTATCGACGGCATAGTTGCGCGCCGTGTCCCAGTACGTGAAGCTGTAGCGCACGACGTCGCCGGTCTTGAGTCCGCCCGCGCTGTACGTGTTGGTCGTGCCGTCGAGGCGCATGCGCACGTTCTGCTGGGTGCCGTTGTTCACGGTGTAGTGGACGTCGGCCCAGCTGCCCGTGGTCGTCGTGAACTGCAGCGTGGTCGCCGACGTCTGCGTCGCGTACGTCGGGCCGGTCGGCGGCGGCGTGGTCGTCGTGCCCGAATCCCACACGATGTCGTCGATGGCGAACTGGAAGGTCGATGCCGGCAGGCGGTTCGCGTCGCTCGAGATCATGAAGACGTCGAGCAGCGACTGCAGCGCCACCTTGGGCCCGATCAGCGTGGACACGGGGATGCTCCCCTGCGCCCAGTCGCCGTTGCGCACGAGGCCATATGCCGTGGTGTTGGCCGGGAAGTTCACCCAGTTCTGGTTCGTGTAGGTGTCGCCCACGCCGATGTTGAACGACACGTCGGCCGGGATCTTGATACGGAATTTCATCGTCCCGTTGCGGTAGTTCGTCAGGTCGCGCGCCTGGCGCGCCTGCACGCCGCCGCCGAACCATTGGCCCGGCGCCGTGTAGCTCCAGGCGATGACATTGGCGCCTTCAAACGGCGGCGTGGTGCCGGCGCCGGACGACGCGCCGTTCCACAGGAAGATATCGGAACTCGTACCGGCCACCAGCTTGTCGTTCACGGCCGTCGTGTCCGTGAACACGCCGAACTTGCCCGCCACCTCGGGGACCGTCTGGTTGCCCAGCTTGACCGACCCCTTGCCGTCCAGCTGGTAGACGCGGACATAGTCGACGTACATCGTGCCCGGCAGCGGCGCCGTCACCTGGCCGGGCGTGGCCGCGTCGGTGAAATTGCCGCCGACGGCGAGGTTCAGCAGCAGGTAGAACGGGGCCTGCAGCGCCGTCGAATTCACCGGCAGCGGCGCGTCGTACATATCGTGCTCGACGCCGTTGTCGACCGTCGTGAAGCGCATCTCGCTCTCCGTCCAGTACAGGCGGTAGGTGACGAAGCGGTTCGCGAGCGACGTCGCCGGCACGTACCAGTTCTTCGTCTGCCAGGCGGTCGACGCGGCGCAGCTCTCGTTGCCCGGCACGCACGCGGCCTGCTGCCACGTGATCACGTTCGAGCCGACGAAGTTGTTGGCCGACGGCGACCCGGCCGCCGTGCGCGCGGACGCCTTGTGGCCCATCTCCATGACGTCGATCTCGCCGTTGCGCGGCCACGTCTGCGGGCTCGTACCCAGCATCCACGCGGCCGGCCACAGCCCGGTCGCGACGTTCGGGGTGCTCATGCGGATCTCGATCATCCCGTACTGCACCTGCACCTTGCCGTGGCTGTCGATCTTCCCGGACGTGAAGACGTTGCTGCCCACTGTCTGGTTCTGCGCGCGGATCGCGAGCGCGCGCGTGCCCGGCTCGAACGGCACGTCGGCGATCGCGACGTTGTTCGGGCTGTAGTACTCCAGTTCCGCATTGCCGTAGCCGCACAGGTTGATCTGGCAGCCGTTGCCGTCGGTCGCGGTCCAGCGCGATGCGTCCAGTCCCGGCCCGTTGAACTCCTCGGACCACAGCAGCTGGCCGATGGCCGGGCTGGTGACGCTGGCCCCCGCGTGCGTCGCGCACGCGAGCAGAAGGCCGGCGGCGGCGACCCGGAAAGGTTTCCATTGCGAGTGAGATTTCTCGTTTTTCAGATTCACTTCGACTCCTCTGTTTCATTTCGACGGATGTGAGACCGCCCCTGCGGACGGCCGCGCTGTGCCGGCGTGGACGGCCGGTCTTGTTGGATCCTGTGGAGACTGGGATTGGAAACGTTTCCAGTGACGGAGTTGAAATATAGTCCGGTTCCATCGCGGCGTCAAATCAATCGTGCGCGGCCTGCTACACTCATGCGGTTTCCACGACAACGACGCCTGGGCAGCACATGAAGAGTTCAAACAGCGGTCTCGTATATTCCACCGAGAGCGGCCGGATGTGTCCCGAATGCCGGCGGCCGGTCACGGCGTGCGCCTGCAATGCCAGGGCGGCGCCCACGGGCGACGGCGTCGTGCGCGTATCGCGCCAGACCAAGGGCCGCGGCGGCAAGAGCGTCACGCTCGTCAAGGGACTGGCGCTCGACGCCGCCGCGCTGGCCCTGCTGGGCAAGCAGTTGCGCGCCGCCTGCGGCGCCGGCGGGACCGTGAAGGACGGCGTGATCGAGGTGCAGGGCGACCATTGCGAGCTCATCGTGGACGAGCTTAAAAAACACGGCCACCATGCGCAACGGGCCGGCGGGTAAGTCTCGACGATCACCGTCTCAGAACAACGCCCCCTGCGGACTGGTCAGCCGCGCGAAGCTGTCGTCCAAAAACGGCAGGATGCCGTCCGCGACGGGTTCCAGCTGCCTGGTCAGATAATGCTCGTAGTCGATCGGCGTGCGCCGCGTGTCCAGCGTGTCGAGCGGTTCCGGACCGGCCGTCGTCATCACGTAGCGGATCCAGCCGCCGTTGCGGTAGGGCGCGGGCCGGCCCTGGCGCACGTGGAACTCGTCGGCCGCGCGCGCCGCGCGCACGTGCGGCGGCACGTTGCGCTCGTAATCGACCAGCGGCCGGCGCAGGCGCTTGCGGTACACGAGCTGCTCGTCGAGTTCCCCGCGCAACGTGCGCGCCACGTAGTCGCGCACGTAGTCCTCGTACGGCTCGCCGCGGAATACCCGGCCGTACAGCTCTTGCTGGAACGCCTGCGCCAGCGGCGTCCAGTCCGTGCGCACCGTTTCCAGGCCCTTGAAGATGACTTCCTCGCTGCCGTCCGCCCGCCGCACGAGGCCCGCGTAGCGCTTCTTGCTGCCCTCCTCCGAGCCGCGCACGGTCGGCATCAGGAAGCGGCGGAAGTGCGTCTCGTATTCCAGCTCCAGCGCGTTCTCGAGCTTGAGTTCCGCCCGCAGGTGCGCGCGCCACCAGCCGTTCACGTGGTCGACCAGCGCGCGGCCGATCCGCTCGGCCTCGGTCCCGTCGTGCGCGCGCCCGAGCCACACGAACGTGGAATCGGTGTCGCCGTAGATCACCTGGTAGCCCTGCGCCTCGATCAGTTCGCGCGTGCGGTGCATGATCTCGTGGCCGCGCATCGTGATGGACGACGCGAGGCGTGGATCGAAGAAGCGGCATCCGGTCGTGCCCAGCACGCCGTACATCGAGTTCATGATGATCTTGAGCGCCTGCGACAGCGGCGCATTGCGCGCGCGCTTGGCGGCGTCGCGGCCCTGCCACACGCGCGTGACGATGCCGGGCAGGCAGTGCTGCGTGCGCGAGAAGCGCGCGCCGCGAAAGCCCGGCACCGTGTCCTCTTCCGGCTCCTCGAGACCGGCGACGAGGCCCACGGGATCGATCAGGAACGTGCGGATGATCGACGGGTACAGGCTTTTGTAGTCCAGCACGAGCACGGAGTCGTACAGGCCGGAGCGCGAGTCCATCACGAAGCCGCCGGGACTGTCCGCGCCGGGCACGTCGCCGATGTTCGGCGCCACGCGTCCGAGGCGGTGCATCAGCGGCATGTAGGCGTGCTCGAACGCGGCGACGGAACCGCCGCTGCGGTCGGCCGCCAGGCCCGTCACGCTGGCGCGCTCCAGCAGGAACGTCATCAAGCCGGACTTGGCGAAGATGCGCGTGACGAGCACGCAGTCCTGCAGGTTGTAGCGGGCCAGCGCCGGCTTGTCCTCGTCGAACATGCGGTCGATTTCGGCCATGCGGTCGTAAGGATTGTCGATCGATTTGCCTTCGCCCAGCAGGCTTTGCGCCACGTGCTCCAGCGAGAACGACGGGAAGCTCCACGTCGCCGAGCGCAGCGCCTCGATGCCGTCGATGACGAGGCGCCCGGCGATCCCGGCGAACCAGTGTTCCTGCCGTCCGCCGTGCTCGCGCCATTCGATCGCGCTGCCGTCGCGGCCCAGGCGCAGCGGGCGCTGCATCTGCTGGGCGAGCTGTTGCAGGATGCGCAGGTCGAACTGCACGAGGTTCCAGCCGATGACGGCGTCCGGGTCGTGGCGGCGGATCCAGTCTTCCAGCCGGTCGAGCAGGTCGCGCCGCGTCGCGCACACTTCGTAGTCGAAGTCGAGGCCGGACGCGTCGCCGTTCGCGGGGCCGAGCATGTACACCTGGCGCTGGCCGCAGCCTTCCAGCGCGATCGAGCGCAGCTCGCCCTGCATGGTCGTCTCGATGTCGAGCGAGACGGTCGACAGCGCCGGCCGGTAGTCCTGCAGCGGTTTCAACATCCCGTCGACGACGAGCCGCGCGTCGCTCGCGTCGGGCGTGCCGGCGTAGGCGACGGGCGCGGTGATGAAGCGCTCCATCAGGTAGCGTTCGGGCGGGCGGACGTCGGCCTCGTAGACGTCGACGCCGTGCTCGCGCAGCCGCTTTTCCAGCCGCAGCAAGTGGCGGTACTGGGTGCAGTACAGGCCCAGCACGGGACGGTGGCGGAAGTCGCACAGCGCCAACGCGCGCAGTTCCACGCCCCGTTCGCGCTGCAGCAGCAGGCGCGCGGTATCGCCCTGCACCAAAGGGATGAACGCGACGGCCGGCTGCGGCGCGAGGCGCACGCGCCGCGGCCCGTCCGGCGTCGCCAG
>Ga0209148_1001191_pt1 | contig 14886 bp, 21 predicted proteins | sample AraplaCol_mMF_r2_2_FD_184288 | JGI IMG/M metagenome (GOLD analysis project Ga0209148, IMG submission 184288) | Arabidopsis root microbial communities from North Carolina, USA - plate scrape CL_Col_mMF_r2 (SPAdes) (version 2) | ecosystem: Host-associated > Plants > Roots > Endosphere | place...
CCCAAGGTGCCGCCTGCATGGCCTTGTGCGCCGCTGCAGGATCTTGCTCGATGCCCACGCTATTGGAATGTGCCGCGATGAAGCGGCCATCGCCACAAGAGGGGTCGAGCAGTCGATCCGAAGGTGAATGGACCGCCCAAGAGACAAGGGAACCAACAACGCGATCGGGTGTGTAGTAGGCGCCAGATAGCTTCTGGAGCATGGTGTTCACGCCGCTCTCGCTTTGTCCGCCCGGTGCGCCTGCAGCACGCGCTTGACGGTCGCTTTGGACACGTCGAACAGTCCGGCTGCGTGGGTTGGCGTACCGCGACCTTCCTCGATCATCTTGACGATCTCCGCCTTCTGCGAGGGTTTGAGCTTCGGCTTTCGGCCGATCAGAACGCCGGCCTTTCGAGCGTTGTCGATGCCGTGCATCGTGCGCTCGCGGATCATCTCCCTCTCGAATTCCGCGAAAGCGCCGAGCATTTGCATCATGAGGCGGCCTGGCGCGGTCGTGGTGTCGATCGACTCCGTCAGCGAGCGAAAGCCAGCGCCGGCGACCTGGATCTTCTCGAGCGTGAACAGGAGATCGCGAAGGGACCGGCACAGGCGGTCCATCTTCCAAACGACAAGTACGTCGCCGTCCCCGATCCGCTCGAGAGCCTTCCTCAGTTGCGGACGAGACGGATCTGCGCCCGATGCCTCCTCACGGAAGATCAGCTCACAGCCGGCCTCGGTCAGAGTCCGGACTTGCGCGGCGAGGTCCTGATGGTCGCCGCGCGAGACACGCGCATAGCCAATTTGCATGCCCTAGTTCTGCACCACGGTTTTGAGTCGCGTAAAGGATTGTTTTCATTGGAGCAGGGAAGCGGGCTCAAAACCGGTCGGTTTTGAGCCCGCCGCTACGCGCCTCTCATGCTATTTTGCGGGATGGGGCGGATCAGAAAGGTGCCGCCTGGTCTTGTAGAGGTCGCTAGGGCGATCACACCTCGTACAGGCATCAGCATCTAGTTGGGCGCTGACCTTGTGCGACCGGGGCGCGTCAATATGGCGAAAGGACCGATCCAATGGATGTTGTCGGCGCTTCCGAAGGAGGCGGCCGCCAAAGATCATTGCGCCAAGCGCAGCGACGACCGCCGCGAGATCGACATTGATGTTCAGGTGGACTGTTAGATGGCTCCAAAACACGGAACCCTCCCAATTCTTGGCGCGCGCGAAGCGCGACGGTGACAAGGGACGGATTACGTGCCGGGCGTGCCGACTGTGGTCGTTACACCCGAGGAGACAAAAGGATCATCCTCGGCACGGGGTGATTGCTAGGTCGATTCGATTCTTTCGGCTACAGCCGATGGCCCGACAAGCGGGCCGATCCGGGATGAAAAAATAGGGGCGGCATGATGCTGGTTGAGGAAGAATATAAGCTTTGCCGCGGCCTAATCGTAGAAAATATCCAGATAATCGAGAAAACCGAGGTTTACGCCGTTGGCGCTGCAGCCGCCACGATGGCGTTTTGCGCTACTCAGAGCGGCCGACTACTCGTTTCACTCGCATGTTGGCTTCCGTTGATCATCTCACTGCTTGGCGCTGTTCGATTCTGGGGTGTAGACGTTACGATTGGCAGAATAAATGACTATCTGGAGCGAATGGAAGTTGCCCATCCGGAGCTCGGGTGGACGACCTTCTATCGCTTAAGCCGGCCGCGGGCCCTTAAATCGTCCCGCCTGATCTTCTGGGCTATCCTGATCGGTGTCAGCTTAATTTTTGCGGCGGTGACCGTGACGCATGGGCCCTACGCGAAGGCGTCATCCGCCCCCTGCGCGAGGGATCAGCCCGGATCATCCGCCCGCACGTAGTGCCTAGCTCAGTCGTGATTGTACACGGCCCCACAAGGCGAGCATCAATCCGCGCTGATCGATCTCACGTCGCTCATCCCATAGGTCCGCCAGGTTGGGGGGCCACGGGCTCTTCAAAATTTGGAGATACGCGAGATACCTCTCACCGCCTTTGTGCCCGAGAGCGCCGCTATCGCATTCCGCACCGCTGCTCGAATTCCCAAGTACCACCGTCGCTCGCCGTCCCGCTTTCGTGCCAGCCCGCTTTGTCCCGGTAAAAGGAGTACCAATCGTGGTGTGCGATCCAGCCTTCGATGTAGCGGTCCCATTTCACGTAGACCACCCGGCGCGCATTGATGCCGTTCAAGCGATCCGCGGAGCTCAGCGGCTTATCGAGAACGCAAGGCGTGACGAAGTTCCGACAGACTGATCCGTGGTCGGGAGGAACGCCGAAGCGCCTTCTCGCTTCTTCGGCGTCGGAACAATCGTCAGCGAGGTCGTAAGCCTTCAATGCATCAATATAGACGTTGGTCCTCGTCGACGGTGAGCCATTTGCGAGCGTAGGGAGGGCATAGCTGGCCAAGGAAGTTGCCGCGAGAGCCGCCCCCCATGCAACCCGGACCGGGTGTCGCATTGATCGATCACGCATGCGCATCGCCCCAAGTCAGCGTCGACGTAGGGCTATAGCCCCGTCGCCTAGGGATTTTCGACGCTTAGGAAACGTCAATACGTGACCATAGTGCGTGGTTTAATAGTCCTCACCGTCGAAAAGCTGGCGGATTTCATGGCAGATTTTTTTACCGGCGGCCCGCCGTCTAGGCCCGAACCTCGCGACCAGGTGCAACGACTCCTCGAGCAACGCCGCGCCGCCGTTTCTCTCGAGAACATTAGGGGGAGCGTGACCGAGGGGAAGGCGATCGCCCGCGACGACCTGATGAGTCTGACGCCTCGCCACCTGCAGGAGATCCGGGACAAGGGCGACGACTATGTGCGTCGTCTCATCAGTAACCTTGAGGCTGAACGCGCGGCGGCGCGGGACCTTGGACGAGAGCGGGACAGGTGACAGGCCCTCGCCCTCGGCAGGGCGCGGGCCGCACCGAGTTGGCCGGGCCTAAGCAGGAAGTATGTGGGCGGGGATCGGCGGGCCGCCTCCAGTTCATTCAGGAGCTTCACCTTTACGGACTTCGCCGCGAGTTCCTGCAGCAGTTCCGACGCCTTGCCACGACACCGAGGCCGCGCGTCCTGCTATGGACGCCGGCGAACCGCCTCGGGAAATCCCGCCCAGCTACGACGGCTGCCCGTCAGGGGCCTCAGTCCCTGCAGACCGACCCCCGTAGGCTACAAGGACGACCTGAACCTCTACGCCTCCGTCAAAGACGACCCGATCAATCACGCTGATCCGACGGGGCTTACCTGTAACGGATCGGGTGACAAGCTCGAATGTCATATCGATCAGGTGAATACGCCCAACAACCGAGCCCTCACGAAAACTGAAAGCGCGCAGGTCCAAGCTTTCAACACGGCCCATACAGCGGCGGCTAAAAACCTTCAGTCCAGCCCGGATAAGACTGTGAAGTTCTCTGTTGGTGGAAAAACAATTGAGGCGAAAGCCGGGGACGTTGCAAAAGGACTAGCGGGGAGGACGTTTGTCGCTGAAGTCGGTCAAACGGGGACGGCCGGAACGGCGTCCAATGGAACGACCTATCTCTTCTCCGACGCTCTGTCGGGTTCGATCGGGCCGAGGAGTGAGCGCGGCCAAACCGACCGGGAGATCACCACTGTGCATGAAGGTCTCCACCGGAGCGGGGCGGAACGGCAAGTGTTCCCGCACTCACAAGACCCAGCAACCAATCAGCCAAGCCATGGTCCGGCGTATGACAATGCGGCGCGAGACCTTCTCGGTATTCCTGAATACAAGCCTGGTACTTGATTGCTATGGGAGCGCGGAAAGTGAATATATGGACGCCGTTTTGTGTTGCGATATGTGGTGCGGCCCTGACGAGTCCTTCGGCTTTGGCTAGTCCGTCCGCGGGGGAGCCAAAATGGACGGGAAAATGTGCTTCTCTCGGCGGATATATCGAAGGTCCGCTGGTGGGGGACAAGCAAACGGCTCGGAAAATTTACATAGCTATCCGCAACAATATCGCTCCCGCGTATCGAAATATCCGGCCAGATATTGTGCAGGTGGATGACAAGGGAGGCTTTTGGCAAGCTTACCAAAAAGTCCGGGCGCCAAGTGAAGGTGGCCGTGTCGACGTGATGGGCGGCGGCGGCATTTGGTTAGATATCGATAAATGCTCGGGTGCTGTGTTGCGAGCTGGGCGTAGCCGATAGGCGAGCCATCGTCTCTTCGGATATGGAGCCGTAGCGCCCTACGACGGTGCCGCCCGGTTCAACGGAAAGCCGTTCGCGCCGGCGGTTGTAGGCCGCAATTGTGCTTCCCAGTGTCGCCACACGCTGACTGAGAAGGATCGCCCGGTTGAGGAATTTTGGTTGGTTCATATCAAATAGTATGGCCAGGTCGTCATAGTCGAAGAGGACCGGAGGAAGGTTTATCTCGCTGATCATGAATTTGTCGTAGTTGCCGACAAACTCGGAGGCACGCCAACGGCCCAATTCGACTATGGTCCGAGCAGCGAGTCCCGGTCCAATCCTGGTCAGTTAGTTGAATTGCATGGAACGACCACAGCAACGAGAAGAGACGACGACAAGGCGTGGCGCGGTGATCCCGGCTCACATACTCACTCTGTTAAAATAGATGCCTCAGATGCGGCTGTAATTGTCGCAGGAAAAAGGATTGATGCAGCGCTTGGAACGCCTGAACATCCAGGTGGCATTAAATACTCTGTTACCCCAATGGGCTCCGGCCAGGGGAATAGCAACTCAGCGGCGAGCGGTGTAGCCAATAGTGCCACGCAGTCAGAGCATCCCGGCGCACGAGCTGTCGGACCTCCCGCGGGATCAACGCCGCCTGGCTGGAATCATCCGTTCAATCAAAATGCACCCAGTAATTCTACCGGGCCGACAACGTGCACGGGCTCTCGGATCTCAGGATCCGGCGGCTGCTAAAGGATAGAAAATGCGCCAGACTTCTATAGTCGGAATTGCGTTGCTAGCATTTGTCGCTGGTATAATTGCAGCTCCGCTGATCTCCGTTGCGGCTGATCGGACCCCGGAGGGTCATGCGTTGAAGTGTATTGCCAGTGGCCGCGTCTGCGTGGGCATGAGAGCGGAGCAGGTTCTGTCTTCCAGCTCCGAAAACAACTTCGGTGGCCTCATCGGCGTTTACTGCGGCTTCGATCACCCTGGGGGTAACGTAGGGGCCGACAAGAACTTGGCTGGTGTCATCAAGGGCGGGTGTTCCGGCAATCGGTATGTGGCGCAATTCTCGGATGGACGGCACCTGACAAGCGTCTGGATCGATAGCGGCATAGTTGTTCAGCTCGACCGCGTTCCGCGGCATGCCCTCGATCTCTAAAATTGGAGCGTGGAAAATGGAGACACTCACGACTTTCGATGGGTCGCCTTGTCCTCCAGGAACTGCGCCGCGCCGCCAAATGGCCGCCAGGGCCCTCCCGTCAATCACGGCAGGATAAAAGGGTGCAATGTGCAGTGCGGGTAAGATGCTGTTGCGGCGCGCCTTTTTGTACCTCGCCGAGTGTGGCCGCAAGGTGCGGCATCGGCCACCTCCCTGGACTTCCCCAGAAATCCGCGAGGTGCGGCGCCGAACGCACGCCAGAACCCTACGCCAGGGTGCTATCCGAGGGCATTGTCGCCTCAAATGCACCGGCCGCTCATGGATAGAGATTACGCGACGCGGCCGAGCAGGGTCGGCAAGCGCACAAGGATTGGAGGGCATTATTGGTTGTTCCGCTGCTAGGTCGCCGCAAGACTTAGCCCCTTTTTTGACCTGATCGACACCAGATTTTCGTCGCTAGAATCTCTAAGGTCAGATGCCACGTGGAGAACTCTCTGAGCTGTATATCAAAGCCTACCTAAAGGCGTTGCTTATCCGAGATTTTTGGCATCAGGATGGGGCTGTGAATCTTGAGAGCTTTTGATCAAATAGGCGCGAAAAATAGTCCCAGAATTTGGGAGGGCCATAGCTGAGGTGCGAAATGAATTGGATTGCTCTTACATTGTCGGCCTTTGTGCTGAGCAGCGCAGGCGGCGCAGATGCTGCAGCCTTCGGCTACGACGCACTTGGCAGGCTCGTCTTTTTGAGCGCCGACAACGGCCAAACGGTACGGTTCTGCTACGACGACGCCGGGAACCGTAGGCAGGTCGGAAGCAACACATGCCCTGCGATGACGCTTTCCACGCCGACAACACGCGGTTTGGCTCGTCCCATCCCGTCAACGGTCACCCAAGCAACCGCCCCGGCTGCGCCCGTCTACATGATCTCCGGAGCCAAGCCGCCGACGCCGGATCCGCTAAACCACTAACTGGTCCGAAGCGGCAAGCGCGCAACGTGGATCCCAGGGCAGGGAGGCCACAATCAGGCCACCCAGATGACGGGCGGATATGGTCGATGGCGTGATGCACACGACCATCGCGTCAGCCGATTGGCATGATGAGTTTGAAGAGGCCGTTGACGAAACGCTGACCGTCTTTCCGGTTCAGCGACAAAGCCCTCTGCCAATGCGCTAGCCGCGTCTTAGGCCTCGACGACGTTATAGCCCAAGGCCCGGCGGCTTCCTCGATAGATTTCCCGAGCGGGGCATTTGCATAGCTTGGAGAGTTCGGATTGCAGAAATTACCCGAACGGGAAAGTTCGGGCTGCTTTATCTCATTGTCGGCCTAAGTTTCCCGAGCGGGATATTTTGATTGACTTTGGGCGGAAGAACGAAGAAATTTCCCGATCGGGAAACTTGTCATGATGACCACCACACCCATCACGATCGGCCAGGCCGTCCGGCGCGCGCGCAAGGCTATGGGGTTGCGCCAGCCGGAATTGGCGGCGGCGGCCGGCGTTGGTCTACGCTTTCTTGTCGAGCTTGAGCGCGGCAAGCCCACGGCGCAGCTAGGCCTCACCTTGGTGGTGCTTCAAGCTGTCGGCCTGGACCTGAAGGTCGTCGGGCGCGGCGTGGACGGGCTGACGCCATGATCAAGTCCCTGACGGTTTGGTGGGCCGACGCCCAGGTCGGCGTGCTTCGTATCGACGAGCACGGCGACCTGGAGTTCGCCTACGCCGAAGCGTGGTTGGCCGATCTTCAAGCGAAAGCCATTTCAATCTCCCTGCCCAAGCAGTCGGAGCCCTTCAACCGCCGCCAAACCCGTCCTTTCTTCGCGGGCCTCCTGCCTGACGAAGGTCAGCGCGATATGGTCGCCCATGCGCTCGGCGTGTCGGTGGCAAACGATTTTCGCCTGCTTGAGCAGTTGGGCGGCGACATCGCCGGAGCGCTTAGCCTGTGGCCGGAGGGCGAGACCCCGCCCTCTCCAAAGGGGGTAGCGGCGACCGAGCCGCTGGACGACGACGCTTTTGTGGAAGTGCTCGACCTTTTGCCGCGGCGCCCGTTCCTGGCCGGGGACAAGGACATCCGTTTGTCGTTGGCCGGGGCCCAGCAGAAGCTGCCGGTGGTGCTGATCAACGGCAAGGTCGCGGTGCCAGCGCCAGGACAACCCAGCACCCACATCATCAAGCCCCCCATCCCCCGCTTCTCCGGAACCACGGAGAACGAGGCCTTCGCCATGCGGTTGGCGGCGGAGCTAAACCTCAAAGTAGCCGCTGTCGAACCGCGGCGGGTAAAGGACCGTCCGTATTTGCTGATAGAACGCTACGACCGCGCCGTTACGGCGGATGGCTTTATCGGGCGGCTACATCAGGAGGACTTCTGCCAAGCCTTAGGCGTCGCCCCGGAAAACAAGTACGCCGCCGAAGGCGGGCCGATCTTCCGCGATTGCTTTGGCTTGGTGCGCCAAGCTTGTACGCCTCCGGCGCCAGCGACCCTCGGCTTGGTCGATGCGGCGATATACAATGTCTTGGTCGGCAATGCCGATGCACATGGCAAGAACTTCAGCTTACTCTACCACCCGAGCGGTATCGTCCTGGCGCCGCTCTACGATCTCATGTGCACGGCAGCCTATCCCGAGATCCACGCTAAGCTGGCGATGAAGATCGGCAAGCGCGCCCGATTAGAGGAGTTCACGCCTGACACCTGGGACGACTTCGCCAATGAGGTCGACGTGGGCGCGCCTTATGTTCGGCGGCGAGCGGGTCAACTCGCGGAGCAGGCGCTGACCGCCATTCCAGCCGTGGCCGGAATTATCGCCGACGAGGGGTTCGGAGGAGCAGACCTGTCTCGTTTCGCCGAGGTGGTGAGCGAGCGCGCCAAGACCTTGGTGGCGATCAGCGCCGGCGAGCGCCAGCCCCGACCGCCGCCGATCCGGCGCAATCGCTAGGCGGGAAAATTTCACCTGCGACGTTGCCGATCCGCCTCCTCCTGTTCAGCGCAGAGTGGAGTAGCCGGGGTTGAACCGTTTCAGCGGCGCCAAGCCATAGGGATGGCTGTCGGCCATCGCTTTGATCAGGAGAATCCGCATTCACACGTCCAAAGAGTTTCGCGACTCGAGATAGTTGCAGGGAAGGGTGTCGTGAGCTTCTGCAGAGCTGGTCGGTGCGGCCATGTGTTCGGCCTGTCGGTGCGGCGCTTAGAGCCGCGGGCCATAATGCCTTGATCGCGCGTACCGGGTCCCGACCAATTGCGCGCACTCGAAGTGCAGGGTCGTAGCGGGGTCTCCCGTTCCGGCGGCTTCAACCGGCTTTCTGCATTAACTCCAGTTCGCCCTTCCCAACTCGTCGCCGCGCGCCGCGCCTACCTCATGCCGCCAGCGGCTCTCGGTAGCGCTGGCCGCTCATCATCATCGCCCAGACCGTTCGGGCGATCTTGTTTGCCAGCGCGACCGCGGCGACCTTGGCCTTCTTCCGGGTAAGCAGCTGCGCCAACCAGGGGCGGCGCGCCGCGGACCGCTCGGCGTGCCGGATCACCGCCATGGAGCCGACGACCAGCATCTGGCGCAGGTAGCGGTGGCCGGCCTTGCAGATCGAGCCGAGCCGCTCCTTGCCGCCGCTGGAGTTCTGTCGGGGAACGAGGCCGATCCACGCGGCCAGGTCACGCCCAGTGCGGAAGATGCCGGGATCGGCGACGCTCGCCACGAACGCGCTGGCCAGCAGCCGCGCTTGACGTACGGCTTCACGTACTGCGCGGGCATCAGCTTCACCTCGTGCCCGAGCGCAGTCAGCTCGCGCGCCCAATGGTGCGAGGAGGCGCAGGCCTCCATGCCGACCAAGCAACCCGGCTGCTTCGCGAAGAACGGCAAAAGCTGCGAGCGCCTGATCTGCCGCCGCACGATGACCTCGCCAGCCGCATCAACCCCGTGGACCTGGAACACCGACTTGGCGAGATCCAGACCGACCGTAACCACCTGACCCATCGCTCTCCTCCTGTTGCAGGAGCACCATGCTCCCGCGGTTGGTGGAGAGCCGTCCACGACATCAATGGCGGACTTGGCTCGTAGTCAGGAAACCCAAAGAGGGAGTTGACCGGCGAGCGCCCATTCGCCGGCGTTCTCGCGACGGAAAAGTCGAAGGTGACCGCCGCCGGCCAGGGGACCGGATGCCGAGGAAACGTAGACGAGCGCTTCCGTGCCGTCGGGAGAGACGATGGCTTTCGTCAGTTCCAAGAAGGTGCGCTCGTAGAGACCGTTGGACTTGCGATGCGGGCGAGACTTCTCCGGCTGCCGAACCACGCCTGAGCGGCGCGCGTATTCCAGTACGTTGGAGCACGCCGTCGCGCTCACACGCGGGTGCTCGATGAACGCTTGCGCCATATCCTTCGAGGGCGGCTTCACCGAAACAGGCGTATCCCCGTCGCCAACGATGAACCAACCTGCATGCTGGTCGTCCGGATCGGCGTCCGGAAAGTCCTGACGCAGGGTTTCGGCATTGAGGGCGAGCTTAAGCGGGCCATCGAACACCTTCGTGCTTAATTCCCATTCGAGGCCGGCACGCGTTCCAAGGACCTGTTTGAGCGCGGCCTCGCTAGCGTCGCAGGCGGCGGTATCGGCCCGCGCAAGCGAGCCGCTCAACACCGCCCACACACTCACCAAAGCACCTAAACCTCGCCAAATCATCGGCTCTCCACGCGTGACGCTCTCGGGAGCCTAACTTTGGGAATGTGCGGAAACCACCGATATGGGCCTTCCAGGAGGTCCGCACCGGGCACAGAGGAGTGACGGCGATCGATCCGTGCCGAAGTTCAGCGGTCGCGTCACTGGCACTAGGGTTTCACCTCAAATCCCGCAGACGGTGACACCCAAATCACCTTTTGATCCATGGCGGCCTGCGCCGCGCCGTCAATAGAGGCCTTGGCGGTCCAACCGTCTCCGGCAGCGACGTAGGCGGTGCAAATCTCGTGACCGAAAAGCCCCATTTCGGCGGTCGTCATGGTTCGCCGGAGGGCCTTAGTTTGATCGGGCGTCGCCGCAACGCCGTTGATGGTGAACTGGCCCGCGTCGATATCCTCGGGCCGCACATACCCGCAAACTTGCTCACCCTTGATCGTCACGGGCGTGACGGTCGTCATGGCAATGGCGGGGGTCTGCGAGATCAAAACTGTCGCCGGATTGTAGATGACGCCGTCCCGCCCTTGCCGGTAGGCCGCGAGTGACTGGCAGGTTTTGCGGGCCACATCTGGTGCGTAGCACTGCAGCTGGCCATCAAAAGCCGGTGCAATGGGCGGTGGGATCGAAGCGCCAACAGCAGCCGAACTCAGCGCCATCATAGCCGTCGTCAACGAGAGCAGACGCACGCGATTTCCTCCAGGACCAAATCCGGCAAACTAGGCTGCCAACGTCCGCTGTCCACCCACTTCGCCCGTCCGGAATGACCGCTGTCGGGCGACAAGGCTGCGGCGAGGCCAATGGCGAGTTTCGGCGCAGGGGTCACCGGCAGTTCGCGACCCAAAGCAGTCGGGAGCGCAGCGTGATCGAGTTCTGATCCAAGCGCGAACAACTACTCATCCCAGTAGTCGAAAGGCATTGACTCATCACTGTTTGACCAGAAAGGTGGCGCTTGATTTGAGCGGGTGCCGGTGTGGTTCCGCCTCAGATCGTGCTCATGGGGAACTTCATATGAAGACTTTACTTCTGGCCGGGGCGGCGCTCGCTTCGGCCATGGCGCTTTGCATGCCCGCAAGCGCCGCCGTTATCGACGTGACCGACACGGTCACGGGCTCAGCTGGCGCCTGGGTGCATAACTTCACCGTCACCAACAACCTGCCGAACACCAACGACATCTACTTCTTCGGCGTGAACCTGGGCCCGCCCAGCCTGCTCGCCTCGCCGGCCAACTTCGTCAACTGGGGCTCCGGCTGGAACAACAGCTCCTACGGCGGCTCAGCGACCGTCTACAACACCGCCTGGATCGACAACAGCTTCTCGGGCCTTCTTCCGGGCCAGACGCTGAGTGGTTTCACCGCTACGGACAGCAACGCGGTCGCCCTGACCAACGTCAGCTGGTTCGCCTACGCTTACAAGGGCAACTACAGCGGTCCGGAATGCTTCTATTGCGGCCTCAATCCCGGCTTTGAAAATGTCGCCCAGTCTGTGGGGACGGGCGTGCCGGAACCGGCCACCTGGGCCCTGATGATCTCGGGCTTCGGCCTCGCTGGTGCAGCGCTCCGCCGCCGCCGCACGATGGTTGCGGCCTAGTCAACAACGCTTGACCTTGACGCGCCGCCGGTCCGCGGATCGGCGGCGTTGTCACGTCTGGGTACGGGGGTCATGCCCAGGGCGCTAGGGCCGCTTTCCACCCATCTCACTCGTTGGGAATGACCGGTATCGGCCAAGCAGGCTGTGGCCCGCCCAACGGCGAGTTTCGGCGCAGAGGCACCGATAGCTGTGGACCCTTTGGTGAAGTTGGTTAGTTGCCAGCGCGCCGCGAACGAATGTTCTTGGCAAGGGTGACGAGATATTCCCGCCCGTCAGCTTCCGCAAGATCGAGGTAGGACGGTAGGAGGGGAGAGCTTTTCGTATCCCATGCGTGGAGCGCGGCCATCCGCTGATATTCATGGTCGGTATTCCAGGCGCGGATAGCCCACAGGTCTATTTGCGCCATCGGCCGTCGCTCAAGGGCGAGGAGCGCCCTCCGGGAAACATACTCATCAGGATCTTGCAGGAACCGCTCGATCATTGGCGCGACCTCTTCCCCAGCCAATACGACACTCCCCAATGCGTCGGCGATCTGCCACTTCGCGTCTACCTCCACAGTCGATAGGGCGAAATGCGCGAGGGCGACCAACTTTTCTGGCCGTAGGACAAGCTCCTCTTTCAGAACTTCCATCTCATTATCGCGTGCTAGTGCGTAGAGAAGGAGGTCAATAACTTCACCATCCCAATCGGCGGCGGTTCCAGAGTCCAAGAGGTCGGAGTAGGCGCGAGTGAGCGACGGCCAGTGCTCGTAGTCTGCCTCCCATCCAGGTGGTCCACGATGAGGCGATCGGTTTTCAACCCACCGCTTTAGCGACAACACCGCATCAACAAAGGCCGACCTTTTAGCGTTCTGATGCGAGGTTTCAGTTTCCATCAATGGGCTCGATTGGTGTGATCCGTGCGATTGCAGGAAAGGCAGATAGGGTGAAGGTCCGGTCCTGACACATCACACCCGATGCGAACATCGGACTACCTTTTCGAAGCTGCGTGAACGAGTCTGGTAATAAGGTGTCGCGCTTCATACCGATCCGTCGCGACCACTCAATGCGAGCCCGCTCATGAGCAACTCCCCGCTAAAGGGCCACGGAAAGCGCGGTGCCGACGTGTTGGAGTTCGAAAACGGCGAAGTTTACATCGACGAGCTGAACAGGCACTCCGGAAGGGTGGTAGGGCCATTTTCCTCAACCGCAGACGCGGAAAAGTTCATTGTGGGCACACCGTGGTTCCGTAGCGGTAGCGAATAGAGTCCGCTGCCGGATTGTTGCGCCAACGCGCTCGTTGTCTCGACCTTGATCTCGCTAGTTAGGGGCAGGAGCTTCCCCATGAGCGGCCCCGAGCAACCGCGACCCCAAAATCCCCCGCGTTCGATGCGCTCCCGTTTGCTCAGACCGCGAGCCGGCTCAGGCAAAGGCTTCGCTTGGGCGGCGGCGTTTACCGCTGCAACGGCAAGGATTGCTATCAACATCCGGCCCAGCTTGGCCTTCGGTACAGCGGAACTCAACGTCCGCCTTCCGCCCTCCATCACGTCCGTTGGGAATGACCGGTGTCGGGCAAGAGGGCCACCGCCTGGTGAATGGCGAGTTTCGGGGTCGAGGTTATCGGCAGTTCTCGACGCATTCGCGACGTCGCCCAGCGTCGAAGATGCGCGCATCCCTGCCATTGGCGATGTCGCTCGGGCGCCAGGTGGGTTGCCGGAGCCATTTCGTCCCTAGCAGGGGCGCTGTTCACGGGTGTTGATTGGCCAATCAGGGGTGTTGCGTACGCTATTCCGCCTTTTGTCGCCCTTTTGTACGGTATTACGTATCATGCTGTTGAAAGCCGCCTTGACTGCACGTATGCGCTATTCCGTAATTTGAAATAGAAAAATCCGGAATAGCGTATGAGATCAAACTTCCTTCCGAGCTTGGGCGAGGCGATCCGAACGGAACGCCGTCGCCGTGGCTTGAACCAGGCCGACCTAGCCACCCGGCTCGGCCGGGCTCCGGCTCGCATCTCCGAGCTGGAACGCGACCTGCAGAACAGCCGCATGGGCAAGGATAGGCTCACGCTCCTGGCCGAGATCTGCGACGCCCTGGACCTGGTGATGGTGCTGCGGCCGCGCGACCAACTCCCCGAAGCCCCGCCCAGCCCTGGGAGCTCGAAGCGACCCGTAGCCGGGGATCAGCCGTCGGTCTTCGATGAAGTGTTCGTCGATCTGAGCGACGAGGACAACGCCCATGGTTAAGGCGGCCGCAGTTCTCGGCGTGCATCTGACCAACGCCCACGCGGGCTTGACCCGTGTCGGCGCACTGACCCGCGACGCCCAGGGGGCGACCGCCTTCATCATCGATGAAGCCTACCTGCGTGATCCCCAGCGGCCGATCCTGAGCCTGCAGTGGCTGGTGCGCGGCAACGAGGAAGAAACGCGCAAGCGTCTGGAGCGCCGGGGCGACAAGATCAGCTTGCATGGCTCCTTGCCGCCCTGGTTCCAGGGGCTCCTCCCCGAGGGGGCCCTGCGGGACCTCGTCCTGACGGAAATGGGGCCTGGCGATCATGACTCGTTCGACCTGATCACCCGCCTGGGCGCCGACCTTCCTGGCGCGTTGCTGGTGATCCCCGACGGCGGGGAGGCGCCGGCGTCGGCAGGTCCCCTCAACTGGGAACAGCTGGCGGGGTTCAAGGCCCCTGTGCCCAAGGGCGTGGTGAAGTTCTCCCTCGCCGGGGTGCAGCTGAAGGTGGTCGCCACCAAAGATGCCGAACGCTTCACGGCGCCGGCCCGCAGCGGCGAGGGCAACTTCATTCTCAAACTGGCCTCGGAGCGCTACCCGCGCCTGCCGGAAGTGGAATACTCGGCGATGACCTTGGCCCGAAGCCTGGGCCTGGATGTCCCCCCCTGTGAACTTGTCGCGGTTGGCCAGGTCGAGAACGTGCCCGAAGCCTTCCTGGTCGGCCAGCACGCCCTGGCCGTTCGGCGGTTCGATCGCGCCGACGGCATCGGGCGAATCCACATCGAGGACACCGGTCAGGTCTTGGGCGTGTGGGGCGAGCGCAAATACACCCAGGCCAACACCGAAACGGTAATCAACATGATCGCCCGCTTCAGCTCCGACTGGCGGGCGGACGTTCTCGAAGCGGTGCGTCGCGTGGCGGTCGATGTCCTAATCGGCAACGGCGACAACCACCTCAAGAACTGGTCGTTTATCTTCCCCGGCCCCGGCGAGGTGCGCCTGTCGCCGGCCTACGACATCGTGCCCACGGTCCTCTACATTCCGAAAGACACCCTGGCGCTCCGCTTCGCGGGTATTCAGCGGTTCGAGAGTGTGCGCCTCCACCAGTTCCGCCGTGTGTCTTCGTTGCTCAAGGTGGAGCCGGAATGGATCGAAAA
>Ga0209148_1001193_pt1 | contig 14881 bp, 12 predicted proteins | sample AraplaCol_mMF_r2_2_FD_184288 | JGI IMG/M metagenome (GOLD analysis project Ga0209148, IMG submission 184288) | Arabidopsis root microbial communities from North Carolina, USA - plate scrape CL_Col_mMF_r2 (SPAdes) (version 2) | ecosystem: Host-associated > Plants > Roots > Endosphere | place...
TCAATTCGGGCGCGGTGACGCGGTCGACGATCCGGCTGTCGGTCATGCCGTGCAGCAGCGCCTGCGTCGTTGCGGGCAGGTTGAGCACGCGCGCCGCGCTCGATCCCAGCGCCGAGCTGTCCGCGCCGCTGTCGACCACGAACCGGAACGGCCCGCGCCCGGCGACGTCCACCCCCACCGTCATCCGCGTATCGACCTTGCGCGCCGCGATATCTGCCCCGCCGATCAGTAGATTGTTGTCGACCACCGCAGGCGGCAGCGACGGCAGCCGCGATACCGGCTTGGTACTGCTGGCCTTGGGCGGGGTCTGCGCGCACCCGGGCGCAGCGATCGCGATCACGGCGCCCATGCTCAGCGCGCCGGCCAGCAACCTCTCCCACATGCCTCTGAACAAGGCTTTCATGGCCACAATGTACGCCTGCCCATGACATTTCGCCATGGGATTAAGCATGCGGGCCCTCGCCCCGATTCGCGCGAACTGTATTTACTTGGATCAAGGTCTGATCCCAAGTCTTCGGAAACACAGCTGAAATCAAAAATTGCCGGTTTTGAGCGCAGATGGTAATATTCTATTAGCCACGAGTGGAGTGGCCTCTTGGGGGTAAGGTAAATGCGGCTTTCTTATGCAATCGCGTCGGCAGCGGCGCTGATTTCCATTGTCGGGACGAGTGCGCAGGCTCAGGTCACGCGTAGCCTGGATATGACGTTCCAGTCCGGTGCGACCTTCAGCGGTACCGTCACCTTCACCAACGACTATAGCAGCGTGCTCGACGTCACCGGCAATCTGCACGGTTATTCGAGCAGCGGCGGTTTCGACGGCACCAGCGACGACAGCATCAACTGGGTTTGGAACGGCGGCTCCAACTTCTCCACGGGCGACGGGAATTACAGCACGTTCCTGATGGATGGCCCCGGCTCGGGCTACGATAGCTTTGGCGGCTATAACAACTGGATCCAGCTTGCCTACAATTACAGCAACGCGCCGACCCTGCTCTTCACGAGCGGCGTATCGTACGGCGGCACCGACAATTTCATCGACTATAACGATCCGATGGTACGCGGCTCGTTTAGCGGCGCCGTTCCGGAGCCGGCCTCGTGGGCACTGATGCTCGGCGGCTTCGGCCTGGTCGGCGGCGCGCTGCGTAGCCGTCGCAACACGGCCGTCATCTTCGCCTGATCGACTCTCCTTCTGACCAGCCTGGCGCCGTCGGACCAACCCGGTCTGGCGGCGCTTCGCTTTTGTGCCCATTTAAACCGCGCACCCGACCGCTTATCTTAGCCTCCAATTCAGGAGGATTTCCTATGACCACCGAACGCGCCGTACTTGCCGGGGGCTGTTTCTGGGGCGTGCAGGACCTCGTCCGCAAGCTGCCCGGCGTGATCGAAACCCGCGTCGGCTACTCCGGCGGCGACGTCCCCAACGCGACCTATCGCAACCACGGCACCCATGCCGAGGCGATCGAGATCGTCTTCGATCCCGCCACGATCAGCTTCCGCCAGCTGCTCGAATTCTTCTTCCAGATCCACGATCCGACCACGGTCAATCGCCAGGGCAACGATATCGGCCTGAGCTATCGCTCGGCGATCTTCTACACCTCGCCCGAGCAGAAGGCCGTCGCCGAAGACACGATCGCCGACGTCGACGCCTCAGGCCTATGGCCCGGCAAGGTCGTGACCGAGGTCGAGCCCGTCGGCGACTTCTGGGAGGCCGAGCCCGAGCACCAGGATTATCTGGAGCGGATCCCGAACGGCTATACCTGCCACTTCGTCCGCCCGGGCTGGAAGCTGCCGCACCGCGCCGACGCGGCGTAAGCGGCCGCGCCCGCCGGCCGCTGCGCTTGCCGTGCAATTCCCGCGGGGCTAGCTCAGCTCCTGCCTGCCGGCGAAAGGGGGAGAATGACCAGAGCTTATCATGCCCTTGTCGCATCCGTATTGCTGGGGTGCTGGTCGGTCCCGGCCGGTGCCCAGCAATCGGTTTTACCGGGCTACGTCATTCCCGGCTCGGAAACGCGGATATTTCCCGTCACCGATCAGGGGCGCCATTATCTGATCTACGTCGGCTTGCCCGAAAGCTACGGCAAGGATCCCGCCAGGCATTATCCCGTCGTCTACGTGACCGATGGCTATTGGGATTTTCCCAAGATCACGAACATGGAAGGCGGCCTGTCCTACGACAGGGTCGTCCCCGAATTCATCACGATCGGCCTCGGCTATGCCGGACCCAATCCCAATTATGGCGACCTGCGCCGTTGGGAGCTGTCGCCAGCGCCCTTTGGCGACAAGGGTGAGGCGTCCGGCCACGCGGCCGACTTCCTGGGAACGCTGAAGACGCGGATAATCCCATTCGTGGATGGCCAATACCGCACCGACCCATCCTATCGCGTGCTGGCGGGCTCCTCGCTCGGCGGACTTTTTGCCCTCTATGCGATGCTGCATAGCCCCGGTCTCTTCCAGGCCTATATTGCGGGAACGCCTGCGGTAACCGTCGGCAATGATTGGTTGTTCCGCGACGAGGCACTTTTCGCCCAGTCAGGCGGCAAGCTTAAGGGCCGCCTCTACATGACGGTGGGGAGCAATGAATCCCCCGCCTATCTGGACGGAATCATCCGTTTCAATCAGCGCCTGGCCGCGCGGCGAAACCCCGGTTTCGATTATGATTTCCACATCGTCGAGGGGGAACGTCATGGCGGGACGCCCTTCGAAACCTACACGCGGGGCTTGCGCTTCGCATTCTTGCCGCTCGCACCCGAACAAGGCCCCGCCCCGGGCGAATGAGGCGAACCGCGGGGCGGCGCAGCGAAGCCGCCCCCGCGCAATCAGAACAGCCGGCCATAGAGCGCAAGACTCGACCAGAGAAACGCGTTAATCACTGATTTACAACGTTTTAATCTCGGCACCTGCGGGCCGTTCGAGCTACGCCTCGGTGCCGTTCGATCTTAATGTGGGACGCTGATCGCGCAGAGCGGGCCGTCGGTCACAAGGCGGCTGCGTCCCAATCCGGGACATCAATAGCAACTGGCAAGCCCCCCTTCCCACCAGGGAGTGAGATTTGCCGACCTGTGCCCCCCTTCATCCCGCCGTTCCCGGGATTGCTGACCTGTTCGACGACGCCAACGGCACGATCAGCCCACTCATCTATTCCGACCCCGCCCTTTACGAGCTTGAGCTGGAGCGCGTCTTCGCCCGCTCCTGGCTGATGGTCGCGCACGAGGGCCACCTGCCGGAACCCGGCAACTTCTTCGTCAGCTACATGGCCGAGGATCCGGTGATCGTCGTCCGCCAGAAGGACGGATCGGTGAAGGTCCTTCTCAACCAGTGCCGCCATCGCGGCATGAAGCTTTGCCGGACCGACGCTGGCAAGGCCGCCGGCTTTATCTGCTCCTATCACGGCTGGGCCTATGACCTCGCCGGAAAGCTGATCAACGTCCCACTCCAGAAGCGCTCCTTCCAGGCCTTGGACAAAAGTCAGTGGAACGTCCGCCAGGCGCGCGTCGAAATCTACAAGGGCTTTATCTTCGCCACCTGGAATGCCGATGCGCGCCCGATCGCGGAGTATCTCGGCGACGCGGCTTATTATCTCGATTGCCTGCTCGAACGCTCGCCCGCCGGCTACGAGCCTCTAGGCGGCGTCTACAAATGGCGCATCCCCTGCAACTGGAAGTTCGCGGCCGAGCAATTCGCCAGCGACATGTATCACGGCATCTTCTCCCACTCCTCGCCCCAGATGGCGATGAAGATGGACGGGCCGATGCCCAATGTGGCCGAATTCGAAGGCGGCCAGTTCCGCTCCGCCAACGGCCACGGCACCGGTTTCTACCTGACCGACCTGCAATGGCCCGTCCGCGTCGGCCAGAGCGGCGAACATGTCCCGGGCTTCGACCCTGCTGCCCCCCTCGCGCGCGTCACCGAACGGCTCGGGTCGGACCGCGCGCGCATGACCGCGCAGCACATGACCGTCTTCCCGACCTTCTCGATGCTCAGCACCTTCGATACCTTCCGCGTCTGGCACCCGCGCGGCCCCGACGAGATCGAGGTCTGGGCCTTCGCCATGGTCGATAAGGCCGCCGGCGAAGCCGAGCGCGAGCAGGCACGCCTCTCGGTGCTCCGCACCTTCGCCCCGTCGGGAACCTGGGAGCAGGATGACGGCGAGAATTGGGTCGAGATCCAGCGCGTGCTGCGCGGCTCGGAGGCGCGCAAGACCATCCTCAACGCGCAGATGGGCATGGGCGAAGCCAAGGACGTGAACCCGAATTTCCCGGGCGCGATCTGGAACCCCTATGCCGAGGAATCCGCACGCGGCTTCTACGCGCATTGGCAAAAGCTGATGCTGGACGATCGCCCCGTCACACCACTCACGAGCGCGGAGGCCCGCCATGCAGACTAGGCCCCCGCTCGAACTGTTCCACGCCGCCCGCGGCCTGGACCGCATCGTCCAGCAGGCGATCGAGCAGTTCCTCTTCTACGAGGCCGCATTGCTCGACGCGCATTCGCTCCACGAATGGTTCGCACTTCTCGCCGACGACATCCGCTACGTCATGCCGATCCGCACCACGCGTTCGGTGCGCGACGATGCCCAGCAATATTCGGGCCCGCGCGATCTGGCCTATTTCGACGAGAGCAAGGACTCGATCGGCCTGCGTATCCGCCGCCTCTACACCGGTTCCGCGTGGTCGGAAGAGCCGCGCTCGCGCACGCGCCATTTCGTCTCCAACATCCGCATCGCTCCACTGGAAATCAGCGGCGAATATGAAGCGACCTCGGCCTTCCTGCTCTATCGCAACCGCGCGGAGTCACAGACCGACCTGTTCGCCGGCGAACGGATCGACACCCTACGCTGCATCGACAGCCCGGCCGGGTTCGAGCTCGTCCAGCGGCGTGTGCTGATCGATCAGTCCACCCTGCTCGCGAACAACATCAGCTTTTTTTTCTAAAAACCAAAAAGGGAAACCGCATGTCCAGCTTCAACGCGGGCGGTGCGCGCCTGCGCTCCGTCTCCAGCCTTGCCGTCCTCGCCGCCTGCCTGACCTGGGCTTCTGCCGCTTCGGCCGAAGATACCGCCCCCGGCGACACGAGGATCGAGGAAGTGGTGGTCACCGCCACCAAGCGCCCCGAAGTCACCAAGGATGTGCCGATCGCCCTGACCGCCTTCGGCCAGAAGGAGCTCGCCGCGCGTCAGCCGCGCGACGTGACCGAGCTCGCCAATGCCATCCCCAACATCTCGCTGACCTCGGCGGGTAACACGCTCTTCATCGATCCGGTGATCCGCGGCATCAGCTCGAACACGCGCAATGCGGGCGTCGAATCCGGCCTCGCCGTCTATGTCGACGGCGTCTATACCGGCCGCCCCGAGACCTTCAATGAAGCGCTCGAAGATGCGCGCACGGTCGAAATATTGCGCGGCCCCCAGGGCACATTGTTCGGCAAGAATGCCATCGCCGGCGCGCTCAGCGTCACCACCCAGGACCCGACACCCTATCTGTCGGGCCGCGCCTCGGTCGAGGTTGGCAGCGAAAGCGAGCTGCGCGCCTCGACCGAACTCAACGCGCCCTTGGGCGATGGCGCCGGCATGCGCATCAGCCTCTATCGCGAAAAGCGCGACGGCTATGTGAAGAACCTGTTCGACGGCTCGACCGTCGGCAATGACGATTATTGGGGCGGCCGCGTGAAGACCAAATTCACGCTCGCCCCATCGCTCGATCTCATACTCTCGGCGGACGGCCGTTGGGACAATCGCCATCCTTACTTCGGCGAGACGCCCGACGGCGTGAACCCGGTCGTGCCGCCGCCCCAGCCGGTCGTCGCGCCGGGGCCGTTCACGATCAACGAGGATCACAAGCCCGACAAGGAAACGCGCACGCTCTGGGGTACGTCGGCGACGCTCAACTATCACACCGACGGCGGCGCGACCCTCTCGTCGATCAGCGCCTACCGCTACACGCGCCACCGTTTCACCGAGGACAATGACAGCTCGCCGCTCGACGCGATCTTCAACGATTTCTTCGACAAGCAGCGCCAGGTCACGCAGGAATTGCGCATCGTCTCGCCCGGCACTGGCCGCTTCAAATATGCCGCCGGCCTGTTCTACTTCCACCAGGATTCTATGACGCGCCACATCGGCGGCCTCGGCTCCGATTTCGCCATTCCCGGCCTGATCCCGGGCGGCATCGTCAAGACCGTGACGCCTGCCGGCACGATCAAGACCGACAGCTATGCGGCCTATGCCGACGCGTCCTACGCGCTCACCAGCCGGCTCGATCTGCTCGCCGGCGCGCGCGTCACGCGGGAGAACAAGTCCGCCACCTTCTCGGTCACCCCGGACGCCGCGATCCTCCCGCTTTTCTACGCCATCCCCGAGCAAGGCGATCGCCGCCACGAAACCGATCTCAGCCCCACGATCGGCCTGCGCTACAGGCCGACCGACGAACTGACCGCCTACGCCCGCATCTCGCGTGGCTACAAATCGGGCGGCTGGAACCTGGATTTCGTCGGCCGCATCCCCGGCGCCCCCGCGCCGACATTGCACCAGCTCGGCTTCCAGCCCGAGAAGGTCACCAATTACGAGGCGGGGCTAAAGGGCGACATGCTTGCGCATCGCCTGACCTTCGATGTCGCCGGCTTCTGGATGGATTATCGCAACCTGCAGGTGACCCAATTCTTCGGGTTGCAGGGCGGTGCCGTGACCAGCAACGCCGCCACCGCGACCATCAAGGGCGTCGAAGGCGACATGACCGCCGTGCTGGCCCAGGGCCTCACCATCGCCACTACCTTCGGTTACAATGATGCGCGCTACGACAAATTCCCCAATGTCGACGCCGCGGGCGATTCCGCCGACGGCAAGCGCTTGCCCGGCCCCGGCACCACCGCCTCGCTGAACGGCAGCTACAACTTCGCGCTGCCCGTGCTTCCGGGGACCATCACCGCCTTCGCCGAATATTCCTGGCGCGGCGCAGGCTTCGTAACCCCGCTCAACGAAGCCCGCCTGCGCGTCCCCCGTCGCGCCCTCACCAACGCGCGTTTGACCTGGGCCTCGGGCCATTGGTCGATCACCGCCTCGGTCGATAACCTGTTCAACAAAACCTATATCGACACCACTGTAGACGATCCCTTCGCCACCTTCGTCCCCAACGAACAGGCGCTCTACGGCCGCCCGCGAACCTACGGGTTCAGGATCACGACCAGCTTTTAGGCGATCCTACCCTACCCCCGTCGTGGCGGACTTGATCCGGCATCCCGCTTCTTCTCCTTCGTCATGCTGAACTTGTTTCAGCATCCACCGGGACGCAGCGGCGGTCAGCGACATGCCGGGGGCAAGTCGCAGCCGCGAAGTCGGCTTGCGCAGCAAGCCGTGGCGCCAAGCCTCGGAGTGGACCCTGAAACAAACCTGTCCTGAGCTTGCCGAAGGGTTCAGGGATGACGACAGAGCTTGACAAACCGGACCAAGTATTGTACGCACGGTGCGTTCGATGGTTCAGGCCAGAGAACATGACCGGCGCGAAGCTCCTCGGCATGCATGAGACGGTATCTTCGCCCACAGTACAGATCTCGGCATGTGCCTTCGGGCATGTGGTGATGCCGGCGTCGTGTAGCGGAGCTATGCGGACGACGCTGGGGCTTCTGCTCCAAGGGGGTAACCCCCGGCCAAAGTCCGCCGCTTCGGGAGGGCAATCGCGTACTCGGTGCTATGCGGGCGATTGCTGGGGTGAAAACCTCCAGGGGCTTGAAAGACAGTTACCCATCCAATTCCGCAGCCATCAGGCTGGACGTCGCGTTCCGGGAGGCATGCGGGCGGCGTCCAGGGCTTCACAAGCCCAGGCTAGACGCAGCCTCCCCCGCTGCCGGGAGACAAGGGAGCGGAACCGCGCCAGTCACACCTTACCTGCTCCAGGCATGGGAAACGTGCGCCCGCACGACATCAACTCTGACCGTCATGCCGGACTTGTTCCGGCATCCACCATGAGGCACGCACCAAGTTCGAGAGTAGACCCCGGTACGACGGGGCTAAAAGCCCTCACCGCGGCAGCGCATAAGCCACGTAAGCCGACCCCTTTACCCCCGTCGGATTGCGCGCATTGCTCGTCGCGATCACCACATATTGCCGCCCGCCAATCATATACGTGATCGGCGTGGCCATGCCCGCATAAGGCAGATGCGTCTGCCACAGCAGCCCGCCGGAATGGCTGTCAAAGATGCGTAGCTTCTGGTCGCGCAGGGTCGCGCCGATGATCAGCAGGCCCGACGCCGTCACCACCGGCCCGCCATAATTTTCGGAGCCCGTATCGCGCATCCCCTTGGCCGCTAGCTCCGGATATTCGCCGAACGGAATCCGCCACAACGTCTCGCCGCTATTCATGTCGATCGCGCTCAAAGTCCCCCACGGCGGCGCCACCGCGGGATAGCCGTCGGGGTCGAGGAACTTGGTATAGCCCGTGAACTGATAGGCCGCGCCGGAGACGTCGCCCGGCCCACCCACTTCTTTCTTGTCGCCGCCCGCCGTCTCGGTCCCGCGCAGGAAACCGATGATCGCGCCGCGCTGCGCGTCCGATAGCTGGGTGAAGCCCGGCATCCGCCCTTTGCCGCCCTTGATGATGGCCTCCATCTCGGCTGCGCTCAGCCGGTCGGCGACATGCGTCAGATCGGGGAAAGCCGGTGGCGATCCCTTGCGCTCGGGCCCGTGGCAAACCGCGCACTGGCTGCGATAGAGCGTCTCGCCCGCGCTCAAGCCCGCGCTGGGCGCAGCGCGCTTCGCCAGCGTGCCGATCCACGCCATCTCATTCTCGTTGACGTACAGCACGCCCCGCCGGTCCACCGCCGGCCCGCCCCATTCCGCGCCGCCGTCATAGCCCGGAAAGACGATTGTCGGCTGATCGACCCGCAACGGCGTAAACAGCCCCTTGTTGTTGTAGCTCCGGAATGCCTTCAGCACCGCCGCATGGGCCTCGGGCGTGCGATTGGTCAGGTCCGCCTCGGTCAGCCGCTGGCGCGCATAGGGCGCGGGCTTCAACGGCATCGGCTGGGTCGGCCAGGATTGCTCGCCCGGCACGTCGGTTTGCGGATAGGCATGTTCCTCGATCGGGAAGAGCGGCGCGCCCGTCACCCGGTCGAACAGATAGACCACGCCCTGCTTGGTCGTCTGCGCGACCGCGTCCACGTTTTTGCTGTTGCGCTTGACCGTCAGCAGCACCGGCGCTGCGGGGAAGTCGCGGTCCCAGATGTCGTGATGCACCCCCTGGAAATGCCACAGCAACTTGCCCGTATGCGCATCCAGCGCGAGCAGGCTGTCCGCATAGAGGTTCGCCCCAAGCCGCTCCGCGCCGTAGAAATCGTCCACCGCCGATCCAGTCGGCACGAAGACGATCCCGCGCGCCTGGTCGATCGTCATCCCGGTCCAGACATTGGCTGCCCCCGCTTTCTCCAGCCTACCCTTGGGCCAGGTCTCGGATCCCGGCTCGCCCGGCTGTGGCAGGATATGGAAGATCCAGCGCAGCTTGCCATTGTGCACGTCGAATGCCCGCACCGCGCCCGGCGCCGCCGGATGCACTTCCGATGTCCGGAACCCCGTGATGATCGTGTCGCCGAAGATCACGCCGGGCGTGGTCAGGAACGCCGGCGCCTCGCGCGGGTCGCGCCCCAGCCCTTTGCGCAGGTCGATCCGTCCGTGCTCCCCGAAATCGCTGAGCGGCGCGCCCGTGTCCGCGTCGAGCGCGATCAGGTAGAAGCCGTTGCTCGAGAATATCCGCCGGCTCCGCCCGTCGGTCCAATAGGTCAGCCCCCGCGCCGGCTGTGCGCCGACCTCCTCGGGCGCATGCCGCCACTTGATCCGCCCCGTCGCCGCATCGAGCGCGAACACACCCTGATGCGGATCGATCCCGTAGAGCGTGCCGCCGATCATCAAAGGCGAGGTCTGCAACTCCCCCTCGCCCGTCTCGAACCGCCACGCTTCCTTGAGCTGATCCACATTCTTCGCGTTGATCTGCGTCAGCGGCGAATAATGGTCCGATGCACCGCTGCCTCCATAGATGCGCCAGTCGACCTCTTTGGGTCCAGCATCCCGCGCCACCGCGCCCCAGCCCCCCAAAGCCCCAGCACCAGCCACCGCCCCCGCCAGCACCCAGCGCCCAAACCGCATCCCCGCCCCCTTTTCGTTTGTGGGGCCCATAACCGCATTTTCGGAAGCCGCTGGCTAGACCTTAGTGCGTAACCCATCCGTTCGTGCTGACGACAAGGATCACTCCTCCTCCGCCACCACCTCCTCATGCCCGCCAAAGCCCGTCCCCGTCCGCAACCGCCGGTGGCGCACCTGGTCAGGCGTACCGCCCTCGCGCTCCTGCAACCGGTCGATCTTGCGTACCAGAAAAGCGGTCGACCAGCCGATCATAAGCAGCCCGAGCAATGACTCCGCATGCCCGATCAGCCGCCATCCGTCGGGCAAACCGTCCGATCCCGCGCCCGTCGTCGTGTAATAGGATGCGGACACCACCAGCGCCTGCTCCACCTGCTTGATCGCCCCGCCCGCCAGATAGACGCTCGCGACCAGCCCCACCTCCAGCGCGTGCAAGGCGAACAGCAGCATCGCCATAAACCCGACCAAAGAGATCGACTTCGCGCTCATCCGCTTGTGCAGCAAAGCCTCGTCGGTGAGGTTGAACATGTGCGACATGCCCATCAGCCCCCAGCCATGCGCCAGCGCCAGCACGGGCACCATCAAGGCCGAGATCAAAAGCTCCAGTCCCAGCGACAGATAGTCTCTCCTCGCCCGCCAGAACGCGCCCGCCGTCAGAAGGTCCCAAGCCCCTCCCACACCCTCAGCCGTCATGCCGGACTTGTTCCGGCATCCACTGGGAGGCCGGCGCCAGGCCGCTGGGTGGACCCCGGAACAAGTCCGGCATGACGGCGAAACACAATCTTGCAGCCTCGCCTCCACCGGCTCACAAGGCCCGCAATCTCTCTTTCCAAGGTCCACGCATGCGCCTTCTCCCCCTCGCCCTCACCGGCACGATGCTCGCCACCCCAGCCCTCGCCCGCCCCGACATCCCCGCGCCGATCCTGACTTCGCCCGAGGCGCACGACGCGCTTTCCTACGCCAGGCCGCAGGTCGCCCGCGTCACCCATGTCGATCTCGACCTCACCGCCGATTTCGCGACCCACGTCATGCACGGCACCGCGGGGCTCGACATCCAGGCGAAGCCTGGCGCGAAGGAGATCGTCCTCGACGACAACCATCTCGTCATTGCGAAGATCACCGACGCCGCCGGCCACCCGCTCAAATATGCGGTCGGTGCCAACGACGATTACAAGGGCGCGCCACTCACCGTGCAGATCGGTGCCGCGCGCCGGATCATCGTCACCTACCGCTCCAGCCCCGACGCGAGCGCATTGGGTTGGCTCGCGCCCGCGCTGACCGCAGGCAAGAAGAAGCCCTACCTCTACAGCCAGGGAGAATCGATCAACAACCGGAGCTGGATTCCCACCCAGGACAGTCCCGGCATCCGCCAGAGCTGGACCGCGAAGATCACCGTGCCGTCAGACCTGGTCGCGGTGATGAGCGCCGAACGGCTGACGCCCAAGGGCATCCCCGCCGCAAAAGGTTGGCACAGCTACCGCTTCCGCATGGATCATGACGTCCCGCCCTACCTGATCGCGCTCGCTGTCGGCGATCTCGCTTTCCGCCCGCTTGGGCCGCGCACGGGCGTCTATACCGAACCCTCGATGCTCGACCGCTCGGCACGCGAACTGAGCGACACCGAGAAGATGGTGAGCGCCGCCGAGAAGCTTTACGGCCCCTACCGCTGGGGCCGCTACGACATCCTCGTCCTGCCGCCCTCCTTCCCTTTCGGCGGGATGGAGAACCCGACGCTGACCTTTGCCACGCCGACCATCATCACGGGCGACAAGTCCAACGTCGACGTGATCGCGCATGAGCTGGCGCATAGCTGGTCGGGCAACCTCGTCACCAACGCGACCTGGTCCGACACCTGGCTCAACGAGGGCTTCACCACCTATTTCGAGAATCGCATCGACGAGGCGGTCTACGGCAAGGAGCGCGCCGCGACGTTGGCCGACATCCTCTGGGACGGTCTCCAGCGCGACCTCAAGGCCGCCCCCTCGCCCGACGCGACGCGTCTTCATGGCGATCCGGAAGGCGTCTATGGCGAACTCGATTACAGCAAGGGCTCAACTTTCCTGCGCACGATCGAATATACCGTTGGCCGCGCGCGCTGGGATGCCTATCTGACCTCTTACTTCAACCGCCACGCCTTCCAGCCGCAGACCACCGCCGGCTTCCTCACCGATCTGCGCGCCAATTTGATCAAGGGCGACAAGGGCCTCGAGGACAAGCTCCAGCTCGACACCTGGGCCTATCAGCCCGGCCTCCCCGACAATGCCGTCCATGTGAAATCGGCAACGCTCGCGAAGATCGACGATACGCTCGCCCGCGTGAACGCCGGCGCGCCGATCGCCTCGGTCGATGCCAAGCATTGGTCGACCCAGGAATGGTTGCGTTTCCTGAACGGCCTGCCGCGCAAGCAGACCGCCGAACGCTTGGCCGAGCTCGACAAGGATCTGGGCCTCTCGACCTCGATCAATGCCTATGCCCGTTCGGCCTGGCTCGTGCTGGCAGCCGAGAACCGCTACGATCCGGCGGTCGCCTCGATGGAGGAATATCTCCCCCGCATCGGCCGCGGCCTCCTCATCTTCCCGGTCTATCGCGCGCTCAAAGCCGAGGGCGACTGGGGCATGCCGATCGCCAAGCGCATCTACGCCACCGCGCGCGCCAACTACCACCCGACCGTGGTCGCGACGCTCGACAAGACGCTCGATTGGAAGAGCAAATAAAGCCGTTCGCGCTGAGCGAAGTCGAAGCGCCGCTCTTATATTCTGACGGGAAGAGCGGGCTTCGAGGGTCGATCAGCCGCCGTTGGCGCCCGCGACGAGCTTGTCGAAATCGGCCTTCTTCATGCCGATCAGCAGGCCCTTCTTGTTCTTGCCGATCGCCTCGGCCGGAACCCGCACCTGCCCGCCCACGGTGGCGACCACCACACCGTCGGACGCGATCGCCTTGATATAGCCGACTTCGGCGCCCTGGCTGTCGGAGATTTCCGCACCGACCTTCAGCTCGTCCGCCTTGGCCGCACGCGCCGCATCCTCGCGCGCCGGCTTTGGCCGACCGGGATCGGGGTTCAGACTGGGGTCGCTTGCCACATCGGGCAGCGCATTGTTGCCCATCCGTCCTCCCGGCACGCCCACCGGCCCCGGCGCGGCCGTCATGTTGGCCGGCTGGCCCGGCTGCACCGTGACATATTGCGCCGAAGCCGCAGTCGCGAACGCGACAAGAGCGAGCGGCAGGGAGCGGAGAAAGAGCGTGTTGGTCATGCCCTTATTGTCCGCCTCTCCCGTTGCGAAAGCAAGTCGGACCAGATCCGTTACAAGGCCCAATCCGCCTCCAGCCAGAACTTGCTGGTGTCGGTCATGAAGCGGTCGGCCGTATGGCGCGCATAGCGCACCGAGAAGAGCGCAGGCCCGCGCCTGGCGGTCGCGAGCAGATCCCATTCATTGCCGTAATGCTGGCGCAACCGGTCGCTGTCGAAGCGGTGATAGGTCGCCGACAGCCCGATCGCGTCCGCCGGCCCGATTTTCTTCCAGCCATAGCCCAGTGTACCATAGAGATCGCGCAGGCCGTTGGGCGGCGTCGTGCCGAACTTGCCGTCCCAGCCATTCCATCTGAAGAAGGACGCGAGCGGCGTCTGCACGCTGGTCAGCGCCACGCCCTTATCGGCCCCCAGCACCTCATAGCCACCGGTCGCGGTCAGCGCGCTCGCGGTCAGCGTCGCCTCGGCCAGCCAGTAATCAGCCGAATAGCTGTTGGGATTATTGTGATAGTCGCTCTGCCGCGCCCAGCTCGCGATATAGCCGAGCTTCACACCCTTCCCGACCGGCCGGTTCCCCGCGAAGCGCAGGCCATAAGTCTGGCTCGACAAAGCGTAATTCTGCACCGCTTTCTCATTCTGATCGACCAGATAGGCGAAACCCGTCAGCGTGCCGGCGCTGGTGCCGTAATTGAGCAAGGCGAAGACATTGCCGCCGCTCACCGCCTGCTGGCGCGCGCCGGTGCCGTGGATGCCGTTCACCGTGCGGTCGCTCCACGCATAGGTCAGATCCGCGCTGAAGCCCTTCGCCTGGCCATATTGGACACGCACCGCATCGAACGTCTGCTGGTTTTGCCGCCAGTTGGACGACCCCACGAACCTCTGTTCGGCAAGCTCGATCAGCTGCCGCCCCGCGGTGATCGCGAAGTCCTTGCCGGCATAGCGGATCTGCGCGCGGTTGACCTCGGCGTTGCGCGGATCAGCGACGACCGGGAATTGGGTCCGCCCGTTGGTGCCGTCATTATAGGCGGTGTCGAGCACGAGCGTGGTCTCGCCCTCGATCAGCGCGGACCATCCGTCCCCGTCCGAAACCTGCACGCCCGGCCGCAGCCGCAAGGTCACCGCATCGGCATTTCTGGCGATCCCGTCCTGATCGACATTCTCATACCGCAACCGCGCATCGAGCAGCGGCTTTACGGTGAAATCCTGGGCCGACGCCGCGCAAGGGAGCAGCGCCGCCGCCAGCAAGGGCAACGTCTTCATCGTCTCCGATCCTTTGGAAAAAATGGTCCCCGTCTCGGAGGGTGCTGAGTGGGACGGGGACCGGTTCCGACCTGGGGAAGGAACCTAGGGAGAAGGTTCAGGCGCCCTGGCTGGCCAGGTCGCCGGGAATGGCGCCAAGTTCACCGGTCGCCCGCGCCTTGCGCCCGTAGACCAGCTCGAACAACGGGCTCGCCATCATCGTGGTGACGATCGCCATCAGCACCAGCATCGAGAACAAGGTCGGGCCGATGATG
>Ga0209148_1001197_pt1 | contig 14850 bp, 13 predicted proteins | sample AraplaCol_mMF_r2_2_FD_184288 | JGI IMG/M metagenome (GOLD analysis project Ga0209148, IMG submission 184288) | Arabidopsis root microbial communities from North Carolina, USA - plate scrape CL_Col_mMF_r2 (SPAdes) (version 2) | ecosystem: Host-associated > Plants > Roots > Endosphere | place...
GCACGCGGCGCGCCCTTTCGTGCTGGGGCTCTCCGGCGTGCAGGGCAGCGGCAAGAGTACGCTCGCCGCTGCCATCGTCGATCAGGCCCGCGCGCAGGGCTGGCCCGCCGTGGCCTTGTCACTGGATGACGTGTATCTGACCCGCATGCAGCGGGAGACGCTGGCGAAGGATGTGCATCCGCTGCTGCGCACGCGCGGCGTGCCGGGCACGCATGACCTGAACTTGCTCGACGCCACGCTCGATGCGCTTGCCCATGCGTCGGCAACGCACCCTGTCGCCCTGCCCCGCTTCGACAAGGGCCAGGACGACCGCGCGCCCGTCGAGACGTGGCCTTCGGTCCGCGTGCCTCCCCGGCTGGTGGTGCTCGAAGGCTGGTGCCTCGGTGCGAAGCCCGCCGCAGCGGAAACACTGATCGAACCGATCAACGCGCTGGAGCGCGATGAAGATCCGGACGGCACTTGGCGGCGCTGGGTGAACACCCGTCTCGCCGATTATCTACCGCTATGGAAACGGCTCGACGCGCTGGTGGTGTTGCGCGCGCCATCGTGGGACGTCGTGGCGCGCTGGCGCGAGCAGGCCGAACAGCCGCTGCGCGAGCGTGGTGAACCGCGCGCCATGAATGCGCCGTCGCTCGCACGGTTTCTCCAGCATTACGAGCGGATCAGCCGTCGGTTACTGACAACATGGGACAGCGAGGCGGACTGGGTGATCGCGCTGGACGAACATCGCCATGCGACCCTTCCGTCAACCACGCCGCGGTCCGGGGCCAAGTAGGGATGCCCTAAACAAGTTCTCGCACGTCGTTCGCGTGGAGTCGCCGGACGCTTCTGCCTTCGCAGTCACGACGGCGAGCGGCTTGCCGCGCTTCGGCTGCGTTTGCGGCTCCCCCAAGACGGGACCTCAGTCATCGCGGGAGTCTTCGGTATCCCCCTCGAGGCGAGTTTCCGCACAAGAGAGCGGCCGAAGGCCAGGTACACAGGCCGCGCCAGCGGCCATCCTTTCCGAACGCGGAGGACCTGTCCGAGCAGCGAGGGGGACACCGAAGGCTCTGGACTCACCGTCCGAGCTAGCGGTAGCTCCAGCCTACGGACACATGCAGTCAAGCGGCGAATGAACTGATGTATCCAGGCAGCGCCCCGGAATTCAGCGAAGGACATTTTTTCATGCGTGAGGGCCGATCTGCGATAACGCGTTCGGAGCATCCCTAGGTCAATAGAGTTCGCTCATGAGCCTTAGATAGCCGTCCAACGTCTCGACGCTCATGTCCAGCTTTCGCTTATGGCGCTTTGCTGCCAGCTTCAGGTCGTAGGCCAACATGGCGACGCCCGAGTCGAATTCGTTTCCCCTCGCAGGAGCGAGCTCGGCATCGAAGCGGTCCGACGGTCGTAGCTTTCCGGAGGGAACGCCGAGCTCTTCCGAAACGTGCGTCATCAGTTCTCGGAAAACGTCGAACGGCATTTGATCAAGATAACCGGCCTCGTCGTAAATCGACTGAAGAGGCAATGTCTCTCGGTGGTCGGGGATAGCCATTAAGTGTCCGACTTAGGTCATCTTCATTCGCGAGCAACGACCTGCAGCAGTGAGGTCGTAGAAACCTTCCCATACCGTAGGCAGGATGGCTAGGCGTCCCGTCAATTTCCCAACGGAACTGATCCTCGCCTGTAACGGACCGAAGGATCTGCCCGTAGATAGTCTCTGTGCCGATTGGCCGATCCTTGCGGACACGGCGTGTTGCCACGAGGTGGCATGGGAGGCATTGGCTATTCCCGAGCCAGTGGGGCCGGCTAAGAAATTCCCTGCGGCATTGGCAATAATGCCAGCACTCGCCGTTGATCCAACATCGCTCATGCCATCTCCGGCAGGACCCATTTGCCCCCAGTCCCAACGATCGGATTTGACACAGTCTGAGATTTCGTCGAAAGACTTTTCTTGAACGGCGATCGGTTTTGAATTCGATGATCGTTGATCGTCGATGAAAGTGCCAATCGTTGACCCACCAATGATTACAGGATCTGGCCATCTGACAGCATTTACGATAGTCGGCGGCAACATCGGTGCGTTTCTCTGGTCCTCGACAGCATCCGCACCTGTTGGATCGGTGAATCTAAACGGATTTCCGAGACCATAATCGTACCGTCGATGGAAGAGATATTTCCTACTGCTATCCCTGCTGGATCGGTACTCAGGAACCGACCTGTTGAAGGGTCGTAGTATCTCGATTGCATATAGATTGCAGTCACCGCATCGTCCACAACGTGGCCCCCAAACCCTATGGTTCCCGGTGGATCGAGTCTTGCGACGCCGTAAGGAGTAATTTCGAACAAGCCGGTGACATTTCCTTGCGCGTCCGTGGTCGCCAGGGGCGTTCCTTGGTTATCAGTCAAATAATACGTTACCTCTTTTCCTGCTATCGCCGATGTAAGTGGCTGAGACGCAAAAAGCAAAGGTATTAAAATCCCGATCTTATTCCTCATTCTTCCCCACCCCCTTCCTTTAAAGTGACGACTATATTCCCTGGCTTTATGCCGACTGTCCGATTTCGATTGGCCGTCGTCAAGTCGAGAGCATCGCGCACTCGCGTAGAGCCTCATTGCGTTTGGCCGCAGACCGTCAGCGGTTCGCCCAACTCAGACGTGCGGCCTTAAGACATATTTCATGCAGATGGCGCGCTCTTATCGTCGACGCTTGCGATAACTCGTTCAGAGCATCCCTAGGCGCGTTACGCCGAGGACGCCCGCACGAGAGCAGCATACCCCTCGCGGGCATCCGGCCATGCACAACGAAAGCCCGCCTCACGCAAGCGCGCGTTGGACAGTCGTTTGTTGCCCACGCCTGCGGGCGCCGGTCCCTCCGGTGGCCGCGGCGCGCCGAGCAAGTCGGCCAGATGATCGTAGAGAACATCGATCGGCAGCGGCGTGTCGTCGACGCCGAGGTAGACCGATGCTGGCGTCTCGGCGTCCAGGAGCATCGCCAATGCCGCCGCCGCGTCATCGACGTGGATGCGGTTGGCATAGACCGGGCGTTCGCGCGGCACCCCTGCCTTGCCTTCGCGCAGACGATCGAAGAGCTGCGTTCGGCCGGGCCCATACAGCCCAGCCAGGCGCAGACAGACCCCGCCCACGTCGCGCGTGGCGAGCCAGCGCTCCGCGTCCAGCAGCACGCGACCGTTGAAACCCAGCGGCGCGGGCGGCGTGTCCTCGTCCACCCACGCGCCATCGTGCTCGCCATAGACGGCGGACGAGGACACGAACACGGTGCGCCGCGGCGGTGTCGGCAGCGCATCGATGACATGCCGCAGCCCGTCCACGAACACGGCGCGATACGCCGCCTCGTCGCGCGCGTCGGGCGTCGCTGCGAAGACCAGCACATCCACCGCAGGGAGACCAGCCAGCGTGTCCGGGCGAAGGAGATCCCCACGCCACCACGCAATGCCGTCGCCACCGCTTGGTTCGCTACGCCGCAGGGCGTGAACGCGCCGCCCCTCCGCGGCCAGCCGGCGCGCGAGACGTGTGCCGACATCGCCGGCACCGGCGATCAGGATCGATTCGTATCTGTGCATGGGGCTTGCTAGCATGACGGTGATGAATCCTTCGCCCAACCTCTTCCTGGTCGGTCCCACCGGGGCCGGCAAGACATCGATCGGACAGCGCCTCGCAGCGCATTACGGCCTGCCGTTCGTGGACCTCGACGTCGAGATCGAAGCCCGCTGCGGCATGCCGATCGCAGACCTGTTCGCACGTGAGGGCGAAGCGGTGTTTCGCGCCCACGAATGCGCGCACCTGGACGAGTTTAGCCGCCGCGAAGGGCTTGTGCTTGCGACCGGTGCCGGCGCGGTGCTGGACGCGGGCAACCGCGAGGTGCTGGCGTCGCGCGGCACCGTGCTCATGCTCGCCGTCGATGTCGACGAGCAACTGGAGCGCCTGCGCGACGACACCGCGCGACCGCTGCTCGCGGGCCCCGATCGTCTCGCCCGTCTGCGGGCCCTCGCCGAACACCGTACCCAACTCTACGAGGACGTGGCGGATCTGATCTTCCACGGCCGCCATGAAAGCGTGGATGACGCGGTGCCCCGCGCCATCGCTCTGCTCGAACGCCACTGGAAACGAGACGGATGGAAACGCAGTTGATCGAAATCGTTGACGTCGCGCTCGCCGGGCGCAGCTACAGGGTACGTATCGGGCCGGGCCTCCTTGCCGACGCCTCGCACTGGCGCTCCCTCGTCCGCGGGAAGCACGTGCTCGTGGTGAGCAACACCACCGTGGCGCCGCTCTATCTCGATGCGCTGGCGAAGGGGCTCGACGGGCTTCATTGGTCGTCCTTCCTGATCGACGATGGCGAGACACACAAGACGTTTGCCAACGTCGGGCGGGTACTCGAAGCGCTGGGTGAGCTCGGCGCTACGCGCGACGCCTGCGTCATCGCCCTCGGTGGCGGGGTGGTCGGCGACCTCGCCGGATTCGCTGCCGCCTGCTGGATGCGTGGCATCGACTTCATCCAGGTGCCCACGACGCTTCTTGCCATGGTGGATTCCTCCGTCGGCGGCAAGACGGGCGTGAACCTGCCCGCCGGCAAGAACCTCGCCGGTGCGTTCCACCAGCCGCGCGGTGTGATCGCCGACATCGATGTGTTGCACACGCTGCCGCAGCGCGAGTTCAGGGCGGGGCTGGCCGAGATCGTCAAGGGCGCCGCTATTGGCGATGCCGATTTCTTCGCTTGGCTGGAAGACCACGCCGACGCCATCGTCCGCCGCGACGCCACGCCCCTGGTAGCCGCCATTGCGCGCAAATGCCGCTACAAAGCGGGCGTCGTGTCGCGCGATGAAACCGAACAGGGCGAGCGCGCCCTGCTCAACCTCGGGCACACCTTTGGACACGCCCTCGAAACCGCAGGCAACTACAGCGAGATCCTGCATGGCGAGGGCGTGGCGATCGGCATGGTCCTCGCCGCGCGTCTTTCCGAACGTCTCGGCATGGCGTCGGCTGCCGACACGCAGCGGCTGATCGCCCTGCTCCAACGCCTTGGCCTGCCCACCGAGCCGTCGCGAACGCATTCGGCAAGCCGCGTGCTGGATCTGATGCGGCTGGACAAGAAAAACACGGCCGGCACCCTGCGCCTCATCCTCTGGCGCGGTATCGGCAAGGCCGAGATCGTCTCGCACGTGCGCGACGAGGACGTGCTCGGCGTCTTGGTGAGACCCTAGGCGAAGCGTGCGAGGCAAGCCACCGGCAAAGCCCCTACAATGATCGGCCCTGCACCCGCCACGGCGCCTTAGATGCGGATCTACCTGCAAACCATGCCCGACGCTGGCGCCGAAGCGCCCCGCTACGTCCAGATCACGCTCGAACAGGATCTGCTCGGTGCGTGGACCCTGTACCGCGAAACCGGCGTGCAAGGCGGCAAGGCCATGCTCAAGCGCGAGGTGTTCGTGGATCGCGAACTCGCGATCGCCGCCTTCACCAAGGCGCGCGACGCACAGCTCAAGAAAGGCTTCAAAGTCATGTTCAGCCAGGGACAGGAGTCGGCGCATGGCCGCTGAACTCCGCAACGACCGCTTCCTCCGCGCGCTGCGCCGCGAGCCCACGGACACGACGCCGATCTGGGTCATGCGCCAGGCGGGCCGCTACCTGCCGGAATACCGCGCCACGCGTGCGAAAGCGGGCAGCTTCATGGGCCTGGCGACGCACCCGGAATTCGCCTGCGAAGTCACGCTGCAACCGCTCGCGCGTTTCGACCTGGACGCCGCGATCCTCTTCTCGGACATCCTGACCATTCCCGACGCCATGGGTCTGGGCCTGTCGTTCGAGCAGGGCGAAGGTCCGCGGTTTGCGCGTCCGCTGCGCGATGCCGCCGCCATCGAAGCACTGGCCGTACCGGACATGGATCGCGAACTGCGCTACGTCATGGACGCCGTGCGCCTCATCCGCCGCGAACTCGACGGTCGCGTACCGCTGATCGGGTTCTCCGGCAGCCCGTGGACGCTCGCCTGCTACATGGTCGAAGGCGAAGGCTCGCGCGACTTCGCGCGGGTGAAGGCACTCGCATGGAACGAGCCCGCCCTCGCGCACCGTCTGCTGGATACCGTGGCTCGCGCCGTGGCGGCCTATCTCATCGCGCAGGCACAGGCCGGCGCGCAGGCCCTGATGGTGTTCGACACCTGGGGCGGTCTGCTCGGCCCGGGTCCGTTCCGCGAGCTTTCTTTGCGCTACATGGCGCAGGTGGTGGACGCGCTGAAAGCCGATGCCGCCAGCCGCGACCTGCCGGTGATCCTCTTTTCGAAGGGCGCCGGTGGACAGCTCGAAGCGCTCGCCGACACGGGATGCGCCGGGCTCGGCGTGGACTGGACGCTCGACATCGGCGAAGCGCGTCGCCGCGTCGGCGATCGCGTAGCGCTGCAGGGCAACCTCGATCCGTCCGTGCTGCGTGCGTCGCCGGACGTGGTCGCCCGCGAGGCGCGTGCCGTGCTGGATGCCTTTGGCAACCACCCGGGGCACGTCTTCAACCTCGGCCACGGCATCACGCCCGAGGTCGATCCGGATACCGTCAAGGTGCTCGTGGACACGGTCCACGAGCACGGACGCGCCATCCGCGGCTGAGATAACGACGGCGGCCTGGCCGCTGTCGTGTTTCCCTCATGGATGGAACGACTGCGAGGCCGCCGTTGGCGGCCTCGCGCACATCAGAACCGATTCGGTCCGGCAATATGGCACTTCGCCAGCTCGCCACGGGCAGCGTTGGCGCCGTTGGTATCGCTCGCCTGCAGGCGCATCTCGACGATCGTCTGCCAGTTGCGGGCACACAGGCTGCCGGACTTCGGTCCCATCTCGAACGACTGCTTCGCCAGCTTCTCCGCCAGCGGGTAATCCTGGCGGCGGATGGCGATCTCGGCGCGATCCTGGATCAGCTCCGGCGCATCCGGCGCCAGCTTCAACGCCTGGACCAGCTTGGCGTCGGCGTCGTCGTACTTGCCGGCGCGTTCGTCGGACTGCGCGGCATGCTCCAGTCCCTGCACACCCGGGTCGCGCAACGGCGCGACCTCGATGGCGGATTTCTCCCTTTCACCCGCCGCACGGACCTGGGCGACGATGTCGTAGGTAGGCTTGCTGGGGCGGGTGGCCTGCGGCGGCGATGGCTGGCTGCAGGCGGCGACAAGCGTGGCGGTAACGGCAGCGAGGGCGCAAAAACGAAGGTAATGCATGGGTCAATCCGTAGGATTACTGGGTACGGCCGGCGCGGCGGGCTCGGCGTCGCCGCCGAACATACCTTTGATTCGCTGCCAGAAACAGCCCTCTTCCGCGTCCGGCACGTAGCCCGAGACGAACGGGAATGCTCGGGCGCCCTCACATGACGGGTCGGTACGCTTGCCGGTCTGCGGGTTCACATAGGCCATTTCCAGCCCTTCGCCCGGCGCGGCGGACAGCGGCCGCGTCGGCAGCTTGCGGAACAGTTCCTGCCAGACGCGCATGCTGCCGGTGGCGCCGTAGAGGCCCGTGGGCTTGTTGTCGTCGCGGCCCATCCAGACGATGGCGAGGCGATCGCCGGTGAATCCGGCGAACCAGCTATCGCGCTGGCTATCGCTGGTGCCCGTCTTGCCGGCCGCATGCAGCCAAGAGAGCCCGGAATTGCCGATGGCCGCGGCGGTACCGCCGTTGACCACCTGCTGCATGGCCCAGGTCGTGAGGCGCGTGGCGGTCTGGTACTCGCCGTCGCCCCCCTTCACCTCGTAGCGCTTGATCGCCTGGCCCTTCGCATCCATCACGCCGCGCACTGCCACCAGCGGCAAGGCATGGCCATCGGCAGCGATGTACTCGTACAGCTGGGCGACCTGGAGCGGCGAGAGATCGATGGCGCCGAGCAGTAGCGACGGGCTCGGGTTCACGTCTTCCAGCCCGAACGACTCCAGGAAGCCCTTGATGCGCGGCAGGCCCACCTGAAGGCCCAGGTTCACCGTGGCGAGGTTCCACGAATGGACCAGCGCGTCGAGCATCGGCACCTGTCCGTGGATCTGGCGATCGTCGTTCTGCGGTGTCCACATCGTGCCGTCTGGCTGGCGCAGGTTGATCGGCGTGTCGTCCACGATCGAGGCCAGCGACCAGCGCGACGGCTGCGCGAGCGCCACCAGGTAAACCAGGGGCTTCACCAGCGAACCGATGGGCCGGCGCGCGTCGAGCGCGCGATTGAAGCCTTGGTCGCCCGGATCGCGTGAGCCCACCACGGCAAGCACGCTGCCATTGCCGGTGTCGGTGACGACGGCGGCCGCCTGCGCGGCAGCCCCGCGCTTACCGAGCGACTTCATGGTGCTGAGGATCGCCTGCTCGGTATAGAGCTGCGCGGCCGGATCGAGGGTCGTGAAGATCGACAGGCTACCGTCGCGCAGCGCCGCCTCGTCGAAATCGGCGGTGATCTGCGAGCGCACCAACTGCATGAACGCCGGGAAGCGATTGTGCGGCAACTGCGCGTTGGCCGCGATGCCGAGAGGCGTCGCCTGCGCTGCCTTGGTCTGCGCATCGTCCAGCAGGCCGGTGTCGTGGAACTGCTGCAGCACGAGATTGCGCCGGGCAAGCGCGCGCTCGGGATAGCGGCGCGGGTCGTAGTAGCTCGGCCCCTTCACCAACCCGATCAGCAGAGCGATCTCCTGCGGGCGAAGGTCTTCCAGGCGACGACCGAAGAAGAACTCACCACCTGCGGCGAAACCATGGACCGCCTGGTTGCCTTGCTGACCGAGGAAGACCTCGTTGACATACGCCTCGAGGATGCGCCCCTTCGAATAGTGCGCTTCCATCAGCAGCGAGAGGATCGCCTCGTTGACCTTGCGCAGCATGTTCTGGCTGCGATCGAGGAACAGGTTGCGCACGAGCTGCTGGGTGAGCGTCGAGCCGCCCTGCACCGTGTGTCCCGCGCGGAGGTTGGCGAACGAGGCGCGCGCGATGGCCGAGAAATCGAGACCGATGTGGTTCTTGAAATCGCGATCCTCGACGGCTTGCAGACCCTGCACGAGCAGAGGCGGTACGTTGTCGAGGCGAACAATGCGGCGTTCTTCCTGCTGCGCGCCGTACAAGGTGGCGATGCGCGCGGGATCGAGGTGGATCGACTTGATCGGATTGCCGTTGGTGTCGTCGACGACCGAGGCGACCTGCCCGTCGGACAGCGCGACTCGAATGCGATGCGGCAACTCGCCGCCATCGGGACCGGCGTAGCCGTGGGACGCGATGAGGAAGCGCGACCCGTTCTTCGAATAGCTGCCCTGAATCTTGCCGCCGCCTTCGGTCGTGTACCCGGCAAAGGTCAGTTCCAGCTCCAACGCGGCCGGGGTCATCGGCAGGCCTTGCGCCAGCGGCAGCGGGCGCGCGTAGACGCGCGTGGGCACCGCGAAGACGAGATCGTTGAAGCGATCCTGCAGGCGTGCGTTGAGGATCAGGGTGTACGGCAGGAGGAAGCCGAACACCAGCCCCATCAGCAGCCAGAAGGGAATACGCAGCCAGGGCCAGCTGGCGCGCAGAAGGGAGCCGAGGCGATTCAGGAAGGCCAACGCGGGGAGGTCCTGGGGAAGAATACGTGCGGGGATGATAGGGGCAGTCGCCCGGCGCCGATCTGAACGGATGCTGGCAAGGCGATGGCGGCTTGGCTCATCGTGGCGTAAGCCACGTCTCTGGCGTGGGCTGGAAGACGCGCGCATGGACGTCCAGGCACCGCTCCAGTTCGCGATTGTCGGCGATCAGGTCGCTATCGAGGCGATGAATGGGCCCGCGCAGCGTCGGGGATAGCCAGCCGGCCAGGTCCAGCGCCACGCGAGGCACGGGCACCGGCAGCGTGAAGACGCCCGCGCTGCGCCGAACACGCCTGAACATCTCCGCCGCGCTCATCCGTTCGCCGCCGCCGATGGGAAAGGTGCGTCCCTGTGCAGCCAGAGGCGACGAAAGCGCCGCCACGACCGCTGCCGCAATGTCTTCCGCGTGCACCGGCTGGCGTTGCCCACGGCCTGCAGGGAGCGGGAACAGCCGACGTCGGCGTGCAGCGTGCACGACCGGCGTCAGGCTCTTGTCCACACCCGCGCCGTAGATCAGCGTGGGGCGGAACACCGTCCACGGCATGCCGCGCGACGCGCAGGTGGCGATGGTCTTGGTTTCGGCATCCCGTAATCGCCGCGACAGATCGCGCTCGGCGGGCACCTCGGAATCGCGCTTGGTCTCGGCGCTCATCGACGAGGTTGCGATGACGTGCGGCGTACCCGCGAGCCGCGTTGCCGACAGCCAGGGCGCCAAGTGATCCAGCGGACCGAGGCAGATCACGGCGCGCAACGGCGGCAGTGGCGGCATCGCGTCCGGCAGCGCGCCTGAGATCCAGCGCGGATCGCCGGGTGGTGGGTCGCGGCTCACGGCAAGGTAGTCGAGCCCGAGATCATCCAGTCGCGGCAGCAGGAACCGGCCGATCTGGCCGGATGCCCCGATGACCAGTATCGGCGCCCGCTCGCTCAACGACCCGTCGCAATACGTTCGTAGGCGCTTTGCAGGCGCGGGTCGTTGGGCACGTAGCGACGTGCATGATCGAGCGCCTGGAACGCGCCCGTCCGATCGCCTTGCGACGCGCGTTGCAGGGCGTTGTCGATCCAGGCACTGCCGAGGCGATGGCGCATGTCGGCTTGCGAGGTGTCGCCGGGCGCGAGATCGGCGAGCGTCGCGAAGAGGTTCTCGGCGCGCTGCACGTTGCCGTTCGCGACCGCCTGCTGCATCTGCTTCTCCACCTGCGTCGGAAGCCCCTGCAGACCGGCACGCGCGGCCGGGTCGTTGCCGTCGATGGACAAGGCATTGCGGTAAAGGTCGTACGCGCTGTCGCCCGGCGGATCCATGATGTCGCCACGCGATGCGGCCGCCTGCGCACGACGCACGAGGTCGGCAACCCGCGCCTTCTGTTCGGGGCTGACGGCCAGCGATGCTTCGGGCGCCGCGTCGTCGCCAGCCACATGCACACCATCGTTCGATGCAGGGGCCTTGGTTTCACCGCCAGCGATGCGTGCTCGCGCGGCGGCCAATTCGGCGGACTTCGGTGCGAGCTTCGCGGCCTGATCGAGCAGGCGATTCGCTTGATCGTCGTCTTCGCTGTCGATCGCGGCATTGGCCTGGACGATCAATGCCTGCGCTACGCGCCCGAGTCCCGCCTTCGCTTCGGCGTTGTCGGGATCGGCGGCGAGCGCCGCACGGAAACGCGCCAGTGCGTTGTCGTCGCCGTCGCCCGTGAAGCGCCCCTCGCGCATCGCATCGTTGCCTTGCTGGATCAGCGTGTTGACGGCCTGGTCGTCCTGCTTCCTCGTTTCCGCCAGGGCCGCGCGGAGCGAAGGCAGATCGCCGTAGCCGGGCACCAGGATGGCGATGCGATCCACCAGCGCATTGGCCTTGGCCTTGTCGTTGGAGGCAATGGCCTGGCGAGCCTGCGCGGCGAGCGCATCGCCGACCTTGTCGAGACCGCGTGCCGCGACCGCATTGGATTTGTCCGCGTCGAGTACGCGCCGGTACAGCGCACCCGCGCCGTCGTCGCCGTCCAGATGGCCCGCCGCAAAGGCCTGCTGCGCCTGATCGATCAGGGATTCGGTGCGACCTTGCGGATTGCGCGCCTGAGAGAGTCGTTGGCTCAACCGTTCCACATCGCTGCCGCCGCCGAGCAATTCGCGGGCGACGTTGAGCGCCGCCTCGGCTTCGTCGAGGCGTCCGGCTTCCAACGCTGCATCGGCCCGCGCTACTTCGGCCTGGCCCACGCGACGCAGACCGTCGCGCGCCTGGTCGCTGTCCGGCTGCTGGTCGCGCGCCTTTTCGAACAGTTCGCGCGCGCTGTCGCCCGCGGTGCCGTCGAGACGACCGTCGGCGAGCGCGCGATTGGCCTGCGCGAGTGTGTCGTTGAGCTCGGTGGCAGGAACCAGATTGCGCAACCGATCCTGCTGCAACCAGAGACCGGTGAGCACGCCGATCAACGCCAGCACCAGCAGAGGAATCAGCCAACCGCGTTTGCGCGGCCCCCGCGGGGACGCAGGCGGTCGGGCACCTGTGGGACGGCGCGGCGCGTCGACCACGATGTGCGGCAGACCGTCGTCGGGCGGCGTTGCCGGCTTGTCGAGGTCGTCGAGCCGTCCGAGCGTGGGTTCGGTGCGACCGCGCGCGTCGCGGTCGTGGCTGTCTCTGCGTCCGCTCATGAGATTCGATCGTCCATAGGAGCGAGGGAGCTTAACATTCGGGCGTGAACGCTCGTTGTAGAGCACCCCTGGCCGCTAGAGTTCCACCCGGATGCGGCTCGCCGCCCGCTTGGCCTTCTCCAGCGCCTCTTCGACCGTCGCCGCGCGCGCCAGCGTCACCGCCATGCGTCGGCGACCGCGCACCTCCGGCTTACCGAAGATGCGAAGCATCGTGCCGGTTTCGGCGAGCGCATCGGCCACGCCGTGGTAGGTCGGTGCGAGTCCTTCGCCCTCCACCAGCACGGCGCAGGAGGCGGCAGGTGCAAACGCATGGATCTCCGGCACGGGCAGCCCCAGAATGGCTCGCGCATGCAACGCGAACTCCGAAAGATCCTGCGAGATGAGCGTGACCAGACCGGTATCGTGCGGACGCGGACTGACCTCGGAAAAGATCACTTCGTCGCCGCGCACGAAGAACTCGACGCCGAACACGCCCCAGCCCCCGAGCGCCGTCGTGATGGCATCGGCCTGCTTCTCGGCCGCGGCACGCGCCGCGTCGCTCATCGGTTGCGGCTGCCACGATTCGCGATAGTCCCCGTCTTCCTGGCGATGGCCGATCGGCGCGCAGAAGGACACACCGTTGCGATGGCGCACGGTGAGGAGAGTGATCTCGTAGTCGAAGTCGATGAAGCCCTCGACGATCACCCTGCCCTTGCCGGCGCGGCCGCCTGATTGCGCATACTCCCAGGCGGCATCCGCATCGGCGGCGGAACGCACGACACTCTGCCCCTTGCCGGACGAGCTCATCACCGGCTTCACCACGCACGGCGTACCCAGCTCCGCCACGGCATCGAGAAACGCCTCGTGCGTGTCGCAGAAGCGGTACGGCGACGTGGGCAGCCCGAGTTCTTCGGCAGCGAGCCGACGGATGCCTTCGCGATTCATGGTCAGCCACGCCGCCTTGGCGGTCGGCACGACCTTCAGGCCGTCCTTCTCCATCTCGACCAGCGTGGCGGTGTGGATCGCCTCGATCTCCGGCACGACGAGGTCCGGCTTTTCCTGTTCGATCAACGCACGCAGCGCAGCGCCGTCGAGCATGTCGATGACGTGGCTACGATGCGCCACCTGCATGGCGGGTGCGTTCGCGTAACGATCGACGGCGATGACCTCCACGGCAAAGCGCTGCAGCTCGATGGCCACCTCCTTGCCCAGCTCGCCGGAGCCCAGCAGGAGCACCTTGAGCGCGGTAGGGGAATGCGGCGTGCCGAAGGTCTTCATGCGCGGGGTCCGGAATAAGGGGGAACGTCATTCTAGAGGCACGCCCCACCTGACCAAAGAAGTACTTGACTGGCGGCGCCAAAGTGGTGTGATGGCAGCGTCCCCAAAATCCGGAAGTACGCTCATGAGACGCTTTCTTGTCGTCCTCGCCGTACTGTGCGCGATTCCGTCGGCCGTCCTGGCCCAGGAGCGCTGGATGACCGTCCTTCTGGACGGCCGCAAGGTCGGCAGCCTGCGTATCGACCGGCAAGCGGAGGGGGACCAGGTCGTCACCCGGCAGGTGCTCGACTTCCGCATGACCCGCGCCAAGACGCCCCTCGCCCTGCGCACGGAGTTGCGTTCGACCGAGTCGACCGCCGGCAGGCCGCTCGGTTTCTACGCAAGCACGCGCATGTCGACGCAGGAGAATCTGGCCACGGGCGAGGTCCGCCCCGACGGCACGTTCCAGGTCGCCAATACCGTTGGCGGTCAGTCGAAGATCAACCTGTTGATCTGGCCCACGGGCGCCACGCTGGCGGAAGGCCAGCGCCTCGTCATGAAGGATCACGGCTTCAAACCGGGCACGACCTACCGCCTGCGCAACTTCGATTCGGTCAGGCAACAGGTGGCGGACGTGGACGTCACAGTGGTGGGCGACGACATGGTCGACATGCCCGACGGAGCCCGCGTGCGGCTGCACCATATCCGGCAGGCAATCGCGAACGCACCGGACGATCGCGCCGTGGACGTATGGGTCGACGACGAGGGCTTCATCCAGCGCAGCCTCGCACCGCTGCTCGGCTTCCGTCTGGAGATGGCAGCCTGCGACGCCGTCTGCGCGCAGGCGCCCGACCAGGACATCGATATGCTCCGCGCGGCGATGGTGACGTCGCCGCGTCCCATGGTCCTCGCGCTGCGCTCGGTACCGGTCCGCTACACGATCTCCGTACGCGGCTCGCAGCCGAACCCGTTCATCAATACCGATGAGCAGTTGGTCCGCCCTCTCGGCGACGGTATCTACGTCGTGGACGTCGGTTTCGGCATGCGCCACGGCGACGAGCCCGGTCCGTTGCCGGAAGACACCGCGCCCAACGCCTGGGTGCAATCCGCCGATCCGGACCTTGTCGCCTTCGCCAAACGCGTGGTCGGCGATGCGCAAACCGACCTGCAGAAGATGCGGCGCCTACGCTCCTTCCTCTCCGACTACATCGATGCCAAAGGCCTCGACGTGGGCTACGCCTCCGCGCTGGAGACCTTGCAGACGCGACGGGGTGACTGCACCGAACATGCGGTGCTGCTGACCGCCCTGGCGCGAGCCGTCGGCATTCCTGCGCGCGTCGTCACCGGCATCGTGTATGCCGAGCGGATGGGCGGCGCGTCGCGGGTTTTCGTACCGCATGCCTGGACCCAGGCATGGATCGACCATCGCTGGATC
>Ga0209148_1001198_pt1 | contig 14790 bp, 15 predicted proteins | sample AraplaCol_mMF_r2_2_FD_184288 | JGI IMG/M metagenome (GOLD analysis project Ga0209148, IMG submission 184288) | Arabidopsis root microbial communities from North Carolina, USA - plate scrape CL_Col_mMF_r2 (SPAdes) (version 2) | ecosystem: Host-associated > Plants > Roots > Endosphere | place...
AACCACTCGGCGGTTGCCGGGTGCGCGTATCGACTGGGTCTGAAGCTTTACGACGAGCGAACCAAAACTTGGCACGACTATAGAAAACGAGCACTGAGCCGCGCAGTGGTGCATGCACTGACCGTCGCGCCGTCCGACGCGCCACCGTGGGCGACGGACCCGGCAGCGCTGTGGAATGCGGCGGAAAGCGCGGAACGTCGACGCGACGGACAGGTGGCCAGAGACTACCGCGTCCCTGTGCCCTTGGGCTTCACCGACGAACAGGGTATTGATCTCGCCGAGGCCCTTGCCCGGTTCATCGCGGACGAGTTTGGAACTGCTGTGTCGTTCGCATTGCATCGAGATGCGGAGCACGATGCATTCGGAAAGGCAAAACCTGAGGGCATGCGGGGCCTGCATGCTCACCTGTATTTCCCCACTCGCCCCATCAAAACGGGTTCCATTGAAGGCGCACCTGCATTCGGCAGGAAGATCGCCGAGTTCCGGGACCAAGAGTCGGGGGCAGCGGCTATCGAACTCCTCAATAGCAAATGGGCGGAACTCAGTAATCTGATTGCGAACGCCGGCGGGCTCACTGTGCGTGTGGATCACCGGAGCTATAAGCGCATGGGCATCGCAAGGACGGCCGAGCCGGCGTTGGGGCAGGCCGCCACCGCGCTTGAGCGGTCCGGCCAACCCACTCGGCTTGGCAATGCTCTGCGCGCACACCGCGCCGCCAGAGATGGAGCTGACCCGAAGGACCAAGCGGTCACGGAAGGCGGAGGTGAGCCGATGCCATTGAATGCGAGCCCTGTGAATGCACCGGTTGCTGCTCCAATCGCTCCGAGCCTTACGCCGGGACAGGTGCATACGACCCCAGCGAGCGCTGCGCCAGCCCCACCTACGGGCGATCCAACCACGCCGCCGGTGGCACCCGCCAAGGCCCCGCCGGTCACGCACCGCCCCCCGAGGCTGACCCGTGCGATGATCGCCGAGTCGCCTGCGGCGTGGGAGGTGCCCCGTGCCGCCCCGTCGTTGGCTGATCGCTTCGGCGAGGCCTACGCGGCGCGCACAAAGGCCGCCGGCGTGCCGATGGACACCGCGGTGCTCGTGATCGTGCAAGCCGTCGGGAGAGCGCTGGCCGGACTAATGTTTGTCATGCGCGCGCTCCTGCACCTCGATGCGGACTACAAGCGGTTTGCGATGGCCAAGCACGACAACGAGTGGGCAGCGGACCAACAGCGCGGAGCGCTGGCCGACTTGCGGCAGGAACATGCAGCGGCGCGCAAACCGTATACGCCACGGATGTCGGCGGCGCACCGGGCACGCTTAGCCAAGATTCGCACGATCGAGGAAGAAGTGGCGGACAAATACCGGTTGTCGCAAAGCATCGATGAGCAGCTTCACGATATCTCGAGACGCTCACAGCCTTGGCGATTGCGCGGCCTCAATGAGCGCCGCTTGCTGAAGCTGAGCTTGGCGGAACTTCATGCGCAAGATGCGGAAGCGACGAATGATCTTGTGGGTGTGGCGGTCGATGACGAGCTGCCGTGGTTAAAGCTGCTCAGTGCCACAAGCGAGCCGACCATGTCGCTCCAAAAGCTCGCCGATGCGGCGGAAGCCGGCGAGCGCAAGACCAGCCAGGGTGCGCAGCACGCGTTCCGACCGCCGAAGCGCTGAGCGATCCCGTGTATGGACTGCAAGCGCCTCGACTTCTGGCGAGGCGTTCGCATACCCTGACCACACACTCGGACTGCTGTCGTAGGTTTATTGAAGTCCGAGTCGCCGGTCTTGTCATTCGTTCTCGGCGCGATTGTCACGTTGCCGGGGTTGGCGAACATGGTTTGGGATTTCGGCGGACGGGCCGTCAGACGCTCGCTTGCACCGAGGGCATCCGGAGAGTGAACATGGTTTCGCCGTCGTCATTGGACTGCGCGGTCAGGATGGCCGCATGTCCCCGAGCAATTTCTGACGCGATATAGAGACCCAGGCCTAAGCCGGGGCGAGGCGCGTGCGAAGTGGGGCGAACGAATGGGTGGAACAGTAGCGGCAGCATCGCCGACGGAATGGCGGTGCCACGGTTGGCTACCTGGATCTCAACAAAATCATCACCGGTGCGGCACCGAACCTCGACCGGGTGGTGTAGGTCGCCATGGGTCACGGCGTTGCCGAGCAGGTTGCCCAAAAGCTGGCGCATGCGTTTTTGATCGAACCGCGCGGTGCCGCACAGGCTGCCTTGAATTTCAATGCGGGCATTCGGATGGCCCATGCGTACTTCATCCACCGCATCGTGGATGACCGCGTCCAAGTCATGTCGGTCTTCCAACAGCAATTCCATGCCACTGCCCAGTCGGCCTCTGGTCATGTCCATAATGTCGGCAATCAGGCCATCCATGCGCTCGACTCCCTGAGCCGCGGTGCGCACCAAGCGTTGTGCGCGTTCCGTGACTTGCAACGGTTCCAGCAAGTCCGTCGCCAGCCTCACCGCCTGTAAGGGGCCGCGTAGGTCATGCCCGACGACTGCCAAGAACCGCTCGCGCAACTGTCCCACCTCTCGCTCGGCCTCTAGACCTTGCTCGGCCGCTTCGGCGCGGGTTTCCAACACCAGATGCGATTCGATGAGGTTGGCGAAGAGCTGAAGGGTCGCCACGATGGTCCCTTCATCAAAATCGCGTGGGACGCTGTCGATGGCGCAGAGAGTTCCAAAGAACTGATGGCCTGCCGTGAACATGGGCACCGACACATAACTCTCGAGACCGTAGATGCGTGGGGTGTGGTGCGTTGAGAAGACGGGGTGTTCGCTGGCCCGCCCGAAGATGACCGCATGGCCGTGTTGACGGATTTCGTCGCAAATGGTCGAGGTTAGCTCCAGCTCACCGCCGGGCAGGAGGCCAAAACCCATCCCGTCGGCCACCGCACAGGCCGTCCATCGGTCCTCCGTAACCCGAGCCACCGCGGCAAACCGCATGCCGGTCACTTGGCAGACTGTCGCCAAGATTTTGGGGACGATCGGCAGCGCCTGAATGGCTTCGATCGAGGCCTGTACGCTTTGTGGGGTCAGGCAGGCGGGCATATTCATGCGGCCATCATAGCCGTTCACCCCTTTAGGGCGCTCTGCGCAAGGCGCCGAGGCTGTCGATGGCTCCGAACGTTACTGCTGAGCCACTGCATGGGCCGGGCCTAGGCATGGCTCAGGTGCTGGGGTTGATGCTTCAAGCAAGTGGCTCCATTAGGGGGTGCCTTTGAACCGGGCAAGGAACCATGGCGCGCTTGATCACCCTGTCTGCTCCTGTCTTTGCCTGAGCGACGATGCCTGGAGCTGCGTGGCTAACCGCGGACGGCAGCAGCGTGGCGCCGGCGCTGTGTTCGGATGAGAAAGGTGCGGCACACCTGACCGCGCGTCTCTCACTCGAGGTCGCCGCTTACGCCTCACTTCACGAGTACCAGCTTGCCGTGTGCACGGCCCATCGAACGCAATGCCACCGCTTCCTGCCGCTCGTGCCATGTGAACGTGCGGCTGACGGGGACGTCGAAAAATACCTTTCGATGCGAGGCGCGTGCTCGGGTAGGGACTGCTCAATGTTCGGCCGCCGCGAGTCAGGATGTCTCGACCATCACGATGCCACATCCGCCGCCCGCGGGCAGTCTGTTGAGTTAGCCGGTAAGTGCCTTTGAGATCGCTGGTCGGGTGAGGTGAGCACGTACAGCTGTTCATTCCTTCTTACGTGGCCTCTGGATCCCAAACAGGCTGGCCATATAGGCATAAGTGCTTGATCTAGAATGAGCGCGAGGAAGAGGGTGCTGCCGCTGCTTTCCCCTATAAATATGGATGTGCTCGTTCACGCTGGTCAGCGTTCTCTATCGCGATGGCCTAAGCGACGCATCAGCGACCGCGCCAGAGCGAGGTTTCCGAGGTAAGCGTCGATGCGTGTCGCATGTCGGACGACCGGTCAGATGCGTGGGAATACGAAGTGTTGGCCAAAACAAAGGCCCCGCCGAAGCGAGGCCTTTGTTCCAACCGCGTCCATCAGGCCGCTTCCTTCACCTTCCTGGGCTTGCGGGCCGGATTCGTCACCCGCGTTACATGAGCGCTCCCGTTGGACCGCTGACGGCGACGCAAGGCCACCTGGTGGCATGCACCGCCAAGCACGCGTGCGTAGATGCCTTCGCGCGTGGCCACCTCAGCGAATGCTTTATCCCATTCGTCGGGACCATGGATGGAGGTGACGACCAGCGGCAAGCCCCTGCGGGTGCGCTCATCGAGCAACCGCCGGAACTGGACCGTTTCTTCGTCGCCCGCCGGCTCGGTGGCGAAGTCATCGATAATGAGCAACTCAGCTCGACTGAGCTGCTTGAAGTGCCGCTTGCGCTCCACCGTGCTCACGTCAGGGTCCAACAAGCGCTCCAGCATCGCCGGCGCCTGCACCATCGTCGAGCGAATGCCGTGGGCGATGGCTTCGCGGCCCAAGGCCGCGGCCAAGTGGGTTTTGCCCGAAAGGGTGGGGCCCGTGATGACGACGGTCTGGCCCGCCCGTGCCCAGCTCATGGCACGAAGATGTGCCATGCAGAGATCATCCACCCCAACTCGCAGGCCATGCTCGAAGGTGGCCAAAGCGAAGTGGGACGGCAAACCGGCCTGGCGAAAAAAGGCCTCGAGCTTGGTGTGATCGCGCGCCTGGAGATGAGCGTCGAGCAAGAAGCGCAGGCAGGCCTCCGGCCCCTGCTTGGCGTGACGGGGGTCCGCCGTCCAGACCTCCCACGCTCGAGCGAGCGTGGGGAGCCGAGCAGCAGAAAGGTCGCGGAACAGGTCAGTCGAACGGATCGGGGTGTTCATCGGAGCGCCTCTTGGCAGGAGTGAAAGAGCCGGGACCCAGCGCGTTTTTCGAGCGCGTGGGTTGGCGTGGAGTGGCACCCTCCTTGGCTTGGATCGACAGCTTCCGTTTCAACGCCGTCACGTTTGCAGCATCCAGCGACGGAAAATCTTTCAGGGCGCGCTCGACGGCCGCGGCGCCATAGCGCGATACGAAGGTTTTCACCTGGTCCGCCGGGCGCAGTCCCATGTAAGGACGGTCTTGCTCAAACAACCGATGCACAAAGCGTCCGATCATGGCGCCTTGCGTGATTGCCCACGCTTTGAGCGCCTCAGGATTGCGATCGGCCTGCGCGCGATGAGCGGGAAGTTGATGCGCTGGCATCGTGGTCAATCCGCCGATCACGCCGCTGCGGGCATGTTTGGCCACCAGCTTTTGCTCGTGAAACACCTCCACGCAGTCCGCCGTCAGCCGCACATCCACGCGTTGACCCGTCAACGCATGGGGGACGGAATAGCGGTGATGCCCGACCAAGATGTGATAGCCGCCATCGACCTTCAGTCCGGTCTTGACCTCGGCGTATTCATACGGCAACGCGGGCAGGGGACGCAGCGTTCGGCGTTCGAAGCTGTTGAAGCGATCGGTGCGGCTGGGCTCGCGGTTCCCCATTGGCCTGGCGTTGATCTGAGGCAGCAACGCCACGATTCGATCGCGGACCTCGTCCAACGAGTAGAGCGTGAGCGTGTTCAAGCGCCGCAGCACATGCTGTTGAACGAACTTCACGCCCGCTTCCACCTTGGCTTTGTCCTTGGGGTGGTAAACGCGTGTCGCCGCGATGGTGAGGCCGTAGTGCCGAGCCAGATCCTCGTAGTCGCGCTGTGGAGTGCCACCCGGTCCCGGTTTGGTCATGAAGGACTTCGCGTTGTCCGGCACGACCATGTGTGGCACGCCGCCGAAGAACGCGAACATGCGTGCGTGGGCCGCCATCACATCGGGCACGCTCTGAGAAGCGATCGCGTCGACGAAGGTGTAAGAGCTGCCACCCAACACGCCAACGAAGACCGTCACCGGCACGCGCTTCCGCGTGGCTACATCAATATAAGACGCTTGCAAGCCGGAGAAATCGACCAAGACCTTCTCGCCCGGTCGGTGCTCCATGTGCATGAAGGTTGGGAGCGTTTTTCTATACGCGTGCAGCTTGCGATGGACGCTCGAATACGAATAGGCCGTGCCCGGACGCATCGCCCGCAGGTAGTCCTCGTGCCAAACCTGGAGCGTCAGGCCCGTCGCGGCCAGCTCGGCGTGTAGCGCAGCGACGTTCAAGGGATCGCGAACCTTGTTGCCGCGCCGTGCCTTGTTGAAGTTCGTGTCGATCTGCGCGGGCGACCATCCTTTGACGTCGTCCCAGCTCAGTCGTTTGTAGGCCAGGAGATCGCGATACCGTCCGACCGTGGTCTTTGACAGACCGACGGAGGATGCGATTTCGCGCGCAGAGAGTTTGGTCTGCAGCAGCAGACGCAGGGTTTCGAGTTGCTTATGCATGGGGCGAGCCATCTGATAGAAATCCTTTTCGAGTGAAAGCCGCAATCCAGCGGCCAAAGCCATGCCTCATGCAGATGGCGAGCATCTGCAAAAGGCGTTTGATGGGGTGTCGCACATCACAGTGAGGCCGGGCATCGTGCCAGGCACTGACCGAGGTCGTTGATGGAATGACCGGTCAGCGCAATACCCATACCCCATGTGCCGCGGACGTCAAGAGGGACTGGCTGGTTTTCGACGCTGGCGCGGGACGCGCTCCTGATGGGTCGTCCGGAGTCGCGGTTCGTAGACTTCGGGCACCGGCTCGGCACGGCTAGGCCCCAACCGATACACCCGGGCGCCCTCCGCTTCCAACAGCAACAGGTGCCCCCGAACGCGTCCGCTGCGGGCGACCCTCAGCATCGCGTGGCATGCCTTTTTGCCGTAGGCCACCAAAACTGAGGGCGCCCCAGCTGCCCCGACTTCCTTGCCATCGAGGTTGGCGAAGCTCAGCCTGCCTTCAAAGAAAAGCAGCGCGGTCGCGTTGGGATGGCGCCACACGGATGCATGGAACATCTTCGTCTCCGTTCGGGCGAAGATCAGAGCCAGGCCGTTGCCGTGGTCTGCCGCCCGTCGCAACCATTCAGCGCACTCGGTGCCGTAGGGCGGATTGGTGAAGTAGAAATGGCGGGGATCCCACGCGTGGGCCAATCCGTCTTGGGCTTTGGTGATGTGCCGCTTGGCGGTGGGCCAAGGACGCGTCGGTGGCGAGCACGGATCAACATCCGCCAAGTGCGGCATGTCGAACGCATCGAGCAGCCATTTGGGCGTGAGCCAGGTGTCGTTGCCGGTCGTGCGATCGTGCTGGAACGCCGCTACGTGTCTGCGAGCGATGGAAGGCATGGGCTTGTCCTCGTTGGGGTGAGGCCAAGCTAAAGGGATCAAACCGGCCGATTTTGGCCGGGTGATCCCGAAGTTGTCGTGGGTGGATGGGGGGCGTCAGAGCCGGTCGGGAGCGGATGTCGCTCGGGTTGAGCCCATCGCCGCATCGATGCCGATGGCGCTCGTTTGAGCGCGACCCTCCGCGATCATCTGCTCGAGGTCTGCCAGGACACCTGCAACCGCGCGCTCCCAAGGTGCTCGGGCGGCCGGATTGGCCCACGGGTGCGTCAGGGCCTCCGGCGCGGTCAGCGCGATGAGGCGGCCGCCCGCGTGGAGAATCTCAATGAGCTTCACCACGGTAATGCCGCCTTGTCCCCATGCCGCCTCGATGCGGCCGTCGCGATGCTTAAGGAAGCGAAACTGCGTCTTCAGCAGGGCCATCAACTGCACCGCCAGCTTCTTCTTGCTTGTGTACACCGGTGCAGCGCGTTTGCGCTCGGCGTCCCAAGCTTTGGCGAAGGCTTTGACGAAGCGCCATCGGAAGTAGCCGCGTGCATCGCATTGCGGCGGAGGGTCCTGCAGCGCTTTCCTCCACGACTGCAGCTTCCCGTCTTTCACGCGCGTGTGCTTGGCTTTGAGCCGGCGCTCGAGCGTGAGGATGGAACAATCGCAATACGCCGCAACCACTTCGCGCGAGACGAAGCGGTTGGGATCGAGCGCGGAGAACAGCGCCTTGGTGGCAGCCGCGCTGAGCATGCATTCCACCTGCGCTTTCACGCCGATCGCTTTGAGGGCTCGACGCTTTGCTTCTCTAGCGCCGCTCGCCACCGTCAACGGATCGGCCACCGGACTTACACGCAGCAACTCGTCGATGGCAGTTGCGGTCTCGTCGAAGCGACTGGCGGCTCGAGTCATGATCGTCTTCCTTGAGGCAGTCCAAGGAGATCGGCCGCGACGGGTTGGCCTGAACAGGCATTTCCGGAAAATACTCGCTATCTCGTGCCCAAATTTGGCAAGCAGGCTCTCGCAACTACAGAACTCGAGCCGGGTCGCAGATGGATCTGTGGGAGGCGAAGAAATGGAACGCGGGCGAACGAGGCGGGCAGTCGGGGGATGGCTGGATCGCGTTGAGGCTCGCGGCGCCGAAGACCCCGGCAAGATAATTAGCGCGTGAGTGCGTGCGTCCAAGACGCTCGGAGCTGCCTCGCAAGGTCGGTCGAAGGGACGGTAGCCCGATCCGCGCAGCTTCGGCTTCATCGTTTTCCACCTCGACATAGCGTCTCTGGATTTCCCAGTTCAAGCCCTACTCGATGCCCACCGTGTCTCTGCGCATAGACCGTCAGACCTTTGGCCGAAGCGAAGGCAGCTGATGCATGTCGTGAGGATGGCGTACTACGATTTTTTTGAGATACCCTTGATCCGCGATAAGGTGTCGTGCAGACGGTGTGCGTGCGACCGGTGTGGCTCGCCAGCTTCTGATCGCGCTGGTCAGGCCATTCCTAAAAGTCAATTCGACGGGCTTCTCCGGCCCGAAGCCAACTGACCTCACCGCTTACGTTCGGGTGCGCTTTGGATAGACCGCCTAATGCTTTCCCTGAGTCCATCTTTCAGTTCCGGCCTCGCTGGAAGGAAGAGTTGATCTGCATTGGTCCCGGAGGTGAATTTGTGCTGGATTTCCCGATGGGCATTCCGACGGTCTACGTGCCCACGGAGCATGCCTGGGCGCAGAGTGCTCCCGCTTGGGCGAAAGCGTTATGGCCGGTATTTACGGCTGAATTGAACGCCTGGTGCACAGTGCACGATGTGGCGTTCCTCCTTGATGGCTCTGCCAAGTGCTACGGGGCCAGTTAGTCTGCAGTGCGATTGAGTGCGGTAGAGCCGGCCGCTGCGTGAGCGGCCGGCCGGGATGCGCGCTGGCGGAACACGCCGCAACGCTTGCGGGTGTTGTGCCTCAGCGCTTGGTCGTCGCGCGCCGATATACGCCATTGAAACTGACATTGGCACCGCCGCATTCCTGATTGTCCGATACCACCAGCAGGTCGCCGAGCAAGTGCAGGCGAACCTGGCAGGTGTCTTCCTTGACTTGCATCTGTTGACCTTCGGGATAGCCGCGCGCGGTGACTGCCCCAAGGTGCGGGCCGCCGGGGTTTTGCTGCGGGTCGGGATTGGCGCTGGGCCAGTAGGCGTTGCCGTTGACGGTCACGCTACCGTCGCCATTGGCGAGCAACTGTAGTTCGTTGTCGCCGTCATGCCACTGACCGTTCCAGGCTTGCGGTTTCGGAGGAGCGGCGGTCGGCAGCGGTTGGACGTTGGACGCTTCCACCCATCCGGCGCTGCCGCCAACCTTGTTGGGATAGAACGCGCAGACATAGGCGCCTTGGCGCTGTGCCAGCAAGACGACATCGTCCTTGAGCACATAGGCGCGTTGACGGCATACCGCTTCGCCCTTAGCCGGGCAGCCGTCGTCGTCGTTGAGGAAAAACAGGCGTGGCACCGTGACCTTGGCCAGGGAGAACCCTGCCGTGCTCATCGGGAAGCCGCCGTTACGGCACATTGCTGTGTCCTCGTCCGCGGCGGCGTGCGCCGCCGCCGGAACTGTCAACAACGCCAACAATAAGGTCTTGCGCATCACAGTGTTTCCAGAGGTGAAAGTGAAAGTGCGGAACAGGGTCGATGAATTGATGACGAGTAAAAGCCATCCCGCTTGGCCTCGCACGTAGCGGCAGGCCGGGCGAGGCCTGGCTCGGAGATGCGGGTCCGTCGAAACCAGGATCGCTTTGCGGCCACCCACTAGGCGGTGAACCGAGGCTATGCCACGTTCCTTGTTCCTCTCCCTCTGCATGCTTGGCATAGCGAAGGGAGCAGATTGCTAGAGTCGATGCAGAACCACATCGAACCCTTCCTCCGGTGCCGGTGGAACAAAATGCTTAGTAAAGAGAGAGAAATCGTCATCGCTCACGGTAAATTCGTGAGTGCCGTCGCTGTTTCGTCGAGCTAGACGCGATTTGCAAACGTCGTCCGGTACATCAAGATAGTGGAGCTGATGCCCCGAACCCGCCTCTTCAAACAACGTGCGCATCCATGACCGGCTCGAGGGTGTATTCGCAGGGAAGTCCAGCACTACAGAAAGGCCCGCCCGTAGCAAATCAACCAGATGCGCACTTATGGCGTCTCGCAGACGTGTTGCGTTGCGCACGTAATCAGCGAGACTGGTTTGTTCGCCAGGGTACAAGCGTGATAGCCAGTGATCTTCGTTCACAATCACTGTATGGGGTCGCTCTCCCAAAGCACGCGTGAGCGTGGACTTTCCAGCAGCAATCTTGCCGCACACAAGGTGCAGAATTGGTTGTTCTAAAGACATATTTTAGTGCCTTCGCAGCATGCAGTGACATTCACAAGCGGACAGACCCGGCTCGACGCATCAAGCCGGGCGCTTAATTCATCCGCTGGTCGCAATGTTGATCTGAATCACGAAAGGCATGGCGGGAATATGCCAGTCCTCCCATCGGGAGTCCATTGTGGGAGGGGATCCGGGTCGCTGGTGCTTCCCATCATGTTTTGCGTTGCGGCCGTGAGCCAGGCACGAGGACGTCGTCAACGGATGGATGCGCGGGCAATTCCGACCACTGCCTCCTCACCTCTTCGACGTGCCGTGCGTTGTATAGGGCGTCGGCGCTTCTCCTTTCACGCCGACCGCTTTTTGAGGGCCCGACTCTTTGCTTCTCTAACACCGCTAGCCACCGTCAACGGGTCGTCCACCGGACTCACGCGCAGCAACTCGTCGATGGCAGTTGTGGTCTCGTCGAAGCGACTGGTGACTCGAGTCATGAGCGTCTTCCTTGAGGGAGTCCAAGGAAATCGGTCGCGACGGGTTGGCCCGAATAAGCAGTTCTGGAAAATACTCGCCAACTGATACGCGGGGCCTCCCATCGACGATGTTTGCGCCGTTGAACCCGGTCACGACGAACTATCAACTACAACGAGGATGGGGTCGCGTTCCGTGGCTGGCGGAGCCCATCGCGTTCTAGTTCGCGTCGAACCAGAATGCATCGAGAGCGCTCGCCACACGCAGGATGGCCGCGCCATGGTTCGAGCGGGGAACACCGCCCGCCGGCCCGAGCCTCTCGATGGCATGAGTTGCGGCTGCGGCCACCGCGGGTAGGTTGGCCACCACGGCTTTCTCAGCCACGAGGCGCGCCCGGAATCGTGCCTCCTCGAAATCCTTCGCGAGTGCAGCCTGGGCCATGGCCTCGCAGTCGCGTACGATCTGCGCCACGGTAAGGATGGTTTCTTCGTCCGGTTCCATGGCAAGAGTCTAGTCTCGCTACGGGGATCTAAGGGAATGCCGGGCGTTGGCGCTCAGCGGGCAACTCCTGCTGCGGGCATCGAGGTGCAGTCCGGTTGCTCGTCGTTCTGTCTCACTGTGCGTTAGTGAAAGGCTTTCTGCGGCGCAGCCCTGTTTCGCACGCCGAAGGGCACTGAGGAGAGGCCGTGGCAGGTCGGGCTGGCACCCCGCTTGCGAGCTGCGGGTGGGCGGCGTACGGTGTTGGCACGTGGCCGCCATGGCCAGGGCCCTTATCGATGAAGTCCGCCATCGCCCTTGGCAGGGCTCCCGGAGCCACCTTGGTGGCTCAGTACGTGCGGATGTCTACGGACCAGCAACAGTATTCGATCGCGAACCAGTGCGCGTGCCTTGCCGCTTATGCGGCAAGCCATGGCATGCATATCGTTGAGAGCTACAGGGACGACGGCAGAAGTGGGCTTGATCTCGGCGGCAGGCCAGGGCTGCAGCGCCTATTGGACGAGGTGAGAAGGTCGCCTCGCTTCGAAGCCGTTCTGGTCTTCGATGTCAGTCGATGGGGACGTTTTCAGAACGCCGACGAGTCGGCATTTTACGAGTACCTCTGCCTCACGCACGGGGTGCGCGTGATCTACGTGGCGGAGCCGTTCGGCGACGGGCAGTCGCCTATGGCCGTCCTGTTGAAGGGGCTCAAACGGTCCATGGCTGCCGAGTACAGCCGAGAGCTTTCAGCAAAGGTGAGTGCTGGACAACGACGCCTGACGAGCATGGGGTATCGCATGGGCGGAGCGCCCGGATACGGGCTCCGGCGCATGGTGGTCGATGCGAAGGGCGAGCGCCGAGGCGTATTGCAACCCGGGGAAAGGAAGTCGTATCCCACCGACCGGGTGACACTCGTTCCGGGGCCGGCCGACGAGGTCGCAACCGTTCGCTGGATCTTCGAGCAGTCGGCCGCTGGCGTCCCTACAGACCACATCACGCGCCGTTTGAATCTTGTGTCTACGCAGCGGCGGTGGACGAAGACGGCGGTAAGGTCGATGCTCTGCAACGACAAATACATGGGTGTGAACACGTACGGACGGTTCACCCAAGTCCTTAAGCATCGCCTTTCCTCGCAGCCTGAGGACACCTGGACGCGATCGCCAGGGGCATTCGAACCGATCGTGTCGCCCGAGTTGTTTCTGAAAGCGAAGGCGGCACGGCAGAAGCGCTGCGCGGCTGTCAGTGACAGCGATGCCTTGGCAGCGCTACGACGACTCCTCCGCGAACATGGTCAGCTCACGTGCGGTCTCATCGCCCGATCGCCTTCGGTGCCAAGCCCGCAGCTTTACATGCGTCGATTCGGGAGCCTTCGACGGGCGTACGAACTCATCGGGTATGTCCCCGCGCGGGACATCAGCTTTGGAGAGAAGAAAGAGCGCATTGCGGTATGGCGAGACAGCGTCACCGCGTTCGCCGTGGATCTGCTTACCGATGCCGGCTCTGCCGTACGACGTTCGGGATGGACCATGACCGTCGATGACGCATGGTCTGTGGCCTTCCAGCTCCTCCAGGCGTCCAAAGACCACCGCCGATGGAAGTGGCGGGTTCCGGCTGTTTCGAGACCCGCGGACCTGATCATCTTCATTCGCATGGCGCCGGACGCCAGCGCGCCCCTCGATTATCTGGTGCTGCCGTCGAACGCTTCGCCAGCATGGCCTGCCTTGATCACCGAACAACCGGATGTCAGTGCCCGATTCTTCATGTTTCCCTCGCTGGCAATCCTCCTCGACCTGGCCGCTTTATCGCGAGGCTGACATGTGGGTGACCGAGGAAACACGGCGAGCGAGAGAGCAGGTCACCCTATCGGGCCTACGCCTCGCGTCGGACGTCTGTCGCTCCCAGCTTCGCGGGCTCCATTGCGTCATGAGCACCCTTTCGTCGGATGGCGATTGGTTGACGATGGCGGGGAGTCGGTGCATCAGGGCCGACGTCGCAGAGCGCGCAGCATGCGCTCCGATCTTGCAACTCATGGTCGCTCGTTCTTGCATTCGAAAGATGCTATCGGATGCCGAATTGGTGTGCTGGCTGGCGCGGCGTTACCCGGAGGGCCTCGCCCTTCTTCAAGCGACGGCCGACATACCCGAAGCGCGATACTCGAACGGCCTGCCCGCGACGGGCATTTAGCTGGGCCCCACGGCATGGCTGCCTTTCCGCGGCAGCAAAGGCAAACTGCGGCCTGAGACTCTGCTGCAGAGGCGAGCATCACCCCGACGAACTCGATGAGGCCGTGCCCTTCAGCTGTGGCTGCGGAAGAAATTCGGGTTTCTTGTGGCCTCGAACGCGATGGTGCGGCGAGGCCTGAGGGGCGCGCATGAAAAAGCCCACGGCGGGGAGGCCGTGGGCTTGGGATTCCATCGATGCACCAGCGGCAGGGGAACCGCCAAATATGCGTGGGACCGGCGCCTCTCGGCTGCCTTGCGAATAACTATACCCATGAGTATATGAACTCAAGATAAGTCGGACGGCTCGGTGTCGTCGATCGCCGGTGGGGCTGTTCGGCGGGGCCCGATTCACTTGCGGTGGAAGTCCCGCTTGAGCCAAGCGGCCCGCTCTTCGTCAGTCAGCAGGGTGACCAGCGCAGCCCACGCGAAATGCAGGTGCATCAGCGCACGTCGAGCCCGCTCCTGCGCTTGACGGCTGGCTTCGTCGAAGTGCCCCCACGCGTCGCGCCGCGGGCCCACGAAGCCGGTGCGCCACGCGCGAAAAGATCGAATCTCTTCGTCCGCCTCACGCAGTTTGCGCTCGGCGCGCGCGGAGGCATCGCGTTGGTAGGTCTGATGCAGGATCGGATTAGAAGCCAGCAGCCGCGCATTGCTTCGGCAATGCGCCAGGATGTCTTTCTCGGTGTAGCGGGCGAAGTCTTGGTTCATCCGAGCAACTCCTGGAGCGGTAGCGGATGCGCGTCGGCGGTCAAGGGCATGAGCCGGGCCACCTGGGCCAGATCGATGGACGGCACCGAAGACGCGCTGGCCTGGTAGGGCGCGCGCGCCTCCATGCCACGGGCGTCGGCCAAGCGTTGCACCTGCGCGCGCAGTTGCGTCGTGGCCGCTTCCGCTTGCTCGGCCAAGGCGGTGGCTTGGTCGCGCTGCAGCGCAAACGCTGCCGCGCTGTCGCGCATCCGTTCCAAGGCCCGCAGGGCGTCGATCACCTCAATGCATTCGTCCTCAAGGGCCATGGCCATGGTTTCAGCGTGCTGCATCTTGCGGCGAAACGCGGCCGGGTCACTTTCCCAGAGGTTCGCCGACAGCAGCCACGCGT
>Ga0209148_1001199_pt1 | contig 14777 bp, 7 predicted proteins | sample AraplaCol_mMF_r2_2_FD_184288 | JGI IMG/M metagenome (GOLD analysis project Ga0209148, IMG submission 184288) | Arabidopsis root microbial communities from North Carolina, USA - plate scrape CL_Col_mMF_r2 (SPAdes) (version 2) | ecosystem: Host-associated > Plants > Roots > Endosphere | place: USA...
CAGTTGAAAAGTGATCATCAGTGCAGCCAGCTATCGCTCGGGCACATCAGCCGCATTGAAGACAATGCAGGCCGCAAGGACCAGCGTGGCGAAGGGTGGGAGCTTCGCACGGACGGCCACGGCGTTGCACGCGCCGCCCGAGGCATGCTGATTACGACGGAGGAGCGTGCTCAAGCGCAGTCCCACGCCAAAGATATGGGAGAGACAATCCGACGAGCCAAGGTCGCGGAAAACTTGCACGAAGGTCTGGCCGCACGAGCCTTGCAATGTCATGCGCAGGAAACTGGCCAGCAAGACGAAATCGTTAAGGCATTGCAAGAACAAAACAGCGCCATCGCGGGCGGTGCAGGCAAATTCCCAGAACTAGCCGAACCGCTTCTCGTGCTCACGAGCCCCGCTGGCATCGAGACCACCACGGCGCAGTCAACACATATTTCAAGCGCCCAGCACACAGCAATGACGACAGGGCGCAGCTTGTCCATTGCGACCGGTGAAAATCTGTTTGCGAGCATCAAACAAACCTTTCGTCTGTTCGTTCAAAAAGCAGGAATGAAACTAATTGCCGCAGCCGGCAACGTGACAGTGCAAGCTCAGCAGGACGATTTGGAGGTGATAGCAAGAAAGGTACTATCGCTGATCAGTCAAACGGACTGGATAGAACTGAAGGGGAAAAAAGGGATACGTTTGCACGGCGCGGACTCGATGCTTGAAATCGGCAATGTAGTACAGTTCTTCACCGCCAAGCCAGTCCTCTTCCGGGGAAATCTCGAAACACTCGCGCCGAGTGGGCGCCCTCATCCGAACTATGCTTCTCGCCTCGGCAATGTACCTCCCAGGACATCACATGGGCAATTCGACGAACGATTTCGCCTCGTAGGTGACGGCGAAGTCCCAATGGCACATCGCCGGTATCGAATAACTGCCGATGACGGACAATATTGGGAAGGGATAACAAACTCCGAAGGATTAACCGAGAGAATCTACACGACCTCGGAACACAAACTATCCATAGAAATTTTTTAACTCGATGGAGGTTCGGATGGATGCGCAAGCTCCTACACAAATCGCCGACGGCGCCAAGACCAACCAAACGAAAGGCTCTCTTGTTAAAGTTATCGTTAAGGAAAACGATGGGGCGTGGATGTGCCCAGCCGAAAACGAAATTTTCTACATAGATGAGGAGGCAAAATTTCCTAAAATTAATTTCGAGATCAACCTCGGGACAGATCACGAATGTATCTGGACATGGAATATCCACTGGGCCGCCGCAACAAGCGGATTACGCGAGTCCAAAAAGAGAGGAAGAACAATTAAACAATGGAGTGAAAAAGGAAAGCAGATACATGGCCCCAATTCTTGGGTAGTCGACCTGAATGGCTCCTGCCTAGGAGGAACTTTGACCGTTTCAATTAAAGCTGGCGAAAAAACATTTAAAAGATCTGTTCGTATCCTTGGTAAAAATCCCAGTGAAGATAAAATCAGATCCTATATCGCCACATTTGAAGAAGTGCCGGGATTCGATCGAATTGTTGCAAAAGAGAGCACGTATAAGCAATTCATAGACGCGGACGGAGAACCGGTTGTCACATTTGATGGAGGATATGGGTTGACGCAACTGACCGACCCAGAACCAAAATATAATGAAGCATGGGATTGGAAAGCCAACATTCGAACCGGCATCGAACTCTATCGCACCAAACGAACAGAAGCGAAAAATTACCTTGCAGGCGGAAAAAACGGTAAACGCAGTTACACGGAAGAGCAGCTGGAATTAGAAACGTGGTGCCGATGGAATTCTGGCCGTTATCATGAATGGGACGAAATCAACAAAAAATGGATTCGAAACCCTACAATTCTTGACGACAATCAGACAGCAAATATCGGCTGGGATATCAGAAGGCCGGAGAACAAAGGAAAATCTGAAAAAGAATTACACGACCGAGACAAGGACGAGTATTCAAAACCACCAGCGAAGAATAGTTCGTGGCGTTATTCAGGAATTATCTATGCAGACCATATCAAAAAAGATTAGGTTCTCCACATACTCAGTCATCCTTCTAACGACGATTGTTTCCTCGCCTGCCGTTGCGGATGACCTCTTACTACCATCCAGTCAAGGCCCTCGCGTTATTATTAGCACAACGAAGCAACGAGCAATCGCGAAAGACAAGGAAACAAACATCGACTACAAAATCGATAGGGCAGTATCGCGATACTTGACACGAGCAGACAGTATCAGATTGATTGCCAATGAAAGCGATCAAAAAACGCAACTCTTCATTATCCTCTCGCGGGAACCCTCTCGACCAGGCGCAATGGGACAAGGATACTGTGGCGCAGGTTATGAAGACTATCTTTTACTCGTTGAGATGTTCAAACGAGAACTCGTCCTTCGAGATCAATTCCTACTGCAAAGTTGCCTCAAAAGCATATCTCTTTTCCTAGACCAAGGGGATGACAATCCTGGTAATGGGCTGGCTCGCAACAAAGATGGTTCCTTAATCTATCGGCTGGTCAATGATGATCACGACAAAGAGAGAGTATTGACCATTAGCAACGGCCGTTTTAAAATAAGCTTAATACCGTCCGTAAACCAATAAATAAAGGCGATAGATAATTCCGCTACTGTCCGGTGATATTTGAATCTTCAGATCGCGGTCTTCGCTGGCGAGCGGGAACCCGGTGTACTCGATCTCAACAAGGGGCTGACGCTGTGTTCGCACGATTCTCCCACGGCACCGTGCCTCACGGAACTGTGCCAAGGCGGCACCCGACCTTATGCCACACTTTGCTTCCCGCCGGCGCGCTGTCCCTGGCACCGGCACGACATTGATGGAGGAGGCATGCCCAAATCGACACTTGCCGGCCATCCGCTGCACCCGATGCTGATCGTGGCGCCGGCCGCCCTGATTCCGTTCGGTTTCATCCTCGACGCCATATACCACGCGACCGACAACGACGATTTTGCGAACGCCGTTTTACAGCCTGACCGGCGGCCTCCTCGGCGGTCTCGCGGCCGGCGTGGCGGGCGCGATGGACTACCTCGAGATCGACAGCGGCACCGACGTCAAGCAGACGGCCAACGTGCACGCGATGCTGAACGGCGGCGCCCTCGCGCTGACGGCGGCCAATGTCGCGCTGCGGCGCAACGAGTACAAACATACGGGCGGCTCGCCGGCGCTGTCGGCCATCGCCGCCGTCGGGTGATCGTGTCCGGCTGGTTTGGCGGGCACATGGTCTACGAGCAAGGCATGTGCGTCAAAGGCGTCAGTCCTGTCGACGATGCGCCGGCGGCGGCGTTGCCGGGCGACGAACGCTTCGCGCACGCAATGCATGACGCGGAGCGTTACGCCCCTTCCGCCGGGCCCGTACTGCACTAAAGCACTGCACTCACTGGCCAGGCCCGCGACGGACATCGTTATTGGCCGCGCCCGGCGTCGCCAGCTCGCCCGCCGCCGTCATCACCGTCCCTGCCGGATGGGATTTGGCGATCGTCCCGGTGAAGGCGATGCCCGTGCCCGACACGCTGGCGCCCGCATCATGGGCGCGCGCCAGGGGCGCCTCGAGCGTCAGCTTGCCTGCCCTCCACGCCGTATCCACTGCCGCGACGACACCCTTTTCTTCATCCGCGCCATTGCCGATGACCACCGCCTGGCCGACCGCGAACTGGTGCGGGTCGTCGACGCGGACGTCCTTGGCGCCCTTGTCCGCGGGTGCCGATGCACGGGTGATCCCGGGCGAACCGACCGTTGCGACCGTCAAGGTTTCGGCATTGGCGCCCGCATCGAGGACGACGGCCTGGCCGGGCGCAAAATGCGCGACCGTGACGGCCTTGACGCTCGTCGATCCCGCCGCCGTCGCGCCGGTCCTGACCGAGGCGGCCGTCACGAAATCCGTGCAATCGTTGTCGCTGTCCTGGCCGTCCGGATAGCGACCCGTGCTGCCCTGGGTCGCATCGACCTCGCCGACGGGGCCGCTGGTAGGAATGCCCGGCAGTCCGTGCTGCCACACGCGCGGGCTGGCGATGCCCGGCGCGCCAGCGTAACAGGTGGCGGCCTTGCCGGCGGCGCCGCGGAAGCCGCCGGATGCCCATGGATCGACGAGGCCGCCGTAGTTCAGGCTGTCGACGACATGTCCCGCCGCATCGCGCAGCACCATGCTGCCCGCTTCCCGGGACAGCTCCGGGCCGCCAAACCATTGGTTCGGCTTGCCCTGGAATCCCGCGCTGGCCACAGTGTCCACCCGCACCACGGCATCCGTGTCATGGGCATGGGCCAGGGCGCGGTCCAGCACGATCCCGCTGCCCGCCGGGCGCACGGGTTCATTGCTCGAGTGCGCATGGCGGGTGGCGGGACTGAAGCTGATGCCCGTACCGCGCACGCTGAACGGCAGGTTGGCGGCATGGCCGTACTTCAACGGCGCCGCCAGTTCGACGCCGGTGCCCGGCTCCACGAACGGTTCGTTGGCCACGTGGCGCTTGCCGAGTGCCGGAGAAATCGTCAGCGTGAGGTCGCCGCCCGGCTGGCCCGCGACGTTGACGATGTCCACGGTTTCGAGGCTGCCCGGTGCGCCGATCACGGCTTTTCCAGGGGTGTAATCGACGTTCTTCCGCGCGGGGAAGCCGAACGCGCCATGCACGACGATCGTCGTCGCGCCGGCGTCGGCATCGCGGGCCAGGCTGGTGCGCCGGGCGGCCGTTCCCACGGTCTTGACGGTGACCGTATCGATGCCGTGATCGACGCTGGCGATGTCGAGCCGGATCTTGTCGCCGGCGGCAATGCCATCGGTCGACGTCACCTGGATCGTGGTCGAACCTGGCGCCGCATCGAGACCGAGCCACGCCTGCTTGCCCGCCGTGCCGACGCCGGTAATGGTCACTTTTTCATAATGTTCGGTCGCGCGCCCGACGGCGGGATACGTCATGCCGTAGCCGAGGGCCAGGGTGTCGCCGACGGCGAAACCCTCGGTGGTGGTCACCGGGACGCTCGTCGATCCGGCCGGAATGGTGATGATGGGACCATCGGGAAGCGGCTGCCACAGGGGCGTCGCCTGGCCGGCCGCCGTGCCGACACTGACGACCTTGCGGGTTTCGATATCGTGGCCGCTGCCGACCACGATGGTGTCGCCCGGCTTGATCCCATCGACATTCCGCACGTGGATGGTCGCGTCGCCGGGCTTGGCGGGCAGCACCAGGCCCGAATTCGACAAGCCCAGAACATAGAAGCCATGCGGCGCCAGCCTGGTATCGGCAGGGATTTTCACCGTCGAGAACAGCGGCTCGCGCGACGCGTGCTGGGCGAAGCTCCAGTTCGAAATATCGACCGCTTGCGCACTGGCGTTGTACAACTCGATGAAGGCATTGGTCGGGTTATTGCTTGCACCGTCGCTCAGGCGGAATTCGTTGATCTTCACGGGCGCCACGTTGCGGACTTTCGCGGCGGCCGATGCGGTGCGCCGTGCGTGGCTCGCGGGATCCGTCCAGCTTGCCATGCCGTTCAGGTCGCCATTGAACGGGGCGGCGCCGGACTTGACCGTGAACGCGGCATGGACGCTTTCCCCGGGCGCGATCGCGTCGGCGAAGGTTTGCGCCGCCTGCGCCGTGCCGGCCACGCCGGCGCGCCAGCCTGTCGGCACCGCCATCGACAGCGCAACGCCCTGGACGGGGTGGCCCGTCGTATTCGTGAACGTGACCGTCATGTCGCGCGATTCCTGCGGCGCGAAGGTGTGCAGGCCGGATGGCGCGTCGGCAACCGCTTGGGTCCCGACAGTGACGGCCGGACCATCGTAGCGGGCGGCCGCCACGTTGCGCGCGACCAGCTGGTCGGTCTCATTGGACGGATAGGTCCGCGGCGCCGTCATCGCGCCTTCGTAGAACGTGCCTTGCGACGCGGCACTGTTGTCGCCGCCATTGCCGAGCAGGATAGCGCCCTGCTTGCGCATGGGATCGTAGGAAGCATCGATCCGGCGGCCTTCATACATGACGGCCAGCTGGCCCCGCTGGGCATCGCCACCCAGCGTCGCCCAATGTCCAGGCTTGCCTTTCGTGACGGCGGTGATGAAGCGCGACCCAATGGTGGGCACGTTGGCGCACAGCTTCGATGCGTCGTCGTTGACGCAGCCGACGAGATTGTTTTCCTGGTCGGCCATCACCCACGGCCCGGGCCCGCTGCCGCGATACCACCCGGTCGCATTGCCGAAATAGATCGCCTCCATCGTGCCGTTGTCGTCGTCGATGCTGTCGATCTCGCCGTTGCCATAGTCGAAGCAGCAGTCCTGATTGTAGTGATAGCCATTGATGACGGCGTATTGCCCGCCCGCCTGGTCGTCGACCGGAACGCCCTTCGTGTCATTCAGGCGCAGGCCCATGCCCGGCGCGATGTACACGCCATAGACCTTGTGCCCCATGACGGTGACCGGCGCCAGGTCCGCGAGCGGAAGATTGTTCATGCCGCCCAGCGCGGGCCCCGTCCAGGTGCCGCGCGGCGCCTGCACCAGGTGATTGCGCTTGCCCGATTGGTCGTACAGCACCGTGATCCAGCAATAGGTATCGGCGCAAAACGCATCCTGCGCCGCCGCGTTCGCATAGCCGCCGGCGTCGGGAACCGGCAGGCGCGCGGGTCGCACGACGCCGATGTCGAGCGTTTTTCCGTCCGACTGGCGCATGACCTGGTACAGCGGCCCGTTGTACGACGCATAGAGCGCGCGCGTGCTGCTGTGCGCGGCGACGCAGGGCGCGCCGGCCTTCGCGTAGAGATCGCAGGGTCCTTCGGGCCGGGCCGGGAGGGCGCGCGTGGCGGCTTTCTGGGCCGCCTGCGCGGATGCCCAGGCCGGCAGTCCGCTCGACGTCAACGCCAGCGTGATCGCCAGGCCGACTGCAAATGTCAGGATTCGCATGTATTCGTTCTTTTCAAAGACCTTCAACCGGCCTGGGCAAGCGCCAGATCGGAGCTGGTTTGTTATCGATAACCGATTAGGGAATCTTCTATCCTAGAATTAATTGCATGGCCTTGACCAATTACTTTTTCTTCTTGACCGATATCGGATTTGCAATGGCTGAGCCCGGCGCTATCGACCGCTTCCGGCTTGCACCAGCTCGACCCCATACGGCGCCAGGTGCAAATTGCCCTGCCAGCTTGTTCCCGAAATCACACCTGTCCTTTGCCCGTCGAGCGGTATGTCCTTTGCCTCGCTCGTGGTATTGACATACAAGACCCGCCCGTCGACCACGCGCGCGAACACGCCATCCGGCGTTTCAGGGCCGCGCGCGATCCCCAGTTCCGCGTAGAGGCTGCGATACAGGGGCCGCATGACGGACGGTTGGGCCGGCGTCGCGACGTAGATCGCCCGGCCCTTGCCGAAGCGGTTGACCGTGATGACGGGCGGCGAACCGTCGACGTTCGAAAAGCGCGCCATGACCTTGGCGGTGGAAGGCTCCAGCACCTCGTAGAAGTTGATCGTGGTCTTGAACCCGGTGCCGTCGATCGTGCCGGTCAGCGGCTCGTTCCGTTGGTAGAATTCCCGGGTTTTCAAGCCGAAGACGTCCGCCAGGCGGCCGGGCAAAGGCGTGTCGTACCATTGGGCGGTCTCGTTCACCTTGTCCGAGAACGCCGTCATGATGACCGTGCCGCCATTGGTCACGTAGCGACGCACCGCATCGGTGGCCGCCTGGTCCATCAGATACTCGCCCGAGATGACCAGCAGCTTGTAGCGGGCGAGATCCTCATGCCCGATATTGATGACGGCGACGTCGATATTGTCCTGATACAGCGGGCCGAACGCGTTGTACTTCTGGTCGAAGTAAGGCGTCGTATAGTATTTCTTGACGGCGTTGCCGGCGATTTTCGGCGCCGACGCCGCCCTCGATTCGAACGAATACGACATGGCGACCTGGGGAGTCAACTGGCGGGGAAAGCCAAGGCCCTGGATCTTCTTGAATTCGGCGGCCATGGTGCCCCACTCGGCCAGCCGCCACGACGGCGTGCCGTCGTGATCGAGCAGTCCCCAGAACGCCTGCTCCTCGCCGCCGAGATGGGTGTTGAAGGTCCACGCCAGCGCCGCCTGGCCGCCGTTGATCAGGCCGAAGTAAGCCCACATGCGCGACCTGCCCTTGACGCCGTGCGACGCAAAGCCGCCGGTCTGGAATTCATTGAACCAGACCGGGGTCGACAGCGCGCCTTTTATCGCCAGGGTTTCGAAGGCGCCCGGAATCGCCTCGGTGTGATAGAAGCCGAAAGCGCCGTAGCTGACGTACTGGCGCTGCGTCGCGAGATAGTCGAACCCCTTGTTCGAATGGACGTCGTACAGGTTCGAGATGGCCGGCTTGTCGGGGACGTTTTTCTTGCGGATGCCTTCCAGGTCCTCGAGCACGCCTATCGTCACGTCCGACCAGAAGCGGCGCAGATCGAGATTGCGTTCGTTCGGTCCCGGCCCCTCCAAATACGGAAGGCGCACCTGGTCCCAGTCGCTGATGCGGCGCGACCAGCGCTGTGTCGCCCATGCCTTGTTCAGCGCCGCCAGGCCGCCATAGCGCTTCTTCAACCAGTGAATGAAGCGCTGGCGCGTGGGTTCCGAATACGACATGAAGCTCGCGCCGATCTCATTGTCATAACCGATGGCCAGCAAGGCCGGGTGGTGCGCGTAGTGCTTGGTGAGCGCGTCGCCCAGGCGCCTGGCCAGGCGCTGATAATCGGGGTCGCTGATGTCGTCCATATAGCGCGTGGCCGGATACAAGGTCGTGCCGTTCTGCGCGACGATATCGACGCCGGGATATTTCTGGTGCAGCCACAGCGGCGCCGGCAGGCCGGGAATGTCGAGAATGACCTTGATGCCGGCCGCCTGCATCTGGTCCATGACTTCATCAAACGCCTTGAACGTGAAGACACCGTCGGCCGGCTCGAAATAATCCCAGGACAGATCGCCCATCCTGACCACCGAGAATCCCGTCGCCTTCATCAGGGCGATGTCCGTCCGGATCTGCGCCGGCGAGCGGTCGACCGGCTGGTAGCATGTGCCGATAAACAATTGCCCCTTCCCTGGCCAGTCCTTGTGCCCGTCGGCGCCTTGCGCGTACGCCTGTCCCGCGCCGGCGAGCGCCACGACGGCCGCCAGGAATAATGCTTTGAACTTCATGCTGTGTCCCATATTGTGTATTGTTCGGGCGATCACCACGTGCCCACCGGTTGGATGGTGAAGCCGTAGCTGAGCGGCTTGAGCGGAATGCGATACTTGACCAGGGGCCGGCCTTCCAGCGACCAGCTGGTGTCGCCGCCCAGCCCCGCCTGCACGGCATCGATCAATAGGCTGCCATTGCCGTGCGGCGTGATGTCGGACCCATGCCATTCGCCCGGCTTGCGCAAATACAGGTCTTCATAAGGAAAGGCCAGCGCGTTGATGGACAGCGGCCGCGCGCCGGTGACGCGCAAGCCCGCGCCGGCCGCATTGGTGAGGGTGAACCAGCGGACATCGGTCTTGTTCCCGCTTTCCTGGGGCCGGACGTAATCTTGATACTGGGCGGCGACCGCGCCCTGGTACAGGCCGATCGCGGCACTGGTCTGGCGGTCGACGTACGACTCTTGCGGACCGCGGCCATACCATTCGATCCGGCCCAGTTCCGGGGCCGAGTCGAAGCGCAAGCCCACCCGCAGCGGGTCCGGCAAATCGTCCTTGAGCGGCGTGAACGTGCCGTTGACGACCAGGCTGCCGTCGCCCAGCAGCCGGTACACGGTGTCGAAATCGACGAAGCCCGGGCCCAGCACGAAGTGCACCGTGACCGTGTCGGCGCCCACGTCGATTTGCGCGACCCGGCGCTTCTCCGTCATCCGCTTCCACACGGCGTGCGACATTTGCACGCCCGCGCCATTGTCGTTGTCCGTCAACCCGCGCCAGAAATTCGGCGTCCCGCCCGTCAGGAGCGTCTTGCCCCTGGCCGCGTACGCCGTCACCAGTCCCGTCGTCTTGTCGATGGTCAGGCTGGCACCGGCGCCCGCCAGGGTGACCGCGGCATCGGTCTGCGCCATGGTCACCTTGCCGCCCGCGGGCACGGCGGCCGGCTGCGCCGGGGCGATGATGAATTGCGAGAAGCCCAGGACTTGTCCCGCCGGCACGCCGGGAATGGCGCCGGCCTTCGCGTGCCCGCGGATGGTGAGCACGCGTTCGCCGTGCGGGGTCTCGTTCGCCGGCGGCAAGTCGATGGCGACCTCCTGGCGCTGTCCCGCCTGGGCATTGGCCCGCACGAGTTTGCCGCTGGCCACTTCCCGGCCATCATCGGTGAGGGTCCAGATGAAGTCGAATCCGGACAAGTCGTTGAAGTCGTACCGGTTGACGAGGGTGAGTCTGCCGCTGGCCGGGTTCCCCTGGAAGACGAAGGGCGAGTGCACCTGCCGGACCTCGTCGTACTTGGGATAGGTGGTGCGGTCCGCCCGGATCAAGCCCTTGGCCACGTGGTCGCTGCTGTCGCCGCGTTGCGGATTGAGGTCGAGGCCGGTCGCCCAGTACGTGCGGCCTTGCGCGTCCTTGGCATACACGCTTTGGTCGACCCAATCCCAGATGAACCCGCCCTGGAGCTTCTTGTGGGCGCGGATGACCTGCCAATAGTCCTCGAAATCGCCGAGGCCATTGCCTTCCGCGTGGGCATATTCGCATTCGATCAGCGGCTGCTTGAACTGCGGGTCGCTGGCGTAATCGCGCAGCTTGTCGATGTCGTCGTACATGGGCGCGTAGATGTCGACGTACGCGTTCGGCCGGTGCTCTTCCTCGTGGGTGCCCACGCCCAGGAAACTGATCAGCCGGGTGGGGTCGTTCTTGCGTATCCACTGTGCGGCCGCCTCGAAATTGGGGCCGACGCCCGACTCGTTCCCGAGCGACCAGAAGATGACCGACGGATGATTCCGGTCGCGCGCGACCATGCGCGTCACGCGGTCCAGCTGGGCGGCGCGCCAATGGGCCTTGTACCCCAGCAGAATCGCTTCGCGCGCCGGACTGCCGGCCCGGTCCCCGGCCCGCATATAGCCGTGGCTTTCCATGTTCGCTTCGTCCAGCACGTACAGGCCGTACTCGTCGGCGAGATCGTACCAGCGCGGATCGTTCGGGTAATGGGAGGTGCGGACCGCGTTCAGGTTCGCCTGCTTCATCAGCTCGATATCCTTGCGCATCAGCGCTTCGGACATCACGTGGAACGTCACCGGATCATGCTCGTGCCGGTTCACGCCCTTGATCATGATGCGCCGGCCGTTGACCTCGACTTCGCCGTTGCGGATCTCGACCGTCCGGAATCCGATCTTGCGCGCCGTGGCCGAGATCAGCCTGCCCTCGGCATCGACGACCTGGATCACGAGACGATAGAGGTTCGGCGTCTCCGCCGTCCAGCGCTTGACGGCGGGGATCCGGCCCCGCAGCCTGGCCGCCCGCGTCTTGCTCCCTTGTGCACGGCTGGTCAGGACGGCCGTGTCGCCATCGTAGACCGTGGCGATCACGGTCGCGTCGCCGCTGACGTCCGCATCGAGCGCGAACTCGCCGTTCACGTACGCCTTGTCCAGCCCGGCCGTGACGGTATAGTCGCGCAGGCGGGTCGCCCCTTCCGCATACACATAGACACTGCGCTCGATACCCGATACGCGCCAGAAATCCTGGTCTTCCAGGTAGGACCCGTCGGCATACCGGTACAGCTCGATGGCAATCGTGTTCTTGCCGGGCTTGACGAACCTGGTCAGGTTGAATTCGGACGGCAGTTTCGAGTCCTCGGCATAACCGACTTTCTCGCCGTTGACCCAGACGTAATAGGCCGCCCCGGCCGCGCCGATGTGCAAAAAGACCTGCTGCTCCGCCCAGCCGGCGGGAATCCCGAAGTCGCGCCGGTACGACCCCACCTCATTGGTGTCGTGCGGGATGAACGGCTCGTTCATGGGAAACGGATACGTGATGTTGTAGTACTCGGGCAGTCCATGGCCTTGCGCCGCCATCATGCCGGGCACCTCGATGTGGTTCCACGTCGACACGTCATAGCCTGGCTTGTAGAAATCGGCCGGACGATTGTCGACGCCTTTCGTCCACATGAACGACCACGTCCCGTCGAGCGAGCGGTAACGGCTCGACCGCGCCATGTCGCCGGCGTTCGCCAGTTCGACGCTCTCGTAATTGAAGAACGTCGATTTCATCGGTTCCCGGTTGATCGCGAACACCTCGGGCTGTTCCCACTCCGGCACGGCGCCGGCGGCGTGCGCGAAAGGCATGCAGAGAACGGACAGGGCGGACGCCATCGCCAGCCGGACAATCATTTCGACATAAGTATTGCTAAGCATCGCTTGCTTCATTCTTGTGAGTCATGGGAGGGCGCCTGCTCGTTGTACAGGCCGATCACGGTGCCGACGAATCCACCTGCCAGCCTGGTGCTGAGGAAGGTCGCATCCACGCCGGTCGCCAGGGGCGTCCATTGGTCCTTGCGCAGCGCATAGGCGGCGCCAAGGACGCCGCCGTCGATGGACAGCTTCAGGTAGACGGGCTTGCCGGCGCTGCCGCCCACGCGGGCGAGAGGCACGCTGGCCAGCACGCGTCCCGCGCGCGGGTCGTGCGCATTCCTGCGTACGCTCAGCGTCACCGCCTGCCTGCCCCGCTCGCGCTGGACGCCAAGGAAAAGATACGCGTCGTCGCTTTGCATGGCGACCAGTCCGGCGCGGTCGCCGTCGCGGTCGGCCGTGTAGCGCAGCGCCGTGCTCACGGTCGCGATGGCATGGGCTTGCTTGCGGCCGATGAAGGCGGGCACGTGCCGGATGTCGCCGATCCCTTCCGCACCGCCTTTCAGCACCAGGTCGCCATGGTCCAGTGTGTAGGGCGCCGTGGCGGGAATGCGCACGCTCATCCAGCCGAAGCCCAGGCTGGCCTCGGTGAAATCATCCTGGTAGGCGTAGTCGCCGCTGAGCGGCTGCGCCGGGCGCGGCGCCGGCGGCAGCGCGGGGCGCTCGACCACGAACGGCACCGGCTTGCCCCGTTCCAGGATGACGGGCCAGCCATCCTTCCACGTCACGGGCAGCAGGAAGGTCTCGCGGCCGATGTTGTACAGGTCCGGCCCGTAATTGCGGGTCGCCAGGAACACCGACCACCACTGCCCGTCCGGCGTCTGCACGAATTCCGCGTGCCCGGCCGTCCCGACCGCGTGTGCGCGACGTTCCGGCAGGTCGCGCTGCGTCAGGATCGGATTGCCGGCGTAGCTCTCGTACGGGCCCGTGATGGCGCGGCTCCTGAACACCACTTCGGCATGCTGCTCGCCGGTGCCGCCTTGCGCGTCGATGAGGTAGTAGTAGCCATCCTTCCGGTACAGGTGCGGCGCCTCGGTCCAGAACGGCTTGGTGGACAGGTCGGCGCCGCCGTTGATGATCTGCCAGCGCGGCCCCGTCATGGTCTTGGTCGCCGGGTCGAACTCTTGCAGCCAGATGGCGCGGTGGCCCTGGTAGAGGGCGCCGTCCCGGGGGGCGCCATTGTTCACGATATAGGCCTTGCCGTTATCGTCCCAGAACAACGACGGGTCGATGCCCTCGAATTCGAAGGTGACGGGATCGGACCACGGGCCGGCCGGGTCCCTGGCGGTGATGACGAAGTTCTTGCGATTGGTGCAAACGATGTAGAACAGGCCGTCGTGGTACGACATCGATGGCGCCATCAGGCCGGCCGATACCTTCATGCCCGAAAAGTCGACCTGCCCCGGGCGGTCGATGGCGTTGCCGATCTGGGTCCACGTCACCAGGTCACGGGAATGGTAGATCGGCAGGCCCGGATAATGGACGAAACTCGAGGTGACCAGGTAATAGTCGTCGCCCACCCGCGTGATGCTGGGATCGGGCGCATAGCCCGACACCACCGGATTGACGAACTGGTTCGGCCCGGGTTTCACCAGGGCGCTTTCCTGGCTTTTCCCGCTGTAGGAATAGTAGTCGAACCTCGCATCGCCGGCGTGCGCCGGCAGGCCGAGCACAAGACCGGCGCACGCGACCGTCGCGATCAAATACTTCATTGTGTTTCCTTACCGCCGAAATAGGCTTGCAGGCGCGCGAGTTCCGCCGCGGTGATCGGCATCACGGCGCCATGCTTCGGCCCCGTGAAGTTGGTCGCCTTCATCGGCGAACCGGGATCGTTGAAACGGCCCAGGTTCTTGTAGGTGACGAAATCCTTCGTTTCCGAGAAGCCCATATTGTTGGGCTTGGCGCCGAACACGTCGTACATCAGCACATAGGTGTCCGTGCCGATGCGGCGCCACAGCATCGGCGCTTCGCAGGGCACGTTCTCGGGGTCGACCTTGGCCGGATCGAACGCGAAGCCGCCGTCGATCCGGTCCGACACGGCGTGCCGCAAGCCGCCCGGCGTGTCGTGCGCGACGTAGAACAGGTGGTAGCGGCCGCCCACCCTGGTGAGGTCGCCGTCGATCGTGCTCTTGCCCGGGGTCGGATACGTGAACAAGGGCCGGGGCGCCGTCTCCAGCGTCGTGAACGCGTCGTTGGCGTACGAATAGACCATGTGGTTGTCGCCGCCCTTCACCCGCGTCGTGTAGTAGACCATGAGCTTGTTCTTCTTCGGATCGAAGATGGTCTCGGGCGCCCAGGCGGCGCCGATGTCGCCGTAGGCGGGAAACAGCTCGCCCGGGTGGACTTCGGCATGCGTCCAGTGGATCAGGTCATAGGATTTCATCAGGATCAGGCCGCGGTTGTTGCCCCAGCCATACGCCTTGGGACGCTCCCAGTCCGTGCTGCGCAAGCCTTCCTTCCGGGCGAAGATGTGCAGGTCCGTCATCG